>Ga0209373_10000228_pt1 | contig 117822 bp, 109 predicted proteins | sample Higcelweek5metaG_FD_187173 | JGI IMG/M metagenome (GOLD analysis project Ga0209373, IMG submission 187173) | Freshwater pond sediment microbial communities from the University of Edinburgh, under environmental carbon perturbations - High... | ecosystem: Environmental > Aquatic > Freshwater >...
CAGTCCGGTGATAATGACATGGAGGATCCACCCGTTCCCATACCGAACACGGAAGTTAAGCTCCATAGTGCCGATGATACTTGGTGGGCGACTGCCTGGGAAAGTAGGTCGTTGCCGGACACAATATTCCTCAATAGCTCAGTTGGTAGAGCATGCGGCTGTTAACCGCAGGGTCGTTGGTTCGAGTCCAACTTGGGGAGCCAGAGTAAAGGATATAACTATTATGGTTATATCCTTTTTGCAGTTTAATACCCTCGGTTAGACTGATTATAATAATTTTGATAGTTTTACTTGTTATTTTTCTTATAATAAGAATAAGCAAGAAACACAGTCAAAATACAGAATGCTGAGTAATATACAAAAAATACGCTTTGCATTCCCCCGAAAACAATGAATAATGCTCCTATTGTTGCTAAAAGAGGAAATAATACACCTTTAAATTTACTTTTTATTTCGCCTGATTTATATAACTTAAAGACTTTAAAGTAAAGAATAATATACAAAAGATAACTTGTTGTTATAGAGATTTCAGAAACATCGGAATTAAGCAGCATATTGTATTTAGTCATAAAATAATGAATAGATGCCCAAATAAGTGTAATTATATAAGCAAAAACCGCTGAGTTAATTGGCATATCAAATTTTTTATTTTCAATACATAAACTTTTATTAAACGGAATCATATTACCTCTAATGGCTAAGGAATAAGGCATTCGGATAAACCCGAGAACTAAACCATTCACAGTACCCATAACAGAGATAATTACAAATATAATAATTATTTTAGATCCAATATTGCCAAATAGATTTGTTGCAATAAGTGAAACATGTTTATCACCTAATTCCATAATAGTATTGGGATTTAAACAAAAAGATACTCCGATAAAATACAGTACATATGCAAAAAATACAAAAAGAGGCCCAATAATTAATGCTTTAGAAAGATTTTTTTTTGAATCTTTTATCTCATGCGCAATGGAGGTTGAAACAATCCAGCCGTCATATGAAAAAGCGATTGGGGCTACTGCTGATATCCAGGTAAAACTTTTAAATGCTGAAGGTAATATGTTTGAAAAACCCAATATTGGACTCCTGAAAATAAGGCCTAGTATGGCAATTAGAGCAATTGGAATAAGTTTAATTACTGTAGAAGCATTTTGAATAATCCCGCCTAGTTTTTTGGATAAGACATTATATATAAAACATATCGTAAAGAATACTATACCAATTAACATTTGCAATTCAAATGAGTGCGGAAGATTAAATAATATACATACATAAATTCCAACAGCCCATGATACTACAATGGAAATTGTAGGAAAATAAATAAAAACCTGAAACCATCCGAAGCCGCAAGACATAGCCTTACCAATATAATCTCCAGCATAAGTAATAATGCCCCCGGCGCGATCGGTGCGCGAGGATAATTCACTAATGCAAAGCCCGCCAAATATTATACTAATTGCGCCCAGCGCAAAAACAACAATTCCGAGAAGTATATTGCCGCCTGTAGCTATTAATATATTATCACTTTTAAAAAATATACCGGAGCCTATGCAAATACCAATTATCATAGCTATTGCAGTAAACAAGCTGTATTGTTTATTCTCCATATACAACCTCCTCGATTAGTTAATAAATAAAAGTTTATTATATTATATCCAAAAAAATGCAAAAATAAAAGGATTGGAGATATAAAATCCTCAATCCTTTAAGCGCACTTTTAATTTATTTAACTTCAACTGTCCAACCAAATGAATCCTCAATTTTACCTGATTGTATTCCGGTAATCGATTCATATATTTTTTTAGATAATTCACCGGTTTCACCATTATTTATTGTAATTATATTATCATTCCAGTTAAGCTCGCCGATTGGTGATATAACTGCGGCAGTACCGGTTCCGAAAGCTTCTTTAAGAAGACCTTTTTTATGAGCTTCATAAATTTCTTCAATTGAAATTTTTCTCTCGACAACTTTTTTGCCCCAGCTCTTTAATAAATCTATGGTTGAGAAACGGGTTATACCTGATAAAATACTACCTTCAAGTGACGGTGTAATAACCTCGTCGCCAATTTCAAAGAAAACGTTCATTGTGCCAACTTCTTCAACATATTTTCTTTCAACACCATCAAGCCACAGAACCTGAGTATAACCTATTTTTTTAGCATCCATCTGAGCTTTTAAACTTGCTGCATAGTTACCAGGAGTTTTTGCAAAACCGATTCCGCCTTTAACCGCGCGTACATAATTACTTTCTACATATATTTTAACCGGATTGATTCCCTCAGGATAGTAAGCCCCAACAGGTGAAAGTATTACGATAAATTTATATTCACTGGCTGCGTGAACGCCAAGATACGGATCTACGGCTATAATAAACGGTCTGATATAAAGAGAGGTACCTTCAGCTGTAGGAATCCAGTCCTTATCAACAGAAACAAGTGTTTTAACCGCTTCTACTGAAAAATCATTATCTATTGGAGGAATACATAAACGTTCGTTAGAGATATTAACACGTTCCATATTCTTATTTGGACGGAATAATAAAATTCTCCCGTCTTCTGTTCTATAAGCTTTTAATCCTTCAAAAATGGCCTGACCATAATGGAATATCATAGCAGACGGATCTAAGGAAATAGGTGCGTATGGTTCTATTCTAGGTGAATGCCATCCCTTTCCTTCGGTATAATCCATAATAAACATATGGTCTGTAAAATATTTTCCAAAACCCAGATTATTCTGATCCGGTTTTTGTTTTGGATTTTGGGTTTTTGTAATTTTAATATCCATTTTTATCCCTCTTTCATTAACTATCATTTAAATTATTATATACCCTTTTAGAAATAAAATCAATATAAAAGAGTAAAAAAAGTAATAATAGTAAAAAAAGTTAGAAAATTTCCGAAAATTTAATATAAAATTAATAAAAAAGCTATTTTAATTTGGTAAAGTTTATGATATAATAAATACATATATCGGAATAGAAGCTGTCGTTTCTCATTATGTATTAATTATATCTTTTAATGTATGCATGAAATTGGAATACATATTTTTTTTCTAGGACAAAATAATATTAATGATGATCCTTATTATTTGCCCGAAAGGAAGAAAAATATGAAATTTGTGGTAAAAAAAACTAACGAATTAAAAGGTACAATAACTATTGACGGCGCAAAAAATTCTGCCCTGCCAATTTTAGCTGCAAGTATGCTAAATGACGGTGAATGTGAAATTTGCAGTGTTCCTTGCCTTAAAGATATCAATGATATGTGCGGGCTTATGGAATATATGGGTAGTGAAATAATTCGTAAAAGTAAAAAAATTTATGTAAATAACGGGAGTATTAGAAATTTTGAAGCTCCATATGAGCTTGCATGCAGTTTCCGGGGTTCATTTCTTGTTGCTGCGCCTCTTTTGTCTAAATACGGATATGCAAAAATATGTATGCCCGGAGGATGTGCTATCGGGCTGCGTCCTGTTGACCTTCATTTAAAAGGTTTCGCGGCAATGGGTGCTGAAATTTCTAAGGGCAATGGATATGTCGAGCTAAAATCAAATAGGTTGAAGGGAGCAAAATTATATCTGGATTTTCCTTCTGTCGGCGCAACTGAAAATTTAATGATGGCAGGCTGTTTAGCTGACGGGCAAACTACACTTGAAAATGCAGCTACTGAGCCTGAAATAACCGATTTAGCTAATTTTTTGAATTGTATGGGAGCTGATGTAAAAGGAGCCGGAACTGATACAATCCGTATAAATGGCGTTAAAAATCTTTACCCTGCAAAGCATACAATAATTCCGGACAGGATTGAGGCGGGAACGTTTATGACAGCTGTAGCAATGACAGGAGGCAGCGTTGTTTTAGAAAATGTAGTTCCTTCACATTTAAAACCTGTGACGGCAAAATTAAGAGAAACCGGAGTTCAGATTGAAGAATTGGATGAGGCTATTTCTATAACTTCAAGAAATAAGCTTTCAGCATTAGATATAAAAACTTTGCCTTTTCCCGGATTTCCTACTGATATGCAGGCACAATTTATGGCGCTCACATCTGTTACACCGGGGACAAGTATAATTGTTGAAACTATATTTGAAAACAGATTTATGCAGGTTAGTGAGCTTCAGAGAATGGGGGCAAATATAAAAATCGACGGACGTACCGCCGTAATAGAAGGTGTGGAAGGACTTAGCGGTTCAAAAGTAAAAGCTACAGATTTACGTGCCGGCGCAGCTCTTGTAATTGCAGGGCTTTGTGCTGATGGTGAAACAGAAATTGATGATATAGAACACATTGACAGAGGATATGAACACTTTGAGGATAAATTAATTAAAATAGGAGCAGATATTCAAAGAATTGATTAGGTGAATTTTAAACTTAGTATGGAAAAAGAGATATAAATTTAATAAGCTGCCGATTTTGGCGGCGGAATGGAGATTAATATGAAAGTATTATTTCTTACAGTATCGACAGGGCAAGGGCATACAAGCTGCGGTAAGGCTATAGAAGGATGCTTGAAAAAAAATGGAGTTGAAACTTTTTTTCTTGATGTTTACGGATATATAAACCCTATATTCGGAAAGGCGATATCAGATATTTATTTGTTTGCGTCAGGAAAAACTCCTAAATTATATGGTAAATACTATGATAGAGAGGATTTGGGAAAAACAAATTTTGTAAGTGTAGTTTCTAATTTGAATAGGACAATAAAAAATAAAATTGAAAAGTTTATCAGATTAAATAAAATTGACGTCGTCATATGTACTCACTTATTTTCAGGGCAGCTAATGACATTAATAAAAGATAAGGTAAATACTATAAATATAGGTATAGTAACAGACTATACCATTCACCCTAAATGGGAAACAACGGATTTGGATTACTATGTAATAGCTGATAAAAGCTTAATAATGCTAGCAGAAAAAAAGGGAATCGAAAAAGAAAAGCTACTACCTTTCGGAATTCCTGTTGACTTAAAGTTTGTAAATAAAAAAAATAAACAGCAAGCAAAAGAAAAATTGGGATTCGGCAATAAACCTCTTACTTTTGTTATGATGGGAAGCATGGGATATGGGAATATAGCTTCAATTATAAACGAAATAGATTCAAGCGGAATTGATTGTGATATTGCGGTGGTTTGCGGAAAAAATGAGAAAGCAAAGCATATGATTGAAAGCGGCAAGCATAAATTAAATTTTAAGGCATACGGATATGTTAATAATGTTGATGAATTTATGGACGCCGCAGATTGTATTATAACCAAGCCGGGCGGACTAAGCGTAACGGAGAGTCTTGCTAAAGAGCTTCCTATGATTTTTATTGAACCAATTCCCGGACAGGAAGACAGAAATGTTGAATTCCTTGTGAATAACGGTGTTGGTTTAACGGTATCGAAATCATATTCATTAAGCAGCGCAATTAATATGTTTTTTGGCGACGATATTCGCAGAAAGGAAATTGAAACTGCTATACATAGACTGACAAAGCCTTATGCGGCTATAGAGATAAGTGAGTTTATATTATCATTAAAGGAGAAATTAAATGAAGCTTGAAATTGCGGATGCACCGTCTAAGGTAATTCATATCCTGCAAAATGCGGGATATGAAGCCTTTATTGTAGGCGGATCGGTTCGCGACCTTTTAATGGGCAATACGCCGCAGGATTGGGATATAACAACTTCTGCACCCCCTGAAAAAGTTATTGAAATTTTTAATAAAACCATACCTACAGGGCTTAAACATGGTACGGTTACAGTTATTCTTGAAAATATACCGATGGAGGTTACTACTTATCGGGTTGAAAAAGAATATGAAGACAACCGCCGTCCTAAGAACGTCGATTTTGTAAGCGATATTAAGCAGGATCTCGCAAGAAGAGATTTTACTGTTAATGCTATGGCATATAATGAAAATACTGGTTTAATTGATTTATTCGGGGGAGAGGAAGATATACATAAAAAATTAATTAAATGTGTAGGTATACCTTCCGAGCGTTATAAAGAGGATGCGCTAAGAATGCTCAGAGCGGTGAGGTTTTCGGCAAAGCTGGGCTTTGATATTCAAAAGGATACGCTTAATGCAATTAATCTGAGCGCGGGGCTTTTAAAAAATATTAGCAAGCAGAGGGTTAAACATGAATTTGAATTGGGTTTAAACAGTGAGTATGTAAACAATATGGCGTATATCTGGCATACAGGGATGGAAAGCTTTATACATCCGGCCTTGGTTAATATTGAGTTCGAAGATAAACTAAAATTTTTGAAAAAAATGCCCACTATCTTGCCTGTTCGTCTTGCGGTTTTATTTGAGAACTACAATCCTGAACAGGTTAATATTATACTTCATGAAATGGATTTTGATAATAAAACAATAAATTTAACAGTTAATATACTAAAAGCGCTAAAAATATCTACAATGATAGAGTTAAAAAGGTTTATTTCAAAAAATGATTTTCAGGCTGCGGAATATGCAAATCATATTCTAAAGGAAAGGTTCGGAAACGATTATGTTGCAGTTAAGTGTTTTATGCATATAAAAACTTCTAAGCCGCCTATTAAAATGTCTGATTTGAACATAAACGGAGATGAACTTAAAAAAATAGGTATAATTGATGGATTAAAAATAGGTAAAATATTAAGTATGATGCTCGAAAAAATTTGGGAAAATCCGATCCTCAATGAAAAAAATAAGCTTATAGAATTAGTAAAAAATATAAAGGAGGAGTACAATGAAAAAGAATAAGCTAATTATAACCATAATAACCCTTGCGGTTATTGCAGTAATAGGGGTATCTTGTTTTTTTATAGGTAAGTATTATTTAGTTAACTATGCTTTTAATAAATATATATTAAATTCAACATTGGATATTATAAAAGAAAATCCTGATGATAAAAAAGAAAGCGGAAATGCAGAGGAGGCAGTTCAAGGCGAACAAAATATTGAAGTACAGCAGACGCCGGAAGCCGTAAAACCGGAAGAAAATAAAGCTGTTGACAGAAAAAAAGTTGATTCGATGACAAACAGCCAAGTAGCATCCATAGTATCCCGAACTCCAAGCCTTATAAACAGACTGGAGGGAATTGTATCATACAGTGACAAACAGCATGTTATCAGCATTCTTATGTCGAACTTTACACAGGATGAAATAGCGTTTTACAGCAAAAAAGTAGCGGGCGGAATAACATCCGCGGAAAAAAGTGAACTCATATCAACTGCCAGAAGCAGGATAACTTCCGCGCAATGGAGTGAATGTATGCAGCTATTTTATAAATATGTAGATGAGCTTAAACCATATATTGATGAAACAATGATTGACTAAGTTTGTAAATATTACAAATACGTTAAAATATCATGAAATTAAATTTAACTCTTGCTAAATGATAATTAATGTGATATAATGATTTTGAGATATTGAAATAATGAGGTGAAAACAATGAAAAAGGCGATAGGATTATTTCTTATTATAAGTTTATTTTTGTTTAGTATGTCATCGGGCTTAGTTTTATCTTCAGATTATACTATTGACCCTGTCCAAACTTTGCTGGTTGAAGTATTGAGCTGGGATAATACTACAAGTACAAGTGTCGGAACAACTTTTAATGAAAATGTGTTAAAGCCCTTAGTAAATACTGCTGTGCCTACAGACGTTTTAGCAGCTGCAAAATCAAGCTGGACGGCAAACGCTCAGACAAGCGTAAAAGGCAATATAACATGGGATACAAATGCTACAGATGGTATAGATCAACCGGATTTAATGTTAGCAGCGCTTACTTCATTTAAAAACGCTGACGCTGGAGCGAAAAAAATATATACTACTGCTGAAATGGTTAACGGATATCCGGATATTTCGTCGCCCGGCCTTGAAGCAACTGGCTTTAATACGTTTAAAGCTACAATTAACACTGCTATGACCGGTGATTCTGCTAATGATAACGGAATTAAGTTTGTAACACTGTTTTTACGTGAATTAGTCCGTACTGATTTTTTGATTACAAACAGTGTTAGCGATTCAGTTGTATCTACATATGACGGTAATGATATAGATTTTTATCTTAAAACAACAATAGACTCTGCTAACAGAAAGTTGATTGTTACAAGAGTTAATGGGTTGCTTGAAATGATACCTAGTTTCTGTTCAAATATTTCCGGATATAGCGTTGACAATACGGTCAAAGTTGATTTGAATGGTGATGGGGATATTAGCAACGATGATAATATAAATTATCTTGGTAAATTTATAACATATACTGAAACTGAAATTAAAAAGAATTCATCATCAGAAATTGAAAATTTTTATGATTTTCTTGTTGCACAGGGTCCTAAATCCGGCAGCACAACGCTCACAATAATTAACAAGAAAACTTCCAGCGGTGGCGGTAGCGGCGGTGGTAGCTATTTGCACACGCCAACTCCTACAACACCGGCCACGACACCTCCGATAGAAACAACGCCGCCTGTTGAAACAACACCACCTTCAGAATCGCCTACACCAACACCGGAAGCAGGTCCTACAGCGCCGCCGGAATTCGAAAAGTTTATAGATATAGAGGACTATGACTGGGCGGAAACCGCTATTAATTATCTTGCATATAAAGGAATTATTGAAGGCGTGACTAATGACACATACGCCCCGGGAGATGGAATTAAAAGAGGCGACTTAGCAATATTAATGGTTAGAATATTTAATCTTTCATCCGATTCAGCAGATACATTTAAGGATGTACCAACAGATTCATATTATTATAAGGAGTGCCGTATTGGTAAGAATACTGGAATTCTGCTTGGTGTTGATGAAGAAAATGAATATTATGAACCTGAACGTATAATAACAAGAGAAGAAATGATGGCTCTAATTGTCCGCTCACTTGTAAATAGAGGTTATATTGAGGAGCCGGAGGAAACCGACCTCAGCAAATATAAAGACCAGGATCAAATTGAAGCATACGCGAGACCTTATATATCATTCTTGTCGGATAACGGAATTATTGTAGGGGATCTGAACGGTTATGTAAGGCCAAAGAATGATATTAACCGTGCAGAAGCAGCTACTATGATATATAGATTATATAAGCTTAATCTCGAGGGTTTACTTAAATAATTATTTGGGGCAGACGCATAATGGATTATCATAATCCTATGTGTCTGCCCCTTAATACTTACTCTAATTTAAGTTTTTAAAATTTCAATACCCTCGGGAGCATAAACAGTTGTTTCTACCTTGCCATTTGACTGCTTTTTAATATTTATTTTAATTATTCCTAACGGAGTCGGGTATGTTCCTTCTGCCCATTCTAAAGTTCCTAACGAAGGACTAATTTTAATTTTTTTACAGCCCTCCTCCATAACGCTAACTCCTAATACGTACTCCGTAATCCATGCCGTAGGTCCGGAAGCCCAGCCGTGGCATAGACTGTGACGGTAGCCTTTATAACAATATTCGCCGCTATCTCCATGTGTGTTATACATTCCGTCAGGCGTCAATTCATCAATTCTTGCTGCGTTTTTAGCCCAGTCCATATTAAAACTCTCCCAGAAAGTTGTTGCCCCTAAACGCAGCATCAAGCCCCAGTAATCTTTAATCAAACTGATACATCCATCTATATCACCTGCGGCGGCTCTTGCTTTTAGAATATAATAACCAAAAAAGGTTGATATATCTTTCGCGGGATTTACAGATAAACAGGTTCGATTTGTTTCTTCCGCATCCAAAATTCCGGACAAAACCAATAACGCGGCTGCCGGCTTGTTATTATTAAATTCAGGAATTCGATTAATCAATACCTCAAATACATTACCGCATTTTTGCGCTAATTCGGTTCTGCCAAGCTTACCGCATAGCTTGCCGCCTTTATCCACGGCCATGGCCAGCAGAGCATGTAACCCTGCTGATTTTGCAATTTGATTATCGTTGGTCGACCAATCAATAAAATTATGTTCAATATTATTAGTGCCATCGGCATTTATACGCGATAATATATTTTCAATCAAAGATGAAATATAACTCCCCTGTTCTTTAAGATAACCCATATCTCCGTTATACATGAACCATTCGTAATGGATTATAATCCACCACAGCGAATAGCTTGGGATTCCGTTCATCCAACTATCCGGCGATGTTTCATCCCGGACAAAATCAAGGCTTTTGGGAACACATTCGTCATAACCGAATACCGCCGTTATTGTTGATGTTTCAGGGTGCATATCCCCAACCCAAACCAATCTGTCTCTTTTAATGCCGTCCCACAGGTAATCCTGCATATTTAGATGCACCGTATATGCTCCGGTTTCCCATATTTCATTCAATATAGGGTCACTGCATTTAAAAGAGCCTAAGTACGGTAAGTCTTTGTATAATAATACCGCTCTTATCATTTTTAACGATATCCAATCATTATCAAGCAGATCTAATCTTATAAACCGGAAACCCGTATTTCCGATTTCCGTCATTCCCATAGCTGATACTTCGATAATCATGTCTCTGACCGCATGATCATTGGTGGAATTTTTATAATTTATTTCACTCATAGCTTCCATAGCGGATTCGCCGAACCTTACTCTTAATTTGCAATTGTTTGTCTTACCGCATTGTTGTACTATTAATTGAATGCCTCCATGAAGTTCAACACCAAAATCAAGCAATATTGAACCATTATCTTTTATTTCACAGCAATTCCCGGAATAAACTGTAGCTTGCCCTGCTTTTTCTTTCAGAAGTTCCTCTGATAGCAGCACACTTTCATTTCCGCTTTGCCAGAGTATTTTCTTTGGCATTATATATTTTCTGATTCTCGGATCTTTATACCCGTCGTTCAAAACCATATTGTTATCAACCTCTCTTATATTCGGCAAACGCATAATTGTAGAAAAATGGACGAAAATTAATGGCTTCCGTCCATTTTTTACGTTATAAGAAATTGCGCAGAACTACGCGGCTGCGATGTAAGTAATTTTGCAGCGTTGGGGCGCGATTTGGGTGCAGGCCCCGCCTGCTTTTCTATTTATGTATTAAACGAAACTTTATTCGTATATTCCAATTATAGGGCTGGATAAAATTCCGGTATCCTTTAATTGATAGCTATAGCTCCATGAATCCCCCGCCGTTCTCCATCCGTTTGGTCCGAACCATTTGCTTGAACCGGTATTATGCAACGCGGCAAAAGAATTATAACGATTGCCATACAGTGTTAATTCAATTGTGTGAGCGCCTTTTTCTATATTTTCAATAAATAGCGTATATGGCGCATATGCAATTACTCCGGCTTTTTTGCCGTCTATCGTAACCTTAATAAGAGAACCGCGGTAATGATTAGCTTTTATGCTTAGCGTGCATTTTTCTGTTTCAACCGGAACTTTATAAGTAATATTCCCACCATAGAAAGGAAGCCCTTGATTTGTAACAGTTGAAAATCCTATCTTACTTGTTGGGGCAATTATAGTTTTTTCGCAGCCTTCAACCTTAACATTAAAATTACCTAATATGTAGCACCATTCAGTATTGGTTCTCTTGCCGAAAGGAATTTTAAGCGTAAGAATATTTTTACCTGTGTTAAGCTTTGGAAGTTTAACGGTTTTAATTGATTCGTCTACAAAATAGCCGGTGATTTCAGGTGAAATTATTTCATCATTAAGTGTAATCACAAGTTGATTGGCATCCTCAACAGCAAGCAATGGTGAATCAACGTTGATTTCGCTTAAAATCGTAAAACGTAAAGTAAGATAGTTTTGAACAGGCTCTTCCTCTATTACCCAAGGCTGTGCTACTGCGTCCATTTTAAGGGGCCACCCTAATTTTTCTCTGAATATATTATCCAGCCTTAAAATTTCTTCCGCAGGATAAAACTCTCCGCCGTTAAATGAATATTCAGCTGTGTCTAAAAGCAATACATTAGGTTCCTCAAGAGAATATGAAACCTTTTCTTTTATATCAATAACAGTCTTTAATTTTTTATCCGGCTCTGCAATAGAATAATTATTATCTGATTTTGAGTCAAGCTTTAATAATAGGCTGTCATGGCAGTTTAAGGAAGTATTTATTATGGTATATCCGTTTTGGATACGATATGGAATTTTCTCTGTTTCACCATTTATTGTGTTATACAAAATCGGTGTAAACCCGCCTTTAATACGTAACACAATATCCTGTGGATTTACAGCGTCAACAAATGATGTGACCGTTCCGTGAGCAATAAAAAGCCACCTGCAATCATTGTCCTCACGCATGTTGTATATAAGGTTGTCTGTAAGAGTACCGTCACTGTTTCTTATATCTAAAAGCTTTTCGTCCTTTAATATATTAAGAACAGACACCTCATCAAAGCCTGCCTTTTCGGAGGAATCGTATAAAGCTTTTGCTTCATCAGATATTTCTGCATCTATGTATTTCGGACAATCACCGAGGAATATTAAACGGCCGCCTGCATTTTTAAATTCATGTAATGAATTTAAAGTGGTTCTTCTTAAAGTTTCACATCCGGGAACAATAACCGTATCGTAATTCATTTTACCAATTTCAAATGTTTTAGACGGACCTTTATATAAATCAGGCAAAAGTGATTCGCATATAAAATCAAAATCGACCTGCCCAAACAGGAGCCAGTTTGTAATATTCTTAAAATTATTATCAAGCTGCTGACGAATAGCATTTGTATTTTCTTTTGGACCCCAATGCAGCCAGTAACTTTCAACAGGATGGATTACGCCAACTTTAACTACAGGCTTTCCTCGGGTTAAAGCTGTGTTAAGTCTTGAAAAATGATCCTCAACATATGGATATTCCTTGTACCATGGGGATTGATAGCTTATAGATGCCGGGTAATCACGCTTTGCTTCGCCAGCCATAGAAACCCACGACAAATGCTGTACCCTCACGGTAACTCCCAAAGCTGCCTGCCAGTCACCTTGAAATTTATGTCCGCGGAAATCAAAATCCCAGTTTGTAACGCCATAAAGCTCGGATAATACACCTTCTCTGCCATATTGATGTGATGCGGACTGCGCCTGTTTGGCAGTTGTCAATTCCACATTGTTGCATAGCATATCAATTCCGGGAAGCTGAAAACTGCGGTACGACCGCATAGTATCACCCAATGCGGCAGTCTGACTAAATAATGTTGGTTCTTCCATCATATGTCCTGTCAGCATGAGGTTATTTTTTTCACACCAGCTTCCGCAATTATCAGCGAACGCTGAAGCAAACCTTTCAGCGATATGATCATGATATAAATATCTTGCTTTTGAGATTTTATTATCAGGAAGCTCCCATATTAGTTCAGGTAATTTTGAAAGCAAATCAAAGCCGTAAGCGCGTAGAAATGTTTCAGGCACGTCGGGACTCCAAGGCAAAGGAATTTCTTTTTTATCATGAGCAAAATTCAGCGTTCCTTTGTGTCTGAATTGAGGCTCATCCGTAAATATTGCGGGTACGCTTTTACCGAATTTATCACCGATTGCCTTTTTATATCCTTCATATGTGTATTCAATAAATTTGTCAATCGCCTCTTTGCTTAGTGTGTTTACATAGGTTTGATTATTATACCATGGATTAGGTACCCCTGTACATGAAAAGGCAAACCATTTATCTCCTACCGCATTTTCATTTCTATCGATTTTCTTATAATATATAAGCTCACCTGCATCATTAAGTTTAATATCATAGCAGGCAACTAAATATGGAGCGCCTTTTTCAATAGAAGCTTCAAAGTCTAAATCTCCTGAAATTTCATTTGGTGTAAATATAAGCTCGCGGATTCTATATTTGGGATCTTTTGTTACAAGCCCGCCTGCCGAACCTGAAGGCCATCTGTCTTCATCATAAAGCCATGCAAGCATCTCTTCATCTTCCGCTTTTTTTACACAGATTTTAACTAAATCCATAAATTCATCGGTTAAATAAGGCGTAGCCATTCCGGTTCTGGAGTGCATATGAAAGCCGCCAAGCCCCATTTCTTTTAAATACTCAATTTGCTTTGTCAAGATTTCGGGAGTTAGCTTGCAGTTCCACGACCAGAAGGGTGTGCCGCGATATTCACAGGTTGGTTTTTTAAATAAAGCAGTATCAAGCTGGTTGCTTTTATTTTTTTTGTACAGCATTAAAAATTACCTCCATAATAAAAGTTTAGTTGACATTATTATAATTTATATTGTATAATAAAACAATACACTATTTTTATTGTTTGGGGGTCGATTTTAATATGGGGATTCAAAAGACGGTTATTCCAAGTGTACATAGTGAAAAAATTACAATTATGCCGATCAAACAAGGCGATGTAAGCCTTCACAGCCATGATTTTTTGGAGCTGGTTTACGTTACAAACGGCAGAGCAGTTCATACTCTAAATGATAAGACGGCTATTGTTAAAAAAGGTGATTATTTTATAATAGATTATGGCGCTTTGCATAAATATGACACTAAAGATGAATATGAATTTGAAATCGTAAATTGTTTATTTAGACCCGAAATAATTGATAAAACGTTGTTTAACTGTTTTAGCTTTCAGAATTTAATTAATAATTATTTAATTAAGTTTAATTATCAGTCACTTAATAATGTCCCGACGAATTATATTTTTAAAGATGAAGATAATTCTATAAAAATTTTAATTGAAAAGCTTGCGAAGGAGTACGAAGCTAAAAACCCCGGATATATTGAACTGATGCGCTGTTATCTTATTGAAATTATTATTATAACTATGCGTAAAATAAGCAAAAAAGATACTGATTTAATTTATAATAATTATAGTGAATATATAATAAAATATGTTGAGGAAAATTATATGAAGCCTATAACCTTAACAGATTTAAGCTACGAGCTAAATTTCAGTTTACCTTATATAAGCAAAAGATTTAAAAATGATATGGGAGTATCCTTTACTGAATATTTACAGAAAAAAAGGGTAGAGCAGGGTTGCCGCCTTATTGCAAACACCGAAAAAAAGATGTCTGAAATTGCAGAGCTGGTTGGATATGCAGATGTAAAGTTTTTTAATAAGGTTTTTAAAAAACAGTTAAAGATGACTCCAAGACAATTTAAAAAGCTTCATGAATAAAAAAGCATTTTTAATCTATGTTCGACATACCCAATTGTGGCTTTTCTGCCTGCCGGCAGTAGGGGCGTGAACTGATCCACGCCCCTACAAAATTTCCGGACTCTGCCTCTTTAAAATCAAATTTCAATGCTGTTTTCTTTAAAGGTTTTCCTTAAAACATCCGCCATTATCCCGTACCCTTTTGCGTTTGGATGTATACCGTCAGGCGAATACTCATAAATCAGGGTTTTGCCGTCAGGTTGGCACAGTTTTGTATGATAATCTACAAAAATCAAGCTATTATCATTACAAAGCTTTTTAATAAACGAATTTAATATACCCGTCAACTCCCACCGCATTTCCTTATCAAACGGCGGCGCTATGTCGGACGGGATGATGGAGCATATCGCGAGTTCTATGCCGTTTGCCCTGCATTTCTCCGCCATCGCTTTGATATTGTTTTGCACATTGGAAATTACCGTTTCTTTGTTCTCACCAATTGTCCGCCACCACGGGTCGTTATGTGTTGCTGTAATATCGTTGGTGCCGATCATTAATATAACCGATTTCGGCTGTAATTGTATCACGTCTGCGTCGAAGCGTTTCAGCACATATTCGCTTGTATCGCCGCCTATGCCACGGTTTACAATGAAATTTCCGTTGCCGCCAAAATATGCGTTTAAATCCCATAGCTGTGTAATGGAATCGCCGATAAACAGCAGGTCAGGACGTTTATTGAGGTACAAAAGCTGTTCATTGAAAAAGTCAAAATCCATGCGGCGGTTGTCGGCGGCAACCGTTTTGCCGAAATTACCCGGCTTGATTATATTTTCAACTCTTTTCAAACTACAATCCTCTCCAGTCAATCTTTATAGCCGATTTTTTGCGATTGCTTTCCTTCATCGCACCGATTAACACATCCACGTTGAAGCCGTCGATAACGTCGGGGTTGATTTGATTTCTTGTTTCTACCGCTTTCACAATTTCAGCAAGCTCCACGTCAAACGGATTCAGAGGTGAGTAGCGGTATTCGGTAGACGTTTCGGTTTTATTATCGTAATGCACCAGCAGCGCGCCGTTATTTTCGGGCGCGTCCCACATGACGGTAAAAATTTCGATTCTGCCGTTAACGCCGTTGATTTCGATTTTTTCATCCCATGAATTGCGCTCGTAGCCGATTTTTTTCAGCGGGTGCGCCATTGTCTCAAAGGTGGCGGTAACGCCCTTGTCAAACTCCAGTATCGCTGTTACCTTGCGGTCAAAGTCGGTGCCGTCCACATAATCGGTCTTGGCATAGACATATTCAGGTCTGCCGAGAAAATGCATGGTCATATCCAGCATATGGCTGCCGGCACATTTCAGCACAGCGCCGCCGTAATTGCGGGTAACGCCCTCTGCCCAGCCAAGCTCATTGGTTGTGAAAAAGTCGCCCCAAGCCTGATAGCTGCGCACCTGTGCCGACATAATTCTGCCGAGGCAGGGGAACAGTTCCTTTGCCTTTTGCACGGCAGGGAAAAAACGTTTCATATATGTGGTGAAAAACAACCTGCCGGTTTCGATAGCGTGTCTTGCAATCTCTTCGGCTTCATCCGGATTATTTGCCATGGTCTTTTCACAAATCACATCTTTTCCGGCGTCCAAAGCAGCAATACACATCTCTTTGTGAAACCTTGCGCTTGCCAAAACGCTGACCACGTCCACATCGGGGCTGTTAATCAGGTCCGTATAATTCTTGCTGTATTTCGCCCCTGTTTTGTCCGCCCAAGGCTTGGCAGTCTGCTCATTGATGTCCACAATATATGTAACCTTGCCCCCTGCTTTTTCAATGCCGTTAAAATGGAAGCGGGAGATATTACCGCATCCGATGATTCCAAATCTAATCATTTAACATTACCGCCTTTATTGCAGTTTCTTTGTCATTTTTAAATTGATTAATTCCTTCACTTAACCGGTCTATAGTAAAGGTATGGGTAATTAGCTCCTGCGTATTGACCACCCCTGCCTTAATCAGTTCCAGACATTCGGGGAAATACAGCGCCGGGCTGGCATGAGAAGGGATGATTTTAATCTTATCGAAATGTATCTTTGTGGTATTAAGCGGTATCACCCCGGCATCACCGTAGGCAATGCCCAAAAACGCTACCGTTCCGCCGATATTGGTTGCCTCTATTGCGGACGGAATTACCATAGGCGGCGCTGTAACCAGCACCCTGTCTGCCTTCACAGGGATATTGTCAGGGGTAAAAATCTCATCAACACCCCACTTTTTCGCCAGTGCAATGCGTGCTTTACAGTCTGGCAACTCTGTAGCATAGACCTTAACCGCTCCGCTTGCTTTCGCCATTTTTGCCGCCATAAGACCAATCGGTCCAAGCCCCATGACCATAACGGTATTGCCTAACTTAATGTCAGCCGCCTTCACCAAATCCAAAGCAACTCCCATAGGCTCGACAATGCTTGCCGCCTCAAACGAGATGCTTTCAAAAGCTACGCATACTTCCATCGGAACTATGATTTTTTCGGCAAAGCCCATGGTTTCGCCTTCACGCTCCCAAAAGTTAGGGCCCTTGTTGTCTAGGTCAACCCGTCCGTTGCGTGAGGCATCCGAAAAACGGTCGAAGGTGCCGCTTTCCAGCACAACCTTATCACCCACAACGACATTTTTTACTAACCGTCCCACCTGCTCCACCACACCGCTGATCTCATGCCCGAACTGCACAAACTCCTTCGCACCGTAGCTTGCCAAAATTAAATCGTGCCCGCACACGCTGCACGCCTTAATTGCTACCAGAACCTCATTTTCATTAATTTCCCGAAGCGGAACCTCACGCACCAGAAACTCAAATGGCGCTTTTAAATATCCTGCTTTCATTATATTATCCCCCTTACTTAAACCTTTAAGTTATATGTAAAAATATATAAGCCTATACGGCAGATATATTTAGTTTTTTTATAGAAAATTTATTTTATACCCACGGTATCCCCTTGGCATATCTCAGGCTTAATCAGAATGTGTCTCAACCTCTTGTTGTCCGATGCGTTAACTATCGCTTCTACACACAGCTGCGCCATATGTTCCAATGGAATATCCACTGTTGTAACCTTTTTATGCGGCGGCAATGTAAACTCTGTATTATCAAATCCGGTAACCGAAATATCTCCCGGCACCGATATGCTGCTTTCAGCAAGCTTGCCAATAATGCCATAAGCCACGCTGTCGTTCACCGCAACGACAGCATCAGGCAGCTTTGGACGTTTCAAAAGTATGGATGCGGCTTTGACGCCGTCTTCATAGTCATATCCGCCGCAGCCGATATATTGTTCATTAATCATTTCAATGCCTGTTTCGTGCAACGCCCGTTTGAAGCCGTTAAGCCTTACCGTTGTATAATAATGGTCAAAATTACCTCCGGCAAACACAAGATCCCTATGCCCTTTTTCGATAACATACCTTGTAATATCATACGCACCTTGCTCCAAATCAACCACAACATAATTGCTTTTGATGTTAGGAAAGGTGAGGTTGAACAGCACATAGGGCATTTTTCGTTTGTCAATATATGCGGCAATTTCAGCATATGCATTTTCATCATAATAATTGCCGGGCGAGATGATCAGTCCGTCTACTTTTTTGGCAATGAAGCTGTTAATAATCTCTTTTTCGGTCTCAAGGCAATTCAGCGTGCTGCCTATCATCAAATACATATTATTTTTTCTTAACTGCACTTCAAGCTGTTTGATGAAGTTGGATGTAAATACGTTGGAAATATCAGGCACCACAAAGCCAATTACGCCTGTTTTATTCTTCAGCAATCCTTGCGCCAGCGCATTTGGCACATAGCCCATTTCATCGGCAATTGCCAAAATTCTTTTCTTTGTGTCCTGATTAACTCCATCTTTATTGTTCAGTGCATAGGATACGGCTGCAATCGACACTCCAGCCCGTTTTGCGACATCTTTAATATTAGTCATATAACACACCTTAAAGCTTTAAGATGTATTTATTATACTACAACATATCCCTCTTGTCAATGATTTTTTATTATTAATGTAATTGTCAAATACTAAGCTTCATTTTGAATCATATTTATAAAAATATTACCAATTACAGGGTCGAATTGTGTTCCAAGATTATTTTTTATTTCTTCAATTGCCTCTTTAGTTGATATTGCTTTTCTGTAAGACCTGTCCTGAGTCATCGCATCAAACGCATCGACAATGGTAATAATGCGGGATAATAAAGGAATTGCCTTGCCGACGAGACCCCCGGGATAGCCGTTTCCATCCCAGCGCTCATGATGGCAAAGTATGTAATCTGCAATCGGCGCAAGTTCCGGAATTGATAAAGCTATTCTGTATCCTATTTCCGGATGCTTTTTCATTTGTTGCAGTTCCTCAACATTAAGCCGGTCGGTTTTATTTATAATGCTGTCGCTCACACCTATTTTACCAATGTCATGTAAAGTTGATAAAAGCTCAAGTTCGTTTAGCTGTTCATCGCTAAGTCCCATTTTCTGACCAATCGCCTTTGAAAGAAAGACCAGCCTTTGAGCATGTTCCTCGGTTTCCTGACTATTTTCAAGCATGGTAGTTTTCATTGAAGAGATTATAGAACTATGAAAACTTTTGCTTTGCAGCAGCTTATGGCGATACATGTGTTCTTCTGCGGATCTCATCATAACATTAATCTTCTCATCTAAAGAATTTTTAGTCGAACAGCCTAAAGAAATATATGTTTGATAAGGTTCATTGGTATTGATTTTTCTGTATTTTTCACATATTGTTTGAATATTCTTTAATATTTTATAAGCATCATCGTTACTCGTATTAGGTAAAAGAATACTAAATTCATCTCCGCCGGTTCTTGCCAAAATGTCTCCATCTCTGCAGCAGCTGCTTAGTATTTTGGCTACTGATTTAATAAGCTTGTCACCTTCATAATGACCTAAAGAATCATTAATCAGCTTCAATCCGTTTATATCTCCGATTATAATTGAAAGCGGAAGATGACATATGTTATCCAGACGTTTTTTTTCTTCCTCAAAATATCTCCTGTTATAAAGACCTGTTAATGCGTCATGATTACTTAAATACAGAATATTTGTTTCAATATTTTTTCTGTCTGTAATGTCTATAATAAGTCCCTCAATAGCCGTAACATTTCCATCAGCATCATAGATACCCTGGCTTTGTTCTAATACCCATACTGTTCCGCCGTTAGCTGAAATTATGGGATATTCTACTCTTAATCTTGATCTTGATTCTATATTTTTAACTACACTTTCCCAAATTTCATCCCTGTATTCCGGCATAATTAAATCAATAAAATTATTATTTAACAAATGTTCAGGTGTGTATCCTGTCAGTTCGAAACATCCGTTAGATACAAACCGCATCGTATAATTTTTATTATAATCGCAGCGATATGCCATTCCGGGCAAATTAGATAATAGGACAGCGTTGCTTCTTGCTGATTCTTTTAAATCTTGTTCAGCCTTTATCCGTTCGGTAATATCCTCCATTAAACATAAAAAAATACGGTTCTGTTCATTTTTTATAGGAGTGATTGTAATATTAACCCAAACGATAGAACCATCCGGTTTTATATATCTTTTTTTCATAGTATAACCGTTATTTTTTCTGTTTTTTAATTTATTGAAATTATCTATGTCCTCTGATAAATCGTCTGGATGTGTATTTTTTTCCCAGTAATATTCTTCTGCGGACACACCTGTTATATTTAAAAACATTGGATTACAGTTCACGATATGTCTTTCATCATCGCATAAAGCAATTCCAAACGGAGACTGCTCAAATAATGTATTAAATAGTATGTTTTTTTCTTTAAGGCTGATATTTGTAAGCCATAGCTCGGTAATATCCTGAATCACACCCATAATTTTATATGGTATGCGGTTTTTATCATATTCAACAATTGCATTAATTTGTATTATTCTTTTTTCACCATTGCCCTCGCGTTTTATTTTGGATATAACATTATATTCATCATTGCTTTTTAAAATAAAATCAATTATATTATCTAAATTTGGATTAGTACCAATAAGCTTACTAAATTTATCAAAATTAAGGCTTGAATTATCTCTCTTTATATCAAAGATTTTATATACTTCATCAGATATCCAAAGCTGTTTGTTTTCTAGGGTAATCTCCCAGTTACCTACTTGTGAGATTGCCTGTACTCTGTTAAGTCTATTCATATATGAATCTATTTTATTTCGGTCTTCGCGTATACGTTTATTTTTTAATATAAGATTGTAGATTGCAATATATACTATAATTGCAAATAATAAAAGAATTGCTAATTGAGTGACAATAATAATTGCGTTATTATACCATAATTTAACGGGATAATCGATGCCAAAAACTGCTGTAATATTTCCTGTTTTAAAATCCTTAATAGGTACAAGAACGCTAATCCACGTTCCCCAGCGGTCGGTTAAGGGATTTGTTATTATTGTTTCACCGCTTTTAAACGGCATTTTATCATATTCTGTAGCCTCTGTAAATTCCTGGCCGGGAGGCGAATAATCTTCCGAGTCATAAGGTTCGGAGTCTGCTACAAAATAAATTTTATCGTTGATTAGCGTATAGATATATACAAAGCGTATATCACTCCTGATTTTTGAAATTCTTGTCAGGTTCTCTTTTAGCTCTTGATATTCGGGCTTTTCAATATCGGACAGATTTAAATCAAATTTATTAAGCGGAAAATCTTGAAAGCCGGATTCCGAAGCTATAGCATATGTCAGAGCGTTTTGAGTTGTTGATTTCATTGTGGAATCCCAAATATTTTTAATAAATATCACACCAAAAATAACTATAATAATAATACCAAATAGAAAAAATGTTGTTGGATGTTTAAACCATTTAAAAGATTTCTTTATTCTCATAATATCCATCCTTTTTGTATTTAGTATATTTTTATTATATTATATATTATTTTGTCAAAATTTGCAATACATAAATAAACAATTTATTACATTTAAAATATTAATAATAATTTAAGGGAATAAGTTACATAATTACAAAAAATATTGCAAAAATATAAACAAAAACAGAGTTTTTTTAAAAATTTATTTATGAAGTTCATATATAAAATTAAAATACCTGTTGACAAAATTTTTAAGTATATTATATAATATAATAGTGGAATTTTGAGGTTATTTATTTTTTTCTATCTATTGTACTTCAATTTTGATTTTCTTAATTTTGGCATAAAAAAGGAGTGTACACAATGTCAGTATCTATAGTGATAGTTGTAATTCTAATGCTGGGTGTTATATTTGTAAATGGATGGACGGACGCGCCGAATGCTATTGCAACTGCTGTTTCGACAAGAGTTATAAGTCCAGGCAGAGCAGTACGAATGGCGGTGGTTTTTAATTTCTTGGGAGCTCTGTTTATGACGCTTGTAAATGCAAAGGTTGCTACTACAATCAGTAATATTGTAAAGTTTAGCTCCGAGCAACGTGAGTTGTCGCTAATCGCGCTTGCGGCGGCGATGTTTGCTATAGTACTTTGGGCTGTTGTAGCATGGTATTTTGGTATTCCCACAAGCGAAAGCCATGCTCTTATTGCGGGCGTAACAGGCGGAGCGATAGCGCTTGGAGGCTTTTCAGCGGTAAATCCGAAGGAATGGACAATGGTGCTTATCGGACTTGTGATTTCATCGGTTTTGGGTTTTGTTATGGGATATGGAACATCAAAAGCAATTGAGGTTTTATTCCGTAAAATGAAAAGGGTTACCGCAAATAAAGTATTTGGAGTCGGACAAGCCGGCGGCGCGGCGGCAATGGCTTTTATGCACGGCGCACAGGACGGACAGAAGTTTATGGGAACCTTCCTTTTGGGCATATATCTTTATAATGCTGAGCTTGTGAAATATAATCCTGATGGCAGCTTTGTTATCCCGATTTGGCTGATAGTGCTTTGTTCGGCTGTAATGGGTCTGGGAACTTCGGTAGGTGGTTACAGGATTATTAAGGCAGTTGGCATGGATATGGTTAAGCTTGAACGTTATCAAGGCTTTGCAGCCGATACTGCGGCTTCGATATGTCTGCTTATATCATCGCTGACCGGTATACCGGTTAGCACAACTCATACAAAAACAACTGCGATTATGGGTGTTGGCGCTTCACGCAGACTATCCGCGGTTAATTGGGGAGTAGTTATGGATATGGTATGGGCATGGATTCTTACGTTTCCTGGTTGCGGAATTATCGCATATATTATGGCAAAGTTATTTATAATTATATTTTAAATAATAGATTAATATTTAATGAAAGGAAGATGAGCTATGGCTAATAAGGATGTAAATTATTTCGATTTATTTATTGAGGGCGCAAAAGTTTGTTGTAAGGCTGCAACGCAGCTTGAAAACTTAGTAAAGGATAATGAGGATACTATATCAGAAATATCTGCAATTCATGATATTGAGCGTGAGGGCGATCATCTATACCATACAATTTATGACCATTTAAACCGTTCCTTTATTACTCCTATTGAAAGAGAGGACATATTACAAATATCAAGATACATTGAGGAAACTATTGATACTATCGATGAAGTTGGAATTATGTTTAATATGCTTTCTATTACTGAGGCAAGGCCTGAAGCAAAGGAGCTGGTTTCGCTTATCGTACAAAGCTGTAATGCCCTAAGGGAAGCTACTATTGAATTTAAAAATTTTAAAAAATCAAAAAAATTACCGCCGCTGTTAGTAGAGATAAACCGTATTGAAGAAGAAGGCGACAAGCTTTATCAAAATGCGATAAAAACGCTGTTCAGTAAAGAGACAAACACTCTTGACGTTATTAAATGGAATAAAATTTTTGACACCTTGGAGGACGTTCTTGACGCGGCGGAAAATGTTGCTGATGTTATGGAAGGAACAATTGTAAAGAACAGCTGATATAAAAAATCGTCCATTATGACGATACGCCTGCGGGCGTGGGGATAAAGGTTCGATTTTTTGTTGATAGGAAATTATAATTATATTTTTTCGAGGAATTTCCTATACAATAAAACGAAAACCCACTGTTTTGGCAGTGGGTTTTAACATATAATTTTGTATTTTACGTTATAAGAAATTGCGCAGAACTACGCGGTTGTGATGTAAGTGTTTTTTCAGCATTGGGGCGCGATTTGGGTGCAGGCACTGCCTGCTTTATTTACAGCTCTGCTTCCGGGTTTAATTAATGGGATAGCGGTTTTACAAAGAGGGCAGTTTTCGGGTTCATATGATTCTACCTCCATTGAAATTACAGAAGAGAATTTAGTGCCGAAATCTATCTTGCCTCCGGTTCTGTCCACTACGCTTCCTACACCAGCCACAATTCCGCCACTCGATTTTACAATTTCTATAACCTCTTTTACAGAACCGCCGGTTGTGATTACATCTTCAACAACAAGCACTTTTTGACCGGGTTTTATTTCAAAACCGCGGCGAAGCGTCATTACACCGTTTTCTCTTTCTGTGAATATATTTTCAACATTAAGATGACGGCTAACCTCATATGACATTATCACAGCTCCCATAGCCGGCCCGACAACTAAATCAATTCCATCCTCGCTGTATTTTTCAGCTAAATCCTTGCACAGCTCTTCGCTGTATTTTGCATGTTTAAAGATTTTCGCACATTGAAGGTATTTATTGCTGTGTCGTCCTGAGGTAAGCAGAAAATGACCTTCAAGAAGTACGCCTGCTTCCTTTAAGATTTCAAGAACTCTTTCTTTTGATAGCATTTTGTTTCCTCTTTCTTTTTTTTCTATAGACCAAGCATAAACTCAAATGTTTTGTCACTGCAGCCCGGTAAGCCTTCATGACCAAAATCCGGGTATATTACAACATTTTTTTTACATGTCATTTTATTATAAGCCGCAAACTGTGTGGATGGAGGGCATACATTATCCATAAGTCCGGTAAACATCATAATCTCCGCTTTTATACGAGGCGCGAGATATTGAAGGTCTATGTAGCCTAATTTTGTGAAAACCTCTTCTTCTCTTTCATGGCGAGGGTCGCTAAAGCGAAAATATTCTTTTAATTCCGAATAAGCCCTCTCCGCCATATCCATTTCCCATACTCTTTTATAATCGCATAAGAATGGAAATGTGGGGGCCGCCCTTTTAATGCGAGGCTCTAAAGCCGCGCAAGCAATTGTAAGCGCTCCGCCCTGGCTGCCGCCGAATGCTCCGACACGCTTCTCATCAATCTCGGGCATATCCATAATAATTCCCGCAAGCTGTGCTGTGTCTAAATATATATCACGGAATAAAAGCTTATCAGGAGTATCATTAAGACCGCGTATTATATGTCCATGCAGAGTATTACCCGTGGCACCTCCTACATCCTCGGATTTACCTGCCTGTCCGCGGCAGTCTAATGCTGCAACCGCAAATCCGGCTGAAACATATGCAAGTTTATCTTGCCAGTCGCCGCTGCTGCCGCTGTAACCGTGAAAAATTAAAACAGCAGGTATTTTGCCTGTAATATTTTTGGGTCTTAAATATTTCGCGTAAACTCTCGCGCCGTGAGCGCCTGTAAAATAAAGATCAAAGCACTCTGCGTTCGGCGCTTTAAACTCTGCCGGAATAAGCTCAACTTTTGAGTCGATAGCTTTCATCTCGGCTAGAGATTTCTCCCAATATTCTTCAAAATCACTGGGTTTCGGGTTTCTTCCCCCATAAACTTTCAGTTCCTCTAAGGGTTTGTCAACAAGAGGCATAAAATTCAACTCCTAAAATTTATTTTTTCCACCATGTTTGTTTTGCAAGTGTGCTAAATTCTTGCAGGTGGCGGTTTTCTCCTTCAAGCAGGATATTATAACTTACATCCGTATATTCTACGATAGTTACGGAAGCGTTATCATACCATGGTAAATCCCGCATATTCTCAATATCAAGCCCGCGCCATAGACAGAGCATCGACCTGATCGCAGTACCGTGTGTTACTATGCAAATATTTTTGCCTTTATTTTCTTTAACTATTTCGTTAACATTTCGATTTATTCTTTGCTGAAGCTCCATTAAACTTTCGCCATCAGGAAGCTTAGCGTCTTTAGTATTAAATACCCAATTTTCATACGATTCGGGATATTTTTCGGGAAGCTCTTCCCACGGAACATTTTCCCATTTTCCTCCGTTAACCTCACGCAGACCTTTTTTTGTAATAATTTCGAGCCCTTTCAAACGCGCAATATAGCCTGCTGTGTCAACTGTGCGGCGAAGGTCGCTGGAATAAATTATATCAATAGGGTAGGGAATTAAGAAATTTGATGTAAGTTTTGCCTGAATATGACCAGTCGCGGTTAGGTTGGAATTATAATGTCCGTGAAACACTCGTTCAATATTTCCGTCCGCCTCTCCATGACGGATAATTATAATTTTAGTATTAACCATTCATAATTGCCCCCCCGACAAGTTCATTTACATCAGCTATATTATATTTTTCGCAATATTCTGTTATACCGTCCAAAACCTTTATACAAGCGTAAGGATCAACGAAATTATATGTGCCGACAGCAATAGCGCTCGCCCCTGCAAGTATAAATTCAATAGCGTCGGCTCCGCTTGAAATTCCGCCCATTCCTATTATAGGTATTTTGACTGAATTCGCAACCTGCCATACCATGCGAACGGCAACAGGCTTAACGGCAGGACCTGACAAACCGCCTATATTGTTGTGTAAAACGGGTCTTTTTGTGTGAATATCTATTACCATGCCTGTTATAGTATTGATAAGCGACAGCGCGTCTGCTCCCGCGGCTTCTGCCGCTTTTGCTGTTTCCGTAATATCTGTAACATTGGGCGAGAGCTTTACAATTAAAGGCTTCAGACAATTCTTCTTAACTGCCTTTGTAATTTCGCCTACGGTTTTCGGGTCAGTACCGAAAGCAACACCGCCCTGCTTTACATTTGGGCAGGAAATATTCATTTCAATTAAATCGGTGTCGCTGGCGCTTACGATTTCAGCCATTTTGCAATATTCCTCTATAGTATTTCCTGAAATATTCGCAATAGCTTTTGTACCTGTAGCTTTAAGGCGGGGAAGCTCATGATTTATATAATATTCCACCCCCGGATTTTGTAAGCCTACGCTGTTAAGTATTCCGGAAGGAGTTTCGGCGATACGAATAGGAGGATTTCCCTGACGGGGTTTTAAGGTAAGCCCTTTAACGCATACCCCGCCTATTTTATTTAAATCATAAAAATTACCGTATTCAAAACCAAAGCCGAATGTTCCTGACGCCGTAATTACGGGATTCTCAAGCTCAACGCCTGCTATATTTACTTTAAGATTCACTCGAAAATCACCTCCGAAGCGTCGAATACAGGTCCGTCCTTGCAAACATGAGAATATTTATAGTCGCCGTTTTCAGCGGCGGTTTTGCATGCGCATACAAGGCAGGCTCCGATTCCGCAGCCCATGCGTTCCTCCATTGATATCTGACAGGGTATATTAAATTGCATTGCAATTGCCTTAACAGCCTTAAGCATAGGCTTAGGCCCGCAGGAATAGATAATTTGCGTGCCGTTTTGCTGAATATATTCGCACGCAAGTTCAGTAATTAACCCGCAATGCCCGTAGCTTCCGTCGTCTGTTGATATGTGAAGTGTGGATATTTTTTCAAAATCCTCAATAAGCGTAACAAGAGATTTATTCCGGCAGCCTAAAAATACCTGCGGATTATTAAGCTGCTTTGCAAGCATAAGCAGGGGATATGTTCCTATGCCGCCGCCTATAATTACAGGGTTTTCTGCCTCTTTATTCAAAGTAAATCCATTTCCTAAAGGGGCAAGCATATCAACTGTTTGTCCAATTCTATATTCTGAAAGCAAAGCTGTACCTTTGCCCTTAACTTCATATATAATTCGAAGTATATTATCATATGCATCGCAAATGCTTATTGGGCGGCGCAGCAGAGCGTCTCCTCCCTCGCACAGCACATTTACGAATTGTCCGGGAGCAAAGCTGTCCGCACCTTCGCACTCTATCAGCATATCAAATATATTATTCGCGATTTCTTTATTTTGAATAACCTTTCCTAAAACGGATAAATTCATGACCACCAATTCCTATCTTACAGTATTAAGTTCATCTCTCATTCGTATACATTCATTGCGCGCCGCATTTGCATATGCTTCATCGCCGCCGGATTTTTTATAAGCGCACATAATTCCTCTTGAGGAATTTACTATAGCGCCAAGACCATCTTTGTTAAATGCCGGAACGACATCCGCCGCGCCCCCGCCCTGCGCGCCGTAGCCGGGTACTAAAAAGAATATGTTAGGCATGATTTTGCGCAGTATTTCCGCCTGCTTCGGATAGGTCGCACCAACCACGCAGCCTATATTGCTGTAACCGGATTCCCCCATGGCTTTCAGCGCCCATGAATTTACAAGCTCCGCCATTTTTTCATATACGGTGCCGCTTTCAAGCTTTAAATCCTGTAATTCTCCCGATGATGGGTTAGAGGTTTTAACAAGCGCAAATATACTTTTATCATAGGCATTGCAATCATTTATAAACGGGTTGATACCGTCGCTTCCGAGGTACCCGTTTACCGTTATGCTATCAGGCTCAAACGCGCGGCATTTTATTCCGCATACGTCCGTCATTCCCAAATAGGCGCTTGAATACGCTTCCGCTGTTGTCCCTATGTCATTGCGTTTTACATCTAAAATAACATAAAGCCCTTTGCTTTTAGCATATTTTATTGTTTCATCAAGAGCAATAAGTCCATAAGTACCGTACATTTCATAATAAGCAGACTGCGGTTTAACTGCGGGTACAATGTCATAAAAGCTGTCTATCAGACCTTTGTTAAATTCCAGAATGGCTGCCGCCGCACCCTGAAGATTTTGCCCGTACTCGGCGAACGCTTTATTCAGAATAAATTTCGGAATAAAGTCAAGCTTAGGGTCAAGCCCCGCTACAGTGGGATTATTCCTTTTATTTATTAAACTTATAAGTAAATCCATTGACATGGAGAATCACGCCTTTCAGAGAATTTTTTCGTCGCACATAACCATTTTACCGCCCACAATAGTATGGACAGCCCTGCCCTTTAATTTAAATCCGTCATAAGGCGAATTTTTTGATTTGGATTCAAATTTATTTACATCAACAGTGTATTCTTTGTTTATATTTAAAATTACAATATCGGCCGGTTTATCAGGATTAAGCGAGCCTTTATTAAGTCCTAAAATATTTGCGGGGCTTACGGACATTTTTTCAATAAGCTGATTTATTGTAAGATGCCCCGGTTCTACAAGGTAGGTTATACCAAGTGAAAATGCGGTTTCAAAACCTACTATTCCATTAAGCGCCCGATCAAATTCAACATTCTTTTCATCTATATGATGAGGCGCATGGTCAGTTGCGATAGCGTCAATTGTTCCGTCCTTTAAACCTTCAATAATTGACGCGACATCCTCTGCGCTTCTTAGCGGAGGATTCATTTTCGCGTTTGTATTATAATCCTTTATATCAGCGTCTGAAAGAGAAAAATAGTGAGGACAGGTTTCACAGGTAATCTTAACGCCTCGTTTTTTCGCGTTTCTAATAATCTCAACTGTTCCTTTGGTACTTACATGCGCAATGTGAACGCTTGCTCCTGTTTCTTCCGCAAGAATTGCCTCACGCGATACCATAAGCTCTTCAGAAGAATTAGGTATACCCCGCAAGCCTAAAGAAGTTGAATAAAAGCCTTCGTTCATAACGCCGCCGTCAACTAAGCTTAAATCCTCACAATGTGATATTACAAGCGTATCAAACATTGAGGAGTAAATCATAGCCTTTCTCATAAGACTGTTGTTTTCGACAGGTTTTCCGTCATCTGACACAGCAACCACGCCTGCGAATTTAAGTTCTCCTATTTCCGCCAGTTCTATACCTTTAAGCCCTTTGGAAATCGCTCCGATAGGATAAACGTTAACAACGCCTTCTTCTTTAGCTTTATTAACAATAAAATTTACAACAGTCTGATTATCTGCCACAGGATTCGTGTTAGGCATACACGCGACTGAGGTAAACCCGCCTTTTGCGGCGCTGCGCGTACCTGTATAAATTGTTTCTTTATATTCAAATCCCGGTTCGCGTAAATGACAATGCATATCAATAAAACCCGGCGCAACAATCATACCGCTTGCGTCAATCACTTCAATCTCCGTGCTTTCAGATTCCAGATTTTCGTCCATATCATATATAATTCCGTCACGAACATAGATATCCATAATTTTATCTATATTATTACGAGGGTCAATTATCCTTCCGCCCTTAATCAATATTTTCATGAGAAACTCCCTTTCGTGCAAATATATAAAGAAGCGCCATTCTAACCGCAACGCCGTTTGTAACCTGTTCATCTATTACACTTCGTTCGTGGTCGGCAACAGAGCTTGTTATTTCCACACCGCGGTTTACAGGACCCGGGTGCATAATAAGCGCGTCGGGTTTTGCATACTCAAGCCTTGACTCAGTCATTCCAAAGAACCTCGCGTACTCTCTTAACGTAGGAAAAAGTCCGCTTTTTTGCCGTTCAAGCTGAACTCGCAGATTCATAATTACATCAGCGTCCATAATCGCTTCCTGTACGCTTGGATATACGGAAATACCAAGCTTGTCCATATCCTTCGGAAGCAAGGTTGACGGACCGCCTACGCAGACTGTCGCTCCCAATTTGGTAAAGCCGTAGATGTTGCTTCTTGCAACACGGCTGTGCGCGATATCCCCTATAATAGCTACTTTAAGACCATTTACCTCACCTTTCTTCTCCATTACAGTGAACATATCCAGCAGCGCCTGAGTGGGATGTTCATTCATTCCGTCGCCGGCGTTTATAACGGACGCTTTTACATTCTTTGCGAGCAGATGAGGCGCGCCTGAGCAGGAATGGCGGATTACGATTACATCCGTTCCCATAACGTCTAAGGTTCTGCCGGTATCTATAAGATTTTCACCCTTTGAAACACTGCTTCCGGAGGATGTAATATTCGCGGTATCGGCGCTTAAATATTTACCTGCAAGCTCAAATGACATTCTCGTTCTTGTACTGTTTTCATAAAAAAGAGTTATTACTGATTTACCGCGAAGATGAGGCGCTTTTTTGTTATTCTGATATAAAATCTGTTTCATTGTGGAGGCGTTATTTAAGATGTATTGTATATCTTCCGCGGATACATCCTTAAGACCGAGTAAGTCTTTTTTATTTCCCAGCATTTATTTTCACTCCTATTACGACATTTTCCGTATTATCTATTTCGGTAACATTTACCGCTATGATTTCGTCTTTTGACGTTGGTATATTTTTCCCTGCATAATCGGCTCTGATAGGCAATTCGCGGTGACCGCGGTCAATTAAAATCGCAAGCTGAATTGAATCAGGTCTGCCAAGCTCCATAAGCGCATCTATGGCGGCTCTAATTGTTCGGCCCGTGTAAAGCACATCGTCGACCAAAATTATTTTGCTCCCGTCAACAACAAAATCTATTTCGGTTCCGGATAGTTTAGGATGCTGATCAAGCATACTTAAATCATCACGATAAAAAGTTATATCAAGCACTCCGACTTCAATATGTTTAGATTCAATCTCTGCGATTTTCTTTGCGATTCTTTTCGCAATTATAACGCCGCGCCGCTGTATTCCAACCAGATACAAATTGTCAATACCCTTATTCTTTTCAATAATTTCAAATGACATACGAGTAATCGCTCTGTCCATTGCCGCCTTATCCATAAGCTCATTTTTAAAAACGAAATCCGCCAAACTAACACCTCCGAAATTATTTTTATAGATAAAAAAACGCCGCTTATACAGAGATAAGCAGCGAATATTTATAATTCTAGCCTTATTCAGCATCTTATCAGTATCTCTGTACTAATTTAAAGACGATATTATTATATACTAGATTTTCTTATTTGTCTACATTAAATTTATTTTTTTGTGCAATTGTTCTAAAATTTTCTCATAATATTGTGGCAAAGGACAATTTATCTCAATATATTCACCTATTAAAGGATGAATAAAACCTAGGGTTGCCGCGTGAAGCAATTGACCGCCTGTTTTAAAAGCTTCTTTTTTTATTCCGTAAACAGGGTCGCCCACAACAGGATGCCCGATATAACTCATATGAACACGTATTTGATGAGTTCTTCCGGTTTCAAGCCTGCATTCGACTAAATTATATGTGCCGAAATCCTCTGTAACTTTATAATGTGTAACAGCCTGCTTACTGTTAGTATGCGTTACACACATTTTTTTTCTGTCTTTTGGGCTTCTTCCTATAGGAGCGTCAATTGTACCTTCAGGATTTTTCAGCCTACCATGAACAAGAGCAATATATTTGCGGGTAAGAGTATGCGCTTTGATTTGAGCCGCAAGCGATAAGTGCGCCTCATTAGTTTTTGCGACAAGCAAAAGCCCGCTGGTATCCTTATCAATTCTATGAACAATACCCGGACGGGCAACACCGTTTATACCGGAAAGATTACCATTGCAATGATACAAAAGAGCATTTACAAGTGTTCCGCTGAAATTTCCTGATGCGGGGTGAACAACCATGCCCTGACTTTTATTTACTATTAATAGCTGGTCATCCTCATAGACAATGTCAAGAGGGATATCCTCGCTTTCAGCGTCAAGTGGGACAACATCGGGAACGTCAAGCTCAACTATATCCCCAGATTTCAGCTTTTGATTTGATTTTGAAATTTTACCGTTTATTTTTAATCTGTTTTCATCTATTAATCTTTGTATATATGAACGTGTAAGTGAATCGCAAAGAGCTAAAAATTTATCAACCCTAAGTCCGCTTTGACTTTCATCAACCGTAATTTGCATTTCTTCCTCCGTAAATTCTAATTTTGCTTGTCGAAAAACATAAGATATACGGCAAGCAGGATTGTGCCGCACACAACAAAAGTATCCGCAGTATTAAAGATAGCAAAATTAATCAGCCTAAAGTCAAAAAAGTCAACTACATATCCTAAATGTATTCTGTCAATTAAATTGCCGACGCCGCCTGCCAAAATTAAAACAAGTGATGACATAAGTAATTTATTCTTAGGCCTTTTCAATATAATATAACCCAAAACAATAAGCAGCATAACCGTTGTCATTATAATAAGCAAAAGCTGTTTTCCCGACATAATGCTGAATGCCGCTCCTGTATTTTGAACATATGTTATATGAAATACGTTTTCAATTAAAGGAATAGTTTCTCCTACCTTCATATTTGAACGCACAATATTTTTTACAAATAAATCGCTAATCAATAATATCATCCAAATTATGGAGTAAATTATATACAAATTATATCACGCTTTCTATTTAAATTATATAAAGCCTCTATCCATCATGCTTGTAAATCGTTTTTCAGCTGTAATAATATGATCTATTACATCTATGCCTATTGGTTCAAGCATTTTTACTATGGTATTTGTAACAGCGATATCATCAACTGACGGATGCAGAGAATTATTCGGATGATTATGAATCAAAAGCACGGAATGAGCATTATGCTTTACTATTGTATCCAGAATTTTGCGTATGTTTACATAAACCTCCGAAATACCTCCTTCGGATATAATCTCAGCGTTTATAACACATTTTGATGAATCAAGAGTAACTACATAAAAGGTTTCATATAATCTTCCTGTCAATAAAGCAATTGCATATTCTCCGGCGTCTGTTGAGGTTAATATTTTAACCTTTTTACTGATTTTATCCATAGCGCAATATCTTGACAGGGAGTTTAAAACTGACAGATGTATAGCGCTTTGTTCTCCTATTCCCTTACATTTCAAAAGTGTATGTAAATCAGCTTCAAATACATTAGAAATACTGCCGAATTCCTTGATTAAATTATGAGCTATTTCTTTTGTATCTTTTCTTGGAATAGAAAATTGCAATAGTAATTCTAAAACCTCATGAGGCTCAAAACTGCTAAAACCGGTTTTTTTGTATTTTTCCCGCAGTCTCTTTCTATGACCTTTATATGAGGGTATATTTTTTGAATCTTTAATAACTGTCATTTACATCACAATCCATCATATAATTATTGTTTTGAAAACGTTTTTATTAGCTATAGATTTATATATTTCAATATCAAATGATGATATTATTTTTTCAAATATATCCATACAGAAAATTTCTGTATCAAAATGCTGTGCAGCAATTAAATTAAGACCCATTTCAGCAGCGTCGCGGGCTCCTGAATATTTTATATCGCCTGTTATATATACATCAGCGAAAGAAGCGATATCTGATGAAATTTTTCCTCCTCCTCCTCCGCTGCAAATTGCAACCCTAGAAACTTTACCTAAAGGGTTTCCCACATAAGAAATGGTGCTTACGGATAATTTTTCTCCAATATATTTTGCAAGTTCTGCCAAAGTCATTTTGCAAGGCAGAACGCCGACTCTCCCAAGTCCGTATGAAACGCCCTCATTATCGGTATAAACTATATCTGTAGCTTTTGCCTGCAACAAACCATATAAGTGGGTAAGGTAATCATTAAGCCCGCCGGGAGCGGCGTCCAGATTTGTATGAGCCGAGTAAACAGCAATATCATTTTTAATTAAAAACATAATACATTCGCCAAGCTTAGTATCATTGTTTATTTTTTTAATTGGATTAAAAATAAGCGGGTGATGACTGATTATTACATCCGCGCCGATAGCTGCTGCTTCGCGGGCTACTTCTAAATCTACATCAAGAGAAAGAAGCACTTTTTTTACATTTTTATTTCTGTCACCTAAAATAAGTCCGACATTATCCCAATCTCCGGCAAGATAAGAAGGAGCGTGATTTTCAATTGATTCGGTTATAATGCTTAGTTTGATCATAATTCAACTTTGCCTTTCTTATAGGGATTATACAACTTTTATAAAAAATCAATATAGATTTAATTATACCATAATAGAAACAAATTGTAAATAGGTTTCTAAATAATTCTACATATTTTATAATTTTCCACGTAAAATTGACACTGCGTTTTGAACGGTTTCTTTATATATTGATGGGTCTTTTACCTGACTTCGGTAGTCAAACGTATCAATATATGCTTTAAGGTCATTAATATTCTCAGTTAAGGTGGATTTCAGAAGCTTTATAATTTGAGATTTAAGCAATGCGTTGTTTGTATTTTCAAGCAGAGTTATTCCGTGATTAACGCATAAACCCTTATGACACTCTGCTTTTTTTCTGAAATCAGTGTCTTTTTCCCACATATGATAAAAGACGTCTATATATCTTTGCATATCCTGCTGCATTTGTTTGCAGATTAAACATTCCTGATTACAGGACTTTAAAGGGGATAAATAATCATTATTATTTTTTTTAAATAAACCTGTTTTCTTCTGAGTTATATCTATATCGTTAATTTTATTTTTTATATATTCTAAATGGGTTGAAAGCATAAGCGTAAAACTAAGACGTTTGTTTTCTTTAAGCATAATACTCAGATGATGCTTGCAGAAACCTGTTTTGTTGCTTTTTTCACGGCTGTCCGGCTCCATCATGGAAGGGCCGAGCGTATAATCTATAAGCTTTTGCTCCAGTTTATTTTCCAAATAACAAAACGGACATCCGTGATCTATATCAAAACTGTCATTTACAGGTATAGTATATATTTTTTCTTTCATTATCCGTACCTTCTTTAATTTTTTTTCGTCGTTTATACTAAAATTTTAAATTTCTCTTGTAATTATTCCTTTTTTTTGTTACAATGATTAAGGTGATGTATATGAATATCAGTTTCAATCGTAATACTGTTACGTTAAATGGTGTAAAAGATTTCAGCTTGGCTCATACTTTTTTGTGCGGACAATGCTTCAGATGGAATGAAAATGACGACGGAAGCTTTTCCGGAGTAGCAAATGGAAGGGTAATAAAAATTTCGGCTGTTAATGATAATATTACACTATATAACACAAATTTGCAAGAGTTTAATGAAATTTGGTCAAATTATTTTGATTTTTCAAGAAATTATGATGAAATAAAAAAAGAATTATCAAAGGATGAAATAATGAAAAGAGCCACGGCCTACGGCTGGGGCATAAGAATATTACAGCAGGATTTATGGGAGACTTTAATTTCATTTATAATTTCTCAGAGTAATAATATACCCAGAATAAAGCAAATTATTGAAAGGCTTTGTGAAAGCTACGGCGACAGGATATTTATGGATGGAAAAGCATATTATACATTTCCGTCTTATGAGAGGCTGAAAGGGTGCGTCGCTGAAGATTTGGCTCATTTACGGGCCGGCTATAGGGCAAAATATATCGCTGACGCGGTTTATAAGGTAAATTCGGGTGATGTTGATCTTAGTTTAATAAAAACTTTGCCATTATATGAAGCAAAGCAAAGCTTAATGAATATAAACGGAATCGGGCATAAGGTAGCGGATTGCGTTTTATTATTCGGCGCCGGCCGGTTTGGGGTATTCCCTGTGGATACCTGGATTGAAAAGGCAATGCGGGGGCTTTATCCCTGCGTATGTGAAAATGAAAAAAATATTCGCACGGCAGGCGAAAATATTTTCGGCCGTTATTGCGGCCTGGCACAGCAGTATTTATTCTATTATGCACGTGATAATAAACTTAAATTTTAGTAAATGGTGGTGGCTGTGTGCTAATATCAATGCACAAAGTAATAGGCATAAAATGCCAGACATGCAACAGTAATATGTATACCGATCTCAATCCTTTTAAATTAAATAATAAATTTGTTGTAGCCTGCGATGTGTGTGAAGAGGAATTCGTAACTATTTATAAAAATAAACAAAATAATTATACTATTTTGATAAAATGTTTTATTTGTGAAGAAATTCATAGGTATGAAATATCTTATTCATCTTTTTGGAAGGATGAGGTTTTTGCACTGGGCTGTCATGCAAGCGGAATAGACATATGTTTTATAGGAGAAATGGACCAGGTGAATTCAGCTATGGGAAAATTGGATGATCATCTGGAAAGTATGATAGAGGACGTAGATGATATTGCATATTCCAATATGAATGAGAGAACTGAACTTGCTTTAAATGTTATAGAAAGCATGGTTAAGGAGCATAATATACTTTGTCTATGCGGAAACTTAGAGCTTGAAGCAACGCTTAAAAAAGACGGAATTCTTATATCCTGCGGGGGCTGCGGGGCAAGTGAATTTTTAAAAACAGAATCTCAGGAAGATATTGACAAATTGATTAAACGTAAAACTATTGTACTGGTTTAGCATTTAAGCGCTATTTGCGCTTATTTATATAAAATTTAGGAGGAGATTAGTATGTTAGTAACAGGTAAAGAAATTTTGCAAAAAGCCAATGAGGGTGGATATGCCGTTGGAGCTTTCAATGTAAACAATATGGAAATATTGAAGGCTGTTATTGCAGCAGCTGAAGAAGAAAAGGCTCCTGTAATTATACAAACATCAGAAGGCGCAATTAAATATGCCGGTATTGATTATCTCAGCACAATGGTAAGGCTTGCCGCATCAAAGGCGTCTGTACCGGTAGCTCTTCATTTGGATCATGGCACAACTTATAATACAATTATCAGCTGTATTGTAAACGGATGGACTTCAGTTATGATAGACGGTTCACATCATCCGCTTGACGGAAATATAGCTGTAACTAAGGAAATTGTTAAGGTTGCTCATGCCTGCGGAGTTTCTGTTGAAGCGGAGCTTGGAAGATTAAGCGGTGTTGAAGATAATATTAGCGTTGAAGAAAAAGACTCAATTTATACAAATCCTGCGGAAGCTGTTAAATTTGTTGAGGAAACAGGCGTTGACTCGCTTGCAATCGCTATAGGTACAGCTCACGGTAAATATAAAGGCGTGCCTAAACTTGATTTTGACAGACTTACAATAATTAAAGGCTTAATTAATGTTCCTATAGTTCTTCACGGCGCATCAGGAGTAAGCGAGGAATCAATTCAAAAGGCTGTTAAATTAGGCGTTAATAAAATTAATATAGATACAGACGTTCGTGTTGCGTTTACTGACGGCGTAAAGAGCGTTATTGAAAATCAGCCGGAAGTATTTGACCCGCGTAAAATTTGCGGACCTGCTATTGAAAATATGAAAAATGTGGTTAAAACAAAAATTCAGCTTTTCGGAAGTGCTGGTAAAGGTTAATATACAGAAAAAATCAGCGTAGGGACGGTTATAAAAATTGTCCCTACGCTTTTTTCGCGTTATAAGAAATTATGCAGAACATTCATTGTGAAATATTATGATGTTGACCTATTAAATTCTCCAGCTTGTCTAAAGCGGACGAAATGGTTCCGACTTCGTCGATAATTCCGTACGAAACGGCGTCCTCGCCGTACATTATTGTACCCGCGTCATTTGCCAGCTGTGACGTATTAAGCATAAGCTCGTTTAATTTCTCCGCTGTAATTTTTGAATGTGAAACAATAAAATTTACCACTCGCTCCTGCGTTTTAACAAGATAATCAAAGGTTTGAGGTATGCTGATAACTGTACCGTTCATACGTATTGGATGGATTGTCATTGTTGCTGACGAAGCTATAAATGAATAATCAGAAGCGACCGCAAGCGGAACGCCTATGCTATGTCCTCCGCCTAAAACCAATGATACGGTGGGCTTGCTCATGCCCGCAATCAACTCTGAGATTGCAAGCCCCGCTTCAACGTCACCGCCCATTGTGTTTAAAATAATGATAAGTCCTTGTATATTTTCATCCTCTTCAATCGCAACCAGAAGGGGGATAATATGTTCATATTTTGTAGATTTATTATCTGAGGGCAAAACCATATGACCTTCGATTTGTCCAATAATTGACAAACAATATATATTTCCGTGCCGTCCTTTGAGCTTTACGGTGCCGAGATCTTTAGCTTGTTCACTCTGCGGCTGCTCTTCTTTTTTATTTTCATCTGCCATAATATTGCATCCCTTCGTTGTATATTCTATATTATTTTGCCATATTGTTATAATAAAATACATAGAATAAAATAAAATTAAATAAATACTTGATTAAATATTTGCTATCTGATATAATAAAATACAAACCAGATAAAGGAGAAATGAACTATGCCTATTAGAATTTTGAATGATTTACCGGCAAAAAAAGTACTTACAAGCGAAAATATTTTTGTAATGACTGAAAAAAGAGCATCGAAGCAGGATATACGTCCTCTTAAGATTTTGATGCTTAATTTAATGCCGAAAAAAATTACAACAGAAACTCAAATTTTAAGGCTTCTTAGTAATACTCCTTTGCAGGTTGAGGTTGAGCTTATCAGAACCAGCACCTATCAATCAAAGAATACGCCTGAGGAGCACCTTTTAACATTTTATAAATCATTTAATGATATAAAAAATAATAAATATGACGGAATGATTATAACCGGTGCGCCTGTGGAGCATTTGGAATTTGAAGAGGTTGATTATTGGCAGGAGCTTACTGAAATAATGGAATGGTCTAAAAAGAACGTTACCAGCACTTTTCATATATGCTGGGGAGCTCAGGCTGGTCTTTATTATCACTATGGAATTCCAAAATACGCTCTGCCAAAAAAGATGTTCGGCTTGTTTGAACATAAAATAGTCAGGCCGAATACAACATTACTTCGAGGTTATGATGATACTTTCTGGGCGCCTCATTCAAGGCATACAGGGGTTAGAAGAGAGGATATTGAAAAGGTGCCGGAGCTTTCAATTTTAGCGGAAAGCGAGGTTGCCGGAGTTTATATAGTAAAAACAAAGGGAGGCAAACAAATTTTTGTAACCGGGCATTCGGAATATGACGCTAAAACCCTGCATGAGGAATATACTCGTGATTTGGAAAAAGGGCTTGATATAGAAATGCCTCAAAATTATTATACGAATAATAATCCCAAAAAAGCGCCTCGTGTTATCTGGCGTTCACACGCTCATCTGCTGTTTTCAAACTGGCTGAATTATTTTGTATACCAGACAACGCCATATAAATTAGAGGAAATAAAATAACGGAGGCTTTATGTTCGTTGATATGCATTGTGATACAATGCTAAAGATAAAGTCAAAGCTTGAAGATTATGATTTTAGTATTGCGCAGGGCTATGAAATTGGCGGGGGCTTGCAGTTTTTTGCCTGTTATATAGACGTCCAAAATGAGAAAAATTCTTTTGATAAAGCAATGCAATATATTAATAATTTTAAAGAGGCTGTTAAATTTGACACGCGGATAGAAATCGCTTTAAATTATAATGATATTATTTCAATAATAAAAAAAGGCAAGGTCGCCGCCATTATAACAATTGAGGATTGCGGAATATTGGAAGGAAACCTTGAAAACCTTTATAAGTTATATAATCTGGGCGTCAGGCTTGCTACATTAACATGGAATTTTGAAAACGAAATTGCGTCCGGCAGCAAAGCAAGCGGAGGGTTAAAGCCGTTAGGCAAAAGGCTTATTGCGGAAATGGAAAAGCTGAATATGCTTGTTGACGTATCGCATATTAACAGACGCGGATTTTACGATGTATTAAATTTTGCGGCGCGGCCTGTTTTAGCAACTCACTCCTGCTGTTATGAGATATTTCCGCATGAACGTAATCTGGACCGTTATCAGTTTAAAGAATTAACAATAGGCGGCGGTATTGCCGGAGTTAACTTTTACCCGATTTTTTTAAACGGAACACCATATGCGGGGATTTGCGATATATTAAAGCATATGGAGTATTTTTTGAACATATCTCCTGATTCGGTTGGGATTGGCAGTGATTTTGACGGTATAAAATATCTTCCGTTTGATTTATCCTGTACAGGGGATATGAAAAAGCTTTTTAATGAAATTGAAATTAATTACGGAACAGAGATAATGAAAAAGGTATCTCATAAAAATATGTTAAGGTTTTTAAAGAAATATTTATAGGCTAAAAACTTGACTTTGCTTTGACAATTTGATATAATTATTTTAAACATAAAAGATCGGAGTTGAAAAGATGCGTAATTTTTCTTGCTAATTTTTTAAGCATAATAAACGTTTCGACGATAGGTATCGTCTGTTTTATTGCGCCAAATGCAAGAAAGTTACAAAATCTACTCTCTTAATATACCGCATATGCCTTGATGGGTTTTAATATGCTATTTTTTTATGAGCTGCAGGGATTAACTTTCTTGCGGCTTTTATTATTATATGGCAGAAATTCCAAAGGAGGTATATTTTATGTCACTTATAAATATTGCAAATTTAACTTTCGCATATGACGGAAGCTATGATAATATATTTGATAATGTTTCATTTCAAATAGATACTAATTGGAAACTTGGTTTTGTCGGCAGAAACGGCCGTGGAAAAACAACTTTTCTTAAATTGCTTTTAGGACAGTATGAATACAGCGGCAATATTTCGGCTAACGTGAATTTTGAATATTTTCCTTACGAAGTAACAGATAAAACGCAGATTACTTCTGATATTATAGAGCAAATCACACCTTATTTTGAAGATTGGCGGATTAAGCGCGAGCTCAATCTTCTGAATATAGATGAAGATGTATTATACCGGTCTTTTAATACGCTTAGCAACGGCGAGCAGACAAAAGTGCTTCTGGCGGCTCTGTTTCAAAAGGAAAATAATTTTTTGCTGATAGACGAACCTACAAATCATCTCGACAGTGAAGCGCGTGAGATTGTCGCAAATTACCTGAACTCTAAAAACGGCTTTATTTTGGTTTCCCATGACAGAAGTTTTTTGGATAAATGTATTGATCATATAATATCAATTAACAAAGCTGATATAGAACTTCAGCGCGGCAACTTTTCCTCATGGTATTCAAACAAGGAGGCGCAGGATAATTTAGAGCTTTCTCAAAATGAAAAATTAAAAAAAGATATCAAACGTCTTTCTGAAGCGGCAAAACGAACCTCGGATTGGTCAAACCAGGCGGAGTCGCAAAAAATAGGATTTGACCCGTCTAATACAGAAAAAAATATAAACCGCAGACCGACCCAAGGGGCAAAATCTAAAAAAATGATGAGCAGTTCGAAAGCAATATTAAGCAGACAGCAATCCGCCATAGAAGAAAAATCTAATCTGCTGAAAAACGTCGAAACCGCAGATGACCTGAAATTATCGCCGCTTATTTATCATACGGACAGACTTGTTTCACTTGATAAAGTCTCAATTTTATATGACGGAAAAGCGGTATGCGAAAATATCGGCTTTGATATTTGCCGCGGCGACAGGGTTTGCCTGACAGGAAGAAACGGATGCGGAAAAACCAGTTTATTAAAGTTAATTTTGGGAAATGATTTAGTGTATACAGGTGATGTAAATGTAGGCTCTAATTTAAAAATATCCTATGTTTCGCAGGAAACATCGCATTTGCGCGGTAATCTAACGGATTTTGCAAAACAGAACGATATTGACGAGAGTTTGTTTAAAGCAATTCTTCGCAAACTGGATTTTGAAAGGGTTCAATTTGAAAAGAATATCAGTGATTTCAGCGGCGGGCAAAAGAAAAAGGTGCTTATTGCAAAAAGCCTTTGCACGCAGGCTCATTTATACATCTGGGATGAGCCTTTAAACTTTATAGATGTTCTATCAAGAATACAGATAGAGGAATTGCTGACAAAATATAAACCTACAATTATTTTTGTCGAACATGATGTTACATTTAAGGATAGGATAGCCAATAAAATAATAACCTTATAAAGTAAAAAAACAACTGTTTCTTTATTGGAAATAGTTGTTTTTATTTTATATTAGCATAATAAAGTGAATAGGGTACATATAATTTTATATAGACTATGTCCAAGTTATAAAGTTCGGAAATGAAATGGAGCTTAAGATAATGAAAAGATTAACAATCCTATATTTAATTTGTATAATATTTATTTTTTTACTGCCGGTTTTTATTGTTCAGTTAGGGCATATAGGCATATATGACAATTTAAACAATGATTTTCCCATATCAAAATTAAAATCAACAGGTAAGATAAAGGTATATATAAAAGCGGAGGATAAGGTTGCTGATATGGAGCTTGAGGAATACATAAGAGGAGTACTGGCGGCAGAAATGCCGGCGAGTTTTCCTTTGGAGGCATTAAAAGCTCAGGCGGTAGCCGCTAGAAGCTATGTTATCAGCAGAATTTCAAATGACAAAGGCGATGTACCCGAACATAAAGGAGCGCAGATGTGTACAGACTTTGCGCATTGTCAGGCGTGGATTTCGAAAGAGGAACGTCTTGAAAAGTGGGACGAGAAAGACCGGGTAAATTTCTGGAATAAAATCACTGCCGCTGTTCAGGATACAGCAGGAGAAATAATGGTTTTTGATAATAAACCTGTATCTGCGGTTTTTTGTGCAATATCTTCAGGAAAGACAGAGCGGGCCGCAGATGTATGGGGCAGCGATATATCGTATCTGCAAAGTGTTGACAGCCCGTATGATAAAAATGCGCCCGGATATGAAACTAAGGTTGAATTAACCTTGCAGGAGTTCAAAGATAAACTTATAACTTCAAAATCCGATGTTAAGATAAGTGATAATCCCGGCGATTGGTATAAAGACGAGGTGAGAACTGAGGGCGGAGGCGTAAGCAGCTGCAATATTGGAGGCGTTACGCTAAAAGGAACTGAAGTGCGCACAATTTTCGGGCTTCGCTCAATTAATTATACTTTGCAGTTTACAAATGATAAAGCTATATTTGACGTAAAAGGCTATGGACATGGCGTTGGCATGAGCCAGTGGGGAGCGAAATACTATGCCGAAGACGGTAAAAACTATAAAGACATTTTAAAACTATATTATAATGGAATAAGTTTTAATAAGATTACAAAATAGAGATACTCTCTCACAAAAAAATGAATATAAGCATATATTATATTGAACAGTTTTGTTGCAGGGAGAGAGGTTAAACTATGATAGAAATAAACGAGAAAGAACCTTTACATATTGGTAATGAATATCTTAAAATACATCCGGAACGGTGCTGCGGCAGTCCGCAAGTTAAAGTTGATTCGGCAGGGCCGGCAGGCCCAATGGGAGCGCCCGGCCCGGCAGGAGCGCCCGGTCCCACAGGAAAAAACGGCGTATCATCATTCGCTTATATTTATTCGGTAAAAGCTCAGGATATTAAAAATAACAATGCTGTTGTTTTTGATTCTTCAGAGACCGCGGAGCCTATAGTATATAAAGCGGAAACCAGCGCAATAAGCTTAACGGATACCGGAAGCTATTTTGTAAGCTTCAAAATAATGGCGGACGGAGTGTGGGCAGTTGCTATAAACGGTAAAAAGTCTTATACATATAGCGGTAATGGAAATCAGGTTTCGGGCGACGCTATTATAAATATAACAAAAATACCGACAAAAATAACAATTAAAAATATAAGCGGAAAAAAAGTTTCCATATCAAATGAAACTGATAAATCAGGATATATCAGCGCATATGTAATTATATTTAAGTTAAACTAAGTAAAAGGGATATGTTTAATTTGGAAGAATAGGTTTCTTTCAAACTAACATATCCCTTTACCACTACCAGTATAATTTCCAGTCGGTATAGACTCTCATTAAAGCTTCCATATAATAATAGTCGCCCCATATGTTACATTCATCAACTCCGCCGTTATGTGGTATAGAGTATACAGCGTGAAGTAAAATCCCGTTAGATTCGGGTGTGTTTTTCGTGCTGTAATTATTAGCAAGTGAACGGATTATTGCGCCTGCGGCATTTTTATAAAAAGGTGTATATTCATCGTTAATCTGCTTTATTATTTCAAGGATGCCGCAAACAGCAATCGCAGCGGCGGACGAATCCCTTTCCTGCTCACCTTCTGTGAATATAAGATCCCAATAGCAAACATAGTCCTCAGGCAAACGATTTAAAAAGTAATTAACAAGCTTTTCTGATTCTGTTATAAATTTTTTATCGTTTGTATAAAGATAGCTTAAAATAAATCCATAAATTCCCCATGCCTGTCCGCGCGCCCAAGCGGAATCATCCGAGTAGCCCTGATGTGTTTTGCCATGCAGAGGCGCTCCGGTTTCAGGGTCGAAATAATAAGTATGGAAGGTTGAGGAATCCTCACGTATTACAGTACCGCAAGCCGTATTTGCGTGATTTTGCGCTATTTCAAAATATTTTTTATCCCCGGTAACCTCGGCCGCCCAATACAAAAGCGGTACGTTAAGCATACAATCTATTATAAGCCTGTATGCGGAAGGGTCGTCAACCCTGCCCCACGCCTGAATAAATTTGCCCTTTTCCTTATATCTTGTAATTAACTTATCAGCCGCTTTTAATGCGGAATTTTTCATTTCTTCGTTTCCTGTAAGCTTATAGCCTGCCACACATGAAAGAGTATATAAAAAGCCTAAATCATGATGATCTACCGAAATTTCCTTTTCAATACGTTCTTTAAAGCTTTTACACTGAATTTCGGCTACATTTTTATATTTTTCATTGCCGGTATATTCATACGCAAGCCAAAGCATACCTGTCCAGAAGCTGTTTGTCCATTCAATGTTATCTATCGGCGGATACACATTATTAACACTTGCCGGAGCAGGGTATTTATATGTAAACGTATCAAGATTCTCATCAATCTTTTTAATTATAAAATCCAATGCGGATTCAACCTCATTTTTTGTGAGCGGCTTAGTATTTTCATATTTTAAATTGTTTTTAATACCTTCGTCTATTACTCTCATTTTAAGCTCCATTCCGCCGCCAAATAACGGCGGCACAAATATTTTATGAAAACGCTTATCTTTCCAGCCGCCGATATTTGGCATAGGAATGATAAGAGCTTAATCCCGCATCTGCCTGTTTGCGAATATACGCTTTCGCAAACATGTGGCAGGCGACGTTCATTTGTTAATTTGAATTTATTTAAACTAACCCTCCTAATTTAATTTATATTAATTTTAACATAAGTGTTTTTATATTGCAACCCTAAATTAAAATTATTGAAGTTTATATTGCAAAATTTTTTATTTAAGTATATAATAAATAAAGTAAAGTGAAGGGAGGCTGAAACATGTCATTTACATCGGAAGTGAAAAAGGAGCTTCTTGATGCTCCGCTGGAAAGTGAATGCTGTAAGTATAGCATGCTTGCCGGAATACTAAGCTTTGCAGGCAGTGTTAAAACGGCAGACGGAGTTATGACATATAGCCTAATCACTGAAAATAAAACGGTTGCTCAAAAGATAGTCTATTTAAGCACAAAACTGTTTGTCGTAAACCCCACATTGATTGAAAAGGGAAACGTATATTTGTTAACCATACCTGATGTGTCTCTGATGATACATGAATTGGACCTGATAAAATGGGGGGATATAGGCTTTAGCCTTCCCGACAATCTGCAAAGCGAATGCTGTATACGGTCTTATATAAAAGGCGCTTTTTTAAGCGGCGGCAGCGTTACTTCTCCCGAAAAAAGATACCATTTGGAATTTGTGACTCCGCATTATCATCTTAATATGCAGTTTCAGGAATTATTCGAGCATTTTGATATTCCTGCTAAATGGATTATAAGGAAATCTAAATATGTAACATATTTTAAGGATAACGAAATTATTTGCGACGTACTTGCGCTAATGGGCGCGGGTAAAGCTGTAATTGAGGTCAGCAATACTAACATAGTAAAAAACGTTAAAAATAATACCAATCGGATAATGAATTGTGAAAACGCCAATATGGATAAGGCTATCAACGCAGCGCTAAAACAGGCTGGTGCGATTGAAATTATAGATGAAAAAATCGGAATTAAAAGCCTGCCCGAAAATCTGCAGCAGATAGCTTATTTAAGATTAGAAAACAAGGATTTATCTCTTGTTGAAATAGCGCAAATGCTAACCCCGCCTATCAGCAAATCGGGGGTAAACCACAGAATGAGGAAATTGATTGAAATTTCATTAAAATTGTAAAACGAGGAGATAATATATGAAATTCGTTCATTTGCATACGCATACCGAATATAGTTTGCTCGACGGCGCCTGCAGAATTGAAAAGCTTATAGAAAAGGTTAAAACCCTTGGTATGGACGCTATCGCCATAACTGACCATGGAAATATGTATGGCGCTATTGAATTTTATAAGGAAGCCAAAAAACAAGGTATTAAGCCTATAATGGGTTGTGAGGTTTATACTGCTCCGAGAAGCCGTTTTGATATGGAAGGCAGGCAGGATGCCGAACCCGGGCATCTGGTGCTTCTGGCAAAGAATAATACCGGATGGCATAACCTCATTAAAATTGTATCTGCCGGATTTACCGAGGGGTTTTATTATAAACCCCGTGTGGATATGGAGCTTTTAAAGGAGTACAGCGAAGGTATAATTGCTCTTTCCGCGTGTCTTGCGGGAGATGTTGCCCGAAACATAATGGAAAATGATGACGCGCAGGCTAGAAAATACATAACGCGGTATATTGAAATATTCGGCAGGGAAAATTTTTATCTGGAACTGCAGGACCATAATATACCTGAACAAAAGATGGTTAATGCTCATTTAATTCCTCTTGCCAGGGAATTTGGGCTGGGACTTATTGTTACAAATGATATACATTATATAAATAAAGAGGATGCGAAAGCGCAGGACGTTCTACTTTGTATTCAGACAAACAAAAAGGTAAATGATTTAAACCGTATGAAATTCGGTTCGGAGGAATTTTATTTAAAATCGCCGGAGGAGATGGCGGGTATTTTCCCTAACATTCCCGAGGTTCTGGAAAATACCGCAAAAATAGCTGAGTTATGCAATGTTGAGCTTGAATTCGGTAATTTTCATTTGCCGAAATATCCTTTGCCGGAGGGTGAGGACAGCTATGAATTTTTAAAAAAGCTGTGCTATGACGGTATTAAATACAGATACGGCAATGATGCCGAAAAATATAAGAGCCGTATGGATTATGAGCTTGATACAATCAAAAATATGGGGTATGTTGATTATTTTCTCATAACATGGGATTTTATAAAATACGCCAAGGATAACGGAATTATGGTTGGGCCGGGAAGAGGTTCGGCGGCAGGCAGCATTGTTTCTTATGCTCTTAGAATAACGGACATTGACCCTGTCAGATATAATTTAATATTTGAAAGATTTTTAAACCCTGAGCGTATCAGCATGCCGGATATTGATATAGATTTTTGCATTGAAAGACGCGGCGAGGTAATCGATTATGTAATACAAAAATACGGCGCGCCCTGTGTTGCGCAAATTATTACATTCGGTACTTTGGGCGCGAAACAGGCGCTAAGAGATGTGGCGAGGGCGCTGGATATGCCCTATGCCTTAGCTGATAAAATGGCTAAAATGGTTCCGATGGAGCTTAAAATGACAATTGACAAGGCTATGAAGGAAGGCAGTGAGCTTTTAGGGTTATACAATTCCGATGAGGAAGCGAAAAAGGTTATAGACGTCGCAAAAGCATTGGAGGGTATGACGCGCCATGCTTCAACTCATGCGGCAGGCGTCGTAATTTGCGGCCAGCCTGTAACCGATTTCGTGCCGCTGGCAAAAAACGGCGAGGCTATAACCACACAGTTCGACATGGATACTGTGCAGGAAATGGGGCTTTTGAAAATGGATTTTCTCGGGCTTCGTAACCTCACCATTATACGATATGTTTTGGATATGATAAAAAGAGACCTCGGCGAGGAAATTGATTTAAATAAAATAGATTATAACTCAAAACCTGTATATGAAATGCTTACGGGCGGAAATACCGACGGTGTGTTTCAGCTTGAATCCCGCGGTATGCGCAGCTTTATAATGGAGCTTAAGCCTCAATCTTTAGAGGATATTATAGCCGGAATTTCACTTTTCCGTCCGGGGCCTATGGATCAGATACCTACTTATATAAAAAATAAAAATACACCCGATAAGGTTATATACAAGAACCCGCTGCTGAAACCTATCCTAGAGGTTACATACGGTTGTATGGTGTATCAGGAACAGGTTATGCAGATTGTACGTGATCTTGCGGGCTATTCTCTCGGAAGAGCGGATCTAGTGCGCCGCGCAATGAGCAAAAAGAAATTCGATGTAATGGAAAAGGAACGGCACAACTTTGTTTATGGCATAAGAAATGATGACGGAAGTGTGGAGCTTGAGGGTGCAATAGCACGAGGTGTTGATGAACAGGCCGCAAACAGTATTTTTGATGAAATGATAGATTTCGCAAATTACGCGTTTAATAAATCCCATGCCGCGGCTTACGCGGTTGTCGCATATCATACAGCTTACCTAAAATATTATTATCCGCTGCAATTTATGGCTTCGTTATTATCAAGCGTATTATCACAGACGGATAAGGTTTCACAATATATTATTGAGGCGGAGCGAATGGGAATTAAGCTTCTGCCGCCGGATATTAACCGAAGCTATGACGGATTTACTGGGGATGAGGGTAATATCAGATTCGGCCTGGGAGCGGTTAAAAATGTAGGGCATAATGTTATAAGCTCAATTGTTGAGGAACGGGAAAACGGTAAATTTGTTTCATTTACCGATTTCGCAACCCGAATGCAGGGTAAGGATATAAATAAACGTACGGTTGAAAGTTTAATCAAAAGCGGAGCATTCGATCATTTGGGAAACAACAGGGCGCAGCTGCTCGAAGCCTATGAAAGAATTCTGGACAGGCTGTCGGACAGCAATAAGAAGAATGTTGAAGGTCAGCTTTCTTTATTCGGAGAAAGTATGCAGGAAATAGCTGAGGATAATTACAAACCGCTTGATGAATTTGCGCTGAAGGAAATTTTGTCTATGGAAAAGGAAATGATAGGCATTTATGTTTCGGGGCATCCTCTTGACGAATATACTGAACTTATAAATAAAATACCCCATGTTACTACTGCCGAAATTTTCGATGAAGAAAGCGACACGGTATGTGACGGCGATAATATTACATTAATAGGTATTGTTACATCGCGCAGCGATAAGGTAACAAAAAACGGCGCTGCAATGTCATTTTTACAGTTTGAGGATTTATTCTCAGGTATTGAGGTTGTGGTATTTGCTAAATTATTTGAACGTGTAAAACTATATATCAATCCCGATTTTCCGCTTATGATACGGGGAAGGATTGATATAAACGAAAATCAGGCTAAGCTTATTGCGGACGATATAGTGCCGCTGGAAAATGTGGATATTAAACAGATAAAAGAAAAGAATGTCAAGCCGATAAAATCACATTCGCAAGGTAAGCTTTATATTAAATTTAAACTAGGCAAGTATTTTTTACTTGAAGAAGTAAAAGAAAGAGCAAAAAGATTTCAGGGGAATACACCTTTATATATTTATGATGAGGAAAAAAAACAAACCTTTATGGCGGAAGAGGAATATTATGTAAACCCTACAGAAGAACTGCTAAACGAAATTAAAAAAGTTCTCGGCAGTGATTGTGTGGTATATAAACAATAGGAGAGAGGAAAATTAGTTTGAATAAATTCAAACTAATAAATGAACGTCGCCTGCCACCTGTTTGCGAAAGCGTATATTCGCAAACAGGCAGATGCGAGATTAAGCTCTTATCATTCCTATGCCAAATATCGGCGGCTGGAAAGATAAGCGTTTTCATAAATTATTTAGCCGCCGTTATTTGGCGGCGGAATGGAGCTTAACATGGAATTAAAATTATGGGAAAAAGAAATACCTTTGGCGAATGAAAAGTATGATACGCCGAATAAAATGACAACATATTTATTGCAAACCGATAAACCGCTTCCGGCGGTAATTGTAATTCCGGGCGGAGGTTATGCGGGCAGAGCGCCCCATGAGGGCGAGCCTATATCAAAATTTTTTAACAGCAGAGGGTTTCATTCATTTGTGGTAGATTACAGGGTATCGCCCTATAAAAAACCGGTGCCTTTGATAGACGCGCAGCGCGCGATAAAGCTTGTAAGATACCATGCGGCCAAGTGGAAGGTTGACCCTGATAAAGTGTTTATATTAGGGTTTTCGGCAGGCGGTCACCTTTGCGCTTCAACAGCTGTAATGGAGGATATGTGCAAATTCGGTGATAAGGTGGATGAAATGCCGGCGAAACCAAACGGCGCAGTGCTTTGCTATCCCGTTATTGATATGGCAAACGGTTTTGGACATGATGGTTCAACAAGATGCCTGCTCGGTCATCCTACAGAAGAAGAAAAACAATTCTGGTCATTGCAAAACAGAATTGACGAAAATACACCTCCGTGCTTTTTATGGCATACCTCCGAAGACGGGGCAGTACCTGTAAAAAATTCATTAGCGTTTGCCGAAAAGCTTGCGGAATTTAAAATTCCGTATGAGCTTCACGTATTTCCGAAAGGACAGCATGGGCTCGGGCTTGCGGAAGGAACACCTGATGTTTCAAAATGGGCGTCGCTTTGCGCGGATTGGATAGACAATAATTTTTAAAAAGGATTGAAATGTATTGAACATATATTTTGATAACGCCGCCACAACAAAAGTGTGCGATCAGGCAGTTGAAATAATGAAGGATGTAATGGAGAATGTTTACGGGAATCCATCCTCTTTGCATTCTATGGGTATGGAAAGTGAAAATATCATCAGAACGGCTCGAGGAAATATTGCAAAGGCAATGGGGGTTCCGGCGGAATGTATATATTTTACATCGGGCGGAACAGAAAGTGATAATACCGCTATTTTCGGCGGAGTACTGCGCAATGCCCGAGGAAGAAAAACAGTTATAACATCGGCAGCGGAGCATCCGGCTGTGATTATGCCGTTCAAAATGCTTGAGGAAATGGGCTATAACGCACATTATATCAATGTAAAAGAAAATGGAATTATCGACCTGGAGCATCTGGAAAGCTTGCTTAATGATGATACGGTTTTTGTTAGTATAATGCAGGTGAATAATGAAACGGGCTGCACGATGCCGCTTGCGCAGGCAGTTGAAATAATTAGAAAAAAATCACCTAAAGCGCTTATTCACAGTGATATGGTGCAGTCCTTCGGGAAAGCTGATATGGAGAATGTCGACCTCGCAAGCATTAGCAGCCATAAAATACATGGGCCAAAAGGTGTCGGCGGTTTATATATTAAAAAAGGCGTGCATATAAATCCTTTGATTTACGGCGGCGGGCAGGAAAAGGATATACGCCCCGGAACTCAGAATGTACCCGGAATTGCGGGGTTCGGCGCTGCTGCTTCACTTATTAATAAGGAAGAAAGCCGAAAATATATATCAAAGCTGAAAAACAAAATGATAGAATTACTAAATGAAAATATAGATAACTTCAAAATAAACGGTGAAAACACTGTTCCGAATATTTTAAATATATCATTTGAGGGTGCGAAATCCGAGGTGCTTCTGCATATGCTCGAATCAAAAGGGATTATGGTTTCATCAGGCTCTGCCTGCTCGTCTAACAAGCCCATGCCGTCTCCGGTGCTTACGGCAATGGGTGTTAAGAAGGAACATATAAGCGCCGCAATAAGGTTCAGCTTTTCAAGATATAATACACAAGAGGAAATATCATATTGTGTTGATGTTCTAAAAAAGGAACTGCCGCTGCTTCGAAGGATGATGAGGTGAGAACATGACTGAACTTATAAAAGTCACACCCGAAAATATATCGGACTTAAAAAAAGCGGGTGAAATTATAAAGAAAGGCGGTCTTGTCGCGTTTCCTACCGAAACGGTATATGGGATAGGCGCAAACGGGCTGGACGGCGATGCGGTAAAAAATATATTTAAAGCAAAAGGCAGGCCGTCAGATAATCCGCTTATTTTGCATATAGCTGATTTTGAAGAAGCTGAAAATATAGGCGAGATGAATTCGACCGCGAAAATTATCGGTGAAAAATTCTGGCCGGGGCCGATCACAATCGTGGTAAATAAAAAGCAAAATGTGCCGGATGCGGTTACGGCGGGGCTTAATACTGTAGCTATCCGTATGCCGTCGCATTATATTGCCCGTCAGATTATAAAATACGCCGGCGTGCCTATAGCCGCGCCAAGCGCAAATATTTCAGGCAAGCCAAGCCCAACCTGCGCAAAGCATGTAATTGAGGATTTAAACGGTAAGGTAGATATGATTATCGACGGTGGGCGCTGCGATATAGGTATAGAATCTACTGTAATTGATACAACGGGCGAAAAACCATTAATTCTTCGTCCGGGCGGGATAACATATGAGCAGCTAAAAGAAATACTGCCAAATGTTGAGGTTGAGCAGCATACAAGGGTTGAAAATCCGGCTTATAAGCCCAGAAGCCCCGGAATGAAGTATAAGCATTATGCCCCAAAGGCAAAGGTTATTGTATTTGAGGGTAACGCTTTGGAGAAAATAGAAGAAGAATTAAAAATATGCGCTGCCAAGAATAAAAAGGCCGGCGTATTTTGCAGCGACAATTCAAATTATACAGCGGATTTAATAATCAAATGGGGAACAACGCCGAAGGATATGGCGCAGCGGGTGTTCTGGGCGCTGCGTGAATTTGATGAAAAGGGCATGGATGTTATTTTATGTGAAATGCCAGATAAGTGCGGCATTGGTATGGGTGTGAGGAACAGGCTGTATAAGGCAGCGGCATATGATATTCGATAAATAATGGAAGAAAGTATAAAAATTTAATTTTAATATTGACAAGAGTAAAAATATATGATATAATATTTTTACCTTGGTAGGTTCTTTTTTTTTGCACAAAGAACCAATTTATAATGGGAGGAAAAAAGTATGAGAGTTAAAATAACTTTTGCTTGCAGTGAGTGTAAACAGAGAAATTACAACACAATGAAGAATAAGAAAAATGATCCGGACAGGCTTGAAATGAACAAGTATTGCAAGTTCTGCAAAAAACACACATTGCATAAAGAAACAAAATAAAATACATTTAGCGCGAAGCGCATGGAGGGTTATTATGCCAGAAGTAAAAGAAAAGAAGAATTTTTTTGCGAACATAGGCAGTGCATTGGTAGGTTGGTATAAAAGTACTAAAGCTGAATTCAAGAAAATCGTATGGCCTACTCCTCAAAAAATTTTAAAGGATACAATGATAGTTATTGTGTTGGTTATAATTCTAGGTGCCTTTATTTCCGCTGTAGCATGGGTGTTCAATCTTGGAGTACAGGAAATACTTAAACTTGGACAATAAGATTATCGGTGTAAAGGAGAGAGAGAAAGGTAGCTTTGCTGCTTTTTGCGCATATGGATGAGACTGCTAAATGGTATGTAATTCATACTTATTCCGGCTATGAGAAAAAGGTTGAAACAAATATTAGAAAAATGATTGATAACCGCGGTCTGCAGGAGCAGATTGTGGATATTCGTGTGCCTGAAGAGGACGACACTGAAGCTGAAGCACGCAAAGGTGCTAAAAGAAAAGTATTTCCAAGCTATGTATTTATTAAAATGATTATGTCTGATGATGCTTGGCATTCAGTTAGAAATATTCGCGGCGTTACCGGTTTTGTAGGCCCCGAATCTAAGCCTGTGCCTTTATCTGAAGAAGAATTAAATACTATGAAAATCGAAGTGCAGCCAATTAAAATTGAGTTCGGCACTGGTGATGTTGTACGTATTATTGACGGCCCGCTGAACGGATATCTGGGCAAGGTGTTGGAAATAGTAACTGATAAAAGCAAGGTAAAACTTTCTGTTGATTTGTTTATGGGAAGAGAAACAGAGGTTGATTTAGATATATCACAGGTTGAGTCTATAGATTAGAATAGGCTTGTTTTGTGTAACATCCCGCATGCGGGTTAGTTATAGAGTGGGAGGATACAAATTTTAATGTATCTGCCATTACCACATTGTTTATAAGGAGGTGCTAACAATGGCTCAGAAAATAGCAGGCTTTATAAAATTGCAGATTCCTGCTGGAAAAGCTACTCCAGCACCACCAGTTGGTCCTGCATTGGGTCAGCATGGTGTTAACATTATGCAGTTTTGTAAAGAATTTAACGAAAGAACGGCAAAGGATGCAGGTCTTATTATACCTGTAGTAATTACAGTTTATTCAGACAGATCCTTTAGTTTTATAACAAAAACTCCGCCGGCAGCTGTGCTTTTGAAAAAAGCTTGCAAAATTGAAAGCGGTTCAGGTGTTCCAAACAAAACTAAGGTAGCTAAAATATCCAAAGCGGACATTAAAGCTATCGCAGAACAGAAAATGCCTGATCTTAATGCTGCAACAATCGAAACAGCAATGAGTATGATCGCTGGTACAGCACGTAGTATGGGTATTGTTGTTGAAGACTAAAAACAAGTCGTCCGTAAATGCGGGTGCCGATTAATTTTAAAATTAATTGCAAGTATGTGGGAGAGAGGATAACCCTTTCGTGTAACCACTAAGGAGGTAAAAAAGTTGAAAAGAGGAAAGAAGTATCAAGACAGTGCTAAAATGTATGAAAGCTTAAAATTGTATGATCCTGCTGAAGGCCTTGACATGACAGTTAAAATGGCAAAGGCAAAATTTGATGAAACAGTTGAAGCTCATATAAGACTTGGCGTTGACTCTCGCCATGCGGATCAACAGGTTCGCGGCGCGGTTGTATTGCCTCACGGTACAGGTAAAACAGTTAGAGTGCTTGTATTCGCAAAAGGCGATAAAGCAAAGGAAGCGCAGGATGCCGGTGCTGATTTCGTAGGAGCTGAGGAACTTATTCCGAAAATCCAGAATGAAAACTGGTTTGAATACGATATTATTGTTGCTACTCCCGATATGATGGGCGTAGTCGGCAGACTGGGTAAAATACTTGGTCCAAAAGGTCTTATGCCTAACCCGAAAGCAGGAACTGTTACTGCTGATGTTACAAAAGCGATTGCTGAAATTAAAGCAGGTAAAATTGAATACAGATTGGATAAAACCAATATTATTCACTGTCCTATCGGAAAGGTATCTTTTGGAAAAGAAAAGCTTTCAAACAATTTCACAACTCTTATGAGCGCGATTGTTAAAGCGAAACCGGCAGCTGCTAAAGGTCAGTATTTAAGAAGCGTAACTGTTGCGTCAACAATGGGTCCTGGTGTTAAGATTAACCCTGCAAAAGTTACAGATTAATTTAAATCTTGACAGACAGTATATTTTATGATAAAATATTTATATTGATTTATTCCAAAGACAGCAGGCAAAAGTAAGTCCTGCCGAGGAGTGCATATCATTGTATATTTATGTATATATGAGCACTTTGTTTTTCGGACAAAGTGCTTTTTCGATTTGTACTCCATTTCTATTAATAGGAGGTGACACTAAATGCCAAGTGAAAAGGTTTTAAAACAAAAACAAGATATAGTTGCAGAACTTTCCGAAAGATTGAAAAATGCTGCGTCAGGTGTTTTTATTGATTACAAAGGTATTACTGTTGAACAGGATACAAACCTTCGTAAACGTTTCAGAGAAGCAAATGTTCAGTATGAAGTTATTAAAAACACCATGCTCAGATTTGCTGTAAAAGAGGCTAATCTTGAAGAACTGACATCTGTGCTTGAAGGAACCACTGCTCTTGCTGTATCGGCAGACGATCCGGTTACTCCGGCAAAAGTGTTTAAAGATTTTTTAAAGGAAAACAATAAGCTGGAAATCACTTTTAAAGCAGGTTTCGTTGATGGTAAAGTATTAAACGTTGACGAAGTTACAGCGTTAGCTGAACTGCCTTCAAAGGAAGTTCTTATCTCAAAGGTGTTGGGAGGCCTCAATGCTCCTATTTATGGTCTTGCGAATGTGCTTAACGGTAATATCCGCGGACTCGCAGTTGCTTTAAATGCAGTTGTTGAAAAGAAACAAGCTGCAGGCGAATAATCCTAAACAAAAAAATAAAACATAAAATTTTGGAGGTAAATAAAAATGAGTAAAGTTGAAACTTTAATGGAAGAAATTAAGTCTATGACTGTGTTAGAATTATCTGAGCTTGTAAAAGCTTTAGAAGAAGAGTTCGGCGTATCCGCTGCTGCTCCTGTAATGGCTATGGCTGCTGCTCCTGCTGCAGGCGCTGCTGTTGAAGAAAAAACAGAATTTGATGTTATTCTTGCAGAGGCTGGCGCTAACAAATTAAACGTTGTTAAAGTTGTTAAAGAAGTTACAGGCTTAGGCCTTAAAGAAGCTAAAGAATTAGTTGACGGCGCTCCAAAGGCTATTAAAGAAGCTATCTCTAAAGACGATGCTGATGCTTTAAAAGCTAAATTAGAAGAAGCCGGCGCAAAAGTAGAAGTTAAATAATTAAAGTATTGTAAAATGGGGGCTGCCTTACTTATGTGGGGCGGCTTTTGTTTTTGTTATATAAAAGGCTTTTACTTAAAATTATTTCTTTTAAATATCTTTTAATTTATAAAATTGTATGTTATAATTGCTAGGAGTATTAAATTTAAAACATAGGAGGTGAAAAAATTGAATTTGTACTATGACCTGCATATTCATTCCGCCCTCTCCGCTTGTGGCGACAACGACATGACGCCGAATAACATTGTAAATATGGCAATGCTAAAGGGTCTTGATGTTATAGCGGTAACCGACCACAATACGGCAGGAAATTTAAGACCTATACAAAAGCTCGCGGATGAAAAGGGAATTTTGCTTTTGCCAGGCATGGAGCTTGAAACAGAGGAAGAAATACATCTTTTATGTTATTTTGAAAATATTGAAGCTATACAGGAATTTGAAAATAGATTAAAAGATAAACGGGCAGCAATGAAAAACAGAATTGATATATTCGGCAATCAGTTCATAATGGATGAGTATGATAACGTAATTGAGGAGTTTGAGGGTCTTTTAAGTATGTCCGTTGCAATTTCGCTGGATAAAGTATGCGTGCTGGCTCGTGAGCTGGGAGGGGTAATTGTACCTGCGCATGTAGATAAAACCTCTTATTCAATTTTTTCGAGTTTGGGTTATATACCTCCGGAGTATGGATTTACAACTCTTGAATTGTCAAATAAACCTTCTGCTTCAGCTTTTTCGAATAAAATGAATCTGCAGCAGAATTATAATATTTTACAAAACTCCGATGCTCATTATTTGTGGGATATTATGGAAAAAATAAATTTTTTGTCAAATTGTGAAAAATCAACAAAAAACATACTCAATTTCCTCAAAAAATTTACGATAAAATCATAAAAAACTCTAGATTTTTTATAAAAAAAATGTTATAATGGTATTGTATACAATTTAATTTGTTAAAAAATTCACAAATAATAAATTGGGAGGACTAAAAATGGCTATAAAAACTATTCCTGCGTTTAAAGGAACAAAAGAGCAGGAAAAAGAATTAAAAGACTTAATAGGGCGTTATAAAAATGTAGACGGCGCACTAATACCGGTACTCCATGGTGCGCAGGAAATATACGGTTATTTGCCTATTGAGGTCCAGAAAATTGTTGCGGATGGGCTTGATATTTCTTTAACAGAGATTTATGGAGTTGTCACTTTCTACACTCAATTTACTCTGGTTCCGAAGGGAGAATACAAAATAAACGTTTGTCTTGGAACAGCTTGCTATGTTAAAGGTTCGGGAAATATTCTTGATAAAATCAAACAAAATATCGGAATTGAAGTTGGAACATGTACTCAGGATGGGAAATTTTCAGTTGACGCAACCCGTTGCATAGGCGCTTGCGGACTTGCTCCGGTAATGACTGTTAATGAAGACGTATACGGAAAACTAACAGTTGACGATGTAGACGGTATTTTAGCAAAATACAAGGCTATGTAATTATGAAGGAATTATCATTGCATATATTGGATATAGTGCAAAATTCCATATCAGCAAAGGCAACACTTATAAAAATAGAAATTGATGAAAGCCGCATAAATGATATTATTACTATACGGATAGAAGATAATGGGATCGGAATGAGCAGTGAGCTTTTGAAAAGAGTAACTGATCCATTTACCACGACAAGAAAAACCCGTAACGTAGGGCTTGGAATCCCCTTATTTAAGCTCGCGGCTGAACAGGCAAACGGAAGGTTTAGTATAACCTCGGCAGAGGGGAAGGGAACGGTTGTAAATGCTGCTATGCAGCACAGCCATATTGACCGTTCGCCAATAGGCGATATGGCAGGCACTTTTAGAGGGCTTTTCTCAATGAATGAATCAGTAGACTTTGTTTATTTGCACATAACTGATAATGGAAGGTTTGAATTTGATACAAGAGAAGCTAAAAAGATGCTTGGTGAAGAAACCTTGTCGGCATTTGAGGTTTTGCAGTGGATTTTCGAATATATGAATGAAGGGTTAACTGAAATTGGAGCAGTATTATATTAAATCTGCTTACCTAAAAAGAAAGGAATGATTATCTTATGAAGAGTCTTGCAGAATTGGCAGAGCTTAGAGAGAAAACAAAGAATGAAATAAATATGAGAGCAGACAGAACCAGCGGAACTAGAATTGTGGTTGGTATGGCTACTTGCGGAATAGCTTCCGGAGCAAGGCCTGTATTAAATGCTATTATAGAAGAAACAGCTAAAAGAAAGCTGGATGACGTAATGGTAGCACAAACAGGTTGTATCGGAATGTGCAGACTTGAACCAATCGTTGAAGTATTTGTACCCGGTCAGGAAAAAGTAACTTATATTAAAATGACAGCTGAAAAGGCTATCAGAGTAGTAAATGAGCATATAGTAAACGGAAAAGCAGTAACTGAGTATACAATCGGAGCGGCGGAATAAAATCACTTAGGAGGGGTTAAAATGCAATTATATAGGTCACATGTATTGGTTTGCGGAGGTACCGGATGTACATCGTCCGGCAGCGAATTAATTATAGAACAATTTAATAAATCTTTGGAAGATAATAATCTGACAGAAGAAGTTAAGGTTGTAAAAACCGGATGTTTCGGGCTTTGCGCTCTCGGCCCTGTTGTAGTTGTTTATCCTGAGGGAGCTTTTTACAGCATGGTTAAACAGGAGGATGTAAAGGAAATAGTTGAAGAGCATTTGCTCAAAGGACGTATTGTTAAAAGACTGCTATACAGTGAAACAATACACGAAGATGAAAATACAATAAAATCGCTTAATGAAGTTGATTTTTATAAAAAACAAAAACGAATAGCGCTAAGAAACTGCGGTGTAATTAATCCTGAGGATATAAAGGAAGCTATTGCGGCAAACGCATATGCGGCACTCGGTAAGGCGCTTACCGAAATGACAAGAGAAGAAGTTATAGACACAATTAAAAAGTCCGGATTACGAGGACGCGGCGGCGCAGGTTTTTCAACAGGTTTAAAATGGGAGTTCACCTATAAAGCGGAGGGTGACCAGAAATTTGTATGCTGTAACGCGGACGAAGGTGACCCGGGCGCATTTATGGACAGATCGATCCTTGAAGGTGACCCGCACTCTGTAATTGAAGCTATGGCGATAGCCGCTTATGCTGTAGGCGCCGATAAAGGATTTATTTATGTTCGCGCAGAATATCCGATCGCTGTAAAACGTTTGCAGATAGCTATTGAGCAGGCTAAGGAATTAGGCTTGCTGGGAGAAAATATATTTGACACAGGTTTTAATTTTGATTTGGAAATACGTCTTGGAGCCGGAGCCTTCGTATGCGGTGAGGAAACAGCTCTTATGAACTCTATTGAAGGAAAACGCGGCGAGCCGCGCCCACGTCCTCCGTTCCCTGCTATAAAAGGTTTATTTGCAAAACCAACTTTGCTGAATAATGTTGAAACTTATGCAAATATTCCGGTTATAATAAACGAGGGAGCAGAATGGTTCAGCTCAATAGGTACAGAAAAAAGCAAAGGAACAAAAGTTTTCGCGTTGGGCGGAAAAATTAAAAACACAGGTTTGGTTGAAATACCAATGGGTACAACTCTTCGTGAAATCGTTGAGGAAATCGGCGGCGGCATACCAAACGGCAAAAAGTTTAAAGCAGCTCAAACCGGAGGTCCTTCAGGCGGATGTATTCCAAATTCTTTGATAGACATACCGATTGATTATGATTCACTTATGAGCATAGGTTCAATGATGGGTTCGGGCGGACTCATTGTTATGGACGAGGACAACTGTATGGTTGATATAGCTAAATTCTTCCTTGAATTTACTGTTGATGAATCCTGCGGTAAATGTGCTCCATGCCGAATCGGAACAAAGAGATTATATGAGATACTTGATAAAATAACAAAGGGTAAAGGCACAATGCTGGATTTGGAGAACCTTGAAAGCCTTTGCAACAGCATTAAATCCTCAGCGCTTTGCGGTCTGGGTCAGACAGCTCCAAACCCAATACTCAGCACTCTTCATTATTTTAAAGATGAATATATAGCACACGTAGTTGATAAGAAATGTCCGGCAGGCGTATGTAAAGCATTGCTTTCATATGTAATTATTGCGGATAGATGTAAAGGATGCAGCCTGTGTTCCAAAAAATGTCCTGTTGGCGCTATTTCAGGCGAAATCAAAAAACCGTATGTAATAGACAAGGATAAATGTATAAAATGCGGCGTATGTAAAGACACATGTAAATTCAATGCAATTGAAGTGCGATAAGGAAGGAGGAAATAGCAATGGTTAATGTAACAATTGATGGTAAAAAGGTTCAGGTAAAGGAAGGTTCCACAGTACTGGAAGCCGCTAAAGCTGCCGGTATAAATATTCCTACACTTTGCTACCTTAAAGATATAAATCAAATTGGAGCCTGCCGTGTCTGCGTAGTTGAAATTAAAGGTGGCAGAGCTCTTCAGGCAGCTTGCGTATATCCCGTTTCAGAGGGGCTTGAAATAAATACAAACTCACCTAAGGTTAGAGAATCAAGAAAAGCTACAGTTGAGCTTATTCTATCAAATCACGACAGAAGCTGTCTAACCTGTGTAAGAAACAGAAATTGCGAGCTGCAGGCGCTTTCCGATAATTTGGGTATTGATAAAATACGTTTTACAGGTAATAACACAGTACACGAAATAGATCAGGTTTCACCGTCTATTATTCGTAATAATAATAAATGTATTTTATGCCGCAGATGTGTATCTGTTTGCAATAATGTTCAGACTGTATCGGTTATTAATGCCGCTTACAGAGGTATAGAAACAAGAATCGGTTCTGCATTTGATATGAGCTTAAACGATGTTCCCTGCGTATGCTGCGGACAGTGTATAGTTGCTTGTCCTGTTGGCGCTTTGCAGGAAAATGAACAAATCGATAAAGTTTGGAAGGCTCTTGAGGATAAAACAAAACATGTGGTTGTTCAAACGGCTCCCGCGGTTCGTGCAGGTTTAGGCGAGGAATTCGGTATGCCGATGGGTACGTCAGTTACAGGTAAAATGGCAGCTGCTCTTCGCAGAATAGGTTTCGCGAAGGTATTTGATACAGATTTTGCTGCCGACCTTACAATCATGGAGGAAGGCACAGAGCTCCTTGAAAGAATTCAAAACGGCGGCACACTTCCGATGATAACATCATGTTCACCCGGATGGATAAAATTCTGCGAACATTTCTATCCTGAATTTATACCAAACCTTTCAAGCTGTAAATCACCTCACCAAATGTTCGGCGCGGTGCTGAAAAGCTATTATGCTGAAAAGAATAATATCGACCCTAAAGATATATTCGTAGTATCTGTTATGCCTTGCAGCTCTAAAAAGTATGAATCTCAAAGAGATGAAATGGCAGCTACAGGTTATGCTGATGTTGATGCTGTTATAACAACGCGTGAGCTTGGTAAGATGATAAAGCAGGCTGGTATAGATTTCAAAGCAATCGAGGATGAGGAATTTGACGATCCGTTTGGAATCGGAACAGGCGCAGGCGTTATCTTCGGTGCGACCGGCGGTGTTATGGAAGCTGCTCTTCGTACTGTAAAAGAGCTTGTTGAAGGCGAAGAACTTAAAAATATCGAATTTAATGTAGTAAGAGGAACAAAGGGAATTAAGGAAGCTACTGTAAATGTAGGCGGAATTGATTTAAATGTTGCCGTTGTTCATGGTCTTGGAAATGCCAGAAAAGTATTGGACGATATAAAAGCAGGGAAAGCAAACTATCATTTTATTGAAATTATGGCTTGTCCGGGCGGCTGTGTAACAGGCGGAGGACAACCTATAGTAGATGCTAAAAGGCTTGCTGAAATTGATGTAAAAGCTGAAAGAGCCAAGGCTTTGTACGGCGAAGATAAGAGACTTTCAATCCGTCAATCTCATAAAAATCCAGCAATTAAGAAAATTTATGAAGAATATCTTGAAAAAGCAGGAAGTCATAAATCTCACAAACTGCTTCACACACACTATCACGAAAGAGAAAATTATTAATAATGAGGGATGCGCATTAGCGCATCCCTTAATATTTGACAATATAATTGGTTAATGATATAATTAAGCTTGTATTACAATATGAAATGAGAGAAAATAATGAACAGTACAAACAGTAAAAAAACGGTATACTTAATTAAAAGGTTTGTACCGTATTTCAAAAAATACATTTGGATTCTGGGGTTTGATTTATTTTGCGCTGCGCTTACCACTATTTGCGAGCTGGTGCTGCCGCTAATTGTACGATTTATAACAAATGCCGGAATGAATAATCTGCAAAGCCTTACAGTGAAAATGATTCTGTCTTTGGGTATACTCTACCTTGTTTTAAGAATTATTGACGGCGCGGCAAATTATTTTATGGCTTCCGTTGGGCATGTAATGGGTACGAGGATTGAAACAGATATGAGAAGGGATATGTTTTCTCATTTGCAAAGGCTTTCCTATTCTTATTATGATAATGCCAAGATAGGGCAAATAATGTCGCGGATGACAAGCGATTTGTTTGATATAACGGAATTTGCCCATCATTGCCCTGAAGAATTCTTTATTGCGGGAATTAAAATTATTGCGGCGTTTTCTATTCTTGGAGCTACAAATATATGGCTTACACTGATTATATTCTCTGTAATTCCGATAATGATTTTATGCTCGATTTATTTTAATAAAAGAATGCGGGCGGCGTTTAAACGTTCAAGAGTTCAGATAGGCGAGCTTAATTCACAGGTTGAGGATAGCCTGCTTGGAATCCGTGTGGTAAAATCCTTCGCAAATGAAGAAATCGAAGAGGGAAAATTCAAACAGGGGAATAACGGGTTTTTATCAATTAAAAAAATTATGTACAGATACATGGCAGGGTTTCAGACATCTACAAGAATGTTCGATGGAATTATGTATATCGTTGTAGTTGTTGCAGGCTCACTGTTTATGATTAACGGGAAGATTAATCCGGCGGATTTAATGGCATATCTTTTATATGTCAGCACTCTTTTAACGTCAATTCGCCGTATAGTAGAATTCACGGAACAATTTCAACGCGGTATGACGGGCATCGAAAGGTTTATTGAAATTATGGATGTTCCGATTGATATAAAAGACAGTGAAAACGCGATAGAACTGGCAGGTGTTGCCGGAAATATAAAATTTGATCATGTAGGGTTTAAATATTATGATGAACACAGCAACGTATTATCCGACATTGTACTTGATATAAAGGCAGGCGATAATGTTGCGCTTGTCGGCCCTTCGGGCAGCGGCAAAACTACGCTCTGCAACCTTATTCCCAGATTTTACGATGTTACCTCCGGAAGAATTTTTATTGACAATAAGGATATTAAAGACATTACGCTTGAGTCTTTGCGTTCTAATATAGGAATGGTACAGCAGGAGGTTTACCTGTTTTCCGGAACCGTTTATGAAAATATAGAGTACGGAAAACCGGGCGCGGCAAGGGATGAAATTATATGGGCGGCGAAGCAGGCGGGGGCTCATGATTTTATTATGCAGCTTCTGGAAGGATATGATACTTACGTAGGCGAAAGAGGCGTAAAGCTTTCAGGAGGTCAAAAGCAGCGTATCAGCATCGCAAGAGTATTTTTAAAAAACCCTCCGATTCTGATATTGGACGAAGCGACGTCTGCGCTTGATAATGAAAGTGAAAGAATTGTGCAGCAATCTTTAGAAAAGCTTGTTCGGGGGAGAACAACCTTTACTATAGCCCACCGGCTGACTACAATTCATAATTCTGATATAATTTTAGTTCTTACCGAGGATGGAATTATAGAAAAAGGCAGTCATAACGAGCTAATGGATAAAAAGGGAGTATATTATAATCTTTATAGTATGTATACGGAAAAAGCTTAGAAAAATAGTCGGGCAAATATAAAGCCCGGCTATTTTAATGTGGATATGCTCATGTTTCCATTAGAATTTATAGTAAATACAATATTACCGTGTTGATCAGTACGATAAATATTACACTCTAAATCTTCAAGACGTGATATAACATCCGGGCTTGGATGACCGTAATTATTTTGTCCTACGCTGAGTATAGCATACGCAGGCGTCACTTCCTCTAAAAATTCCTCAGAGGCGGAATTTTTACTGCCGTGGTGTGAAATTTTCAGCACGTCGGCATCAATATTTTCATCCGATTCAAGTATAAGCTTTTCCGCTTCATTTTCAGTGTCGCCTGTAAAAAGAAAGCTATGCCCCTTATAGTCCAGCCTTATTACTAAACTGTTGTTGTTATCCCGGTCATTTGTAATAGAATTATCGCCGGGCCAAATTATATCAGCTGTACCTCCGCCTAAATCATATGCAGAAAGTTGATCTGCATATTCAATATCAATTCCTTTAGAAATCAAGAGGTTTTTATAATAAATGTCCTTTGAATTGTAAAATTTAATAAAAGGCATAACAACCTTTTTAACATTTAAATTATTTATGTAATACTCAAGACTGCCGCTGTGATCATTATCCGTATGGGATAAAAAAATAGTTTCAATTGTTGATACTCCTTTGCTTTTTAAATATGCCAATGTATTTACGCCTTCGTTTCCTGTATCAATAAGATAATTTCTATTATGCGGTGCGGAAATTAAAGCGCAGTCACCCTGACCTACATTTATAAATTCTACAGTGTAAATTTCATTTAAATATATAGTATAAATAATATTTATAACAATGCATAAAGAAATAACAGTTATAAAAATTTTAGATATTTTTTTCTTATATAAAAGCATATATAAAATTATGATTAGCAGTCCATAACATAATAAATCTATTGATTTTGGAGTTGCTACAATTAAGCTTGCAAATGGTAAAGCTGAAAACGCGTTTGAAATATATATTATAATATTCGTTAAATAACTTAATATATGTCCTAATCCATAACCTAAAGGAGAAAAAATACTTCCGAGCATTATTAAAATAAAGCTGCCTATGAAAATAACCTCCATATAAGGCAAAACAAGTATGTTTGTTAATATTGCAATCGTGGAAAATGTATTGAATATAATAACAATAATCGGCGTGGTTGATATAATTGCGGCTGCGGTGGTGGCGATAATATCAGCTAAGAATTTAGGCATGATTTTTACAAGAATCCGGGAGAATGGTTTTGCAAATATAATTATTCCGGCGGTTGAAGCAAAGGATAGTAAAAAGCTGATATTGTAAATAGAATAGGGATTTATCAAAAGTATAACTGCCGCTGATATAAAAAAGGAAGTAAAAAAATCCTCTTTTTTATCAATTATAATTGCAAGAAGCATTATTATTCCCATAATGCCAGCGCGCATAACCGAAGGAGAAAAACCTGTCATAATCATAAAGATTATAACTCCGATTATTGAAAGAATCCCACGAAGCTTGCGTTTGCCTCTTGCTTTTCCGGTGATAAACATAATAAAAGCAATTAAAATAGTTACATTCATTCCGGAGACAGCGGCGATATGTGAAATTCCGCTTTTAGCAAATGAGCTTTTAAGTTCTTCTGAAAACTGTGAGGTATCACCAAGGGTTATACCTTTTAATACTATTCCGGCGTCACCGGGAACAAATTCACCTATTTTAGCTTTAATGGTTTCTCCGAATAACCGGATTTTGTTATATAAACTATTTGTATTGCCCGATTTATAAACGTCTGAGGGGGATACGAACATAGAGCCGCGCATTTCTTTCATTCTTGATCTTATATTATAGTCAGACCCATTTGTGCTTGAGGAAGAAGCTTTTAATATAGTACCCGAAATAGCAAGTCTGTCTCCAAGTGACGCTGAATATGTACCTTTTATAAGTACTATAATTTTCCCGTTTATTTTATAGTTTTTTTCCTCAAGTAAAATATTTTGAAGTTTAAGCGTTATTTTATAATATGCTTTTGAGTTGGATGGGATTTCGTCAACAATACCGTATATCTTTACCTTGTTATCTGTGAACTGATTATCAAATTTATCGCATTGTATACGGCTTGCGGCAAACCATGTGCTGCCTATAACAAAAGCCATAGCAACACAAGCGCCAATATAAAAGCTTTTACGGTTTTTTAAAAAGGAACGCAGAATAACGCTGAAAAGCAGTATGAAAATAATCATAAAAATGCTATTGCCGGCTTTGGCAGAAACTGCCACGCCGGCTATAAATCCTGATAAAATTGTAGCGAGTATTCTGCGGTTCATAATTATTACCTCCGCTTAATAATCCTTACATAAAAAAGCTCTGATATATCCCTTATCCTTAGTGGTTGAATCTATATAAAAACCTCTGCCGTAATAAAACCTGATAAGACCGGTAATTTTAGAAGCTGTATGCAACTTAAGCTGCTTGATATGACATTTTTGCATAATATTATCCACCACATGCATCATGCTTTTGCCAATTCCGAGGTTTTGGCTTTCGGGGCTTACAGCAAACCTGCTTAAATATGCAGTGTTATTATCCATAATTTCTAGTCTTAGGCTTCCTACAAGCTCATTTCCGTTATATGCCACAAGCACCCATTTGTTATCAATATCTTTTGCGATATCCTCGTAGGTTTCGTCAAGAGCTGAAATAGACTCTATATTAGCATTTGCTACATATAATTTAAATGCTATTGATGTAACTTCATGTATTTTAGGAATATCATCATGCGTAGCTTGACGTATATATAAACCGCTGTCAAAATCGGGCATAGCAAACATAATTTTTGTCCCCTTTCTATTTCATAAGAGTTACCATTACGGCTTTTTGTGCATGAAGCCTGTTTTCAGCCTCGTCAAATATTACCGAATTTGAGCCGTCGATAACAGCCTCATCAACCTCATAGCCTCTGTACGCTGGCAGGCAATGCAGAAATATTGCGTCGGGTTTCGCGGATTTCATAAGGTCTGATGTTACGCCAAAACCTTTAAAGGCATTGATTCTTTTTTGTTTTTCTTCTTCCTGCCCCATGCTGACCCATGTATCTGTATATACGGCGTCGGAATTTTCTATCGCAAGTGTAGGGTCTGTAGTTATTGTGACATTGCTTCCGGTGGTTTTTGCGGTTTTAAGAACCTCCGCAATTATTTTATCATCGCATTTATATCCTTCCGGTGTTGCGACTGAAATATCCATTCCAACCTTAACGCATCCCTGCAGCAAGGTATTTGCCATATTGTTTCCATCGCCTATATAACACAGCTTAAGCCCTGTTAAATCTCCTTTGTATTCCTGAACGGTCATTAAATCCGCAAGCACCTGACAAGGATGCAGCAGGTCGGTCAATCCGTTAATTACAGGAATTGAAGAATGCTTTGCAAGCTCTTCAACATCGCTTTGCTTAAAAGTGCGAATCATAATACCATCTAAATATCTGGACAGTACCTTTGCGGTATCGTAAACCGACTCGCCGCGTCCGAGCTGTATATCATTTGAGCTTAAAAACAAAGGATATCCGCCTAACTCATACATACCAACCTCAAACGATACTCTTGTGCGGGTTGAGGATTTGGAAAATATCAATCCTAAAGTTTTCCCCGCAAGTAAATGATGCTGACGGCCTGCCTTGTTGTCGGCTTTGAGCTGGTGCGCGAGCGATAATATATCCAAAATTTCATTTGTAGTTAAATCCTGTAAGCTTAATAAATCCTTCATGGTTATATTCCTTTCATACATTCTTCAAGAACGTTTATAAAATTGTCGACATCAGAATTTGATATTATAAGCGGAGGTAATATACGCAATATCTTTCCGCCGATACAGCCTACTATATATCTTTTATCAAATAATTTCTTTTGAAGCTGTGCCGCGGCATTATCATCGGTTTCAAGCCCCAGCATAAGCCCCATTCCCCGCACATCTTTTATAAAAAAATATTTATCCTTTAGCTTTAATAGCTGCGCTTTAAAATATTCGCCCACATTCGCGCAATTTTCAACTATCTTTTCATCTTTAAATATATCAAAAACAGTACATGCCGCATTAGTTGAAAATGGATTTCCGCCGAAAGTAGTGCCATGGTCGCCGGGCTCAAACGCTTTTGCTACAAAATCCTTTGCTACTATCGCGCCTATTGGTATACCGTTTCCGAGCGCTTTTGCCAAAGTGAATATATCAGGCTCAACTCCGTAATTTTGATAGCAAAATAATTTACCTGTTCTGCCCATTCCGGTTTGTACTTCATCAAATATAAGAATAATATCCTTTTTATCGCATAGCTCTCTTACTTTCTGCAAATAATTTAAATCCGCAGGATGAACGCCGCTTTCGCCTTGAATAGGCTCAAGAATAATTGCGGTCGTATTTTCAGTAACATTATTTAATAGCGCGCTTAAATCATTCATTTCTACATGCTTAAAACCGGGAGTAAGAGGTTTATATGGTTTTTGATATTTTTCCTGACCGGTTGCGGCAATTGTTGTAAGTGTTCTTCCGTGGAAAGAATTTTTAAGAGTTATAACCTCATATTTATCAGGCAGCCCCTTTTTATAAAAATAAATTTTAGCAAGCTTTATAGCGCCTTCGTTTGCTTCAGCGCCTGTGCTGCAAAAAAAAGCTTTATCGCCGCAGGAGTTTTCTACAAGTAATTTAGCAAGCCTTGCCTGTGGCTCAATATAATACAAGCTTGATGTATGCAATAGTTTACCCGCCTGCTCCGTAATTGATTTTACAAACTTAGGGTGCGAATGCCCCAAAGCTGTTACCGCTATTCCGGCAAAAAAATCAGTATACTCATTGCCATCGGTATCATAAAGATGGATTCCTCTGCCGTATTCAAAGCAAACAGGGGTGCGTTTGCCAAAGGTATTCATATAATATGTGGCATCGTAATTAATTATTTGTTCCAACATTGTAAAACCCTCCCATAAAAATTAATATCTATACATAATTATACACCTAAATGAATAATTATGCAATAGTCAATATAAATAAACTTAAAATATGTGTATATTAAATTATTATACAATATTATAAAAATTAATGCAAGCTTTTAAAATATATAGAAATATCGAGATATTTGAAGAAAGATAAAGATAAATTAAAATAACCGGCGGTATTTGCAGTATGCGGCATTTGAAAATGTTAATAAAAGGATGTATAATACCATTAAAGGTCAAAGAAAGTCAAAGTCAAAGGAGGTCGAATCAAATGAAAATGAGTGATATAATAGAAGATTTTATAAAAGATATGTTAAGCAGCGGCGATGGTAACATTGAAATAAGAAGAAATGAGCTTGCGGAGCATTTTAGATGCGTACCGTCGCAGATAAATTACGTTATATCCACTCGTTTTACAACTGAAAACGGGTATATTGTGGAAAGCAGGCGCGGCGGCGGAGGTTTTATAAGTATAAAAAGGGTAGGGCCTATAAATGATAATTCTATTATGCACCTCATAAATTGTATAGGTGATGAAATTGATTTTCAATCCGCGCAGGCTTGTATAAAAAATCTGTGGGAATATGATATTATAAGCCAGCGTGAAGCTAATATTATGATTACCGCGATAAGTGACAAAATTTTGGTATGCGACAGACCGCTTAGGGATAAAATAAGAGCAGTAATGCTTAAAAGCATGCTTTTGTATTTGATTTAGGAAAGGAAGGGTTAATATGTTATGTTCAAGATGTATGCAGCGTGAGGCAAATGTGTTTTTTTCAAAAAATATAAACGGAAAAAAAGAAGAATATAAGGTATGCGACGTATGCGCGAAGGATATGGGGTTACTTTCTAATACAGGCGTAATGGTCAGCATGAGTGATTTTATTGGACAATTTGTAGGAAAGGGCATAGGCAATTCTTTTGAGCAAACCTTTGCCTGCCCGAAATGCCATACAACAATTGAGGAGTTTTCAAAAACCTCTAAATTCGGCTGCGGTGAATGCTATGAAGCGTTTAAAAATGAATTATCACCAATGTTAAAAAGAATTCAGGGTAACACCGAGCATATGGGGAAACTGCCTAGCAGGGCAAAAGAAAGCTCAATTATAAAGAAAAAAATAAATCAGCTTAAAGCAAAGCTGAGTGATGCGGTTGAAAAAGAGAATTTTGAGCTTGCGGCAAAACTTCGTGACGAAATAAAAGAATTATCGAAGGATATAGAAAAGGAATAGGGGGAATTTTTATGTGGTATAAATCAGCAGGTAATGACAATGATGTTGTAATCAGCACCAGGCTTAGACTGGCACGAAATTTCAAAGGCTTAAATTTCCCTGGGAAAATGTCGGACGAAGAGGCCGATTCGGTTATAGAAAAAGTCAAAAATGCCGTTGTAAATTCAGGAACCGCGATTTCAGACAGCTTTAAATATATTGATTTAAGAAAAGCGTCAAATATTCAAAAATTGTTTTTTCTGGAGGAGCATTTAATAAGCAGTGAAATGATTGAAGGAAAAGGTCCTAGAGGTGTTCTGACAGGCTATGATGATAAGATCAGTATTATGATAAATGAAGAGGATCATATCAGAATGCAGTGCATTTTAGGCGGTTACGACCTATATGGAGCATATGATATTATTAATAAGATTGATAATATCATTGAAGAACAAATTGATTACGCATTCAGTGAAAAATACGGGTATCTGACAAAATGTCCGACAAATGTAGGAACCGGCATGAGAGCTTCTGTAATGCTTCATCTGCCGGGACTGTCAATAACGGGGAATATAAGCAATATAGTTGCCGCAGTGAACAAGCTGGGCATAACAGTCAGAGGCTTATATGGTGAGGGAAGCCAGGCTAAAGCCTATATTTATCAGGTATCAAATCAGGTTACATTAGGAATAAGTGAGGAGGATACTTTAAGCAAGCTCAAGGATGTTGTCGATATGCTGATTGAAAAAGAACGTGAGGTCTGCAAGACTTTATACGAAAATAATTTACTAGCTTTTAAGGATAAAATCGCTCGCGCTTATGGCGTGCTGTCTAATGCGTATGTTATGAGCAGTGAGGAATTTATGAATTTGATACCTTATGCCAGAATGGGTGTTAATATGCATATAATAGACAATATAGACAGCATCATGCTGAACACGCTGCTTGTGGAACTTCAGCCGGCGCATGTTGCTATGCAGGCAGATGTAGACAGCGATTTACGCCGTGATGAGAAAAGAGCGGAAATATTACGTGAAAGATTAAAAGGGAGGGTTTAAATATGGAAATAAATGGTTTTAAATTAACTGAAAGAGCGCAAATGGCTATAAGATATGCACAGGAAAGCTCCATGGAATTCGGCAACGGCGTTGTGGGTACAGAGCATTTACTCATAGGGCTTGTGAGGGAAGGAGGAGGTATAGCCTCTAAAGTACTGACTTCAAGAGGAGTAACAATGCAGGAACTGCACGGAATAATTTCAAAATATTACGGTGAGGCAAGCGGCGGATATTCCGCGAGAATAGAGTTTACTCCGCGTACGAAAAATGTGCTTGAATTAAGCGTAAAGGAAGCTCAGAAATTAAATAATAATTATATTGGTACAGAGCATATTCTGCTTGCGATTCTCGCGGAAAGCGAAGGGCTTGCGGTAAGAATTCTGCAAGAGCTGGGCATAGACCCTAAGGAACTATATACTTCCGTTATAAAAGCGCTTACAGACGAAAGTCCCTTTGTATCAAAAGGAAAAGAAGAAAATAAAAACACTCCGGGGTTAAACCAGTTCGGAAGAGATTTAACAAGCCTCGCTTCACAGGGAAAAATAGATCCGGTTATAGGCCGTGAGGATGAAATAGAAAGAGTTATACAAATTTTAAGCAGAAGAACAAAAAATAACCCATGCTTAATAGGAGAACCCGGTGTTGGTAAAACAGCGGTTGTTGAAGGGCTTGCTCAGCATATAATAGACGGAAGCGTGCCGGAGGTGCTCAAGGGCAAAAGAGTGTTTACGCTTGATTTATCAGCAATGCTCGCCGGTGCTAAATACAGAGGTGAATTTGAAGACAGGCTTAAAAAAGCTATGGATGAAATCATGAACGCCGGCAATGTAATTCTTTTTATTGATGAAATGCATACCATTATCGGAGCAGGCGCGGCCGAAGGCGCTATAGACGCCGCAAATATATTAAAACCGGTGCTTGCAAGAGGTGAAATGCAGGTTATAGGCGCTACAACCAGAGAGGAATATAGAAAACATATAGAAAAAGACGCCGCTTTAGAACGTCGTTTCCAGCCGGTTACGGTAGGGGAGCCTTCCGAAGCGGAAGCAATTAATATTTTAAAAGGTATAAGGGACAAATATGAAGCTCATCATAAGGTTACAATAACAGATGACGCAATTGAGGCGGCTGTAAAACTATCCGCAAGATATATTCCTGATAGATTTTTGCCGGATAAAGCTATAGATTTAATAGATGAAGCGGCATCCGCAGTAAGAATGAAGGTGCTGACAGCTCCTCCTCATCTGAAGGATATAGGAGATAAAATCAGCGGGCTTGAAAAAGAAAAGGAAGCCGCTATAGTTGCGCAGGAATATGAGCGTGCCGCAAAGCTTCGTGACGAGGAAACAAATTTAAAGAGAAGCCTCGAGGAAGAAAAGGAAAAATGGAATAAACAGACGGGAACATCAAAGCTATCTATTACAAGCGATGATATTGCTGAAAAAATTTCTAAATGGACGGGCGTTCCTGTAAAACGTCTGACCGAGGACGACGGGCAAAGGCTTAAAAACATGGAAGGCATTCTGCATCAGCGTGTTGTAGGGCAGGAAGAAGCTACAGCTGCGGTTTCCAGGGCTATAAGGCGCGGCAGAGTGGGGCTGAAAGACCCTAAACGTCCTACGGGAAGCTTTATATTCCTCGGGCCTACGGGCGTTGGTAAAACAGAGCTTTCAAAGGCGCTTGCGGAAGCGATGTTCGGGGATGAAAACGCAATGATACGGATTGATATGTCTGAGTATATGGAAAAGCATTCCGTATCACGGCTTGTTGGGTCGCCTCCGGGATATGTAGGCTATGAAGAAGGCGGGCAGCTGACGGAAAAGGTTAGGAGAAAACCATATTCGGTAATCCTGTTCGATGAAATTGAAAAAGCGCATCCTGATGTTTTCAATATACTTCTTCAAATTATGGAGGATGGCATACTAACGGATTCTCAGGGAAGAAGGGTCGATTTCCGCAATACTGTTATCATTATGACATCAAATATAGGCGCCAGACTAATAACTGAGCCTAAAACCTTTGGTTTCGGTTCAAGCGAAAATTCCGAAAGTAAAAGCTATGAGAAAATTAAAGGAGACGTCTTAGGCGAACTTAAAAGAGCGTTTCGTCCGGAATTTTTAAACAGAGTGGATGATATTATAGTATTCCATCCGCTTACAAAAGATGATATTGAAAAAATTGCGGATATATTGCTTAAAAATATGTTAAAACGATTAAAGGATAATAATATTACAGCGTCATATACTCATGAGGTTGTTGGGTTTATAGCGAAAGAGGGATTTGACCCGATATACGGAGCGCGTCCGCTGCGAAGAGCGATTCAGTCAAAGGTTGAGGATGCTTTGGCAGAAGAAATGCTTGATAATAATGTAAATGAAGGCGACAACATTGTAATAGACTATAAAGATAATAAAATTAGTATCTCAAGAGTATAAAATTTAACCGGCAGGTATAATTACTTGCCGGTTAAATTTACGTTATGTTAAATGGCGCAGAACTACGCGGCTGTGATGTAAGTGTTCCGCAGCGTTGGGACGCGATTTGGGTGCAGGCCCCGCCTGCTAATATGTAAAAATATAGTAAATATTACTTGACATATAAAATTAATTATGATATACTTAAATGCGAATGATATGCATTTACAATTTAGGAGGAAATAAGTTAATGAGAAAAACAGTAACAGTTTTAATGTTAATGCTATTAGTTTTAGGCGCTTTTGTCGGCTGCGGCGCATCCGGAGCGCAAGGCGGTAATGGAAAATTAAAGGTATATACGAGCGTATATCCGTTATATGATTTCGCGAAAAAGGTTGGCGGAGATAAGATTACTGTTTTTAATATGGTTCCGGCAGGCACTGAACCGCATGACTGGGAACCGTCGCCGTCGGATATTACAAACCTGGAAAAGGCGGATGTGTTTATTTATAACGGCGCCGGAATGGAAAATTGGGTGGAAAAAGTGCTTGGTTCAATTCAAAATAAAAAACTGATTGCTGCTGAGGCGTCTAAGGATATAACGCTTATAAAAGGCAATCATAATGGAGAAGAGGAACTCGACCCTCATGTTTGGCTTAACCCCGCATATGCGAAAATAGAGATGGAAGCTATTAAAAATTCTTTAATTCAGGCTGATTCAGCAAATCTCGGCTTTTATGAAACGAATTATAAAAAGTATTCAGCGGAGTTTGATGCTTTGGATAAAGAATTTAAAGATAATCTCAGCACAATGCCGAAAAAAGATATAATTGTCGCGCATGAGGCTTTTGGATATCTATGCGGGGCATATGGTTTAAACCAATATGCTATTGAAGGGTTAACGCCCGATTCAGAGCCTGATTCGGCAAGAATGAGCGAAATTATTGAATTTGCAAAAGAGCATAAAGTGAAAACCATATTTTTTGAAGAGCTGGTCAGCCCAAAGGTTGCGCAGACAATCGCAAAAGAAATCGGAGCGAAAACTGAGGTGTTAAATCCGATTGAAGGCTTAAGTGGTGAACGGCAGGCGGCAGGCGAGGATTATTTTTCGGTTATGCGTCAAAATTTAAACACGCTTAAATCTGCGTTGCAGGGAGAATAGTTTTTGAAATGGAGGCTAAAATGAGTAAGCTTATTGAGGTAAAGAATTTATGCTTTGGCTATGGTTCGGAGCGTATTTTAAATAAAATAAATTTTTCTGTCAGGCAGGGTGATTTTACAGCTATTATAGGCTCGAACGGAACAGGGAAAAGCACTCTTTTAAAATTGCTGTTAGGTGAGCTGACGCCTGAGGAGGGCAGTATAAGCCTTCTTGGGGAAGATATAAAAAGCTTAAATAAATGGTATAAAATCGGTTATGTTCCGCAGAACAGCGTTTCAAACGGCGGTGGGTTTCCGGCTACAGCTTTGGAGATTGTAAAAGCTAATTTATATTCTCAAATCGGGTTTATGAATTTTCCAAAAAAAGAGCATACACAAAAAGCGATTTATGCATTACAGCTGGTGGGAATGGAGAATTACGCAAAAAGCCTTATCGGGAATTTATCAGGGGGACAACGGCAGAGAGTTATGCTGGCAAGAGTTCTCGTAAACGAACCCGAAATTATGCTATTGGATGAGCCTACAACAGGGGTTGATGTTAAATCCGCAGAAGTTTTATACGAGCTATTAAGCAAATTAAACAATGAAAAATTGCTTACCATTGTAATGGTTACACATGATGTGGCAAGAGCCTCTTTGTATGTAAGCAGAACTCTTTGTTTAGAGAATGGTACAATGATTGAATTAAAACCTGACCAGCTTAACGAAGAGCTTATCCATAAACATAAGCACCCGGAAATAGGTTCAAATGAGGAGGAGAATAATGGCGATATTTGAATATGACTTTATGCGCAGAGCATTTGCGGCAGGCATTCTTCTTGCTCTTATAATTCCTTGTATTGGAATAATAGTAGTACTTAAACGTTTATCAATGATTGGCGACGCTTTGTCCCATACATCCCTTGCCGGCGTCGCGGCGGGGTTGATTATGGGAATTAACCCCATTCTCGGAGCTGTTGTTACTTGTATTATCTCCGCATTTGGAATTGAGCTGATTCGAAAAAAAATCCCCAAATATGCTGAAATGTCTATAGCTATCGTAATGTCCGCCGGGATAGGGCTTGCCGGCGTATTTTCCGGATTCGTAAAAAACGCCGCAAATTTTAACAGTTTTTTATTCGGGAGTATAGTAGCTATAAGCAATTTTGAACTGATTATGGTAATTTCAATAAGTTTGGTTGTTATGCTAACCTTTATATTTCTTTATAAAGAATTGTTTTATGTGGCATTTGATGAGCAGGCGGCAAAGCTTGCGGGAGTGCCTGTTAAAACAGTAAATTTTATATTTACAATACTTACGGCAGGCACAGTATCTATCGCCGCCAGAACAGTAGGCGCATTAATTGTATCATCTTTAATGGTTGTACCCGTTGCCTGCGCTATGCAGATTGGGAAAAGTTATAAACAAACCCTGATTTTTTCAATTATTTTTGCATTGCTGTTTACAGTATTAGGTTTATTTTTATCTTATTATGCGAATTTAAAGCCCGGAGGAACCATTGTGCTTACAGGGGTAGTTTCTTTAATGCTGATACTTGTAATTAAAAGAATGTGCAAAGTATCATAACGTGGAGGTTATATGGAAAAAGATAAATTTGTATGGCCGGAAGGAATAAAAAAGACAAAATTACGCAAAAAAGTCATAGAAATTTTGCAAAATGCTAAATTCCCTATGTCTGCTATGGAAATACTATCTGCCGTCAAAGAAGATGAATCTCCGGTATGGATATCTACAATCTACAGAATTCTTGAAATATTTGCGGAAAAAGATGTTATTATCAAAACATCGGTTATTGAAAACGGAACGGCGGTTTATGAATTAAATAAGCATGAGCATACTCATTATGCTGTATGCATAGGCTGCCATAAAATCATACCTATGGAGAATTGCCCCATTCATGCTTTTGAACCGAAAATGCTGGAAAACGATTTTCATGTTTTAGGTCACAAGCTGGAAATGTACGGCTATTGCAAAAATTGCTACCCAAATTAAATAATCGGCAGTTTTTCTGAAATAATATAGGTATATAAAAAAAATTTAATTTTTTTAAAATAATAGTTGCTACTTATAAAGATGTGTGATATAATAACTTTCAAAGAAAATTTAGTAAAATAAATGAAATGAAGGGTTATATTATGATGCCTCAAAAAGTAACGACTATTTATGTTTCACAGACCAATGGGGATGACGATTATACGGGTTTTTATCCTGAACTTGAAAAGAAAGGCCCTGTAGCTTCTCTTGAAAAAGCGTTTTTGATTGTTGAAGAGCTTCGTCCGTTCGGTATTATGCAGCCGGTTACAATTTATATAATGGACGAGGAATACTACATACAAAAAAGTATAAAAATTAAAAGTGGTGTTTTTGGTATTACAATCACAGGTAACAATCCGGTTTTAAACGGCGGAATTAAAATAGAGGGCTGGAAGCATGATACGTTTAATGGCATGAATTGCTTCTCTGCATACGTGCCGCAGGTAAAAGAAAACGGAATGTGGTTTACGGATTTGTATGTTGACAGCAAACGCGCGAGCATAACACAGTATCCGGAAGAAGGATACTTAAAACCGGAAAAAGTAGAAAATGAGTCATCCGAGCTGATGGCATCCTCAAAATGGTTCATTGCTAAACAAGAAGATTTAAGTATAATTAAAGGGTTTAGAAATTTTTCGGATTGCAGTATAAGCTTTAGCCATTACTGGATTGATGAACATTCGCCGATTGAAAGCTACGATCTCGATACGGGAAAAATTACAATGAAATATCATTCGCGCTTCACAATTGAGCTTACTCATCCGGCAAGCGCGCTTGAATATAAAATTGATAATGTGGGTGAAGCATTTAAAAATAAAAATGAATGGTATCTTAACCGTACAAATGGTGTTGTATATTACATACCCCGGGATAATACGCAGACTCCGGAATCAATCACTGCGTACGCCCCTTGCGTCAGCAAGCTTTTTGAGGTAATAGGCGAAGAAAATAAAAAGGTAAATTCTATCCATTTTAAAAATTTAACTTTTGCAAATACAAAAGGTGAATACTCCAGTATGTATAAATCATCTGTCCCCTTGCCAGACCCGGCCGATGATTTTAACGGATACGCATCTGACGGGCAGTCAGTATGCTCCGCGCATGGAAGCATCGAATTTACGAATGCCAATTTATGCAGTGTAGCAGATTGTACTTTGAGAAACATTGGGGTGCATGCGATCGCTGTTAATTCAGGCTGTAGTGATATAAGAATTACAAATAACGCAATATTTGATTGCGGCGCGGGCGGAATCAAGGTGGACGGCGACATATTTGGCAGTGATGTTAGCCGGCACACCAACCATATCATAATTTCGAACAATACAATTACAGACCTTGGTAACAGATATTTTGCCGCATGCGGTATCCTGCTTATGCACACATACAGTAACACCGTATCACATAATGAAATCAGTTATCTCTATTATACAGGCATTTCGTGCGGCTGGGTTTGGGGATATGGTGACAGTATCTGCCGCGATAATCTTATTGAGAAAAACTATATTCATCATTTGGGGCAGGGCAAGCTTTCGGATATGGGCGGAATCTATCTTTTAGGCAAACAACCGGGAACAATTGTTACAGGCAATGTAATACATGATGTAGAAAGCAGGCATTACGGCGGCTGGGGATTATATACAGACGAAGGCAGCAGTTATATTACAATTGAGAATAATATATGCTACAATATGACATGTAACGCGTATCATCAGCATTACGGTTCAATGAATACAATAAGAAACAATATTTTTATCAGCAAAAATGATGCCGCTGTGTGTCATTCGCGAAATGAGATGCATATAGGTATATTGCTGGAAAAAAATATTATCGTATCCGATGGTAAATCCATTTATTCGGTTGGCTATAATAAAAAACAAGACGCGTTTGTACATGTCATTCAGGCAAACAATAACCTTTTGTTTGATATCAGTAATGAAAATCCGGATATTTTTGTAATTGATAATAAGCATTACAAGCTTTCGGATGTTCAAAAGGAATTTTCAATTGAATCTGAATCAATAATCGCGGACCCCTGCTTTGTTGACGCGCAAAACAATAATTTTTCATTAAAGCCTGAATCTCCTGCATTAGCTTTAGGATTTCAGCCGATTGACACACGTGATGTCGGTGTAATAAAATCAGATAATTAAACAAGCATACTTTATAAATAAATCTCATTTTAGAAATCTAATGATTTCTAAAATGAGATTTTTCTTTTGTAAAAAATTTTTATTGAAATAATCCCTCAAATTTTTTATCCGAGTATTTTTTTCAAATCCTCTTCAGGGGTTGATATAGGGGTTAAGTTAAACTTATTAACCAAGGTTGCCAGAATATTCGGAGATAGAAATGCGGGAAGTGAAGGGCCAATGTAAATATTCTTAATTCCAAGAGAAAGAAGAGTCAGCAATATGCAAACAGCCTTTTGTTCATACCATGAGAGTACTAATGTCAATGGGAGCTCATTTACGCCGCATTCAAACGCACCGGCAAGAGCAATAGCTACTTGTATAGCGCTGTAAGCGTCATTGCATTGACCCATATCCATAATTCTGGGCAGTCCGCCGATTTCACCAATGTCAAGGTCGTTAAATCTATATTTTCCGCAAGCAAGTGTTAAGATAATAGTGTCTTTAGGTGATTGCTTTACAAACTCAGTATAATAATTTCTTCCCGGTTTTGCTCCGTCACAGCCGCCCACGAGGAAAAAGTGCGAGATATCGCCTGATTTAACCGCTTCAATAACTTTATCGGCAACCGATAAAACAGTACCCTGTCCAAAACCTGTTGTAACTGCTTCTCCGCCGTTTATTCCAGGTATTAAAGTATCCTCGGGGTATCCGCCGAGCTCAATCGCCTTTTCGATTACCGGAGTAAAATCTTTATCTTCATCAATATGTATCATTTCAGGATATGCAACAACTTCAGTTGTGAAAATTCTGTCATTATAGCTTGGTTTAACAGGCATAATACAATTTGTGGTAAATAAAACTGCGCCCGGAATATCAGCAAATTCCTTTTGCTGATTCTGCCATGCTGTTCCGAAATTGCCTTTTAAATGAGGAAATGCTTTTAAAACAGGGTAAGCATGTGCGGGAAGCATTTCACCATGCGTGTAGATATTTATGCCCTTATCTTTTGTTTGCTGTAATAATTTATAAAGGTCTAAAAGGTCATGCCCGGATACTACAATAAAAGGCCCTTTTTCAATTGTTAACGGTACTTTAGTAGGTATTGGTGTGCCATAAGTTGTTGTGTTTGCTTTATCCAGTATTGACATACATTTAAGATTAACCTGCCCTGTTTCCATGACAAGCGCTAAAAGCTCATCAGCAGATAAATCAGACCCGACAGCTATAAGCCCTTTATAGAAAAATTCATTTACTGTGTCATCTGAAAAGCCAAGCATTAACGCGTGATAGGCATATGCTCCCATTCCCCTCAAACCAAATAAAATAAGAGATTTAAGTGAACGAATATCCTCATTCTCATTCCAAAGATTTGCCATATCATAATTATCTGCCTCGGGTTTTAGTTTTGCTTTTTCTAATTCTGTTTTTTCAATTTGTTTTTCAATTGCTTTATTGTCAAAGCTAACGTTTGTAACGGTAGTAAACAGACCTTCAATAATAATTCGATGAGTATTTTGTGTCGGCTTGCTGCTTTGTGCCGTTCTGCTTAAACCGATAAGCGAGCCTGTCAGCTTATCCTGCAGATTGGCGGTATCAGGTTTTTTTCCGCAAACTCCGCCCGCCATGCAACCTTTTCCTCCTGCGGTTTGCTCACATTGAAAACAAAACATTTTGTTATCCATAATAAGTACCTCCTTATGTAGTTAATAATATTTTTGACACATATTATGAGTTTATTATAATTTAAAATTCAACAAAAATCTGTTGCTTTTGCAACCTGTAAAAAATTTTGTATAATTAAGTATGAAAATTTTAATAATAATTATAATATAAAAATTAGGAGGAACAATTGTGGCTAAAGTAAGTGCATATTTTGAAATATCAAACTTAAACGGCAAACATGGCGTTAAAGAAATAAAAAAGGAAATAGACAAAATAAAAGGCGTAATATCTGTCAGCGTTAACGAGATAGGGCGCGTCGCGGTTGATTATGACAGCACAGGAACAACCAATGAAAGGTTAGAAAGTGATATTAGTAAATTGGGTTACGAGATTCATTCTCAAAAAAATGAAAAACATATTATGTAAAATTAAAAAGGAGATTAATATATGACGAAAGACAGTCAGCCTGATAATAAAAAAGCAAGGCAGGAAAAATGCAACTGGCAGATACCTATAACTGCTGAAAACCAAAATCAAAACAGAAACGCAAAGAAAAAATCAATTAAAAATAATGATGTTTAAAATTAGGGTCGATAATTTATTTAAAATTATCGACCCTAGCCTATTATTTATTATCTTCCGCTTTTTTAAGCATCATAGCGCGAACCTTAAGAGGCAAACCGAATAAATTGATAAAACCCTCGGAGTCCTTTTGATTATAAACTTCGTCAGCGCCGAAGGTTGCGATTTCCTCATTATATAATGAGTATATAGATTTACAGCCGGCGGACATAACATTTCCTTTGTAAAGCTTTAACTTTACAGTTCCGCTAACGGTTTCCTGTGTGCTGTCAACAAATGCTGAAAGCGCTTCACGAAGAGGCGTATACCAGTTTCCGTCATATACAAGCTCGGCAAATTTAACAGCTACCTGTTCTTTATAATGCATAGTCTGACGGTCGAGGCACAAATATTCTAATTCGCGGTGAGCATAGTATAAAACTGTTCCAGCCGGAGTTTCGTAAACTCCGCGTGATTTCATTCCAACTAAACGGTTTTCAACCATATCAGCTATACCAACACCGTTTTTAGCTGCCGCGCTGTTAAGGTAGGTTATTATCTCAATAGGCTTCATTTTTTTGCCGTCAACCTTTACAGGGATACCTTTTTTGAACTCTATTTCAACATAAGTCGGTTCATCAGGAGCTTTTTCAGGTGATACCATGAGCTTTAAAAGCTTGTCATACATGGGTTCGTTCCACGGATCTTCCAAATCAGAGCCTTCGTGGCTCAAATGCCATATATTTCTGTCCATTGAATAATTGTCTTTTTTGCTTACCGGAATAGGAATATTTCTTTCGTTTGCATAATCAATAGCATCCTCGCGAGAACGAATATCCCAGATTCTCCAGGGAGCTATTATTTTAAGGTGAGGAGCAAGCGCTTTAATTGTCAGCTCAAACCTAACCTGATCGTTGCCTTTACCTGTCGCGCCGTGGCAAATAGCAACTGCGCCCTCCTTTTCAGCGATTTCTACCAATCGTTTAGCTATACATGGACGGGCAAAGGATGTGCCTAATAAATATTTTCCTTCATATACAGCGCCGGCTTTTAGGGTTGGATATATAAAATCAGTAATAAATTCTTCAGTTAAATCCTCAATATAAATTTTGCTTGCTCCGGTTTTTATAGCCTTTTCTTTAAGCGGAGAAAGTTCCTCGCCCTGACCTACATCCCCTGCGACTGCTATTACATCATAATCATAATTCTCTTTAAGCCATGGAATTATTATTGATGTATCAAGTCCGCCTGAATATGCTAAAATAACTTTTTCTTTTGCCACTTGAAATTCCTCCTTATTTTTGATAAAATATATATAAGAATAGTATACTAAAAAATCATAATTTTTACAATAGATTTTTTAAACAAATTTTTATACATAATATTAATAAATTATGTATAATTATACGAATGGAGCAAACAAAATGATTATATTGGGTATAGACCCCGGAATTGCTATTGTAGGATACGGTATAGTTGAATACATTGGTAACCATTTCAGAGTTATTGATTACGGAAGCATACAAACACCGGCCGGTATGCCGCTTGTGGAAAGGCTTAAAAATATTTACAGCGAGCTAAGGCTGATTATTTACAAGCATTCACCGGAGTGCATGGCGATTGAGGAGTTGTTTTTTAATACTAACACAAAAACCGCAATAGCCGTTGCGCAGGCGCGGGGTGTATTATTGCTGGGCGCGGTAAATGAAGGGATGCAGATAGCCGAATATACGCCGCTTCAGGTAAAGCAGGCTGTTACAGGATACGGGAGAGCGGATAAACAGCAGGTTCAGCAGATGACAAAAGCGCTTTTAGGGTTGGACAAAGTGCCGAAGCCGGACGATACCGCGGACGCTCTTGCTATTGCGATATGCCATGCTCACAGCGCGAATATGAATAATTTAAACGCTAGATTTTAGCTTTAATATTTCATCTTCTGTAAGCTCACGGATTTTCGATAATTTTAATGAATTATCGAGATTAATATCACCGAAACTGATTCTTTTTAAATATAACACTTTTTTACCCACGGCCTCGAACATGCGTTTTACCTGATGAAATTTTCCCTCGTGCAAAACAACCTCTATATTTACGGGGTCATTTAATATACAAAGCTCCGCAGGCATGGTTTTATAACCGTCATCCAATATAACTCCTTCATTGAAAGCGGCTATGTCAGACTGTGTTACGGGAACGTTGATTTTCGCAAAATACCGTTTCGGCACATGCTTTTTAGGCGATAAAAGGCGGTGCGCTAGGTCACCGTCATTGGTTATAATAAGGAGTCCCTCGGTGTCCTTATCAAGCCTGCCTACAGGGAAAAGCTCATAGTGTGAATAATGCTCGGGAACAAGTGAAAGCACGGTTGCATCTCTGTTGTCATAGGTAGCCGAAACTACTCCGGCAGGTTTATTAAGCATAAGATATATAAAAGGCCTATAGATAAGCCTTTCGCCATTTATATATAGTTCATCCTTTTCGGGGTCTACTTTAATATCGGGAGATTTCGCTATTATATTATTTACAGTTACAGAACCACTTTTGAGCAAATTTTTTATTTCCTTGCGGCTTCCGAAACCGCTGTTTGATATTAATTTATCCAGTCTCATTTTAAGCTCCATTCCGTCGCCAAGACCGGCGGCACAAAAACTAATGAAATTTATTTCTCTTTTCACCCGCAGTTTTGGAAGAGGAATGAAAAGAGCTTAAAATTCGCATCTGCCTGTTTGCAAATATACGCTTTTGCAAACAAATGGCAGGCGATTTATTTTGCTTGGTTTGGAAGAATATACGGTTTCTTTCAAACTAAGCCTCCATGCGTGTAATAAAATTATTATAACATGATAAAGACATAAAAAACATAATGTATTAAAAATTTAATCTAATCGTAATATATTTTTCACATATATATGTTATAATAAATTTAACAATAAATCTTTATTGTAATAGGAGTGAGCTTTATGAAAAAATTATACATAATGTTTATATTTATTTTTTGTATGAGTATTTTTAATTCATTTGCCGTAATCAAGGCTGATATACTGGCGGAAATTAACAACGCGAAAACGGTGGAGGAGATACAGAGTATAATTTACGAAGAAGCGGAGTTTCTCGGCTTGGATTTAACAGGGATTAACTCTCTTTCTTCCGATGAACAGACTAAGGTTTATACAGCGCTTTTAAGTAAAGATTACAGCTTAGTCAGCGAATTGCAGGATATGCTAAACAATGAAGTGTCAAAAATTGAGAATACGAAAAATAGCAGTGGAGGCGGCGGCGGCGGTGGTGGCAATTTTTACACAAGCGCTCTTGAAGGCAGTTTTACTCTTTCAGACGATACCCCAGCCGAGGGGGATAAAGTTACCGTAACCGCAAATATCAAAAATATTCATACTGAAAATGTTGTCATAAATTCCGCTGTATTGCAATATGGTGAAACATTGTCTGAATCGGCAGGAAGCTGCACATTAATACCAAATCAAACAATGTCTGTTTCTAAAGATTATCAGTTTATTACTTTACCCGCAACTATTGAGCTTTTAGTTGACGGAACAAAAATTGCCTCAATATTGGTCGGTGGGGCATCACTTGAATTTAGTAATGTGCAGTTTGAACAAAAAGATGATATACTAATTGATAATGTTACATGCTCTGTATTTAATTTAACAGGAACTGTGAAAAATGTAGGATATATATCAACTGGTTATGTATCAATAAAGGCAGTTAAGGGAGCTAATACTTTTAACGATCAAAATATAAACCCTATAGATAAACGAAGCGAGGCGGCATTTGATTTTACGGTTGCGATACCTGATTTTACAGCGTCCCAGCTTGAAATTACAATTTTAGCTGAAAGCGGTGACGCTAACGCTTCTCAAAGCTTAACCTTAGTTAATAAATTTGTACCTACTGATATAACAATAGATCATGTTGTCCCGTTAACAGTAGTAATTAACAAATCTTCTATAATAAGAGCGCAGGTTATTCCTTCAACCGCATCTCAGGAATATTCTGTTTCTGTTGCTGATACGAGCATAGCAACTGTAAACGCGGACGGAAAATCTATAACCGCAGTTAAAGCAGGCACTACTAAGCTTACTGTATCTTCAGGAACCATATCAAAAGAAATTGATTTATATGTTTGTCAGGATTATGAGCTTCATGCCTTGTCAGTATATTATCTTAACGGTAATAATGAAAAAGTTACAATTCCATTTAATAATCCATTTAAACCGTCAGTATATCAAGGCTATAGGGTTGATTTAACCGATAATATAAAAAGTATAGGAATAAGTTATAGAGTGCTGGAAGGGAGTACGGTTCAAGTTGCCAAATCGGACGGGGATACAGAGAAGGCAATAGGTGATTTAAATAGTATTTCTGTTCCTATTTTAGGAATGGATACTATACTGGTTCATGTGAATACAACATCCGGAGCCGCTACCTACAGAATATTGATTAATTTTGTACCTTTTGTAACAAATAAATTCCCTGATGAGATAATGGTTTATACTGGCCTTGAATGTAAAAGAGAAATCACAAACTTCTTTGATGATGAAGAGGATGAACAAAATTTAAAAGATATCTATTTCGAAGATAGTAACGGGGAAGAAGTAGGAACGATTAAGAAAGAGGACAATGATATTTTTTGGATATATAAAAGTGATAAAGACACCGAAGGAATGGATGCCAAATTTGTTTTAATAGACGGAGACAACGCGAAAACCGAAACGCCAATAACCATTATATCTGAAAAAGACACAGAGAAGCCGACGTGGAATACGGATAATGAACCGAGTGCTTCTAATATTACAACAAGCTCGGCGACTATAAAATGGAATAAAGCATCCGATAATGATGAAATTGACTACTATACAGTTTATTATTATGATAAAATATCACGTCTAAAATCCAAAACCGTAACTTCGGAGGAAGATGTATCACTGCTGGCAAAGCTTACTGGCTTATCAAGTAATACAGAATATAATGTTTATATAGAAGCTGTTGACCGTTCGGGTAATACCAAAAAATCCGTTACAACGGAGTTCAGAACAAATAAAAGCAGCAGCGGAGGAACAGGCGGTAGTTCCGGCAGCGGTTCCGGTACACAAACAGGAAACAGCCCTACGGAGACGAATCAACCGCCCGCTAACAATAATAAAAGATTTTCTGATTTAGGGGATTATAACTGGGCTGAAAATGAAATTAATACATTAGCTGATAAAGGTATAATCAACGGTATATCCGATACGCAATATGCCCCTGAAAACAATATAACCCGTGCAGATTTTATTACACTTTTGGTACGCGGATTAAAATTAGAGGGTGAAGCTGCCGGCAATTTCAGCGATGTCGAGGATGGCAGTTATTATTATGACACAATTGGAACAGCCCGGGCGCTCGGTATAGTGACGGGCGGAACTGACGGGACGTTCAGACCTAAAGATAATATATCCCGTCAGGATATGATTGTTATGACAGCAAGAGCTATGAAATACGCAGAAAAATTAACCTATACAAAGGATGGGAATGTATTTGCCGATGATGCGGAAATAAATGACTACGCAAAAGAATCGGTATACGCGCTTGCGGTAGCCGGAATAATAAAGGGCGACCAGAACGGAAACACACGTCCTTTAAGCTTCACAACAAGAGCGGAAGCGGCAGTGATTATATACAGAATATTAGGGGATTAGCTTCCTAAATCCTGTATATATTCTGCAACAGCTTCTCTGTCAGGAAGTATTACGCCGCTTTTTAATTCTTCCTGCTGAGTCGGATCAAGAGAATATAAATCAATATAATCTATTTCCGAATCAAGCTGCAAATTGTTGCTATTATCGTTTAGGTATATATATAATTTATTATTCAAGGATTTTATAAGAAAAGTTCTGCGGTCTGTTTCCAGCGGTTGCGGAGCTTTTTTTACATCATCCTGCAGGCTTGTCATAGCCGCTGAAGGAGAGTCTATATAAATATATTCTTTTTTACCGGCGGCGCTTACATAACCTGCTAATACGCCTAATGTGAACACGCTAATACATATAAATATATAGGTAATATACTTTTTACTTTGCAATTATTATCACCTCGATAATATATTAAAACAAAGTTATTATTGCCATATTGATGAAAATTATACCATTTTATAAAAAAATACTTGTAAATTATAATATTTTAATGTATAATACCTATGTAATGCTGAGGTGAAATATATGATTAAAGATAAAAATAAGAAAAAAATTAGCCCGTTTAGACGTACATTAAAAATAATAGGTATATTTTTATTGCTTACAGGTATAGTTGCCAGCTTTTTTTTAGTATGGACAATATCAACATTTATTTTTGATGCATATAATTTTGATATTACAAATTATAAAATGGACGTTGCATCTATTATTTACACAAGTGATGAATCCGGAAATACGAGCGAATATGAACAAATAAGCTCTGACACGCGAAGGCTGTGGGTGAATATTAAAAGCATTCCTAATTATGTTCAAAAAGCAACAATTGCGATAGAGGATGAAAGATTTTATACTCATCAGGGAATGGATTTGAAGCGTACAAGCGGCGCAATTTTGGGGTTTGTTACAGGCAATTCCGATTACGGCGGAAGTACAATTACTCAGCAGCTTGTAAAGAATATTACAGGTGAAAAAGAAAATACGCCTACCAGAAAATTAAAAGAGATTTTCCGCGCATTAGTTTTGGAAACGCAATTTGAAAAGGATGAAATTTTAGAATATTACCTTAATATAGTATATTTCGGCAATGGGAGCTATGGCGTTCAAATGGCCTCCCATACATATTTTAATAAGGATGTATCGGAGCTAACGCTTGCGGAATCAGCTTCAATAATTGGGATTACACAAAGGCCGGCAACGTTTGATCCGTTTGTTAATGTTGACAAAAATAAAGAAAAGCAGGAAATAGTGCTTGATAAAATGCTGGAGCTTAATTTTATTACAAAGGAAGAACATGATAAAGCAATAGCTCAAAAACTGAAATTTGTTTCCTCAAAACAGCAGGAGGTTGCAACAAATACTAATTCATTTTTTACGGAAGCGCTTATTAAAGAAGTGGCTGAGGATATATCAGCCGAAAAAAAGATACCCTTAGAACAAGCTAAACGTATGGTTTATACCGGCGGGCTTAAAATATATTCAACCGTTAATGTGGATGTACAATCAAGCATTGAAGAAGTGTTCGCAGACAGCAGCAATAAGAGCTATTTTCCTAAACTTTCGGGCGCTGTTCAGCCTCAGGCCGCAATGATTGTTATTTCACCCGGGGACGGCGCAATTCGCGGAGTTGTTGGCGGTGTAGGCCCTAAAACTGAAAGCCTTGTTTTAAATCGCGCTATAGATACCACCCGTCAGCCGGGGTCGTCTATTAAACCAATAACAGCATACGGACCTGCGATTGAGTTAGGCAAGCTTTCTCCGGGAAGCATTATTGTTGATGAGCCGTTTGAGTATAACTCATGGAAACCGCAAAACTGGTATAAGGGATATAAGGGTAATGTTACTATGCGTGAAGCGGTAGTACAGTCCATGAACATTCCTGCTATTAAAACAGTACAAAGCATTGGAGTAGATACATCGTTTGATTTTGCTAAAAATAAATTAGGGATTTCATCCCTTGACGAGGTTAATGATAAAAATCTTGCCCCGCTTGCGCTTGGCGGGCTTACAAATGGTGTAAGTGTGGAAGACCTTACAGCGGCATATGGAACTTTTGCTAATAAGGGAATGTATACCAAACCATATATGTATACTAAGGTTGTGGACCAAAAAGGAAAAGTAATTGTTGAAAAAAAGGTTGTAACTTCAAGAGTTTTCAGCGAACAGACGGCGGCACTGATGACAAGCGTGTTAAAATCAACTGCTGAAGGGCCGCTTGGAAGAACCGCAAAATTAAGCAATATGGCGTGTGCCGGCAAAACAGGTACTACAAATGATGATAAAGACAGATGGTATATTGGGTACACTCCTTATTATCTTGCCGGAGTATGGTATGGTTATGACGAACCAAAAACGGTTCCTTACAGCTTGACCAGCGTTGCGGCGCACAAGCTGTGGAAAGCTGTAATGAGTAAAATACATGATGATCTTCCATATAAAGAATTTGAAAGCGCAACAGGCATTGAAAAGGTGAGTATATGTACAATTACAGGAAATAAGGCTGTTTCGGGAGTATGTCCGTCAATAACCGAAGAATTTAAAATAGGAATGTCGCCTAAAAAATATTGCAGCACAATAGGGCATGAGATTCAGGAGAATAAGCAGGAGGAGGAAACACAATCTGATATAAACGCAACTCCGGGCGAGGCTCAAAATCAGGATCAGGGTTCATATTCAATTCCAACACCAACGCCTAAATCAACTCCTGCACAATCAGTAATTCATAACACGCCGGCTTCAAATTAGAGGTAAAAAATGGAAAAATAACATAATATCTCTTGACAAAACATAGAATATAGTGTATAATAATATACTATATCCAGTATGTTAATTCGAAGAGGTGTATTATGGGACAGGATGATCATAGTTTAAAACGGCGTTGCTGTATTGCAAATGATAACGGACAACGTATAGAACATATAAAAAATGATAATAATAATGCGATGATAGATGACATTAAAAAAGAAAGTAAAGTTTTTATTAAAATAAAAGAATATTACAATAAATTTAAACCTGAATTTTGTAAACTTAAAAATTATATAACCGAAAAGATAAAACAAGGCGCACAATTTGCCTGGGGCGACGAAGAAAATACTGAAATTAGCAAAAAACTAAAATCCGGTGTTGCAGCCACCATTGTGGTTTGTATTTTTGTATGTGTAACAACTGCTTTTTTTGCCCCTGCTTATGATGTATATTTAGGCGGCAAAAAAATGGGAGTAGTATCAAAAAAAGAAGATTTTGACGCAATGCTGTCCTCGGCAAATAATACGATTGTATCCATTGCAGGAGAATATAACAAGATTTATTCGAATCCTGTATATATATTCAGGATTATTCCAAAGCTTGAATTTACGCAGCAGGATGAGCTTAAATTTAATATTATTTCTTTATCAAATGCGGTTAGCGTTGGATATACAATTGTAGCGGACGGGAATCCTGTGGTTTCACTAAAGAATAAATCAGAAGCTGAGGAAGCTATTAATAATTTAAAAACTATTTATTCAGGAAACGACGCCTATATTTTAAATAATATTGAAATAGCGTCAGAATTTATAGCCGAGAATGAGTTATCTGATATTAGTAAGGCTGTAGAGGATTTAAAACCGAAAGTAAGTATAAGGACAACGGAGGTTGTAACATATACAAAAGAAGTTCCGTTTGATGTGCAAAATAAACAAACTGCGGATTTATATAAAGGCGATGAGACAGTAAAACAAGAAGGAAAAGCCGGCAGCAGTTGTATTACAGCTATGGTTACTAAAATTAACGGCGCCGAATCAGCATCAGAAATATTATCTTCTTCTGAAATCAGCAAACCGGTACCAAAGATTGTAATGGTTGGTACCAAGGATAAACCTAATGGTATAGGTAGCGGAAGTTTTGTGCAGCCTTTTTATGGGACTATCACTTCACGTTTCGGTCCGCGCTGGGGCAGAACACATAAAGGAGTAGATATTGCAGGAGAAATAGATTCTCCGATTAAAGCGGCCGATAATGGTGAAGTTGTAGCTGCTGAATATAAAAGTGATTATGGTAACATTATTATTCTGGATCATAACAATGGTATGCAAACCTATTACGCACATTTAAACAGTATTGATGTTAAAGTTGGAGATAAGGTTGAAAAAGGTCAGGTTATTGGAAAGCTTGGAACAACCGGAAATTCAACGGGACCTCATTTGCATTTTGAAGTTCGTAAAAACGGGCAGCCTTGCGACCCGGGTAGTTATTTGGATAGTATGAGATAATTTTTTAAAGGCATATCAAGGGATGTGCCTTTAATTTATTTCCTGAGGTTATTTTTATGAATATATTACACCCTTATGAACCTGTATATAATGAAGAAAGTGAAATAATGATTTTAGGCACTTTCCCATCGGTTAAATCAAGAGAGAATAATTTTTATTACGGTCATCCGCAAAATAGATTTTGGAAACTTATATCAAAAATTGCAGATAATCCGTTGCCTGTTACTATTAACGAAAAAAAAGAGCTGCTTATTAAAAATAAAATTGCTTTATGGGATGTCGTAAAAAGCTGCGACATTGAAGGTTCTGCCGATTCTGATATAAAAAATCCTCTTCCTAATGATATAAACAGCGTTGTAAAGCAATGTAATATAAGAGCAATTTATTTTAACGGGAAAAAAGCATATGAACTTTATATGAAATATGTTAATGAAAAACCAATTATTAAAACAGTAATACTGCCGTCAAGCAGCCCTGCAAATGCGCAATTTTCATTTGAAAGGTTATATAATATTTGGAAAAACATTAAAATTAATTAATTCTATTGCTTATTTTGCTAATATGTTATATAATAGAACATATATTAACAAAAGGGGAGCAATTATTATGGTTTCGGTAGTCCATTCGGGGGGTATATTAGGAATAAACGGATATATAGTAGATGTGGAGTGCGGAATATCTTCCGGGCTTCCGTCATTTGATACTGTAGGGCTTCCTGATACTGCCGTTAAGGAATCAAAGGAAAGGGTTACATCCACTATTGAAAGTATGGGATTTGATTTCCCTTTGGGAAAGGTTACAATAAATTTAGCGCCCAGCAATATAAAAAAAGAAGGCTCCGGCTTTGACCTGCCGATTGCGTTAGCTGTCTTGAATTGTGCGGAAAGAGTTAAAATAAATGATATTTCAGAATATATTTTTATCGGAGAATTATCCCTGAGGGGAGAGCTGCGTCCCGTAAACGGTGTTTTGCCTATGGTTATAGGCGCTTGGAAAAATGGATTTAAAAAAGTAATTCTGCCTCTTGATAACGCAAAAGAAGCCGCGGTTGTTAAGGACATGGAGGTTTATGGCGCAAGTAATATGCATGAGGTTTTAGCGCATTTAGGCGGTGAGGCTCTTTTAAGCAGGGAGGATCCAAACGGTTTTTGGCTAGACAGTATTATGCGGACATATGACTGTGACTTTTCGGATGTAAAAGGGCAGGAAAATGTTAAGCGAGGGCTTGAAATTGCCGCCGCAGGCGGTCATAATTGTATAATGGTGGGAACGCCCGGTTCCGGTAAAACTATGCTTGCGCAACGATTGCCCACTATATTACCAGATTTATCTTTTGAAGAGGCGCTTTCGGTTACGAAAATTCATTCAATAGCCGGAATTTTACCAAAGGATATACCTTTTATAAGCACACGTCCGTTTCGATCACCTCATCATACGGTTTCAACAATGAGCCTGACCGGCGGAGGCAGAATTCCAAGACCCGGAGAAGTAAGCCTGGCTCATAACGGCGTTTTATTTTTGGACGAGCTTCCTGAATTTAAAAAGACTGCTTTGGAGATTTTACGGCAGCCTCTGGAAGATGGTGAAGTTACAATATCAAGAGTTAACGCTACTATTACATATCCTTGTAATTTTATGCTGGTAGCAGCAATGAATCCCTGTCCATGCGGATATTTCGGTGATAAGGTTCGCCATTGTACCTGTTCACCTGCACAAATTCACAGGTATTTAAGTAAAATAAGCGGTCCGCTTTTAGATAGAGTGGATTTACATATTCATGTGCAGCCTGTAGCATATTCAGACCTTGCATGCAAAGCGGAGAGTGAAACAAGCGAAAGCATAAAAAAACGTGTAAATAACGCAAGGAAAATGCAGCTTGAAAGGTATAAGGATATTGGAATATATTCTAACGCTAATTTATCTTCAAAGCATTTGGAGATTTATTGCAAGCTCGGAAGCACAGAACAAGCCATTTTAGAAGCCGCATTCAAAAGACTTGGGCTATCCGCCCGCGCATACAGCAGAATAATAAAGGTAGCGCGTACTATTGCGGATTTAGCGGGAGAAGAAAATATAAATTATACTCATATAGCGGAGGCGGTTCAATACCGCTCACTGGACAGAAAATTTTTTGAGGCTTAAAGGAGCGAAAATAATGAAAATTAAGTATTTAGGAACGGCGGCGGCAGAGGGTGTGCCTGCAATGTTTTGCACCTGTGAGGTATGTGAAAAATCAAAACAGGCTGGAGGAAAAAATATACGCACACGTTCACAGGCAATTATAGATGATAAATTACTTTTAGATTTTCCGGCGGATACTTATATGCATATGCTGTACGGGGGCTTAAATCTGCCTGAAATTACAGACTGTATTATAACGCATAATCACAGTGACCATTTATATCCGGCGGATTTTGAAATGCGCAGAGAGGGTTTCGCTTATCTTAAAAAGGATGTTCCGCTTACTGTTTATGGAACAAAACCGTCATCGGACGACAGCATAAAATATATAGAACGCTATAATTTATCAGAAGAAAAAAGAGTATTATTTCAGGAGATAGAGCCGTTTACCCAATATAATATAGGCGGATATAAAATTATACCGCTTAAAGCGAATCATGACAGTAAATGTGACCCGGTTTTTTATAGCATCGGTTATGGAGAAAAAAACATGCTATACGCTAATGATACCGGATATTTTCCTGAAGAAACATGGGATTATCTTAAAAATATAAAAATAAAATTTGATTTTATATCACTTGATTGTACTCAAATTTTAATTCATTGCAGAGACGGGCATATGAGTATCGATGTTAATGAAGAAGTTAAATTAAGATTAATCGAAATCGGATGCGCTGATAAAAATACAGTCTTCTGTATAAACCATTTTTCGCATAACGGAAAAGCGACATATGATGAACTTGTTAGAATAGCTGAAAAATATAATTTTAAAGTTTCATATGACGGAATGGAAATAGAATTTTAAGGATAATCCGCAAAGTAAGCTAAAAATGTATTGACATTTAAGCTGAAATATGCTATTATATTATGGTAATGCAGACGTGGCGGAATTGGCAGACGCGTTAGATTCAGGTTCTAATGTTCGCTTTGGACATGGGGGTTCAAGTCCCCCCGCCTGCACCAAATATAATTAACATAGCCGCATTGTTTACAATGTGGTTTTTTGATATTAGAAATGGAGAAAAGCAATGGAAGAATTAATTATAATCAAATTGGGTGAGATAATTTTAAAGGGCAACAACAGAAGTCAGTTTGAAGACAAGCTTATGAATAACATAAGGCTAAATGTTGGCAAGGTTGGCAGCTATAAAATTTGGAAATCACAAGGGACAATGTATGTTCAGCCAAGAAATGCTGAATCTCAGATAGCGCCTGCGATTGAAAAAATCCGCAGAGTTTTTGGCATAACAAAAATTTCTCCTGCGTATATTGCTGAAAAGGATATAAACAAAATATATGAAAAAATTAGTGAAAGGCTGTCAGATTCTTTATCAGCTACTAAAACCTTTAAGGTTGAAGCAAAACGTGCGGATAAAAAATTTATTATGCAATCTCCCGAAATATGCCGTGAAGCGGGCGGATATATTTTAAGCAAGTTTCCTCATTTAAAGGTTGACGTAATAAATCCTGAGATTACTGTGAGTATTGATGTAAGAGATGAATATGCTTTTATATACTGCGAAAAAATTGACGGAGCGGGCGGAATTCCAACAGGAATGGGCGGAAAAGGAACATTGCTTTTATCGGGCGGCATTGATTCTCCGGTTGCGGGATGGCTTATGGCAAAAAGGGGAATTCAGCTTAATGCAGTTAATTTTTTCAGTTATCCGTATACCTCACAAAGGGCTAAAGAAAAGGTGCTTGCGCTTACAGAAATTTTAGAAAGCTATGCAGGGCATATCCCGCTTTATATTGCTCCATTTACAGAAATTCAAATGGAAATCAAAGAAAGATGCCCCGAGGAACAGCTGACTATTATTATGAGAAGGTTTATGAACAGAATAGCGCAGAAAATTGCTCAAAACAGCGGCTCAAGCGCACTGATTACCGGCGAAAGCTTAGGTCAGGTTGCGAGTCAAACCATGCAGAGCATGGTTGTTACAAACAGCGTCGCCCAAATCCCGGTATTACGTCCTCTTGTGGGGTTGGATAAGCAGGAAATTATAACATATGCCCGAAGAATTGGAACATTTGAAACATCAATTTTGCCTTATGAGGATTGCTGCACTATTTTTGTGCCAAAACGCCCCGAATTAAAACCCAAACTTGATAGAATTGAGCAATCTGAGAATAAGCTTGATGTTCAAAAGCTTGTTGAAGAAGCGGTGCAGGGAACTGAAATTATCAATGAATAAAAAGCAGGATGGGATTCCATCCTGCTTTAATTCTATTCAATATTTAGATGATTTTTCAGTAAATAATATGTTCCGAAAAACATTAAAACACTAAGCACGAAATTTGTTCCGATAGCAAATACAAGTATAGGGGTAACAACATCTATGTTGTTCATAGGGTTTCCTCCAAAAATATTTTTAAATAATACCGATATGACAGAATTTAATACGGTATTAATCAAAATAAACGCGGCAAACGAAACAAGCCCTCTGTGTTTATTAAATGCCGCTATTTGAGATACCGAAAGCGACGCGTAAATAAGCAAAATAAAATACATAATCTGCGTGAGCAGGCATATTCCGCCTAAGATAAGCCATGTAGTAAAATTCCCCTGAAATAATATCGAGAATTCGCGGATATGGCTTAACGCGTCTTTTGCCGCTTCTAAAAATTCTTTGTTTGCGAATATCAGCATTGCCGAAAAAATTGATATGATTCCGCTGAATATAATCCAGACAATGGCGGAAATAAGCTTGGAAAATATCAGGTTCTCTGTGGACACGGGAAGCGTAAACATTAAATATCCTTCATCCGATAAAAGATTATTTTTAAATCGGTTTATTATTGTCATTAATGTAATAACGGCTAAGGCGACAAACAAAGAGAATAATACAAGTCCGCTTAGCGTAAGCATAAGCTCCATTCCGGGAAACCGTATACTGAAATTCAGAAATAGTGAAACAATCAGTATTGCGAGATAAAGCGGCAGAAATTTTCTACCGGTCGCTCCAAATTCATATTTAAGTAATTTACCTAACATTTGAACACCTCCCTGAATAATTCATCAATTGATACTCCGTTTTGTTCACGGACATTATCAACACTGTCATGCAAAATTATTTGCCCGTTTGATAAAAAGATAATATCATCAAATATTTTTTCAACATCCTGAATTAAATGAGTCGAGATTAACACAGTAGAATCTTCACAGTAATTATTTATAATTGTATTTAATATATAATCTCTCGCGGCCGGGTCAACTCCGCCAATCGGCTCATCCAGTAAATATAAACGGGCGTTTCTTGACATTACCAAAATAAGCTGAACCTTTTCCTTTGTTCCCTTTGACATGGTTTTTAATTTATCGTTTTCATTAATATTAAGTGAATGAAGCATATCATATGCTTTGTCAATATTAAAATCAGAATAAAAATCCTTGAAAAACTTTAATAATTCACTAACCTTCATCCAGTCATTCAAATATGTTTTTTCAGGCAGATATGAAACGATAGATTTTGTAGCAACTCCCGGTTTATTACCCTGAATTAATATTTCACCGGCGGTTGGCTGCAAAAGCCCGTTCGCGAGCTTAATAAACGTTGTTTTTCCGCTGCCGTTAGGCCCGAGCAAACCTATAATTTTTCCGCTTTGAAGTGTTAGATTAATATTAGTAAGTGCCGGTTTTGAGCCATATGTTTTACTTACGTTTGTAAATTTAATTAATTCCCCCATTTAAATCACCCTTTCCAAAATTATTGATTTTTTGCGAAATAACATTCCCGACTTCATCTTTAGAAAACCCTAGTTTATATAAGGATTGAAACAAGCCGTCTATCTTTTCGGATGCTATTTGAGTTCTCATTAAACTGATTAATTCCTCATCGTCTGTTACGAATCTCCCTGAAGTGCGTAAGGAATATATCAGATTTTCCCGTTCAAGCTCAGCTAGAGCCCGTTGCATTGTATTGGGGTTAACTCCTGCCTCCTGTGCCAAATCTCTGACGGAATTTAATTTATCCCCGGGCTGTATCTTGCCGGATATAATTAAAAGTTTTAACGATTCCACAAGCTGAACATAAATAGGAATGCTATTATCAAAGTTCCAAGGCATATCACTACCTCCTTACTGTATTAATATTATAATACAATAATACAACAAAATTTTAATTTTGTCAAGTATAAATTAAAAAAATTTTTATTGAAATAATAATAGTATTGTTATATAATAGTATTATTAATAAGAAAGGAAAATATTATATATGTTAAATAAAAATGAAATTTATCCTGCCGAGATAACTTCTTATGGAAGTGAAGGCGAGGGTGTATGCAGAATTAATAATATAGCTGTATTTGTTCCGTTTTCGGTAAAGGGAGATAAAATTAATGTAAAGATATTGAAAACAGCAAAAACATACGCATACGGGAAGATTGAGAATATAATTGAACCGTCAGAGGACAGAATAGAGCCTGAATGCGAGGTATATGGCAAATGCGGCGGGTGTAATATTATGCATATGTCATATGATGCGGAATTGGAATATAAACGGCAAAAGGTGGAGGACAGCATAAGGCATATAGCTAAACTCAAAACAGAAGTATTGCCGGTTATTAAAGCGGATAAACTTAATAATTACAGAAATAAAGTGCAAATTCCTGTTGGACTGGATAAGGATGGGAATGCAGCAGCCGGATTCTATTCTTTAAGAAGCCATAACATTATTCCTAACTGTAATTGCATAATTCAGAACAAAACTTCTCTTCCAATATTAGAAGCTGTTGTTAAATGGATGAATGATTTTAATATCCCGCCGTATAATGAAAATAATAATACCGGTTCGGTTAGGCATATTTATATAAGAATTGCCGAGGCTACCGGAGAAATTATGGTTGCTATTGTTATAAACACCCGAAGAGTCCAATATACAAATGAGCTTGTTGAGGCTCTTATTCCTCTTGGTGTTAAAACGGTTATTTGTAATATTAATCGTGAAAAGACCAATGTTGTTCTGGGTGATAAAAACCTTATTTTATATGGTGACGGCAGAATTACAGATGAGCTTTGCGGACTAAAGTTTTCAATTTCCACACACAGCTTTTTTCAAGTAAATCATGACCAAACAGAAAAGCTTTATAAAACAGCAATGGACGCTGCAAATATTAAAAAGGAGGATACTGTGTTTGACATATATTGCGGAATAGGCACAATATCTTTATATGCGGCTAAGTTTGCGAAAAAGGTTATAGGTATAGAAATCGTACCTGAAGCGGTTGAGGACGCGAAGAATAATGCTAAATTAAATGAAATAAATAATGCGGAATTTTATTGCGGCGATGCCGGAGAAGTAGCACAGGAGCTTATTTCAAATGGAGAAAAGGCAGATGTTGTAATAATAGACCCGCCTCGAAAGGGCTGCGATATAAAGCTTATAAATCAGATTTTAAACATAAATCCAAAGCGTGTTGTTTATATTTCGTGCAATCCTTCAACATTAGCAAGGGATTTGAAATATTTTAACGAGCAAGGATATTTGGTTGGGTCAGTGCAGCCTGTTGATATGTTTGTATATAGCTCACACGTTGAGACTGTTGTCTTGATGTCACGCATAGACAAATAAATAGGCCCCAAACAGCTTGAAATCAAAGGTTTCCACACTTTCGGTAATAATCGCCGATTGCTGGAAACCTTATTTTTTTATCTTTCAATAGTAGCCTCGGCAAGAAAACGCTGGTGGGTTGAGGCTAGAGAACTGCTTTTTGCCTTGCGAGACAAGGGAACTACTGTTTTTAGGATAGGTTGAGACTAGGAAACTGTTGTTAAAAGAACGAAGTAAAAGGCAGTAGCGCTATTAAAAACTACTGCCTCCCTTGTTTATAAGTCTTCTCGATCTACATGATGTTGAAGTATTTCACGTAAACGTTTCACCATGTAATTTACTGTTGATTGCCTCTTGTCTATAAGCTTGCCTATAGTGGTGCTATCTCAGCCGATACACTTACAGTTGGCTGTCGCAGAAACGTAAAACCTGAAATGGCGGAGCTTAAGGGCAAACGCCTCATCATTGCTTCCGAGCTTGAAGAGGGTATGCGCCTGAACACTTCAATTGTTAAACAGCTTAGCTCTACTGATGAAATCGAAGCCGAGAAAAAGTATAAGGACCCATTTAAGTTTGAGCCTTCTCATACACTGGTGCTTTACACGAATCATCTTCCTAGAGTCGGTGCCAATGATGATGGTACCTGGAGACGTCTTATAGTCATTCCGTTTAATGCAAGAATTGAGAATAAGAGTGACATCAAAAACTACGCCGACTACCTTGTTACCAATGCAGGCTCGTACATCATGAGCTGGATCATCGAAGGTGCAAAGAACGCTATTGAGGCTAACTACCATTTCAGTGTGCCAGCATGTGTTCAGGAGGCTATTGAAGCGTACAGAGAAAATAATGACTGGCTTGCTTCCTTTTTGGAGGATTGTTGCGAAGTTGATAAGACATACCAGCAAAAATCCGGTGAGTTTTATCAGGAATACCGTGCCCATTGTGGGCGCAACGGTGAGTACACAAGAAGCACAACAGACTTCTACGCTGCTTTGGAGGCTGCTGGGTTGGAACGCAAAAAGGCCAAAACAGGTAGCTTCATTTATGGCGTGCGCTTAAAAGAGGAAGAGTTTCTAAATTGAGTTGCACCGAGCAACACTGACCTAATAAGGTGACGGTCAGTTATGGTCATATACAGAACTTCGCATTAGAGTAAAAATTATAAAAATTCTTATATAAAGGAGTTTATGGGGAGACCACCACAGACCGTCACCAATTTTGATGGAGATATAACGATGAGAGAGAAAGAAATAGAAAAGAAGTTAACTTTGGAAGCAAAAAAGCGTGGCGGGCTGGCAGTGAAGTTTGTATCACCGGGCTTTGATGGTATGCCGGATAGAATCGTTCTAATGCCTGAAGGAAAGATTGCCTTTGTTGAGGTTAAGACCTCTGGTAAGCGCCCGCGTCCATTACAGATGGCAAGGCACAAATTGCTTAGAGCATTAGGCTATTTAGTTTTCGTACTAGACGACGAGAGTCAGATTGGAGGGATTTTAGATGCAGTACAATCCACATGATTACCAGAAGTATGCTATCAGTTATATCGAATCAAATCCTGTGTCAGCAGTACTGCTTGATATGGGTTTAGGAAAAACAAGTATTGCTCTTACTGCAATAAATGACCTACTGTTTGATTTCTTCGAAGCCCATAAAGTGTTAGTAGTAGCACCACTTCGAGTGGCAAGAGATACCTGGCCAGCTGAAATTGAAAAATGGGATCATCTATCTGACCTGATTGTTTCTGTTGCAGTAGGAAGCGTCACTGAACGGGTTCAAGCGTTAAAGGCCACAGCTGATATCTATGTAATCAACCGTGAGAATCTTTCCTGGCTCATTGATGAGAGCGGACTCCCGTTTGATTTCGATACAGTTATAATTGATGAGCTTTCTTCCTTCAAAAACAATCAGGCCAAGCGCTTCAAGTCATTAATGAAGGTGCGTCCTAGAGTAAAGCGTATTATTGGAATGACTGGAACACCAAGCAGCAACGGTCTTATGGATCTATGGGCTGAGTTTAAATTACTGGACATGGGTGCAAGGCTTGGAAGGTTCATAACTGCGTTTCGTAGCAACTACTTCATGCCGGATAAGCGTAACGGCCAGATTATTTACAGCTACAAGCCAATTCCCGGAGCAGAGAAATGTATCTACAAGAAAATTTCCGATATTACAATTTCAATGAAATCTACGGATTATCTTAAGATGCCTAAACTGGTCAGCAGTGAATACACAGTTATGCTTTCTGAAAAAGAGGCGGAGCGCTACGGTGAATTTGCAAGAGACCTTGTACTTGAGATTCCTGGTGGCGAGGTTACTGCTGCAAATGCTGCGGCGCTTGCAGGCAAGCTCTGTCAGATGGCAAACGGTGCCATTTATAACGATAGTGGTGAAACTCAGATCGTTCATAATCAGAAGTTGGATGCCTTGGAGGATATTATTGAGGCAGCTGCCGGAAAACCGATACTTGTAGCCTATTGGTATAAGCACGACTACGATAGAATTGTAGAAAGACTTTATAACATAAAGATTTCATTTTCCAAGTTGGATACCGCTGATAGTATTCGCAAGTGGAACAACAAGGAAATACCGGTCGGCTTAATTCATCCAGCATCTGCAGGACATGGTTTAAATCTTCAGACTGGTGGCTCCTGTATTGTATGGTTCGGTCTTACCTGGTCATTAGAGTTATATCAACAGACATATGCAGGGACATGGACTTTGCGTGACCGGGTTATGAAAATAACCTGAAAGTCCCGTATCAAGGCAGAGCAAAAATGATTGCTTCCGAAGATGGCTAGCCTTTGCGTGGTGAGAGCCGCAAGGGCTAGTCGGATTTGGTATTTTGATAAATTTGCTGATAATTATATCTTTGATGAAAAAAGCGTAATGATGTGAGGGTAAAAGAAGGCTTAGTTTATATAAACGGGGGACAGCCAATGACGAAAAAAAAATTATCACAGCTATATTGCCTGAACAGGGAAATTAAAGAGCAGCAGCGGCGGCTATCGGAATTAGAGGCTATCGAGACATCATGTGCTGCTACGATAACCGGGATGCCAAAAGAGCATAGCGTATCAGATAAGCTTGCAAAATATACAGTAGAGATTGCAGATTTAAAAGCATTGTTGGATCTGAATTTAAAAAAGTGTTATTATGAACTTAACCGTTTGAATCAATATATAAACAATATTGAGGATGGTGAAATGCAATTAATATTCTCGCTTCGGTACATAAACGGCTTAACGTGGCTGCAAATAGCATTTAGCATTGGAGAGCATGATGAGCAATACCCAAGAAGGAAGCATAATAAATTTATAGAAAGTTTTAAGAATGACGAAAGTAATCTGTTATAATAGTATTTAAGGAAATAAAAACAACATGGTAAAAAAGGAGGGGGATGTTTATGGCAATAAGAGGAAGAAAACCGAAACCGACAGCAGTAAAAGAGCTTGAGGGCAATCCGGGTCGCAGGCCGCTGAACCGCCGGGAACCAAAGCCGGAAGGCGCCGCTCCGAAATGCCCCGCATGGCTGGATGACGAGGCAAAAAAAGAGTGGGCGAGAAAGTCAAAACAGCTGGAACGGCTGGGACTGCTCACTGAGCTTGACTGCGCCGCTTTTGCGGGGTATTGCCAGGCTTACAGCCGTTGGAAGGCAGCGGATGAATTTATCACAAAACATGGATATGTAGTCCGGACGCCGTCAGGCTATTTCCAGCAAATACCCCATGTTTCAATTGCGCAGACGTACATGAAGATTATGCAGAAGTTTTGTGAGGAATTCGGCATGACGCCGTCTTCGCGCAGCAGGATCAGCGGAAACGGTGAGTCTACGGATGAGGAAGACCCGATGGAAGCCCTGCTTTCCGGTTTGAAGTAACGGGCGGCACAGGGGGAATGTTGGGTATTGTTCATTACCGACAAAACTTTTTTAACATTGTCCAAGATTATCGTGAGCTATTAATTTGACTGACACGAACTTCAGAGTTAACATACTAATAACCCTGAGAAACTCAGGGAAATCAAACGATTGGAGTGTTAACCATGAAGGAAAAACAAACGGGAACGGCGTACTTCAAGCATCAGGCGCGGAGGCTAAGAGAACTGGAGGATTACCGTACGGAATGTATCAGTCGCGGCAAAAAGCCGCAGCGTTATGTGGTTGAAAAGGTGATCACCCTAAGCAAACTTGAGTATGAGAATCTTTCATTCGATTTATTAATGCCAAGGCAATTCATCGCGGACAATATACCGCTGATGACGGTGGACGTGAACAACTTCTGGCATTGCCTGCTGGTGGTGCAAAAAGGAAATGAGGATATTGGTATACTTATAGAAAGTCGCAAAAAACAAGCACCGACCTACACTGCGCTGTATAAAAAGCAAGGATTTAAAGTAGTGGAGTAATCTGAGAATGGAGGCAATCTATATGAATGAGGAGCTTGCTAAAATCGCAAAGGAAATGCTTCTGATTGATACGCTGGAAACAAGGAACTCCGACATTATGGATTTTCATAAGGTGTCGATATGGCAGCTGCGAAAAGCACTGGAAGCGGCGTATGTGCTGGGGAAAAAGGAAGCTGAAAAGCATATTCTGTGACTAACTGTGTAATGTAGACTAATTACAGCTGGTATATTTATGAAATTCTATAATTGCATTATTCTTGAGTTTATGGCATATATAAAGTGTAACCAAAACGAAGGGGAGGGTATATGCAAATGAATGAAAGATTTGAAAAAGCGATGGAGGACTTCATAACCGGCAGAATTAACGACTGGGGCTATGTTTCCTCCAAGGCGGTCTCCGAAGCAATGGAACAGTCGGAGGGACATGAGGTAAAGCTGAAGGATAGCTTTTCTGAGGAACAGCAAAGGCTGTGGAACACCTATGAATCCGCTCGCAGCATACTGTCGGGCGAGGAAACCCGTTTCTACTACCGGGCAGGCATCGGTGATGCACTGCGGTTCTTGTGCCGGATGCGGGAGGAGTAAAAAGTAAACGGTAAGTGAAAAGTGCTCCGATAAGGGGGCGCTTTTTGTTTATTTCGGGAGAATTCTAAAAAAACAACGGGTGACATAATATACAATATATTGACAAAATAAATAGTATGTTATATAATCATATTAAAGTGATTTGCGCCGACCATGTTTTTAATGAAAACTGTTAATTTGCTTATTAAATTAAAAAGAGCTTAAATCGGCTTTATCATGTGAAAAATCATATAAATATCAAGAAGAATACTGTAAGGTCAGACTTTGTAGATTCTAAAATTTACGACAGGGAGGACATCACTATGACAAAGGTAAAAAGGAACCGGGGTATCAGTCTGTTTTTATGTGCGGTCATGTTGTTTGCCGTACTGGCAAACGCGGCGTTTTTGGCGGGCGCTTCGGTAACGGGAGGATATGCTGTCGTTTACGACCCAAATGGGGCGACGGGAGGTGCTGTTCCGACCGATTCCGGCACATACGAGCAGGGCACTTTGGTGCAGGTGCAGGACAACATCGGAAATCTGGAAAAGACCGGCTGCCGGTTTGGGGGTTGGAGAATTGACGCGGTGGCTTATCAGCCGGGCGATACCATTTCTATGCCCAAAGGCGGCGTTACCCTTTGCGCAGTGTGGATTCCGCTATACTCAGTCGTCTACAGCGGCGGCACGGCGGCGCACACGGGCGAGCCTCCTGTGGATTCCGTTCAGTATCCCGAGGGAGCTGATGTGACCGTGCTGGGCAATAGCGGAAGTCTGGATGCCGGATACGGCTTTCAACGCTGGAATACCGATTTAAACGGCAGCGGCGTAGGTTATGACCCGGGAAGTGTTCTTCACATGAGCGCGGGCGGCGTTACCCTATACCCCATATATAAAAACGCTCCTGATATGAGGATGTACTTTTCGGTTGCATACAGCGCAAACGGGGCAAGCAGCGGCTTTGCCCCAGCGAGTGTCTTGACACTGACTAACTCCCCTTCGTGTACGGTGGCAGGTAACACCGGAAGTTTACTCAAAACAGGCTATGCCTTTGGGGGCTGGAACACCGCGGCGGACGGCTCCGGCACAACTTATCAGTCCGGGAATACGATAACCGTCGAGTCCGATATGACGCTTTACGCCATGTGGCAGCCCGTTTATACCATCACCTATGAACCAAACGGCGGCTCACTTCTTTCCGGCGGCAGCTCCGGCGGCGGCAGCGGCGGCGTCGGTGGTGTGGGCGGCACGGGCGGTGTGCCTGTGACCAATGTTACGGCTGCCTATGCGAAAGGCACAAAGGTGCGGCTGCCGGACTATGCGCAGATGATTAGTCCGCCCGACTACAAAATATTCAACGGCTGGAATACCATGGCGAATGGAACCGGCTCATTCTATATGCCCGGAGACGTGATTACCATCGTTTCCAACTTAACACTATACCCGGTATGGGCGGTTTCCAGCCCCTATCCTTACAGCACCATCTATAACGGCAGCGGAAACGACGGCGGCGCTTTGCCCGCTATGGGGCGTTATGCCTCCGGACAGACCATTACACTACCGGGGCAGGGAACGCTTTCAAAAGAGGGGTGTCTGTTCGCCGGATGGCAGGACAGCGCCGGCAGCCTTTATCCGTCCGGACAAGTCTTCACGGTGACGGGCAACCTCACCCTCTATGCCAGATGGGTTCCGGTCTGCAAGGTGACATACAACACGCAAGGCACAAGCCTGTCTGCACCGGCCGCTGCCGCTTACCCGCCCGGCGCAAAGGTGACCGTTCTCGGCACCTACGGTGCGTTTGCGACGCAATGGGTCAGCGGGATGAGTTTATATTGTTATCTGTCTGGCTGGAATACCGCCGCGGACGGCTCCGGCGCAGCCTATCAGCCGGGGGATACTTTTTTCATATCCGGTAATACCACGTTGTATGCCATATATTCATATACGCCTTTAACGCCTCTTACCTCATTCACTTCTGGGCGGGTTACATATTCCAACTACGGTGCCGACTCGGGGGCTGCTCCCACGGATGCCGTGCTGTACGTTGCTGGGGAAACCGTCACAGTAAAAAGCGGCGGAAGCCTCAGCAAAAGTGGCTATAACTTTACCGGTTGGAGCACCCGTCCGAACGGCGGCGGAACCGTTTATAGCAGTACCTTTGCATATCCCGCAAACCGCGAATCCGTCGTGCTGTTTCCGGTATTTGTATGGGGGGGAGGGGGAGGTCAAGGTGCGCGGGTCGGTTCAATACTTTACAATTCTAACGGAGCTGTGGGCGGAACTGTGCCAGAGGACTCAGTAATTTGTTATCCTGGAGAACAAGCCACAGTTTTGGGAAACACCGGCGGTCTTTTCCGGGGCGGATATTATTTTGCCGGCTGGAATACTGCTGCGAACGGTTCCGGCACAACCTATCACGCGGGAAATAAAGTTACCCTTGCCATTGATAGCGAAGGTCGGTCAGTACCGATTGAGCTTTACGCCATGTGGACGGCGGGCACAATAACCCACACCGTTTCCTACGCGGTAAAATCTAGTTATGCTTATACCGGCAGCCTGCCGGCGGGCACCGCATACGGCGAAGGAACCATGGTCACGGCGCCCGAATGCACGGCTGTGGTTGCCGGTTACTATTTCGGTGGCTGGAGTACAGAACCCTATGGCGGTGTGGCTTATGTACCTGGCGACCGGTTTATGATGAAGACCGGCAACGTTACGCTTTATGCGGTGTATTTTTCCAATCCGGTATACCGGGTTTTCTATAACGCGAACCATAGCACGGGCGGCTATGCGAACAATGTGGGAACTTCCTACAACGTGGGCAGCACGGTGACGGCAATCTACCCCGGTACTATGACCGGTCCGAGTGACTGCTATTTCGCCGGTTGGAGCACAACCGCCGACGGCTCCGGCACAACCTACCAAGCAGGCGATACCTTCACAATGGGTTCGTCAAACATCACGCTTTATGCGAAATGGTCGCTATATCCTGAGTTTTTAATCGTCACCTACAACGGCTGCGGCAATGACGGGGGAACCGTTCCAACCGATTTCAAAGGCTATCAGGCCGGAAACACCGCGCAGCTCGCTGTGGTCAATCTGTGGAACAGCGGCGCATCGGCAAAAATCAGCAAAACAGGCTATGTTTTCTGCGGATGGTGGGCGCAAGGCGCGTTTTACCAACCCGGCGCAAGCATGACCATATCGGGCAACGTGACCGCCTACGCCATATGGTCAACGCTTAAAAGCGATGAACCCCTTTGTAGGGTGGCATACAGCGGCAACGGCAACACAAGCGGAATCGCGCCCGCCGCCGCCGATTATTCAACCAGCTCCACGGTGACGCTTTCCGGCAATACGGGCGGCCTTTCACGAACGGGATTCCGGTTCTCCGGCTGGAGCGACGGCACTACGGTCTATCAGCCCGGGGATGAATACCATATTCAGGACAGATTAAGCACCCTTTTACTAAACGCTGTCTGGAAGCCCGTCTATTCTATTACATATGAAGGAAACGGCAGCACAGGCGGCACTGTACCCATTGATTCCATTGGGTATGCAAATGGGGAAACAGTGACGCTAGCCGACAATGACGGCAATATGAGCCGTGAAAACAGTATGTTTGTCGGTTGGTGCGTCAACGGACATATCTATTATCCCGGCAACACGCTCACCGTCGCCGGTTCCAATTTAACCGCCACGGCCGTATGGGTTGATATTTCCGTGCCGTATGCGGATGAAAACGGCAGTATCCGCAGTGTGGCGGCAAAAAAAATCACCGCTGCCACAACAGAGCTTGCAGACGGCTGGTATATTATATCGGGTGATGTTACCATCAATGAAACGGTCTTTGTCACAGGCAACGTTTCCCTGATTCTGGCGGACGGATGCACGCTTATCGTTAACGGAACGGTAAACCTCGGAATTGCCGGTATCAATGTTCCCGCAGGCAGCAGCCTTACCATCTACGGACAGGCAGGCGGCACAGGCGTGCTAAACGCTACCGGGCATGTCGGCGCGGGTATTGGCGGAAACTACAGTGAAAGTAGCGGCAGTATCATCATCAACGGTGGCATAGTCAATGCCACGGGCGGCACGGAGAGTGCCGAAGGCGGCGCGGGTATCGGCGGCGGATATTCTGGCAATAACGGCAGTATCGTCATCAACGGCGGCATAATCAATGCCACAGGCGGCATTGAAGGCGGTGCGGGCATCGGTGGCGGCGCTTCTGGGAATGGTGGTACGGTTACAATTAAAAGCGGCACGGTCAACGCCACAGGTTCTTACGGCGGTGCGGGCATCGGCGGCGGCGATTATGGCAATGGTGGTACGATTACAATTAAAAGCGGCACGGTCAATGCCGCAGGTTCTTACGGCGGTGCGGGCATCGGCGACGGCTATCAAGGTACGAGCAGCGTAGTCGCAATCAGCGGCGGCACAGTCTATGCCACAGGTTCGGGCTTTGGTACGGCCATCAGAGGAACCCTCACAATTACAGGCGGGTCGGTCAACGCGGACGACGTTTCCGCGCCTACAAACGGTAGCGCGAGGGTTTATCTAACAACCATAGCGTTAGAAAACGTAAATTCAGCTGCGTCCATTGAAGCGCTGACCATCGGAGCGGTATATAGCTATGGTACTACCGGTATGTATACAGACACAGCAGGCAGGCTGTATCTCTGGCTGCCGGAGGGAGCAACCGTTACCGAGGCGATGACTGCCTCAGGGAAAGGCTATGCCGGTTCGGTTCAAGCTTTAAATGACAATTCCGCCATAGGTACGCTGACGCTCCAAGCAGTTTGTTTGCACCTGACGAAAAAAGATTCGGAAACCTTCCTCGCCGAGGTGTCGGTGGGCGTGCCTTCGGCAAAAAAAGTCAAATTGATTTTTGCGCAGTATAACGGCAAGAAGCTGCTGAATATGCAGTTTGCGGAGGTTGACCTTGGCATAGCAGGCAAGCAGAGTTTCACATTTACGCTCCCATCCTCGCCGGACGGCGGCGAAGTATCTGTGTTTTTGTGGAAAGGCACAGACAGTTTGATGCCGATTTGTCCGCCTGCGCGGCTTGGCATACAGTGATGGCGATTGCTAAACAGAATAGCAGGCAGAAAGCGCTCCGATATAGGCAATGTCATTAAGTTAAGGCAAAAGGTTATAAGCGTCAAAAAGAGTAGAGTATCAAAAAAAGATACCCTGCCCTTTTTTTATGTAAAAATTTTAAAAAAATTTCAAAAAGAATTGACAAATAGCAAAAAATATGCGGCGAAGCCCTTGAAACGAGTACATTTTAAGGAGGCTTTGCCAAATGAATGAATTTCCCAACATAGTAAAACAGCGTCTAACTGCGCTGATAAACAAAATGTCAGAATCACCAGCCGCTTTTGTCAAAAACCCCGAAAAGGATTTCACGCGCAAGCGAAAACTGCCGTTTGAAACCGTGATACAATTGCTTTTATCTATGGGCGGCAACAGTATTTACAAAGAACTTTTAGAAGCAAACGGTTATGATGCGAACACCGCTACAACTTCCGCGTTTATCCAGCAAAGAGACAAAATACTGCCCAATGCGTTTGAATTTTTGTTCCATGAATTTACGAATACGATGACAGATCCTAAAACCTACAAAGAATATTGTATCGGATATTGACGGCTTCAAAGCAGAAATGGAACAGAACCCGGATGGGCGGGTGTACTGGCTGGCAAGGAAAACACTGCATTATATGCGGGAACATGATATATAGAAAAAAGATGGAGGCGTTTTTATGTCACAGGAACAGATGCAGAATGAGATTTATTATCAGATGTCAAGAAAAATCATAGCCGGGATGTTGAATCAAGGCCTGATTACAGATCGGGAGTATCATAAAATCGACTGTCTAAACCGAACCAGCTTTCAGCCGCAACTGGCAAAACTGATGGAATAAAATAAACTTTGAATATGGAAAATTCATGCCTTGATATAGTCTTTCATGCAGAGTTATAATAGGTATAGAACCGCATGAAAAGGAGGAGAAATGGCATTGAAAAAGGTAACGAAAATTGAATCGGTTATGGATATGGAACAGAGCAGGAAGTTTAGGACGGCAGCATACTGCAGGGTATCGACCGGCAGCGAAGAACAGCTGAGCAGCCTTTCCGCGCAGATCACTCATTACAAAAGCTGTATCAGCGCAAACCCGGACTATATATTCGCGGGGATATACTATGATGAGGGAATCAGCGGTACAAAAAAAGAAAACCGCGACGGGCTTAATCATCTAATTGCTGACTGCGAGCTTCGGAAGATTGATTTAATTCTTGTAAAATCCATCTCGCGCCTGGCGCGTAAAACGACAGACAGTCTGGAGATCGTGCGGAAGCTGTGCGGGCTTGGTATAGGTATATTTTTCGAGAGCGAAAACATCAACACGCTGACCTTCGACAGTGAGGTCATTCTTTCCATACTCAGCTCCATGGCTGCAAGCGAGTCGGTTTCCATTTCTCTCAATAACAAATGGGGTATAAAAAAACGGTTTCAGGACGGTACATTCAAACTGTCATATCCGCCTTACGGTTATGATTATGACGGGGAAACCATCGTTCCCAATCCGGAAACTTCCAAAATAGTGAAGCGGATTTTTACAGAAATATTGGATGGAAAAGGATACCGAATGATAGCGGCCGGGCTGAATAAAGATGGGATATTATCGCCCAAGGGGAAAAAGTGGCTGGCGACAGCCATCTGCGGGATTGCGAAAAACGAAAAATACACCGGCGATGTTCTGTTTCAGAAGACGTATACGGACATCAATTTTAACTGCCGGAAAAACAACAGCACGGAAGATCAGTATTTTATACAGAATCATCATGCCCCGATCATTTCACGTGAGGAGTTTGAAGCGGCGGGGAATATGATTAAAATGCGCGGGCTGGAAAAAGGTATTGATTTAGAGAACAGCGAAAAATATATATGCAGATATATTTTCTCCAGCATAATTGAGTGCGGAAGCTGCAAAACAAACTTCCGCAGGCGGATACATAACCAGGGCAGGCTTTCTGAATATATTGCCTGGGCTTGCACAAAACATATTGACAGCAACGGCAAAGGATGTTCCATGCTGTTTGTGCGCGAAGAACAGATAAAATCCGCCTTCGTTATTATGATGAACAAGCTGCTGTCCTATAGAATTGAGATTTTGACGCCGCTCATTGAGGGCTTGAAAGCAAAGGACAGCGACGGCAGAAATGGGGAAACAGACAGGCTGAAAGACAGGCTTTCCGAGCTTGCCGGGCAGGGACAGACGATAACGGCGCTTTTTGCCGGCGGGTATCTGGAACCGGCGCTGTATAAGGAAAAGAAAAATATACTTCAGACGGAAGCGGTAATAATACGGGAACAGATTGAAATACTCAGCGGTTCCGCTGACAGGGAAAAATCTACATTATATGAAGCTGAAGAATTGTACAGATTTTTGTACAGGGAAGCGAAATTTTCGGAAACGTTCAGCGAAGATATATTCAAGCGGTTTGTAAGTAAAATCATTGTATTATCGGATACTGAAATAGGTTTCCAGTTAAAATGCGGATTAACTTTAAAGGAAAGGCTGGCGAGATAAATGGCGCATATTCCTTACGGATATATTATAAAAAACGGCAACGCTGAGATTGACCCGATAAAAGGCGGGAATGTACAAAAACTGTTTGAACTGTATGTAAACGGAGCGGCATTAGACAAAATAGCCGTAAAATTGGGCATTCTTTTGACGCATGTTTCTCTCGGCAAAATGATTAAAAACAGTGCTTATACCGGCGAAGGGTTCTACCCCGCTTTGATTACCAGGGAGCTGTTTGACAAAGCACAGGCGGAAAATACATACCGCCTGCAGAAACTGGGAAGGAACAGAGAAGCGGAATCCGGCGCTTTTCATAATTTAATATACTGCGAGGAATGCGGCGGCATATTCAGGCGTTACAGGGAGAAGAAAAGAGAATTCTGGCGCTGCAGCAAGTGCGGTAACTATTGTAAACTTAAAGAGGAAGATTTCAATCAGGCAGTTATGAATGTTATAAATTGGGCGTCTGATAATATCAATTTCGTTTCTGAAAAGCCGCATGAAAGGAAAGAAAAAATTCAAAAATTGTATGACGATCCAATAAAACAGGCTGAATACGCGTATTCTCTTGCCAAGACCGATGGCTTTGATTATTATACGAAAAAACTGCTTAATTTACTGTCACAATCACAGATGGAATTTGATTCAGATTTTATCAGACAGATATTTATGAAAATTACTGTGCCGCACACTGGATGTGCGGCCTTTGTTTTTATTAATGGAAAGCATATCAGAAAGACCAACTATAAAAAGTCAAGAGAAAAATGAAAAATATTTTTGAATAAAGAATGAATAAGTATGCATGACAAAAAGACCTGACAAATGCCAAGTCTATGGTAAATAATTACTATGGTAGTAATCATTTTTGGATTTGAGGTATATATGGTATATCGTTCTTTAAAATTGCGTGAATAGTATAACAAAGTTTGCGTGCGACAGCACCAACAGCGGTTAAATGATGTTTTCCTTCGGCTCTCTTCTTTTGATAATATGCTGAAAATATAGGGTCGTGGAATGAAGCAATTAAAGCTGCCTGAAAAATTGCTTTTCTAAGATGAGGAGAGCCTCTCTTACTCATTTTGTTGTTAGTAGACTGATACTCGCCAGATTGGCTTACAGAAGCGTCAATACCAGCGTATGCAACCAATTTTGATGGAGTTGAAAAGCGATTGATATCGCCTATTTCGCCAATGATAGCAGCACCATTTACTTTACCGATACCTGGAATTGTAGTGATTACAGTGTTAATTTTGTCGAGTAAAATGCCAATTTCAGTTTCAACATCAGATACTTGTGCCTCAATAAATTTAATTTGCTCAAGTTACAGTTTTAATTGGAGCGAAAAACTATCTTGACAGAATTTCAAACCAAACGAATTAGCAGCAAGTTCTGAAATTTGTGTAACTTTGTTTTTGGCAAAACCTTTTAAAGAAACATTTTTAAGTGCATTCTCCAATTGAATAGATGATATATTCTGAAAATCATCTATTGTTTGGAAATTAAGTAAAAGTTCTTTTGATGTTTGACCAAAAACATTAGAAAAAACCGATTGATATTCTGGAAACACTTGATCTAAAACGCAAATTACTTTACGCTTTAAATCACCGATAGAACCGACAAGATAATTTCTAAAGCGCGACAAATTGCGTAATGACAAGGTATTCTCATCAGAAAGTGAAGTTTCAACAAAATCTCCGTAGCGTATTAATTCTGCAATTAAAACAGAATCAATGCTATCGGTTTTTCGTTTTCTGATTTCAGTACCTTTACGCCAACCGTCGGTTTGAATAGGATTAACAACATGGACAACAAATCCTTTTTCCACAAGAAAGGAATAGAGAGCCAGCCAATATTGCCCAGTTGATTCCATGCCTACTTCAATGTCGCTAACTGAATATGTAGAAAGCTTTTGTAACAAGCTTTCGCCACCATCAGAAGTATTAGAGAAAGAAAACGCTTTAAATTTTGGCTTAGCGTTATCATCAATAAGAGAGGCTACATGAGTGTTTTTACCAATATCAATTCCTAAGTAAAGCATATAAATCACCATTAATTAAAATTTTAGATAGTTTCCTCTTTGCTGATAAACGTTACTGCCTTGTTCTATATTCGAAGTACTGAAAAATCAGTCAACATCCAACTTATTCGTAATCAGTTTATCAGAAGAGGTGTCAGTCTTTCAAGTGCGAGATTAAACCTCAAGGAGAAAACGACATCCTCTATCTAATAAATTAATTATACACTATTGTGCATAATTTTTCAATTGACAAAGGTTTATAGGTTACCTTTATCAACCTAAATATATTATACAAGGAGATCGAAGAGTATGGCAAATATGACAGTTTCAGTTATTCCGGCGATCCGCAGAAACGGGCACAGCATTCAGGAGGAAGCGCCAAAGCTTAAAGTCGCGGCGTACTGCAGGGTGTCGACCGATACCGACGAACAGCTGACCAGCTATGAGGCGCAAGTGACGCATTATACGGAGTTTATAAAAAATAATCCGCAGTGGCAGCTTGCCGGAATCTACGCGGATGAGGGTATTTCGGCAACGAATACCAAAAAGAGAATGGAGTTTCACAGGCTGATTGACGACTGCATGGCAGGTAAGGTAGATTATATTATAACCAAATCGGTATCCAGATTTGCCCGCAACACTGTTGATTGTTTAAATTATGTGCGGAAGCTGAGAGATAAAAATATACCGATATTTTTTGAGAAAGAGAATATTATTTCCACCGACAGCAAGGGCGAGCTGATGCTTACTATTATGTCCTCGCTGGCACAGCAGGAAAGCCAGTCACTTAGCCAGAATGTCAAAATGGGGATTCAGTACCGGTTTCAGCAGGGCGAGATTCAGGTGAATCACAACCGTTTTTTAGGTTATACCAAGGATGATAATAAGAAGTTGGTTATTGAACCCAAGGAAGCGGAGATTGTCAAGCGTATTTTCAGAGAATACCTCGAAGGGGCGAGCCTGACGCAGATCGGCAGAGGGCTTGAAGCGGACGGAATTCTGACGGCGGCGGGAAACCCAAAGTGGCGACCCGAAACGCTGCGGAAAATAATTATGAACGAAAAATATGTCGGCGACGCTCTTCTGCAGAAAACATATACCGTAGATTTTCTTAGCAAAAAGAGGGTTGTAAATCACGGTATTATGCCGCAGTATTATGTAACAAACAGCCATGAGGCAATTATTCCGAGGGAACTTTTCATGCAGGCACAGGAGGAAACAGCACGGCGTGCAAATTTAAAGAATGAAGAAAACGGTTCAAAACGGATTTATACCGGTAAATACGCGCTGTCCAATTTAATGCAGTGCAGCGAATGCGGCGAAGTTTACCGCAGGGTGCATTGGAACAACCGGGGCAAAAAGAGCATTGTGTGGCGGTGCGTATCAAGGCTGGAGGAAAACGGAAAAGACTGCTCGCTGCCCACGATTTATGAAACCGACCTGCATAACGTAGTCGTGAACGCAATCAATCAAGTCATTGCTGATAAAGATAAATTTATAGACATTCTTAAAAATAACATAGAAACGGCGCTCGGTGAGAAATTGGATACAAATACGGATGATATTGACGCCAGACTTACTGAGTTGCAGGAAGAACTGATCCGGCTTGCTTCCGATAAGGCGGATTATGACAGGGTTGCGGGTGAAATTCACAGGCTTCGGGAAGAAAAGCAAAAAGCGGAGGAGCAAAACGCAGGCCTGCTGACAAAGCGGCAGAGGATAACAGAAATGACTAAGTTCCTGAATAATCAATCAGGGTTGCTTACGGAATATGATGATAAAATGGCGCGGCAGCTGATTGAGAAGATTACTGTATATGAGGATAAACTGGTTATTTTATTTAAGTCGGGTGTGGAAATTGATTGCATTTGAGTTTCTCTATCATCTACGCAGGCACTTATCTGATTTTCTGCTCTAAGTATCGCATGATTTGGAATTTGAAAATTATTTCATTTTCGCATGCAAGGCAGGAAGCGGATTCAGACTTTCATCTGCGAAGGTGATTTCAAGATATATAGATTCGCTGGATGACGATTATTGCATTTTTATCAATGAAACCGGCAGGTTAAAACTGAAACTGAGATAGGCGGATATTGTACAGATTATGCTAAAATAATAAAAAATATTGCATTATTTTCCAAAATGCTGTATAATAAATCTTGGTGGCGCAAACATTATAATATGCTATATTATATGAAAGGAAAAAAGCGTAAGGACGGTGCAGTATGGGCCAATTGACATTTTCCAATAAGGACGAGTTCCTATCGGTTATGGAAAAAATAGAAGGCGCAATGGTCTCATATGCGCATTTTGGAGGGCTGGGTTCTGATCCGCCAGACTATGCGGAACTGTTCTATACTTTGTTTGCCTCAAAAGAGATTGTTGTATATGAAATTCCTTACACTTATGATTTTAATATGAAAGAAAACGAATATATTATGCAAAAGTATATGGCGCTGCTCCCCAAGACCAGATGGAGAACGGACACACAGATTGAAAAGGTCAGGCTGAATGCGATAAAGATATTTAATCAATTCGGCGGTTTAGATTGTTTTGACGGCATTATCATATCTTCAGAAGAAAAAGCAATGGTTTATTGTGGAGATATGCAGATGCATGAGTTTTTCAATATATTACGTAATGACGAGCTGCGTTCGTATACCTCATTGAGTATTTTGCCTTATCCGTATATAAAGGATGATAAAACAAATGAAAGCCTGTTTTATACATTTGCGTTTTCTCCGGCGGCGGTTGATAAAATAAGGAGATTTATTGATGATGAGTGGGAAAAAATTCCACAGTCAATTTCAGATATATAATAAAGATAAATATATAAAAATAATGAAGGAAGTTAAAGGCGATATTCAGTAGCTGGGAGGGATGCATGTGGCATATAGCAATGAATTATGGGCGGAGGCAAAAAAGAAATGCTGGCTCAACGAGGAAGATATAAAGATAGCCAAGGAGTTAGGGCTTAATCCTAAAAGTCTTATAAAGAATATACCGAATAAAAGCGAAGCATGGAAAGCTCCGGTTAAGGACTGGATTCATGAGATTTATGAAAAACGCCAGAAGAAAGCACAGCAGAAAAAGTACAGAAAGGCGCGAGTAATGAATGAGCAGGCCGATAATAAAGATTTATAAAAGAGGTTGCAGTCATGCTCCTGTTTTTACTTTATAAGAAATTGCGCAAAAACAACACAATCAATATAATACTATAAAAGTAATAATATGGTTGATAAAGGATATAAAACACTAAGGAATAGTGCAGGAAAATATTGGGTTATATAGCTCTAT
>Ga0209373_10000229_pt1 | contig 117718 bp, 107 predicted proteins | sample Higcelweek5metaG_FD_187173 | JGI IMG/M metagenome (GOLD analysis project Ga0209373, IMG submission 187173) | Freshwater pond sediment microbial communities from the University of Edinburgh, under environmental carbon perturbations - High... | ecosystem: Environmental > Aquatic > Freshwater >...
AAAATATTCATAAAATAATTATACCATAAAAAATTTAAAATGTTAAGCAAAAAATGAAAGTAAAAGAAAAAGACCCCTCAAGATTGAGGGGCAGGGGTGTTGAAGTGTGCCTCAGCACACTTTTTTATTTGACATTTATATATAAAAGATATATAATAAATAATAACAATCATGCTTAAAGGAGTAAAGATTATGAAAAACAATAAGATATCATTTATAACGTACACAGCTTTATTTTTAGCGCTGCTAATTGTATTTCAATATGTATCAAAGCCTATGGGGCAGTTTGTAACAGGAAGCATGGTTAACCTTGTTCTTATAGCTTCCACGTTGCTTATAGGAGTATATTCCGGAATCACAGTCGCTTTGATATCTCCGTTTTTGGCATATATGCTGGGCATAGGAACTACATTTATTCAGATTATACCGGTAATAGCTATAGGGAATTTAGTTCTGGTTTTGGTTTATGGATTTATAATGAAAAAATATCCGGATAAAAATATTATAAAGTGGAGCCTCGCAATTGCTGCGGGCGCAGTTTTAAAATTTATCGTATTATATTTTGGTATTGTAAAAATAGCGCTGCCGTTTATTCCGAATCTAAAAGAAAAACAGATAGCGGTTTTATCCTCTACCTTCAGCTGGCCGCAGCTTATAACCGCTTTAATCGGCGGTATACTGGCTTTTGGGGTGGTACCGCTGGTTAAAAAAGCGGTAGAAAAATAATTAGAAATTGCTCGACATTAATAACTATTTATGGTAATATATTTATATAAAAATAAAATATATAGGGGGTTGAGGGATATGTGGACAAGAGAGGAACTTAAAACAAGGGCAAAGGCTGTGCTTAAAGTGTCATATTGGAAGGCTTTCTTAGTGAGTATAATTTTTGCGTTTGCCGGGGGAGTCAATACTAATTTTAATTGGAATTTTGGAAATGAAAAGTCTGATAATATAAAGCATGGCTTTTCACAAAGTTTTTATTCACATGAATTTAATGAGTTATCTTGGTTAATTCCGATTTTAATTATTATTGCAATCTTTGTATTTCTGGTTGTTTTTGCTTTTTATGTGTTTTTAGCAAATCCATTGCAGGTAGGTTGCAGAAGTTATTTTATTAAATCCGCTCAGTATAATGCGGATTTAAACCAAATAGGTTTTTCATTTAATAAAGGAAGATATCTAAATATAGTTAAAACGATGTTTATTAAAGGCTTTTATAATTTTTTGTGGTTTATGTTACTTATTATACCGGGTATAATAAAATATTTTTCTTATTTTATGGTGCCTTATATTTTAGCTGATAACCCTAATATTGGATATAAAAGAGCGATAGAATTAAGCAAAAGGATGACATATGGACATAAGTTTAAAATTTTTGTACTTGAGCTTTCTTTTATCGGATGGTTTCTGCTTGGCGTTCTTGCTCTTGCCATTGGGGTGCTTTTTGTTATGCCTTATCCAAACGCAACTAATGCGGAATTATATCTGACTCTTCGTGAAATAGCTTTAAATAAGGGTTTATGCAGCTATGAAGAATTAAATATTGAACATAACGATTTTGAAACAGAATATTAATACATAAAAAAGCAGCTGCTTGAGGGCAGCTGTTTTTCTTTAATTAAGACTATCCAAAATCGGCTCAATATTTTTTATATTAGTCATATCGATAGGCTTTTCAAATGCTGCAAGCATGCTCTTTTCCTCTGCATCTTTTTCCTTCTTATTTTTTATTACGGCTTTTAATATATTCATTAAAAATTTATCTATAGACGTACATTTGGAATAATCGAATCCTCCGCGAAGCATAAAAAAATTAATATTCATGTCATCTTTAAAATTATCCTTACGCAATTTGTCTATTACTTCTTGCTTTGATGGTGAAAGACAAACACAATATACAATAATTTTTTTATCTTTTAGGACGTTGTAATTTTTTGTAATTAATTTAATGCCGTTTATTTTTCCGGCATATAAACCCCCGCCGTAAATAATCGTATCGTATTTTTTCAAATTATCCGCATTAATATTACCGGTAAGTAAATCTCCGCCTGTTCTTTCTGAAAGCCATTGCGCATATTTTTTAGTATATCCTGTTTTTGACTTATAAATAATTGCTATGTTTGACATTTATCTCACTCCTTTGAATTTATTATAACAGTATTATTTGAATTTGTAAATACTAAAGTTTTAATAAATTTAAAAATTGAAAAAAAGAACGGGACATTATCCGTTCTTATTCTTGTATTATTGCCTTTTTGGGGCAGATTTTTACGCATTTGCCGCACATTATACATTTATCTTCATCTATAACGGGCGCTGTATACCCGTTTTGCGTGATAGCCTTTACGGGGCATTTTCTTACAGATGGGCAGGAATGATTTTGGGGGCATTTGTGGGTTATCACTTTTATTTTCATTGTAAACTCCTTTAATTTCCGTTTAATGTTTCATATGGCCAATCAATGATTCCGCCAAAATCATATACCCTCGTATAGCCTAAGCTTATTAGCTTTTCAGCCGCAATTTTACTTCTTCGACCGCTGCGGCAGTAAACCAGTATTTCTGCGTTTTTATCAGGCAGCTTCTGCAAAGCTTTAGTTTCAATTTCATTATCGGGTATAAGAATACTTCCATCTATTCTGTTTTCATCATACTCGGATTGCGTGCGGACATCGAGCAAAATAATATCTTTTTTAGTATCAAGCATTTGTTTTGCATCTTCTGCGGAAATTTTTTTATAAACTCCAAGTTTTTGCGGAGGCAAGGAATTCGCACTGCTGCATCCGCTAAATGATAGTGTAGTAAGTAACATTAATATTATTTTAAGCATTTAACCACCCTTTCTAATGCTATTATACACAAAATTTAAAAGCATATCAGTGATAAAATCACAAAATATTAATCGAGCATACCATCAATCAAATGGAGTTTTATGGTTTTTGCGGAAATATTCACATCTAATATAAATTCTTTAACAGCAGGTATCAGCAAAACTTTATTCTCAGGCGTGGTGATTTGATAAACATCATTCGCGCCGGTGAAAAAAACATCAGTCAGCGTTCCTATAAGGTTTCCATCCTCATTATAAACTTTAGAGCCTAAAATGTCTTTAACATAATATTCTCCGGGGTCAAGCTGAGGGAGCGATTCAACTTGAGCAAATATAAAATTGCCTATTAATTCCCTAGCTGTTTCCGGAACGTCAATTCCTTTGAGCTTTAATACAGGGCAGTTATTAACGTATTTTACATACTCAATATCAAACGTGTCATCACCGATTATAACCTTATTTATTATTTCAAATAATCTATCTATATTAGTATAGGATAAAATTTTAATTTCACCTTTTATTCCTCTTGTAGTTACAACTTTACCTATTTTTACTTTATTCATAGCATTTCCCTTTCGTAATCTTAACGATAAAAAACAAAAGGGGGAGATAACAATCGTGTCATACTCCCTCAGTCATTCATTGTAAAATCTCTACGACAACTCTTTTGTTGTCTTTGCTAGCAGCGGCTTTAACAACAGTACGGATCGCTTTAGCGATTCTGCCTTGCTTACCTATAACTTTTCCCATATCATCAGGACTGACACGCAATTCTAATATTATGGACTGCTCGCCTTCTACTTCGCTGACTACAACATCTTCTGGGTTATCAACAAGGGATTTTGCGATATTTTCCAATAATTCCTTCATGATTGATTAAACCTCCCAAAAAATTACTTTTCAATACCGTTTTTCTTTAACAAAATTTTAACGGTATCTGTAGGCTGCGCACCGTTTGCTAACCATTTTTTAGCTTTTTCTTCATCAATTATGATTGCCTTAGGCTCTGTTAGAGGATTATATGTTCCAATTTCTTCTATAAAGCGCCCATCACGAGGATATCTCGAATCAGCTACTACAATTCTGTAAAATGGAGTTTTTTTAGCGCCCATTCTGCGTAAGCGGATTTTTACTGCCATGTTTTTCACCTCCTTTAAATTATGCGATAAGGTTATTTAAACGGGAATCTGCCCATTTTGTTCATTTTCTTTTTCATGCCTTTATTGCCCATCATTTGCTTCATCATTTTCTGCATCATTTCAAACTGTTTGAGAAGGGCGTTTACATCCTGAATTTTAGTGCCGCTGCCGCTGGCAATACGCTGTTTACGGCTGGAATTTATAATTGAAGGGTTACGCCTTTCTTTAAATGTCATGGAAAGTATAATCGCTTCGGTTCGTGCCATCTGCTTGTCATCAACATCAACATCCTTTAGCGCGTTGGCGTTGACCCCCGGAAGCATTGTTATAATTTGAGAAAGCGGACCCATTTTTTTCATTTGATTAAGCTGCTGCAAAAAGTCTTCAAGCGTAAACTGGTTTTGACGGAATTTTTTTTCTAAATCCTCAGCTTGTTTGGTATCAAAGGCTTCCTGAGCCTTATCAATTAGGGTAAGCACATCGCCCATTCCAAGTATTCGTGAAGCCATTCTTTCAGGGTAGAAAATTTCCAAATCTGAAAGCTTTTCTCCCATACCGGCATATTTAATAGGCTTTCCGGTAACGGCTCTTACTGAAATGGCGGCTCCGCCTCTGGTATCGCCGTCCAATTTAGTAAGGATAACTCCGGTTATTTCAAGCTGTTCATTAAAACTTTCAGCCACATTTACGGCGTCCTGACCTGTCATTGAATCTACAACAAGTAAAATTTCAGTCGGGTTTATTTCTTTTTTTATATTTTGAAGCTCGCCCATAAGCTCTTCATTGACATGAAGCCTGCCGGCGGTGTCAATAATAAGCAAATCATTGCCTTTATCAATTGCGTTCTTAAGAGCGGCTCTCGCGATTTCAACAGGGTTTGTGCTGCCTTCAAGAGTAAACACAGGCACATCAAGCTGCGCGCCTACAACCTGCAATTGCTTGATAGCGGCGGGGCGGTATACGTCGCACGCGACAAGAAGCGGCCTTTTGGATTTCTGTTTTTTAAGCTGCGCCGCGATTTTCGCGGAGGTTGTTGTTTTACCCGCGCCCTGCAAGCCTACCATCAAAAGTATTGTCGGCGGTTTTGAGGAAAATTCAATTTTTGACTCAGTGCCGCCCATCAGAGCAATAAGCTCCTCACGCACAATTTTAATTATGTGCTGAGCTGGAGTTAAACTTTCGAGTATTTCGGCGCCTACCGCTCTTTCGGACACCTTAGCGATAAAATCCTTAACTACCTTGTAGTTTACATCTGCTTCAAGCAGCGCAAGCCTGATTTCGCGCATGGCATTTTTAACGTCAAGCTCTGTTACCTTGCCGCGGTTTTTAATTTTTTTAAATGTATCCTGTAATCTATCCATTAAATTATCGAATGCCATAGGATTTCACCTCTATTCACGAATCGTTTCTATCAACCCTAGTGTTTCTTTAAGTTTATCTTTTATGTCCTGCGGAGCATCCTCCGCAATTCCAGTAATTATATTTTCAATAGTATTTATTTGATTGGTAATAAAATTAAACCTTGCTCCCAGTTTTAGTTTTTCTTCTGTGTCATAAATAATTTTTTCAGCTTTTTTTATTGCATCACGCACTCCCTGACGGGTAATGCCGACCTCTTCGGATATTTCAGCAAGCGAAAAATCCTCATTATAATATAAATTCATAATATATTGCTGCCGCTCAGTGAGCAGGCTGCCGTAAAAGTCTAAAAATATACAAAGGTTTAAATCTTTACTCATATTTAGCTCCATGTAAAGCGAATCACTTTACACATTATACTATACATATTTGCTTTTGTCAAGCATTTCTTTCAATTTTTTTAATGCTCTGCTACGATGGCTGATGGAATTTTTTTGGTCAGGCGTAAGCTCGGCAAAGGTTTTGCCGAACTCCTTCACATAAAAAACAGGATCGTAACCGAATCCGTTTTCACCGGCCGGAGCGTAAGTTATTTCCCCGAAACATTCTCCGAGGGCAGTGATTATTCTACCGTCAGGAAAAGCCATTGTCACTGCGGACACAAATCTCGCGGTTCTGTTTTCCGCGTTTTTCATATTCTCTAAAAGCTTGTTAACTCTGTCCATATCGCTTCCGGGAGCGTATCTCGCGGAGTAAACGCCGGGAGCGCCGCTTAAATAATCCACAGCTAGCCCAGAATCATCCGAAATAACAGGCATGCCGGCCGATTTCATAAACTCTGTTGCTTTTATAACGGAATTTTCTTCAAAGGTGCTGCCATTTTCCTCAGGGTCAATATTTATATTCAGTTCATTTATGCTTATAACCTTGTAACCCATAGGCTCAAGTATAGCTTTAAATTCGCTTAATTTGTGTGCATTATTTGTTGCGGCAAGTACTATCATGGTTTTCTCCTATTCTGCTGAAATAATATAATAGTATACCGGCTGACCGCCGTATTGAACGGAAATATCGCATTCGGGATAAGAATTTTCCAGTTCCTGCGCCAGAGTATTCGCGTCATCCTCTGAAACATCGATTCCATAATATAAGGTAATCACTGCGGTATTCTCATCACAGATAGAACTGCATAAACTTTTTACGCTGTCAGGAATACTGCCGCCTGAAGATACAATCTTTTTATAGGAAAGTCCTATTATATCGCCTTCCTTAATTACAACACCATCGGATTCACTGTCGCGGACTGCATAAGTTACCAGCCCTGTTTTTATGTTTTCTGCGGCATCCCGCATTTCCTTTGCATTTTCCTTATCCGTTGACATTGGGTTAAACGCAATCGCGGAAGCTATACCCTGAGGCACACTTGTGGTTGGTATTACATGCACAGTGCAATCTACCAAATCTTTTGCCTGATTTGCCGCAAGTATAATATTTTTATTATTAGGCAAAAGGTACACTACCTTAGCGTTTTCTTCGCATATTGCCTGCTCAATGTCGCCCGCGCTGGGGTTCATGGTTTGCCCGCCCTCAATAATTCTGGACGCGCCAAGTTCCTTAAATATTTCGGAAAAACCTTCACCCGCGGATACGGCAATTATTGAATATGGTTTTTTATCGGCAGGCGGAGGTGTGATATTCTCATTGTGCTGATGACGCATATTGTCAATCTTTATATTAATAAGACTGCCTAATTTTAAACCTTCCTGAAGTGCAATACCAGGACTGTTCGTATGTATATGCACTTTTACAACTTCAAAATCCTCAATTACGAGCATGCTGTCGCCAAGCCCGGAAATAATGCTTTTAAATTCATCAATTGAGTTTGAATTATTTAATTTCTCTATAATAAACTCCGTACAATAGCCGAAGGTTATTTCCTCACTGCTAATTGCCAAAGCCGCGTTTGCCGAGGTATTTTGAGTGTCAGGCTGCGCGCTTTCAATGATATTACCTGTTTCCAAAACCGCAAGCATACCCTCTAAAATACAGAGCCAGCCCATTCCGCCGGCGTCTACAACTCCTGCCTCCTTAAGTTTAGGAAGCAAATCAGGAGTTTTGCGAAGCGATTCTCTTGCGCCTATAACGGCCGCCTGCATTACCTCGGTGACATCCTTTGATGTTTTTACTGCCGCAATCGCAGAAGCCGCGCATTCGCGCGCCACTGTAAGAATTGTGCCTTCGGTAGGCTTCATAACAGCGTGATAAGCGGTGTCCGAAGCGTGCTTTAAAGCGTTCGCAAGACCCTCCGGCGTAATATCATTACTTTCGGAAAGACCCTTTGATAACCCTCTGAATAATTGAGACAAAATAACACCGGAATTTCCTCTTGCGGATTTTAAAGTAGCAGAAGCAATTTTATCGCTGATGGCTATAGCGTTCAGCTCATAAGCATTCTTCGCCGCCGCCGCCGCTCCGGTCATTGTAAGGTACATATTTTTGCCCGTATCGCCGTCAGGCACGGGGAACACATTCAATCTATCTATTTCATCCTTATTATTTCCAAGATTATTTGTCGCTGAAATAATCATTTTGGAAAATATTTCACCGGTTATATTCATTGTTTTTTCCTCCATTTATTATTAGCATGAAGCTCAAACTAATCTACAATTTTAATTGTTTCAATGTGAATATTAAATTTGCCAACCTCAACGCCCGTAAAATGCTCTATTTGATAGGTAACATTATTGCGGATGCTTTCACTTGCGGTATGCATATTTATCCCGTAGGTAGAGGCAATGTGAAGATTAATAGATATTTTACCGTGTTCGGCTCTTATTTTAACCCCTTTTGATAAGCTGGCGATACTGTCGGGATTTAAAATAACACCTTTATTTCCTGCTGTCAGACCGATAACGCCATAACAACCCGAAGCAATTGTAGCAACAATTTTAATAAGTACTCCGGTCGATATTTTTATATCACCTTTAGCTGTTTGAATTTTTATTGCCATAATTTATTTCCCCTTTCATTTAGATAGTTGCAAGGTAAAAGTAAACCTTGTATATTTATAAGGAACACTTGTGACATTTATATGCTGATTGTGCTGATTTATAATACTCTTTACAATGTATAAACCCAAACCGACGCCGGTTTTGTCAATACTTCTGGATTTATCGCTTTTATGGAAACGTTCCCATATATGGTCAATATCCTCATCCTTAATTCCCACTCCCGAATTTTCAACCGATACATTTATAGTGTCACCTATTACTGAAGTTTTTAAACATATATACCCTGTAGCGTTTACAAATTTTACAGCGTTGTCGATTAAGTTTGTAACAACACGCTCAATGCTGTCCAAATTGGCGTACGCCATTAAGACATCTCCGTCCAAAAATAAGCGTACATCCAAATCCTTTTCCAAAATCCTGTTTTCAAATTTAATAAGTGAAATTCGTATTAATTCATTTATATCAAAACTATCGTAGGTAAGCTTGCTGCCTCCCGACTCGATTTTTGCCACATCCAAAAGATCGTTTACAAGCCTTGTCAATCGTTTGGTTTCGCTGATAACAAGATGAATATATTCATTATGCTTTTCATGTGGAATAGTGCCGTCTAAAATACCCTCTAAAAAGCCTGTTATAATTGTCATCGGTGTGCGAAGCTCATGCGATACATTGCTGATAAAATTTTTGCGCATTTGTTCTAAATTTTCAAGAGAGGTTGCCATTTCATTGAAATCAATAGCAAGCTGGTGCATATCGCCCTTAAAATTAGTATCAAGCCGATTGTCAAAATTTCCTTTGGATATTGACTTAACAGCATCGTTAATCTGTTTTAAAGGCTTCGATATTTCTCTGGATAAAATCAGAGCAAGCAGTATTGCCAATATGAGCGCGATAAACATTGCGCTGAAAATACGGCGGAATATATCCCATTTGAGGCCTCTTATAAAAGGCATGGGAGTTGTGCAAAATACACCGCCCACAGCGCTGTTTTCAATAATTAAAGGCTTCCCCACAACAACCGACGGAACGCCGAAAAAATTATTAAAATTGCTGATTTCGCTTATACTTTCCCCCTTTAGAATCTTTGACACAAGAGAAGACGGGATACTTCCGTTTGCGAAATATTTTTTGGTAGAATTTGAGTAAGCCTTAATATTTCCGTTACGGTCAAATACGATTATATGTGAATTTGAAGTTATGCTGTAAAAGTTAAGTATCTCATTATATATATTTAAAATATCACTGTCACTGTAATTTTTCTGGGCGGCCGTAAGCGAACTTATTACAGTTTCAGCGGTGCTGTTTAACTGAGTTTTCAGCTGATTGAAAAAGTAGTTTTCCAGAAAATAGTTCATTATAAACCCGATTAAAATAAACGAGCCTATAACAAGCGAGATGTATTGGACGAATATTTTTGTTCGTAAACTGCTCATTTCTGCCTCCTGCTTAGGGCGTGTTTGAAAAATACCCTGCATTCGTCTATTTGCCGAAAATTCCGCTCTGCTTCGTTACTTGTCGGTTAAATAACGACGGTTATTCGCCCTCCGCGTGCCTTGTAGAGCAGAATTTTCGTCGAAATATCCAAACGCAAGCATTTTCCAAACACGCCCTAGGATTTCACTTCAAATTTATATCCAACGCCCCATACAGTTTTAAGCGACCAGTTATCCTCAAAACTATCAATTTTCTCACGGATTCTTTTTATATGAACATCAACGGTGCGTGAATCACCGAAGAAATCATATCCCCAAATTTCGTCGAGCAGCTGCTCCCTTGTGAAAACCTTGTTAGGATTATTGGCTAAATAATATAGCAGTTCCAATTCTTTAGGAGGTACGTCAATTAAATTTCCCCCTACCTTTAGCTCATAATTTGTAAGATTTATAGATAAACCTGAATAATGAACTTCTTTTACATCCGAAACCTTATTCTCAAAACGGCGGAGAACAGCCTTTATTCTCGCGACCAGCTCTCTCGTCTCAAACGGTTTGGCGACATAATCGTCCGCTCCAAGCTCAAGCCCCAAAACCTTGTCAAAGGTATCGTCCTTTGCGGTCAGCATAATAATAGGAACATTGCTTGTTCGCCTGATTTCACGGCAAACCTGCAGCCCGTCCATTCCCGGAAGCATTATATCCAAAAGAATCAGCGACGGAGTTGACCTGTGAAATTTTTCAAGCGCTATAATGCCGTTATTCGCTATATCCACGATAAATCCTTCTTTTTCAAGATAAAGTCTAACCAAATCACAAATATTGTAATCATCATCAACTATCAGAATACTGTTGCTTTGCATATTAAGCTCCTTTCCGCCGCCAAATTCCGGCGGCACGTCTTTTTTTGGAATAATATTAATATTTTTTCAGAATATTCTCCGATACCAAAATTATGGTAATACTATATCATAATATAGTATATCACATAAATTTAAAAAAATCTATTGCTAATTTGAAAATTTATGATATAATATTTAATAAAAACTATAAGTTTTTCATAAAAATTGCTTTTATATAACAGGAAAGGATGAAAATATAAATGAAATTGGGTATAGTGGGGTTGCCAAATGTTGGGAAAAGTACACTTTTTAATGCAATAACAAAAGCGGGAGCGGAATCCGCAAATTATCCCTTTTGCACAATTGAACCTAATGTGGGTATAGTGGCGGTTCCGGACAAGCGGCTTGATGTTCTGGAAAAAATGTATAATCCTCATAAGGTAACGCCTGCGGTAGTTGAATTTGTCGATATAGCAGGGCTTGTAAAAGGCGCGAGCAAGGGGGAGGGGCTTGGAAATAAGTTTTTGTCCCATATCAGGGAAGTTGACGCGATTGTTCATGTTGTAAGATGTTTTGAAGATGATAATATAGTACATGTAGACGGCAGCATAGACCCGCTTAGAGATATAGAAACAATTAATTTTGAGCTGATTTTTGCCGATATGGAAATGGTAGACAAAAGAATTGATAAAAACAGAAAAATGTCTAAATCAGGTGAAAAGAAATATTTAACTGAAATTGAGGCTTTGGAGAAAATACAGCAGGCGCTGCTTTCGGGAAAAGCAGCAAGAGGCGTCGAGCTGTCCGAGGATGAAGCGGAGCTTGTGCGCGATATGGCGCTGCTCACTAAAAAACCCGTTATATATGCGGCAAACGTTTCTGAAAATGATTTTAAAGGCGGAATTGAAAATAACGAATATATAAAAAAGCTAAGAGAAATTGCGGCGCAGGAAAACGCGGAGGTGCTGCCTATTTCGGCAGGCATTGAAGAGGAAATTTCACAGCTTGACCCCGAGGATAAGCTGATGTTTTTAAATGATATGGGTCTTGAGGAATCCGGGCTTGACAGGCTTATAACCGCAAGCTACAAGCTGCTCGGATTAATAAGCTACCTTACGGCAGGTGAGCCGGAGGTGCGGGCATGGACAATTACAAAAGGCACAAAAGCTCCCGGAGCGGCAGGAAAAATTCACTCCGATTTTGAAAGAGGATTTATCAGAGCGGAGATTGTAGCTTACAATGACCTTATAGAAAACGGGTCAATGGCTGCCGCAAGGGAAAAAGGGCTTGTTCGTTCGGAGGGCAAGGATTATGTAATGCAGGACGGCGATGTAGTATTATTTAGATTTAATGTATAAATACAAAGGCTGCGGCAAAATATGCCGCAGCCTAAATTTTATTCGGTTTCTCCGTGTTTCTCGCCTGTTTTTATATTGTTGACATTATTATTCTCATTTACAAAAACAACATTGGGTGTGTGTTTTGCCGCGTCTTTGCTGTCAATATCGCAATATGCCATTATAATGACCTTATCACCGATATTTACAAGCCTTGCCGCCGCGCCGTTCAGACAAATGTCACCGTTTCCTCTGGGGCCTGCTATTATATATGTTACAAGCCGGTTGCCGTTATCTATGTCAACTACGTGTACCTGCTCATATTCATAAAGACCGGCGGAGTCTAAAAGGTCGGCGTCAATGGTTATGCTTCCGACATAATCAATATTTGCTTCGGTTACAACAGCCCGATGTATTTTGGCTTTCAGCATTTTTAATAACATGGGTTACACCTCCCAAAAAAAGTTGTCAATAAGACGGGTTTTTCCTATATATACTGCCATTGCAACAAGCACAGGCGCGTTTATGTCGCATACGGGCTTTAATGATTCTTTGTAGGCAACCTCAACATAATCAATTTTAGCTAAAGGCTCTTTATTTATTAAATCTATCATTTCCTTTTTAATTTTATCAGCGTTCCTTTCACCGCTCGCAAGAAGCTGTTTTGCATAATTTAAGCTTTTTGACAGCACAAGCGCCGCTCTTCGTTCGTCAGCGGAAAGATATGTGTTTCTTGAGCTTAAGGCAAGTCCGTCCGATTCACGGATAATAGGGCAGGGGACAATTTCAATATCAAAGCTCAAATCATAAACCATTCTTTTAATAATTGTCAGCTGCTGAGCGTCTTTCTGCCCGAAATACGCTCTGTCGGGGGTTACTATATTGAATAGTTTTGCCACAACAGTGCAAACCCCTCTGAAATGGTTTTTTCGTAAAACTCCGCAAAGCCCGTCTCCTAATTCGTTGACATCAATATATACAAGGTTTTCAGAAGGATACATTTCGCTTACCGACGGGGAAAACACAAGGTCGCAGCCCGCCTCGCGGCATAGATTTAGGTCTCGCTCCATATTTCTCGGATATTTTTCAAAATCCTCATTTGGCCCGAATTGTATCGGGTTTACAAAAATGGAGATAACAACCCTGTCATTTTCCTGACGTGCTTTATCTAGTAAGCTCTTATGCCCGTTATGGAGATAACCCATTGTCGGAACAAAACCTACACTAAGCCCTTGTTTTTTCCATTCGTTTATTATTTTTCTTGTATCCTTAATATTATCAGTATTATACATTTGCTCAAACCCCTCAATATAATTTATGCAAAATATCTTCGTCCATTGTAAAAGAATGTTCATCATCGGGGAATACGCCGCTTTTAACCTCTTCTACATATTTGCGTACGCCGGATTTGAAGCTTTCGCCCAAATTTTCATACGCTTTAACAAATTTAGGTTTAAAACCTCCGAACAAATTCAGCATATCCTGATAAACCAAAACCTGTCCGTCGCAATCCGCGCCTGCGCCAATGCCTATCGTGGGAATAGATACGCTTTCAGTTATTTTTGCCGCAAGCTGCTTGGGAATACATTCCAGAACAATTGAAAACGCTCCCGCATCCTCAAGCCTTTTCGCATCCTCAATAAATTGCTTTGCCTTTTCGGCGTCCTTTCCCTGCACCTTGAAACCACCAAACATATTTACGGATTGAGGGGTAAGCCCCATATGACCCATAACAGGGATTTGAGCTTTAACAATTGCTTTAACCTGCGAAGTAACATCCGCGCCGCCCTCAAGCTTAACAGCCTCCGCTCCTGCCTCCTGTACAAGCCTGCCCGCATTTTTCACAGCGTCATAATCAGACGCCTGATATGACATAAACGGCATATCCGCTATTATAAGGGCAATTTCAGTGCCGCGCGAAACTGCGCGAGTATGATGAATCATATCCTCCATAGTAACGCTCAAGGTGTCTTTATATCCAAGACAAACCATTCCGAGTGAGTCGCCGATTAAAATTCCGTCAATATCGCAGGAATCAATAAGCTTCGCGGTTGAAAAATCATACGCTGTCAGCATGGTAAGTTTTTTACCTGCTGATTTCGCTTCTTTAAATGTCAGTACAGTTTTTTTCAATTTAAAGACTCCTCTTTTTTAAATATTCGTTTAATTGGTTGTATATAACAGAATAATCCCTATTCGGATGCTTTTGCTGTGCCAGGCTTAAAAGCTCCTTGGATAATTCAGCATAAACTGCGCCGTATTGCTTTGGTATCATTTCTAAATGCTTCTGAATTGTCAGCGAGTCGCCCCGTTCTATAGGACCGGTTAAAGAATTAATAAGTCCGTTTTTTGAGATATTATTAATATTTTCTGTGATTAACGGCAACAAGGCTTGCGGCGAATCATCGGGACTGATTCCGCTTTGCTGCAGACATGAATAGCTGATGCTAAGTAGTGCTATAACAAGGTTAGCCGCCATGATATTTGCAGCATGATATAAAGCCTTTTTATCTGTATCTATGACCAGGGCTTTATTTCCCATAGAAGTTATAAAACTTTTTATTTCCGGTAAATATGTATTGCTGCCTTCTATTGTAAAGCATGCGTTTTCAAGACCCGAAATATTGCCGTTAATATCCCAAAACGCGAACATGGGATGCAAGGAATATGCATATGCCCCGCGCTGTTCGGCTGTGTCAAATATTTCGGAGGATAATGCTCCGCTCGCATGGCAGATTATTTTATTTTTTATATTATAATGTTCAAGCTCATTCCAGACTTTAATTATCTGGTCATCAGGTGTAGTAATGAAAATCATATCACAGGAAGCTAACAGCTGGTCAATATCCTCAAATACGGTTGTATTTAATAAATTCGCGGCTTCCTCAGCGGATTTTAAGCTGCGGCTGAAATAGCCTGACACATAATGTCCGTTATTACTGAAATATATTCCAAGACCTCTGCCAACCTTTCCGGCGCCTATAAATCCTATTTCCATAAAATCTCACCTTTGTTTATTTTTTTGTATATTATAACATAAATAATATAATAATTCAATTGACATAACAACTGAATTTCATATTAAATTTAGGCTTTAAACCGTCATATCGAAAATAAAAACCCTATAGAAATCTATAGAGCTTATACGATTAGGACTTAAAATCTAATTTTATTTGACTATTTAGGAAATTATGTGTATAATATTAATGATATGTATTTATGTTATATTATAATACATATATTAATATATAAGCCTTATTATAAAGACGGGTGATTATATGAGAATGGAAAAATTAAACTGGGAATGGCTAATTTGCCGATTTGTATTTTTAGTGCTGGTTCTTTCTACTTTATCAGTAATTATAATGATTATAAAAGCTCCATCGGGAAGTGTTCCTGGTGATTCCGAAATCAGAGTAAAAAGTGATTACTCATTAATGCTTCTTCAATGTATTTTAGGCATTATAGCAATGCTCCTGCCGGGATTGCTGGAGCATAGAATACATCTTGTTATACCATCAAGAATGATGGTTATGTATGCGCTGTTTTTATTTGCGGCTATATATTTGGGCGAGGTTAAAAATTTTTATTTCAAGGTGCCGAACTGGGATATGATTCTGCATGCTTTCAGCGGAGGTATGCTGGGGGCTTTGGGTTTTTCTTTTATAGTATTACTCAATAATACAGATAGGGTTCCGGTAAATATGAGTCCGCTTTTTATAGTGGTATTTTCCTTTTGTTTTGCGGTTGCGCTTGGGGCGATATGGGAAATATACGAATATACCTTTGACGGATTATTACATTTAAATATGCAGAAATTCGCGCTTGAAAACGGAACTGGGTTAATAGGGCGGGAGGCTCTTGCGGATACAATGCAGGATATAATAGTTGATTGCATAGGTGCGCTATTTACCTCTGTTTTAGGTTACATATCGCTTATACATAAAAAGGGCTGGATTGAAAGGCTTCTATTAAAAATAAAAAAATAACGGAGTTGCTTATGCTTAATTTATTGATAAAATTATTTGTAAAAGATAATGAAAATATTAAAAATTCAAAGGTAAGGGAAAATTACGGGAAATTAAGCAGTATTGTGGGTATAGCTTTAAATATGATTCTTTTCGCTACTAAATTTACAGTTGGTACATTATCGGGAAGTGTGTCTATTACCGGAGACGCTGTAAATAACTTATCCGATGCCGGTTCTTCTGTAATTTCTCTTATTAGCTTTAAATGGTCGAGTATGCCGGCGGACGACAAGCATCCGTTCGGCCATGCACGCATTGAATATATCGCTTCCTCAATTGTAGCGTTTATCATTTTATATATAGGGCTAATGCTGATTCAAACCTCATACGATAAAATATTAAGACCGTCTGAAATAGAGTTCAGCATTATAGCTTTGGGTGTGCTGACATTTTCTATCGCCGCAAAGCTGTGGCTGTTTTCAGTTAACAGAAAGCTTGGGAAACGTATTGATTCATCAATTATGAGGGCGACAGCGGCGGACAGCTTGTCCGATGTTATGGCGACATCAGCAGTGCTTCTATCAATGATAATCAGCCCAATTATTCATTTTCAGCTTGACGGATACATGGGTATTGTTGTAGCTGTTTTTATTATTTTATCCGGTATTAAAATACTCAAAGAAACCTTGAACAGAATTTTAGGGCAGGCGCCCTCGCAGGAGCTGACTGAGCTTATAGATTCTTATATTAGAAATTATGTCGGAGTTATGGGCTTGCATGACCTTGTAGTTCATGAATACGGAGCTAACCGTTGTTTTGCCTCTATTCATGTAGAGGTTGATTCCAGTGTTGATATAATGGAAAGCCATGAATTGGTTGATATAATTGAACGTGATATTATAACGGATTACGGTATTCATCTGGTGATTCATATGGATCCGATTGTTAAGGATGACCCATTTGTTGATGAAATTAGAAGGTGGACTGAAAAGGTAGTAAAATCTGTAGATGATACGCTTACAATACATGATTTCAGAGTAGTAAAAGGCGCAACTCAAAATAAACTTATTTTCGATGTAGTGGTTCCTTATAAATGCAAAAAAGACGATAATAAGATAATTGATGAAATAGCAAACAGAATAAATGAGGAAAACAATACTATGTTTGCTGTTATCACAATAGACAGATCATATGTCACTTTATCCAATCATAAAACTATAAAGGAATAAAAAAACTGCTGATACTGCAGCGTACGGGCATGCTGGAATTCGTTATTGTTTAATAACGGAACAGGCATGCCCGTACGCTGCATAAAAAAAGTTTGGAACAAAAAGGAATATACTGAATAATATGAAGAAGTAATACTGAAATTTTCGTATAATAGTTGAAAACTTTGTAAAAATATGATATAATTTTAATAATACAATTTTAGTAGTGGAAGAAGGATTTATTATGAATAGAATTGATATATGCCTTGCTGAATATATGAATTGGTGCGAAAAGCTTAATATAAAGAACATATCCGATGTTAACAGGTTAATAAGGGAAGGAAAAACCAATTGGCTTATAAACGTCAGCGAAATATGGCACGAACAAAATATTTCCGAAATCGCCCAGAAAATTAAAGATAATGTTTTGCATAAAAAAATAATATTAATAAGCGGTCCGTCATCCTCGGGTAAAACTTCATTTGCAAACCGTTTGCAGCTGCATTTAAAGGTGCTTGGAATTAACGCGGTTTCGATTTCGCTTGACAATTATTATATTAAAACTGAGAATATGCCGATAAATGAGGAGGGCAAGCCAGATTTTGAAGCTCTTGAATCTATTGACTATATAAGGTTTAATAAAAATATAGAGGAGCTAATAAACGGAAAGGAAATAATGATTCCCGTATATAATTTCGGTAACAAGCCTAATAGCGAAAGGCCGCTTAAACTCGAAAAAAATGAAGTGGTTATTGCTGAGGGTATACATGGGCTTAATGAAAATTTAACATCAAATATTTCAAATGACCATAAATATAAAATATACTGCTCTGCTTTAACTGCTCTTTCAAGGGATGACGGCGCTAGAATAAGGTCGAGGACAAACAGATTAATAAGAAGGCTTATAAGAGATTATTATTTCAGAAACGCTAGTTATCAGTATACATTTGAGTTATGGCCGAATGTGGAAGCGGGAGCTCAAAAAAATATATTTCCTTATACCGATAGTGCCGATATTATATTTAATTCATCACTTTTATATGAATTGGCGGTATATAGGAATAATATAAACGAAATATTTAAAGATGTAAATGAAAGCGACCCTGATTTTGATAAAATCATGGATATTTTAAATCTGGTAAACAGCTTTGAACCTATTGATAAGGATATAATTCCAAGAACATCCTTAGTCAGAGAATTTGTAGGGGGAAGCACACTGGATATATAAATCTGATAGCCTGATTTCTTCAGGCTATTTTTGCGCGTATTTGATTTTCCTATAATCAGTTGGGGTACAATTTTTTAACTTTTTAAAGGTGGAATTAAAGTAAGGTACAGAGGAAAAGCCTGTTTCAAGCGCGATTTCCACAATATTTTTTGAGGTGGAGGATAAAAGCTTTTCCGCTTTGCATATTCTTACATAATTCAAATATTTAGTAAAAGTGCTGTTAGTCGCTTTTTTAAAAACCCGGCAAAAATAAAATTCATTTAAATTTAAAACGGAGCTTATTTTATCCAGCGTAATAGATTCCTGATAATGTTCGTTTATATATTGCAATATGGGCTTAATTTTATCAATGGATTTAAAATCAAAAAAGCTGTTTGCGTCAATTAAAATTTTATTTCTGTATAAGTAAGCTAAAATATTATAAATATTAGCTTTAATAAATAAATCATAAGCAACATTTGCATTATTAAATTCGTCTTTAATATTATCGATATATTCGACCAGTTTAAAATTGTTTTCTGATTTTAATATTAAAATATCATTTTCCCCGTTGTTAATAAAGTGGGACAAATATTTGCTAATATCATCATTCAGGAATGCGTCAATATTTATTTGAACCAGTATAGATGTTGTGCCAATTTCCAAACCGGCGGTTGCATGTGGCACACGGGAGTTTATAAAAGCAATTTCACCGGTTGTGATAATATAATCTTTACCGCCTACCGTGCAAGACATTTTTCCTTGTTTTACACTTAAAAATTCAATTTCATCGTGATAGTGATTATCACTAAATTTGCAAATATTTCTGCTTATGCCGTATCCGATATGGATAGGCAGGTTAGGAACTGACGCGTTTACAGTTTCATTAAACATAAAATCACCTTTTAAAAAGTCAATATATTTAAATAAATAGTCAACATTTCGATTGAAAACAATAATATTTATTGCTATAATCTTAATATATCATAAAAATAGTAAAAAATCAATATTTTTAAAAAATTAAGGAGATGGAGAAAATGGCTACAAGTATTCTTGATCAATTTAAAGAAAATCAGGAAAAGACGGTTATTAATGCTTCTAAAAAACTTAAAATTGGTATTATAGGTACAGGCTGGATTGCTGACGCTCATATTATAGAATATAAGAATATGCCTGACGTTGAAATTGTTGCAGGTGCTGACCTTGTTGAAGGCAAAGCTGAAGCTTTCTTTAAAAAATGGGAGGTAGAAGGCGTAAAATGCTACCACGACCACAAATCCATGCTTGATAATGAAGAGCTTGACGCGGTAAGTATATGTACATATAACAGAACTCATGCGCAATGCGCAATTTACGCTCTTGAAAAAGGCGTTAACGTGCTTTTGGAAAAACCAATGTGTGTAACACTGGACGAAGCTATTGAAATCTGCAAGGCTGAAAAGAAAAGCGGTAAGGTAATATCTATAGGCTTCCAGCCACGTTTGGACCCTAATATGCAGATGATTAAGAAAATCGTAGAAGCCGGCGAGCTTGGCCAGATATATTATATCCAGACAGGCGGCGGAAGAAGAAAAGGTATTCCTACACCTTTCGGTACAACCTTTATCGAGGATAAAACCGCAGGCGTAGGCGCGCTTGGCGATATCGGATGTTATTCGCTTGATATGGTGCTTAATGCTGTAGGCTATCCGAAACCGCTTACTGTTTCGGGCTATAAATCGAAATTCTTTGGTACAAACCCAAATTATTATCCTACACATCCTGAATATGCCGGGCTTTTCGGAGTTGATGATTTTGCAGCCGGTTTTATTCGTCTTGAAGGCGGAATTATCCTGGATTTCAGAATAGCATGGGCAATGCATCTCGACACACCGGGTGACACAATTATTATGGGTACAAAAGGTTCGCTTCGTATTCCTTCCACAGAATGCTGGAATGGCAGTGTCGGCGGCGCTATGAAAATTTATCATGATGTAGCCGGTAAAAGCGTAGAAACAGAAATTCCGATTATCGAAGACAAATCCGAAGGCTTGTTCTATAAAAAGATACGTTCGTTCTTAGACGCTGTTAAGGACGGGACGCCTGCTCCGGTTCCGACAAGCCAGATTATTTATAACCAGGCTATAATTGACGGTATCGTAAAATCTAATGAAATAGGCCGTGAAATTGAAATAAATATTCCTGAGATATAAGGAGAAGTACAATGAAAAAATTTAAAGTTGCTTTGCAATTATTCAGTATCCGTGAGGATATGGAAAAGGATATAGACGCCGCTCTTAAAAAGGTAAAGGAAATAGGCTATGATTATGTTGAATTCGCAGGTTACTTTGGGCATAGCGCCGAAGAGATACGCGCGATGCTCGACAAATACGGACTTGAATGTATTTCTGTTCATCAGACGCATACGCTTTTCCTTGATGAGGGTCAAAAGGCTATAGATTTCCTAAAAACAATAGGTACTAAATATTGCGCAATTCCATGGTATAATGCCGATAAATTAAAAGGCTCGGAAGATTGGGATAAAACCGTTGAGGATTTTATGAACGTCGGTAAGGCTTTAAAGGAAAACGAAATTCAGCTCATGTATCATAATCATGATTTTGAGTTTGATAAATTTGAAGATAAATTTCTGCTAGACTGGCTTTATGAAACAATTCCCGCCGATATACTTTTACCTCAGATAGACACCTGCTGGGTTCATTACGCCGGATATGATCCGGCTGAATATCTATTGAAATATTCCGGCAGAATTGCTGTTGTTCATCTTAAAGATTTTGTTTGCAAAAACCTTTCCGCAGGTCCTGTTTACGCGTTGAAAGGCAAGGGCGGCACAGAAGAGAAAAAGGCTTCAAGAGAAGATAACGGATTTGAGTTCAGACCTGTAGGATACGGAATTCAGGATTTCCCGAAGATTCTTGACGCTGCCGAAAAAGCAGGCGCGGATTATGTGGTAGTGGAACAGGATTCATCACCCGACAGACCTCCGATGGAAGCCGCAAAAATGAGCAGAGAATATCTAAAAACCTTAGGATTATAATTCTCCGAAATCTTACTGTAGGGGCGGACAGTGTTCGCCCACACATGCAGAAATTTAATCAGCCACGCAGAACAAAAATAATTTCGTTCTGCGTGGCTGATTTTTTTTAATATTGTTTTTATTCATGTGCTGATTAACGATATACACATACCAAAATTAAAATTATTTCAAATGGAAAATTAAATTTGGGAAATTATTGACATAAGAAGAAGGATATGATATAATTAAATAAAATTGTAATTTTATTAACAGGAGGGTTTGTTATGTATAAGTATTTACAAACAGTGGAAGAATTAATGGAGATGTTCTCTACAACACACAATCCTAAAAGTTGGGAAAAATTTTATAAACCTAAACTCATGAAATTCTTTTGTGAATTTTTAGGTAATAGTAAATATTTTGATATTCCATTTCATAAAATAGATAATTATGAAATTACTGAATTTCTAGATTCATTTGATAAAAAACCATTTCTTAAAACAAATTATTATAATGCTTTGAGTTCTTTTTTTAAATTTACATATTATGAAAAAATTACAGGAGATGTAATGAACGGAGTAGAAAAACCTATTCTGCCAACTATAAAACCAGATTATATTGAAGATAATCATATAATTCTAATTAAAAGATATATTGAAAGCAATAAAAATAAAATGAATAACAGATTGTTGTTAGCTTTTTTTCTTTATACTGGATTAAGTAGAGAATATATTTATAACTTATGTAATGGGCAATTAGTTAAAAACAATCAGGGTATTTATTATTTATGGATTGAAGAAATAGGTGAGCAACGTCAATTACCGATTAATTATAAGCTTTGTCAACTTATACAAGAATATAAACAATTAGATGGAACGGATAATCCATATGATAAAGTTTTTGATTTTAGTGAAGTCTATTTTAGCACTAAAGTCAGCAAATTATCTAGAGAAATAACTGGTAAATCTTATTCACCTCAAACTTATAGTAATAATTTTATTAGAAATGCATTAATAAACAGCAGTGGAGATATATATTCAGTTAGTAAACTAACACTCAAATCTTTAAATGCTATTGAAAAACATATGATTGAGCCGAGGTTGCTACTAGATAATCAACAAAAAATTGTAGATAGTATATAAAAATTATAACCTTTGCAATCAAATTTGCAAAGGTTATAATTTATTCTTTTTTTATAATTAAGCATATTGTAATTCCTTTATATATTGCGAAAATTAAAGAAATATCGAAAATCATGTTAAATATATATAGCTGCTTTGCGATGTCCGCCTCGCCGTTGCCCAAAACCGGCAGAGGAAACTGGGCAACCCCTATCATGATTAGCATAAGCATAAACCACATATCAAGCCTTTGTTTTTCTTTGTTTCTAATAAGCGTATATATGATTAAAGAAAAATATAAGGTAAAATAAATAAATAACAATATAAAGCTTTTTGGAAAATATTTTTGCTTAATGGTGTTATAAAAAGTAAAAACCTTGTTTGTTTCATTAGGGCTGCGGCCTTCTTCGATGGTGTAATTTCCGAACATTCCGCGGATATTATCAAAGCTCGCGTCCGAAGAAAGCTCCATCATTTTTATAAACTTCGGAATATGTGTCATATAATATTTTAAGACCCTTGTTCTGCTGACTTTGCTGTAAAAATTTTTATGGAACTCAGGGTCTTCATTCATACGGGGAGTACCCTCGGTATAAGCATTAGTGCCTGCAAGATACTCATATTCCTCGTCCACATTAAGTATCTGCGAATCCTTGTGTATATCGTCTGAATTCTTCAAGATTCCGTAAAATATAGAATTGTATATGGTATCTTCCGCAAGCCCGCGGGGCGCCGCCAAATATATCGCCACATTCATAACAAACAGAATTATAAAACCCCATAGAAACTGTTTCTTATTAATTTTATTAAATTTTCCAAGAGGTATAAAGAAAAGCATCGTAAGCGGAAAAAGCAGCGAATATTGCAGCTTTGACCCTAAGAACATGATATACGCAATAAATAGAAGTACAATATTTCGTTTTTTAGGGTTTTCTTTTATAACCTTTGCCGAAATTCCCAAAAGCAATATTAAAAACGAATAAGAGCTTCCCTCGCCGTAAAGGCTGTTCATATACGGAATATAGCCCGCGTCGCAAAGCATAAACCAAAACAGGAGCACCATAGGATAATCAATATACCATCTTTCTGTTTTAAGCGCGCAGACAAGCATATATACGCCCGAAACCACAGCAAACGTATATATTAGCGAAAGAAAACGCACGTCAAATATGCCCATAGAATAAAAAAGAATATTTAAAATTTTAGCAATATACGCGCATATCGCATGCGTTGTTATATATCCGTTAACTCCAAAATCTATGATATGGGCAATTTTATATTTTATTTGAGCGTAGCTGTAAAAGCTGTCGTCAAATTTGCCCAGACCAACCGAGAACATTAATCTGTCAAAATCACCGTTATCCGCAACAGAAATTACGGGTTTTATTAAAAAAAACCATACAAACGTAAATAAAAAAAGTACGGCGGCAAAAATTTCAGGTTTTATAATTTTCTTCAACAAAATCACTCCATGTCATTTTCTTTAGTGTTAAAACAAAATACAGGGCGACAATCCGCCGCCCGCATTATAGAGCCTGTTTAAAAATTATTGTATATAACCTTAAGTGAATTCTTAGGAATAACCTGCTTTTCATGCTCCAGTAAATAGGATGAATACAGATATGAATTATCCACCTGATCTGCGTATTCGCTGATGCAGGCATTGAATTGCGGCACATATTCTTTAAGATTAGGAGGAATATTTACCACCAGCCTGAATGCATTATTGTGTTTATATAAACAGTTGTTGTTTTCAAACAGCAAACAGAAATACAAATTATTCTTCGCGAATTTACATAAATCATTGAAATTTTCAAATGTATATACCAAAACTGATGAATTTTCCGTAGGTTTTCCCTGTTTTCTGCGATATTTATATTTTTTGGGAGATTCAATTAAATTATTCGTTGAACCAAGACTTTTTCGCGTTATAAATATTACAAAGGTATCTTCATCCTTTTGCATCGCTTCTATGGTTAATTTGCAGTTTTCAAAAACTACACCGGTTTCTTTCGATGCTAGATGAATTATATCCCAAAACATTTCGTTTGAATTAGGGTTGCCGGGCGTCATATTATCATAGGATACATTCCATTTAATCATATCTTCAACATTAAGCGTTACTTTTAACGTATCATCTGAAATTTTCTCAATTTTCATTCTGCTCCCTTCCTTTCTATGTGAAGTAGACCTTCCTACTATCATTATACTAAAAAAATTTAATTTTGAAAAGGGTATTTTCAAATTTTTTAAAAAAATAATTAAAATGGTTGTAATATACGAAAAAATATTGTATAATTAAATCAGATGTGCATTAAACACATCAAATTTTCAGAGCGGAGGTTGCCACCATGAAATTAGTTACTTTTAAAGGCGGTATTCATCCACCTTATAACAAAGAAGCTACACAGGGTTGCCGAATTGTACAGATAAATCCGGGTGAAAAACTTTATATTCCTTTGCTTCAGAATGCCGGAGCTGCTTGCGACAGTCTCGTTAAATCGGGCGATTACGTTAAAATGGGGCAGAAAATAGGTGACAGCGAAGCTTTTGTTTCAAGCCCGGTTCACAGCAGTGTGTCCGGAACTGTTCTTTCTGTAGAGAAGCATATTCATCCAAGCGGAAATTTGGTGAATACCGTTGTTATTCAAAATGATTTCAAGTATACTTTGGACGATACCCTTCCTTCGGGCAGAGATTATAATGAAATGGAGCCCAATGAAATTATTAAGGCAATCAGAGAAGCGGGAATTGTAGGCATGGGCGGTGCGGGCTTCCCCGTGCATATTAAAATAGACCCTCCAAAGGGCAAGACAGCGGAATATATTATAATTAACGGCGCGGAATGCGAGCCTTATTTATCCTCCGACCACCGCTCTATGGTGGAATATCCGGACGATATTATATATGGACTGAAAACCATTATGAAGGCAACAGGCGCGCAAAAAGCCATTATTGCAATCGAAGACAATAAGGCAGACGCGAAAAAAATATTAGCTGATAAAACTGCGAATGAACCTAATATCGAGGTTGCGCTTATGGCAACGAAATATCCGCAGGGAAGTGAAAAGCACGTTATAAAAGCGGTTTTAAACCGAGAGGTACCCTCCGGCGGGCTGCCGATAGATGTAGGCGTAATTGTGAATAACGTGGATACCTGCATTGCAATTGCCGGTGCAATTAAAAACGGAATGCCCGTTATCAAAAGAAGAGTTACCGTATCCGGTCAGGGAGTAAATCATCCCGGAGTATTTGAAATCAGTATAGGCATGACTTTCGCGGAGGTTCTGGAGGCGTCGGGCGGAGTAAAATCCGGCGTTAAAAAGCTGGTTATGGGCGGCCCTATGATGGGAATTGCTCAGTTTGACTCGGATGTGCCTGTAATTAAGACAACCTCGGGTATTCTGGCCCTTACCAGAAACGAAATAAAAAAATATGAAGAAAATGTATGTCTGCGATGCGGAAAATGTGTCAGCGCATGCCCAATGCATTTAATGCCTCTTGTTATATCTGTAGCCGGAAGAAATTCAGATGATGAGAAAGCGACCACATTCCATGCGGAGGATTGCATAGAATGCGGCTGCTGCTCGTTTGTATGTCCATCCAACAGATATTTGGTTGAAAGTATCCGCCTTGCAAAGGTCAGGGCTATGGCATTGACAGCAAATAACAGAAAGTGAGGATGAGCATCAGTGAAATTAGACGTAACAGTAACTTCTTCTCCCCATATTCAGCAAAATGAAGGCGTACGCAGCATTATGCTTGACGTTATTATTGCGCTTATTCCAGCGGGTATTGCCGGTGTATACTTTTTCGGTGCGAACGCGCTTAATATAATCGCGGTATCAATAATAAGCTGCGTTGTATTTGAATGGCTGTGGCAAAAAATTATGAAAAAGCCTAATACCACAGGCGACTTATCGGCGGTGGTAACGGGGCTGCTTTTGGCATATAACCTGCCTCCGACAATGCCTCTTTGGATTGTGGTAATAGGAGCGCTTTTCGCAATTATAATAGCTAAACAGTTTTTCGGAGGACTCGGGCATAATTTTATAAATCCTGCTCTTGCGGGACGCGCCTTTTTACTAGCCTCGTGGACATCTGAAATGACAAAATGGGTAGCGCCTTCCATATTTGGAACGGACGCTGTATCTCAGGCTACTCCGCTTGCTCTTATAAAAAGCGGAAATTATAACAGTTTGCCGTCGCTAATGGACGCGCTCCTTGGCAATATCGGCGGATGTATCGGTGAAACATCGTCTGTTCTTTTGATAATCGGCGGCTTATACCTTATTGCGAGAAGGGTTATAACACTTAGAATTCCTGTCGCGTATATTGCAACGGTTGCTGTACTCACTTTTATTTTCGGAGGAGGCGCAAACCTTATGCTGTATCATCTTTTTACTGGAGGTTTAATGCTTGGCGCATTCTTTATGGCTACCGATTATACAACCTCGCCTGTTACCCCTTGGGGACAGGTAATAATGGGTATCGGATGCGGCTTAATCACTGTTGTAATTAGGCTTAAAGGCGGTTATCCCGAAGGCGTTTCTTATTCTATTTTATTAATGAATGTTGCAACGCCACTTATAGATAAATATACAAAGCCTCGTGTATTCGGGCATTTTAAAAAAGCAAAGGAGGCGTAAGTCATGAATAAGGAATCGTTAAAGCTCGGTTTAATTCTCGGCGCGATTGCGCTTACTGTTTCGCTTATACTCGCTTATGCCAACTCAGTTACAAAGCCTATTATTGAGGAAAGACAGACAGCGGACACAAAAAGCGCGCTTATGCAGGTTCTGCCTGCGGAAACTTATGTTAAGGAAGAGCTTCCTCAAGGCGTTTCAGGCGATGTGTCAGAAATCTACACCGCTAAAAACGGTGAAACTGTGGCAGGTTTCTGCGTAAAGGTTGCGCCTTCGGGCTACGGCGGGGAAATTACAATGATTGTTGGAATTGCAAATGATAAGGTATGCGGAGTTACCATAACGGATATGAACGAAACTCCGGGGCTTGGCACCCGCGCGAAAGAAAACGGTTTTATAAGTCAATTTAAAGACAAAGCTGCTCCGTTTAAGGTTAATAAAGACGGAGGCGGCATTCAGGCGATAAGCGGCGCCACTATATCCTCAAGAGCTGTTACAAACGGAGTGAATCATGCTGCCGAAGCCGCTAAAATGCTTGCAGGAGGTGCGAAATGATGAGTAAAAATCCTATAGGTACTTTTCTAAACGGTATTATAAAAGAAAATCCGGTATTGGTGCTTTTACTCGGAATGTGCCCGACAATGGCAACCTCAACCTCTGTTAAAAATGCAGTCGGAATGGGGCTTGCGGCTACTTTTGTGCTTGTCGGCTCAAATCTCGCCATATCCTCTCTCCGCAAGGTCATTCCCGACAAAATAAGAATTGCGTCATATATCGTAATTATTGCGGGATTCGTAACATTGGTTGAAATGCTGCTCAAGGCATATGTTCCGGCTTTATATAAAAGCCTCGGAGTGTTCATTCCGCTTATTGTGGTAAATTGTATCATCCTTGCCCGAGCGGAAGCTTACGCTTCTAAAAATAGAGTATTTCTGTCCGGATTAGACGGTTTGGGAATGGGGCTGGGATTTACGTTCGCGTTATGTGTTATGGCTGCAATTCGTGAGCTTCTCTCGACAGGGTCGTTTTATGGTATTTCAATATTCGGCGAGCAGTTTAACGGCGCGACTATGATGGTAATGGCGCCGGGAGGATTTTTGACACTCGGTATTTTAATCTCAATTTTAAATATTATTAAATCCCGCAGGAAAGGCGGTGCAAAGTAATGGATACACTTTGGAGGCTTGTCGCGATTTCAATTTCGGCAATTTTAGTTCAAAACTTTGTGCTTGTGCGGTTTCTCGGGTGCTGTCCGTTTTTGGGCGTATCTAAAAAAATTAATACCGCATTGGGAATGGGCGGAGCGGTAATATTCGTTATGGCTTTAGCTTCGCTATTAACCTGGCTTGTGCAATATTTTCTGCTTGCTCCGTTAGGGCTGGATTATCTGCAAACCATTGCATTTATTCTTGTTATAGCGTCGCTTGTGCAATTTGTTGAAATGGTGCTGATAAAGAATATGCCGGCGCTGTATGATTCGCTGGGTATATATCTGCCGCTTATTACAACTAACTGCGCTGTTTTAGGAGTAACAATATTAAGCCAGACAAACGGATATAACCTTCTCGAATCTGTTGTTTTCGCCACTGCGGCCGCAGTAGGGTTTACGCTTGCTATTGTGCTTTTCGCAGGAATCCGCGAAAGGCTGGAGGAAAGTGATATTCCTGAATTTATGAAAGGGTTTCCGATTGCTCTTATTTCGGCGTCCCTTATATCCCTGGCTTTTTTCGGGTTTCAGGGATTTAATCTGTAGAAGAAAAAAGGGGATTGTTTTTTTAGAAAGGAAAATGAGTTATGAATATATCAAATATACTGATAGCCGCCGGAGTACTTGGCGGTTTAGGGCTTATTTTCGGGCTTGTTCTTGGAATTGCTTCCAAGGTTTTTGAGGTTCATAAGGACGAAAGACTCGCGAAAATTATGGAGGTTCTTCCATGTGCCAATTGCGGAGGCTGCGGTTTTGCAGGCTGCGGCTCCTTTGCTCAGGCTGTAATTGATGGAAAAGCGCCTGTTAGTTCGTGTTCGGTAGGCGGCGCTGCCTGTGCTGAAAAGGTTTCGGACATTATGGGCGTGGAATCATCGTTTGTGAGGAAAACCGCGCGTGTGAAATGCGTTGCAACCTGCAATGAATCTCCTGCCCGATATAATTACAGCGGTACCACAAGCTGCAAGGCTGCAAACCGTTTGGGGGGAGGGCCCAAATCCTGTTCATACGGCTGTATGGGATTCGGAAGCTGCGTTTCCGTTTGTGAATTTGACGCAATGCATATTGTGGACGGAATTGCTGTTGTGGATATGGAAAGCTGCACTGCCTGCGGAAAATGTGTAGAAGCCTGTCCTAAAGGCCTAATTGAAATTGTTCCGGAAAATAACAAATATTTTGTAGCCTGCAATTCAAAAGATAAAGGCTCGGATATGAAAAACACGTGTTCGGTAGGCTGTATAGCCTGCAAGCTTTGCGTAAAAGCCTGTGAATACGACGCGATTGAGGTAAAGGATAATTTAGCCGTAATTGACACAGTCAAATGCACTTCTTGCGGCGCTTGCTTTGAAAAATGCCCTCGGAAAATAATTAAAGAATTTTAGTTTGAAAGATTCCGTATATTCTTTCATGCTGACAAATTTAAAATGTAAACAGGAGCATTTTTTGAATGTTTCTGTTTTATTTTGTATAAATATAAAGAAATTTAGTAAAAATTTAGTATAAAAAATTAAATATACTATTGCATTATCTATAAGTATGTAGTATAATGTATAATGTAAAATTTTATTTAACAAATCATGCTGCCTATAAGTTTGCAAACCATATATTGCAAACAGGCAGATGCGAAATTTAATCTCTTATCATTCCTTGCCATTATGGGCGGGGAAATAAGAAGTGTTAGATTATATTATGCTGTCCATAATGGCAGCGGAATGGAGATTGAATATGGACGATTTATACCCCTTACGTATGCAGCCGGTCTATAAGGATTATATTTGGGGTGGGAATTCACTTAAAAAACTTTATAAAAAGAATACCCCATATAAAAGAACTGCCGAAAGCTGGGAGGTTGCAGTTCACAAGGACGGCTGCTCTGTAGTTGACAATGGTGTATATGCAGGACAAACTATTCAAGATTTGATAGACAAGCTTGGTGTTTTGCTTGTCGGTGAATTAAATGACCCTAAAAAATTCCCGCTTCTTTTAAAGCTGATTGACGCGGAGGATGATTTATCCGTTCAGGTTCATCCTGACGATGTTTATGCAGACGAGCAGGAAAACGGAGAGCTTGGCAAAACCGAAATGTGGTATATTCTTGACGCTGACCCTAAGGCGCAGCTTATATACGGTTTTAAAAAGGATTTAACCACTGAGGAATTTGAAACAGCTATTAAAAAGGGAACACTTAAAAATTTATTAAACTATGTCGATGTAAATGTCGGCGATGTATTTTTTATAGAGGCAGGGCAGGTTCACGCTATAGGCAAAGGGCTTGTCTTGGCAGAAATTCAGCAGAACTCCAACACTACATATCGGGTATATGATTGGGGACGTGTGGGTAATGACGGAAAACCCCGTCCTTTGCATATACAAAAGGCACTGGATGTAAGCAATACCGAAAGCTCCGCAGGGGTAGAAAAAATGCCTGCTTTAGAGGTTGAAGAGGATGGTTATATCCGCAAATTTTTAAGCTGCTGCAGATATTTTGCCGCAGAATGTGTGGATGTTAAGACAAAATCCGAGGAATGTACGGATAGCAGAAGCTTTCATATCCTGATGTTTTCGGAAAACGGAGGAGTAATCCAATACGAAAATGGTACTACAACCGCGTATAAAGGCGAATCCTTCTTAATTCCTGCAGATTTGGGTGAATACAGTATTTTGGGAGAATGCCAGTATTTAAAATTCTATGTGGCGGAATTTGAAAAAGATATTTTAACTCCTCTTATTGATTCGGGATATATTGAAGACGAGGTTTTAGCACTATTAAGATAAGGTTTCGGAGCGGGCGGATGATATCCGCCCCTACATTGATTTACATTGATTTACATTGATACGGAAGGGGCGAATAGTATTCGCCCCTACATTATTTTAAATCATTCAAGGATTTAAACGTATATCCCTCGTTTTTCGCTTCCGTTAAAATGGAATCAAGCGCGTTTGCGTTATCCTTTGATACGGCATGCATTAGTATAATCGCGCCGTTATGCAGATAATCAATTACGCTTTGGTAAACAAAATCTGTTCCCTGCTGTTTATTTATATCCCAGTCCATATAAGCTATACTCCAAAATATTGTTTTATACCCTAACCCTTTTGTAATAGCAAGTGTCCGTTCACTGTATTCTCCCATAGGAGGGCGCATATATTTCATGGTTTTGCCCGTAAGTTCAAAAAAATCCCTGTCCAAATCAAGCATTTCATTTTCAAGCTCATCTATATCCGTCAATTTGGGCATACTAGGATGGTTTACGGTATGGTTTCCCACCTCATGCCCTTCATCGACCATGCGTTTTATAAGCGCGGTTTCTTTTTTTAGATACGGACCTGTAACGAAAAAGCAGGCCGGCACGTTTTGTTTTTTAAGTACGTCCAGAATTGCTCCCGTATAACCGTTTTCATATCCTTCGTCAAAGGTGAGATACAGCTCTTTTTGAGAGGTATCACACACATAATAGCCAGCATATTTACTTAATAAATCACCTGCGCCGGGGTCTATATTCGGTAATGAATTTTTATTTTTTTTAAGTCCCCACGCAAGCTTTTTATTATTAAGACCGCTAAGCTCTAAGTCGCCTGTTGTTGGAACTGTTTTTTCGCAACCCGCCAGAAGAACGAACATTAACAGAAAAATTAATAATTTTTTCATATTATGCCTCCAAAACATAAAATTTTCATATATATAATAATTTTATGTCATTAATTTTAAAAAAATGTTGAAATTATTATTAATATTATGATATAATAAATACAAACATAGGAAAAGAAGCTTTCGCTTCTCTCTATGTATTTATTGTATCTATTAATGAAGCAAGCCGATTTTGCGACTTGCACCTATGATATAATAAATACTACTGATAATTTTTATATATTAATCTAAATTGCGTTTTTCTATTAAGGGGATAATCTTATGCAGGATATTGAACAAAAAAATCTGACCCAGGAAGAAAAAGAATCTTTAAGGGTCAGTGAAAATAAAAAAAAATATAGTATTCACAGATGGATTGCGCTTGCAATTATATTTGTCTGCTGCATTATAATTTCTGCCATAACTTTAGTCAGAAACAAACCGGATATTGCAAATGAAAATGATATTGTAACAACCGGCGGAAAGGCGGACATTGAGCCTACACCCTCGCCTAAACCAACTTCGTCGCCGCAAGACGCAAACAAAATCGGAGAAAATGCTGCGGATATTACGAAAGCATTGCTGGTAAATCCGGCCGGAGCGGAAAAAAAGGTTGCGTATTTAACCTTTGACGACGGCCCTTCGAGTAATACGGAAGCTATTTTAAACGCGTTAAACGCATATAACGCAAAAGCAACTTTTTTTGTTACGGGCATAAATGCGCAGACATATCCGGAGCTTATAAAAAAAGAGTATGAGCTTGGGCATACTATTGCAAATCATAGTTTTAGCCATAATTATAAAGCTTTGTATGAATGCGATGATAATTTTAAAAATGAAGTTTTAAATACTGAAAATGCAATTGCCGGGGTTATAGGCGTGGAAAATGTTATGAAGCTTTTCAGGTTTCCAGGCGGTTCACCGGGCGCCGCAAGACATCCATACAGAGATTTGATTAATCAAATGGGTTATAAATATGTGGATTGGAACGCTTTAAACAGCGATGCGGACGGCAAACCTTTCTCGGCGGATCGAAGTTTAAGCGAAATAAAAAGAACCTGCGCGGGCAAGGGTGATGTAGTAATATTGATGCATGACGCCAACGCAAAGAAGATTTCTGCCGAAACTCTGCCTCAAATATTGGAGTATTTAAAACAGCAGGGATATACATTTGAAAGGATAGTGCCGTAGTGAACAGTATTATACTGATAGGAATGCCCGGCGCTGGGAAAAGCACAATAGGGGTAATTCTGGCAAAAGCGATGAATCTTGAATTTTGTGATACCGATTTAATTATACAAAAAGCGGAAAATATGCTTTTGCAGAATATTATAGATATAAAAGGCGAGGATTATTTTAAAGCCTGTGAGGAAAAACATATTTTAGCGCATAATTATAATAATATGGTTGTTGCGACGGGCGGCAGCGCTGTTTACAGCCCTTCTGCCATGAAGCATCTGAAATCTTTCGGAAGGGCAGTATATCTTGATGTTTCTGTTTGCGAGCTTAAAAAACGAATTGGTAATTTTTCTTCAAGAGGCGTAATCGGAAACGGCAGTGTTGAGGATATTTTTAATGAGAGAATTCATTTATATAAGAAATATTCCGATATTTCCGTAAATTGTGATAAATTAAACATGGAACAGGCAGTGACAATAATATTAAAGGAGATAACATGTATTTAGCAGATTATCACATACATTCTAAATACTCTATAGACGGTTGTGAGGATATAGATACAATTTGCGCGGAAGCAATTAAAAAAGGTTTAAATGAAATTTGCATAACAGATCATTATGACCCGCATTTAAATGATATTTACTGTGAAAAAACATATTCCGCATTTGAAATTAAGCAGATGGTAGCACAGGCTCAGGAAAAATATAAAGGCAGGCTGAAGCTGATTTACGGAGTTGAAGCGGGGCAGGCGCAGATTTATCCTGAATCTGTTAAAGCTTTGCTTAATTTGGATTTTGATTATGTGATCGGCTCAGTTCATAATATATTGATTGATGAGGACCTTGCGTTTGTAAACTATACGGAAAAAAACAAGGGTAAGTATTTTGAAACTTATTTCAGCGAGCTATTGCAGATGTCAAGGATTGGATTATATGACTGTGTCGGGCATATGGACTATCCTAAACGATATGCGGCAAAAGCAGGGCTGGATTTTGTATATTCCGACTATATCGATATAATAAAGAGTATTTTTAAAGAGGTTATAAGCCAGGGGCGGGGGATAGAAATCAACTGCTCGGGGCTGAGAGGGCTTATCTGCGAGCCTTTGCCGTCATTTGACCTGATAAAGCTTTATCGTGAGCTTGGGGGAGAGATTATAACCATGGGTTCAGACGCTCACCACCTTAAGGATGTAGGCGAAAAGATAGCGGAGGGCTATGAGCTTTTAAAAAATGCCGGCTTTAATTATATAACCACATATGAAAAACGTAAACCACACTTTATAAAGTTATAATAGCAGGAGGTAATCTTATGAACAATCAAATTAAACAAATTTCGGAAAGAATCCATGAGCTTCGTGAAATACTTGATATTTCGGCAAGTGATCTCGCGAAGAAAATAGGTATTAGCCTGGAGGATTATATGTCCTATGAAAACGCCGTCGCTGACATTCCCGTCAGCGTGTTATATAATGTTGCGTCTGTTTTAAATACAGACCCTACTGTACTTCTTACAGGTGAAGCTCCGCGAATGGGAGGATATACAGTCGTCCGTAATAAGCAAGGGGTGGAGGTTGAAAGATATTCCGGTTATAAATTCAGCTCCCTTGCTTTTAATTTTATAAACAGAGATATGGAGCCTATGCTCGTAACCTTAAACGAGGGCAGCAAGCCAGAGCTTGTTTTCCATCCGGGGCAGGAATTTAACTATGTTCTGGAGGGTTCGGTTAATATAACTATCGGAAAAAATAAATTTATTTTAAATAAGGGTGACAGTATTTATTTTGACGCAATGCTTCCGCATTCTCAAACAACTGCTTCAGGGAAAGCGCGGTTTATTACTGTTATCAATGAAAACTCGAAAGGATTGAATAAAAATAATGATTGAAAAGTTTCTTCCTCGGATAGCATTTGACAGCTATGAGGATTTTAAAGCTAATTATAAACTTAATATACCTGAAAATTTTAACTTTGCTTATGATATCGTGGACGAATGGGCAAAGGATAAGGACAAGCCGGCGCTTTTATGGTGCGATGACGACGGAAATGAAAAGCATTTTACATTTCATGATTTAAAGGTTCTCAGCGATAAAGCGGCAAATGTATACAAGAGTCTTGGAATAGGCAAGGGTGACTCTGTAATGCTTATGCTAAAGCAGCGACCCGAAGCATGGATTTGTATATTGGCGTTATGCAAAATCGGCGCTATTTGTATTCCGGCGACCTTTCAGCTCACGCCTAAGGATATTGTTTACAGATGTAACGCCGCAAGTATAAAAATGATGATCTTTGTTGATGATGATGAAATTATAAAGCATGTCAAGGATTCCATTACGAAATGTGAAACCTTAAAGCATATAGGCGTTGTCGGCGAAAATATTCCCGATGGCTGGATTGATTTCCGCAAAGCAGTAGAGGGCGCCGATGAGAATTTTGAACGTCCTGCGGAAAAGAATGAAAATAATGACCCAATGCTGTTATATTTTACCTCAGGAACGACGAGTATGCCGAAAATGGCGCTGCACGATTTTACATACCCTTTAGGGCATATAGTAACCGCGAAATACTGGCAGCAGGTAGAGGACGGCGGCAGACATCTTACTGTTTCGGATTCGGGATGGGCAAAATTCGCATGGGGTAAAATTTACGGACAATGGATTTGCGGCGCTGTTATGGTAGCTTACGATACGGAAAAATTCACACCTTCAAAAATGCTTGAAACCATTGACAGGCTTAAGCTTACGACCTTTTGCGCTCCGCCTACGATATATCGTTTTCTTATTAAAGAGGATTTAAGCAAATGCGATTTTTCTACAATAAAACATGCGTCAATCGCTGGCGAGCCGCTTAATCCCGAGGTTTTCAATCAATTCTATGAGGCAACGGGCCTCAAGGTTACAGAGGGCTTCGGGCAAACTGAAACCAGCGTTATTATAGCGAATTTTCCTTGGTTTGATATAAAACCGGGCTCGACAGGCAAACCGTCTCCATTATACGATTTGGATATAGTTGATGAGGACGGAAATTCCTGCGAAGACGGTATTGTAGGAAGCATTGTTATAAAAAATGCGGACGAGCATCCTAAAGGTCTGTTTAAAGAATATTACCGTGATAATGCGGCTACTAAAAGGTCATGGAGTAACGGAGTTTATAATACAGGCGACACCGCATGGAGAGATGAGGACGGATATATATGGTTCGTAGGCAGAAATGATGATGTAATTAAATGTTCCGGTTATCGCATCGGGCCATTTGAGGTTGAAAGCGCGCTTTTAACACATCCGAGTGTCTTGGAATGTGCCGTAACTGCTGTTCCCGACCCGGTAAGAGGGCAGGTTGTTAAAGCTACTGTTGTACTTGCGAAAGGCTTCGAGCCTTCGGATATGCTAAGAAAGGAATTGCAGAATCACGTTAAGGTTACTACAGCTCCGTATAAATATCCTCGTATTCTGGAATTTGTCGATGAGCTTCCGAAAACCTTAAGCGGTAAAATAAAACGCGGTCAAATCCGCAAGGAAGATGAGAAAAAATGAATTTTAAACTAACAATATCATATGACGGTAGCAGATATAAGGGTTGGCAGAGACTAGGCGAAAATACAATTCAATATAAAATTGAAGCGGTATTATCTAAACTATTTGATAAGAAAATTGAAATTACGGGCGCAAGCCGCACCGATGCCGGAGTTCACGCGATAAATCAGGTCGCTAATTTTAAAACCTCCGCAGATTTAGAGCCAAAGGAAATCCAGGATTATTTGACAAAATATCTGCCTGATGATATATGCGTTACAAATGTGGAATGTGTGGATGATACATTTCATGCGAGGTATAACGCGGTATCTAAAACATATTTATATAAAATATGGAATTGCGGGCAGCCGAATCCGTTTTATCGAAAATACAGCATGCATATCGAAAAGCCGCTTGATATTGAAGCTATGAAAAATGCCGCACGCTATTTAATAGGCAGTCATGATTTTACGGCGTTTACAAATGCAAAATCCAAGAAAAAATCCATGCAAAGAGAGATTTATTCTGTTGATATTTGGGAATGCGGCGGATTCGCTCATATAAGGGTATCGGGAAACGGGTTTCTGCACAACATGGTTCGCCGGATTACCGGAGTCTTAATTGAAGTTGGCAGGAATAATATTGACCCTTCAAAAATCCCTGAAATATTGGATTCAAAAGATCGCAGCAAAGTTACGCTTATTGCGGAGGCAAAAGGGCTTTTTCTTGAAAAAATTGAATATGAAAAATAAACTAAAGGCGCTGTCTCTATAAGTAAAATTTAAATATCATTTTCAACATCACGTGGATTTTTGTAGTATAAAAATAAAAAATAAAGATAAATTAGAAAATGGATTTATAATTAAATGGCCTGCCGTAATCTAGGCAGACCATTTTTTCTATAACCGCATAATTTAAGGAGAACAACTATGAATAATACTAAAAAAATAATTATATCAGGCGTGTTTCTTGCATTGTGCATTTTACTGCCATTTTTAACGGGTAACAGCAGACAGCTTGGCACACTTCTTTCGCTCATGCATATACCTGTGCTTTTATGCGGATTTATTTGCGGATGGCAATATGGGCTTGCTGTTGGGTTTGTGGCTCCGTTGCTGCGCTCTATGCTTTTAGGTATGCCGCCAATGCCGATTGTCGCAGTGCCGATGGCATTTGAGCTTGCGGCATATGGTATAATTTGCGGTCTTTTATATAAATTTCTACCCAAAAGAAAACTATCTGTCTATGTCAGCTTGGTTTGCGCGATGGTGATTGGAAGACTTGTCAATGTTGCAGCGGCATATATGTTTGGTACAACTGCAATTTTGGCATCACTTCAATCTGTTTTCATCGGTACATTTGTTGGGATAATTATTCAGATTATTGTAATTCCTATTATTGTAATCGCATTGAAAAAATCGGGGTATATTAATAATGAAACAAATAGAAACGTTGATTAGCAGTAACAAAAGAATTTGTATTTGCATAGACGGTAGATGCGGAGCGGGGAAATCAACGCTTGCGGATGAATTGGTAAAAAAATATGGCGGCGCTGTTGTCAGAATGGATCACTTTTTTCTGCCGCCTCATCTTCGGGGAAAAGATAGAATAAATGTACATTACGAAAGATTTGAAGAGGAAGTGGCAAATAAATTAAAAAGTGAAATGCCGTTTTCCTATCGTGTATTTGACTGCAAGACAATGGATTTTGCCCAAAGTGTTGAAATTCCAAACACACAGCTTATTATAGTCGAGGGTGCATATGGTATGCTGCCGCAATTTGAAGGATTATATGATTATAAAATTTTTGCGGATGTTTCCAAGGAGGAACAGAAAAGACGTATTATCAATCGAAACGGAAAAGAAGGGTATGAGGTTTTTAAGTCCCGCTGGATACCGTTAGAAGAAAAATATTTTGAAGAATATTCGGTTAGAAAAAGATGTGATTATATTTTCTTATCCGAAAAGAAAATGCTTCACAATAAACAGATTTAAAGATGATGGATTTGATATTGTTTGAAATAATGGGGAAACTCAAAAAATTAAATATTGACAAAAAGGAGCAAATATGATAGACTATATTTAAATAAATAATATGTGTTGAGATTTAGAGTCACACTTTATAAAGGCATGAAAACGGCCTTTATATTGGTGTGGCTTTTTTTATGTGGAGGGAAAAGAAAATGTACGATATTGCGATAATCGGAGCCGGTGTTGTTGGAGGGATGATAGCAAGGGAATTGTCCAAGTACAATTTATCACTTTGTATAATTGAAAAGGAAAGCGATGTTGCGATGGGCGCTTCTAAGGCAAACAGCGGTATTATTCATGCAGGTTACGATGCGAAATGCGGATCACTTAAAGCTATATTGAATGTTAAGGGTTCAAGAATGATGAAGCAAATTACCGAAGAATTGGGTGTTAAATACAAGAATAACGGTTCTTTGGTAATCGGCTATAATGAAGAAGATATGAGCGCCATTTCAGAGCTTTATAAAAGAGGAAAAAATAACGGTGTAGAAAAATTAGAAATAATTGATAAAGTAAAACTAAAGCAGCTTGAACCCAATATTTCTGAAAAAGCCATCGGCGCTTTATTCGCTCCTACAGGAGCAATTGTTTGCCCATATGACCTGACTGTCGCCGCAATAGGAAACGCAATGGATAACGGCGCCGTACTAAAGCTTGAATTTAAGGTGAAAAGTATCAATCTATCGGATGGATATTATGAAATCTTATCGGATAAAGAAAGGATACAAGCAAAATATATTATCAATGCCGCAGGGCTGTTCGCGGATGAGGTTGCAGGTATGGTGGGGGATAATTCATTTAAGATTCATCCCAGAAGAGGCGAATACCTTATACTTGATAAGGAATTCGGAGGCTTAGCAAAGCATACTATTTTCAGAGTGCCGTCAAAAACTGGAAAAGGCATTCTGGTAAGCTCAACCGTTGACGGTAATTTATTGCTTGGCCCAACCTCGGAGGATATTTCTGATAAAGAGGATAAGTCAACAACGCAAATGGGAATGAGCAAAGTTATTAATGGGGCGCTTGACAATGTTCCGGATATTCCTTTGAGAAGTGTTATTACCTCATTTTGCGGACTGAGAGCAGTGGGGGATAGAGGAGATTTTATTATAGAAAAATCGAAAACCAACTTTATAAACGTTGCAGGGATTGAATCGCCCGGTCTGTCGGCATCACCTGCAATCGCGCTTTATGTGATTGAGCTTTTGAAGAAAATGGATATTACGCTTACGCCAAAAAATCATTATTACCCGAATAGAAAAATATATGAACCGGACAAAAGCAAATATGGGAAGATTATTTGCAGATGCGAGCATATCAGCGAGTATGAAATAGTAAAAGCGATACATACAAACCCGGGCGCAACCAATGTTGACGCCGTTAAAAGAAGAACGAGAAGCGGAATGGGGCGTTGTCAGGGCGGGTTTTGTATGCCGCATGTTGTAGAAATATTGGCACGGGAGCTTAATATGGACTTTGAAAAAATTACAAAATTTGGCCGGAATTCTAAAATTACGATAGGTAAAACGAAGGTGATGTCATGAAGAAAATTGATTTGGTAATCATTGGCGGAGGCCCTGCCGGAATGGCGGCGGCAGTTAGTGCGTACAACAATGGGATAAAAAATATTTTGATATTAGAACGTGAAGACAGCTTGGGCGGAATCCTGCAGCAGTGCATACATAACGGATTTGGGCTTCATAAATTTAAAGAAGAGTTTACCGGACCCGAATACGCATGGAAATATGAAAAGCAAGTATTGGATTTGAATATACCCTATCAATTAAATACGATGGTAATTGATATCAGCGCCGATAAGGCTGTCACTTTTACGGGCGAACATGGCGGCAGCCAAACCGTGCAGGCAAAAGCGGTTATTCTTGCCATGGGGTGCAGAGAACGCAGCCGGGGAGCTCTAAACATTGCAGGAACCAGACCTGCCGGAATTTTCACGGCCGGCACGGCGCAAAGATTTGTTAATATTATGGGATATATGCCGGGCAAAAGAATCGTTATATTAGGCTCGGGGGATATAGGACTGATTATGGCAAGGCGAATGACGTTAGAGGGCGCAAAGGTGGAGGCGGTATGTGAATTGCTGCCCTATTCGAGCGGACTTACAAGAAATATCGTGCAATGTCTGAATGATTTTGATATACCGCTGAAATTAAGCCATACCGTTGTCAAAATTCATGGAAAAGAAAGGGTTACAGGCGTTACAATCGCAAAGGTTGACCAAAACAGAAAGCCTATAGCAGAAACCGAGGAATATATAGCGTGCGATACATTGCTTCTGTCGGTTGGATTGATTCCGGAAAATGAGCTTGCAAAATCCGCCGGCATAGAATTGGACTTAGTAACCGGCGGCGCGGTTGTAAATCAAAACAGGGAAACATCTCAAATCGGCATATTCGCGTGCGGAAATGTTCTTCATGTACACGATTTGGTTGATTTTGTATCGGAGGAAGCAGAGCTTGCGGGAATCGCTGCGGCAAAATATATTTCTGAAAGCGTCAAACGAGAGGAAAATAGAATAATCTTTCATCTGTCGGAGGGCATAAGCTACATTGTTCCGCATAGGATAAATTCTGACCAAAATGACGTAATTTTATATTTTAGGGTTGCAAATGTTTTCAAAAACGTTATAATAATAGTAAGGGATAACGAAAAGGTATTGTTTAAAACAAGAAAACAAAGAGTTATGCCGGGAGAAATGGAACGTATCAGGCTGACGGCCGATATGCTAAGGAGTATAAAAGGTGATACAGTTTATATAGAATTAGAACATGTGAATTAGATGAAAGTGATATATGCCGCCGGCATTTGGCGGCGGAATGGAGCTGAATATGAACTTAACGTGTATTATATGCCCTAAAGGGTGCTTGCTGACGGTGGAAACAGAAAACGGAAGGGTGGTTAGCGTAACCGGAAACACCTGCGAAAGAGGTGAAAAATACGCGGTCAGCGAATGCGTAAATCCTACCAGAACGCTGACGACAACAGCGAGGGTTGCAGGCGGTGGAATGGTATCTGTAAAATCGGATAAACCGCTTATGAAGGGGAATTTAAGCGAATATATGAAAATTATCAATAAACTTAGTCTTTTGCCGCCGATTCATATAGGCGATATAATCATAGAAAATATAAATGAAACGGGAATTAATATTGTGGCAACCAAAAATATAAAAGGAGTAAATTATAATGCTTAGTCTTGAAGAAAACCCCATTATAGCTGCGGTTCATACAAAGGATGATTTTACAGAAGCGATTCAAAGTCAGTTAAATGTAATTTTTATGATGAACGGCAATATTATGACCTTACATGAGTATGCAAAAGAAGCGCACAATAATGGCAAAAAGATTTTTGTTCATGCGGATATGACTGAGGGTATAGCCAAGGATAACTACGGTATCGGATTTATAGCAAAAATGGGAGCGGATGGGATTATAAGCACAAGAGGGAATATTATCAAAATGGCTAAGGAATGGAAACTGAAAACAGTGCAGAGGATTTTTATTATTGATTTCCATTCTATGAATACGGCGATAGATTCTATAAAATCACAGACACCCGATATGATTGAGGTAATGCCCGGCGTAGTTCCCAAGGTGATTTCCTATTTTAACAAACATGCTAATATGCCGATTATCACAGGAGGCTTAATTGAAACTAAGCAAGAGATTATAACTGCATTAAAGGCAGGGGCAACCGCTGTTTCTACATCTAATAAAAAGCTGTGGTATGATTAATTTTTCAAGAGGGATACAAGAGCCGAATTTTAAGCGAGGGATGTATTATGGATAAACTGAGAGACAAAAAGTTGTTTCTTTTAGATATGGACGGCACGATTTATTTGGGCAACAGGCTGTTTGAAGGTACGCTTGATTTTTTAAACTATATAACCAAAACAGGAAGGCGATATATGTTTTTAACCAATAATTCGTCTAAAAGTGTGAGCGCCTATGTTGAAAAGCTCGAGGAATTGGGCATTAAAGCGACAAAGGATGATTTTTTAACCTCGACGCAAGCGACTGCGTTATATCTGAAAAAGCATTATGGGGATAAAAAAATATACGGATTCGGAACGCAAGCATTTAAGCAGGAGCTAATAAAAAGCGGATTGAAAATCATTGATAAATTAGAGGATGATATTGCTTGTCTGGTTATCGGGTTTGACACAGAATTATGCTTTCAGAAATTAGAGGACGCCTGCATATTACTGAATCAAAAGGTCGATTATATTGCGACAAACCCAGATCTTGTATGCCCGACCGAATATGGTTATGTGCCGGATTGCGGGTCGGTCTGCGGTATGCTATATAACGCGACGAAAAGAAAGCCCATGTTTATTGGAAAACCCGAACCGGCAATGGTCAATCTTGCTGTTGAAAAAACAGGATTTAGTAAGGAAGAGACCATATTAATCGGTGACAGATTATATACGGATATCGCTTGCGGAGCCGCCGCCGGTATCAGCACAGTTTTGGTGCTGAGCGGAGAAACAACCATGGAAGAAGCTAAGAAAAGCGAGCAAAAACCGGAATTTATATTGAAGGATATTCAGACGATATATCATGAGTTACGCAAGTAAACATGGTTGAATTATATGGAGGAATACAGTATGATTGTTCGGGGAGCCAGCGCTGCGCTATAACCGTTAGCGCATGACACCTGCTTTTACTCTTTTTATTTAATTTGCTATATTATAAAGAGCTGACGTAACGGATTATAAAAATCCTTTGTGCGACAGCCCTTTTTTTTTGTTTAAATATAATTTTGTCACATCAGCTGAAATATTGAATAAAATGATATTGGATTTAGATCTTATTAAAAAATTAAAGGAGGTTAAATTATGGGCAGAGATTGTGACGGCGGAAACAGCTGGTGTTGGTGGATAATTATAATAATATTGATATTATGCTGCTGCTGTAATAATGACTGTGGTTGCTAATATATAATATCTGCAATCTTACTTAAAAAACCGCTTTCAAAGCGGTTTTTATTATTAAATATTTAATATAACTTCCCTGTTTGTACCGTAAAAAATATCATCCTTGCGGCTTATCAGCTTGCAGAATTCTTCAAATTTATCCCATGTATCATGGATATCGAATTCATAAGCGTGTCCCCAGATATAAAATACCTGTTTTTTTTCTGTTTTAAGATTTATAAATTTTTCACCGAGTTCAAATAGTTTATCCCATTCTCTATGATGATAAACGGTAGGATTAAATCTATATAAATTATCCTGCAGGTCAAACGAATGTGTTGAGGTTGTAGTTCTGGCGTATTGGATTTTTGTATGCTTTTTTATAACCTCGGCAACATAATCATTATTGTTAACGCCGCCGCCGGGGTATGCCATGCCTACAACAGGGTATCCTGCAAGCTCTTCAAGGTTTTTTCTATCCTCCTCAACCTGGCGTATAATTTCTTTTTCATCTAATTCAGGCAACATTGGGTGAGTAAGAGTATGTACAGCTATCTCATGACCTTGGTAAATCCTCTTAATATCTTCTTTTTTATTTTTTATATGGCTAACGGTTTTGCCCTCTCGTTCAAGTGCGCCGTCAAGCCCTAATAATTCGGAATTTAAATTGAAGGTAGCTTTAAGACCATATTTATTAAAAATCTCAATAAGTCTTATATCCTGCGTAACGCCGTCATCGTAACTGAAGGTTACCGCTTTTAATTTATCCATTGAAATTACCTCCTAATAGTTTATAGCCTGCTCCGCTTTTAAGCAGATTAATATAATCTTTGACGGAAGAAAGGCGTGTTTCACTTTCAATTCCGCCTATTTTGCTTAGATTAGCGCTGTGTATATCAGAACCCGAGGTTTCAGGAAGATTATATTCTTTTGCGTAAAATTCCGCCCTGTAATTAAACCTTTCATTTTGCGCCGTATTAATAACCTCCACAGCGTCCGCATAATTCGGAATTAGTGCGATATAGCTTAAATACGGGGCCTGCCTGAATGGATGGGCATGCACAATAAATCCCCCGTCTGCATGGACGGTATCGCAATATTTTTTAATATCCCATGATAGCATTTCGGGATAATTTAAAAGCCAGTCGCGATCAAGTCCATAGGTCAAAAGATGCATTGGGCCTATTTGATATTCAAACCCGAAAAAAACGTCAATGCCGATTTTCTGCCCCTCCTCGTATGCGTTTTGATAGCCATTGCAGTAGAAATTAATTTTTTCATCCCAAGGCAAATCAAAAGGTACTGTAGTGTTTCCGTTTAAAAAATGGTCGGTAACAAAAATTCCGCTGTATCCAATTTCCTTATACACCCTTGCCATGCTCGCCCCGTCGGCGGTTCCGCATTTACTTCCCTCGCTTGTATGTAAATGCGTTTCATATTTGTATCCCATGTGAATCTCCTACTTCTTTCTTAATCTCAGCAGTTCCCTTGCGTGGGCGATTGCGGTTTCGGTTAAATGACTGCCGGAATTTATTCTGGCAATTTCGTTAACTCTGCCCTCGTCGTCAAGAAGAACAAGCTTAGTTTTTGTAATGCCGCCCTCAACCTGTTTATCAATAAGATAATGGTGGTCGGCGATTGCGGCTATATGCGGGCTGTGCGTTATAATAATTGTTTGATTTTGCACTGATACCTTTATTAGCTTGTCCGCAACCTTTTCGGCTGTTCTGCCGCTTATGCCAGTGTCAATTTCATCGAATATATAGGTTTCAACAATATCAAAAGAAGAAATAATGCTTTTAAGCGCAAGCATAATCCTTGAAAGCTCGCCGCCCGAAGCAATTTTCGCAATAGGCTTTAATTGCTCGCCCGGGTTGGGTGATATTAAAAATTCCACAGTATCTTTTCCGGCAGATGTGTAATTTTGCGCCTCATCTATTAAAATTGAAAATTTCGCACCCGGCATATTCAGCTCGGATAATTCCTTTTCAATTTCCTTTTCAAGAATTTTAGCGCATTTATTGCGGATAACCGAAATTTCCTGCGCGCTTTTTTTAATTTTTTCGAAGACCTTATCATATTCTGCCGTAAACCCTAAAAGCTGTTCGCTGCTGCCTGTAAGTTCACTTAACCTTTTCTGAGCTTTTTCTTGGAATTCAATCAACCCCGAAAATCCGCTTTTATATTTGGAACACATCTGCCGTATTTCATATAAACGCTCGTTTAACTTATCCAGCTCGCTTTCATTATATTCCATAGAATTTGAGTAATTATCAATTGTATAGCCTATATCATCCAGCCGATAAGCAAGATCGGCAACTTCGTTGTAAATGCTTTGAAGCTCGGGAGAAATATCAGAAATTGAGCTTAAATTTCGCATAGTATAATGAAGTGTATCCCTCGCGTTGTTTGATGAATCAATAAGCATCTCGTGTGCTTCTTTTAAAATATCGCTTATTTTTTCACTGTTTTCCAGCTCGCTTATACGGCTTTCAAGCTCTTCCTGCTCGCCTTCCTTGAGCTTTAATCCGGATATTTCCTGAATCTGAAACTGCAAAATATCAATCTCACGTTTGCGCGAGTCCTCATTTTGTCTAAGCTCTTTTATTTTGCGGTCAAGCTGCTTATAGCTTACGTATAATTCCTCATATATTCGCATAGGCGCCTCCAGCTTGTCCCATGCCCAGCCGTCTAAAAGCCCGATATGCTTTTCCGGTGAGTATAAAACCGCCGTATCCTGCTGACCGTGTATATTAATTAATAGCTTGCCGATATCCTTTAAGGTGGAAAGCTGGCATACTCTGTCATTGATTTTGCATAAACCTCTGCCGTCCGCGGAAATTTCCCTGCTAAGTATAATCGAATTGTCCTCGGTTTTTTCTATATTAAATTCCAAAAGCTTGTCCCAAAAAGCGTCCTTTAAATAAAAAAGAGCCGTAACCGCAGCTTTTTGCTTGCCTGTGCGGATAATATCCTTTGTGGTGCGATGACCCAAGACCATACCGATAGAGTCAATTATAATAGATTTTCCCGCGCCTGTTTCGCCAGTCAGAACATTAAGACCGTCGTAAAACCCAATTTCCGCTTTTTCAATTACAGCGATATTTTCTATATTAATATAAGCTAACATGAAGTCACTTCCTATTTAATCATCAATTTCAGCCTAGCACTAATTTTTGCTGCGTCCTTATCCTCCGAGGTAACTACCATAATAGTGTCATCCCCGGCTATACAACCTAAAATTTCTTTATATTCCATAGCGTCTATTGCGGAAGCGGCTGCCTGCGCCATCCCCGACAGAGTTTTAAGCACAACGATATTGCGAGCGTTTTTAACGGATATTACAGACTCGGCAAAAACATTGCTCAGCCTGCTTTCCATATTGCCGATGGATTCAGAAGAAGATGTAGCATATTTATATATATCATTATCTGATAAAACCTTTATCAGCCTAAGCTCCTTTATATCTCTTGAAATTGTAGCCTGAGTCGCGATAATCCCATGCTCCGTCAGCCTTTTCGCCAGCTCCTCCTGTGTTTGTATAACGTTATCTTTAATCACCTGCAAAATGTAAGAATGCCGTTCATATTTATTCATAAGAGTGACTCCTTCCTTATAAGTAATAATTTACTTGCCGAGTTTTTTCCTGAGCACGCTGTAAAAACTGCGGTTACCCATGCTGATTAGCTTAACATTATTGCTTGACTTGGAAATTGCTATTTTATATCCCGGTTTTATAGTAAGCTCATCCTGGCCGTCAACCGACATTGTGGCGTAAGAATTCGGCGAGCCGCCCAGTGATATATTAATCCATTTATCAGCCGGAAGAACTACACTTCTGGTATGCAGGTCATATGCGCAAATGGGAGTTATTAAAAACATTTCCATAGTAGGCTCCGCGACAGGGCCGCCCGCCGAAAGGGAATACGCGGTTGACCCTGTGGGGGTTGAAATAATAACGCCGTCCGCCATATAGGTATCCAATAAATCTTCATCAGCGGTAATTTCAATTTCAATCATCTTGGGATAAGAGCCGCGCATAACGGTAATATCATTAAAAGCCAGCAAATCCTGAGTTCTTCCGGTCTGAGTATGAACATGCAGGCAGAACATCATTCGTTTTTCTATCTTATAATCCTGAGCGAGGATTCTTTCTGCCATATTTTGAATTTCCGAAACCTCAACCGAAGCTAAAAAACCTATTTTACCCAAATTTACTCCGCAAACCGGAACACTGAACACAGCGGCGGCCTTTGCTGCTCTGATAATAGTGCCGTCGCCGCCCAAAACAACAACAACATCCGTATCTATAAATACCTCATCTGTAAGCCTGTCGGTATAAACATTTATGTTAGCCCTGCCGTCAAAGGCTTGTATTACACTATTTAGAATTGTGCCGTCAGAATCCTTTTTTTTGTTAGCTATAATTGAAATATTCATACAAACCTCCGATTTGGTATTCTTATACATTATTATATAAAAAACTTGGATAAATTTCAAGTCATTTTAATAAAAAATATTAATTCGTTTATTTTTATAATGCGCCTGCGGGAGCAGGTACAAAGGTATGATTTATGAATAAGCAAAATTACCGCACGATTTCTATGTTAATTAAGATAGTAAAAAAGCGTGACCTTGCGGCCACGCCTTATATTATACTGCTCTTTCAACTTTTCCTGAACGTAAGCAACGAGTACATACACTTAATTTTTTCGGTGTGCCGTTAACTACTGCTTTTACGCTTCTTATGTTAGGTTTCCAAGTGCGATTTGAACGTCTGTGAGAGTGACTCACTTTAATACCAAAGCTTAAGCTTTTTCCGCATATTTCACATTTTGCCATCTATATGACACCTCCATTATATTTCTAACGCAATAATACTATTTTATCAGAAATAGCTACGATTTGCAATAGATTTTCTTAAAAACATTATTTTTTATCAAAACAGCGATTAATTTAATAGAATTTATAGATTTTTTTGTATATATTGCACATAATTATTTTAGCTTGTTCATAATCAATGTAATTTATACTATATAATTCCATCGGAATTTTACAGCATTGAATACAAAAAAATATAAGGAAAAGTAAATCGTGACCGAATTGTAATATATTTGTTGTTTAAAAGTAATAAAAATTATGGTATAATATAATAGCTATAATATTATTGAAAGGTATGACCTAAAGATGAAAAGACTCATAATGTCATTTTTTGTTTGTTTTTTAATAGCAAACATGACATGCGCGCTTGCTTTTGCGCAGACTGTTACTCCTATTGTGCGGGATGTTGACTTGATTAAAATTATTAACTCCACCGAAGACGGTAATCAAAATATAACAATAGTGCGCGCAAATTTAAATAATCCTAATCTTGCAATTAAAACATTATTTTCGGACGATGGCGCAAGTGTAAGGGAAAATGTTAAATCGCTCGCTGATGAAAGAAAAGCGATTGCCGCTGTTAATGCCGATTTTTTCGCTTGGGGAGATAAAAGCGGGACGGGCTCTCCGATTGGATATAACGTGGTAGACGGAGAGCTTATTTCTTCTCCTTGTATAGCCGAAAATGTTGCGGCGGCGGCTACTAATAAAGATGGTGAAAATCTGTTTGCCTATTTTCAAAGGCAAATGACAATTACCTCACCTCGCGGAGTGACGGAAGAAATTAAACATATAAATAAATATGATGATTTATCAGGTATCGTTATGTATACTCCGGTATGGGGAAAATATTCGCTTGGGTCAAGCGGTACACAGGTTGAAGTGGTAGTAGATAATGATATTGTAAAAGAAATAAGAAGGGATCAGCCTGCTGCGGAAATTCCGAAGAATGGGTACATACTGGCGGGCTTGTCAGATGTAACCAGCTTTTTGACAGAGTATGTAAAAGTGGGTGATAAGCTTAAGCTTGACATAAAAATTACGCCTGAATTTGACGCGGAAAACGTGATAGGCGGCGGAACAATTTTAGTTACAGAAGGCGTTGAAGCCGAGATTACACATAACATAACGGGCAGACAGCCAAGAAGCGCTTTTGGGGTTGATAAAACAGGAAAAATAGTATATCTAATTACGGTGGACGGCAGGGACGCGGGCGGCAGTATAGGAATGACGCTTGCGGAGCTAAGAAGCTTTATGATAGATTACGGTATTTATAACGGCATAAATTTTGACGGAGGAGGTTCCACTCAGCTTGCTGTCAGGCAGTTAGGCGAGAATGAATCCACAATAATGAACACTGTATGCGAAACCCCGTACCGAAAAGTAATAAATGCTTTGGGAATTGTTTCAACAGGTAAAGCCGGTATAGCTGAAATGATTGATTTAAATGTTGAAATGCCGACTATGTTCGTAAATACGGGTATAAGCGTATCAGCAGATTTATATGACCAGGTTTATAAAAAAATGGACGGGGATATAGATATAAGTTTAAGCGGTGTTAAAGGAAGTATTGATGATGAATTGTTTATTCCCGCCGCTACGGGCACGGCTGTAATATCCGCAAAATCCGGAGATATAACCGCAAGCTCAAAGGTAAAGGTTTTATCAGGGCCGGATATTTTAAAGCTTAATTCGGACAGCTATTATATGAAAAGCGGCGAACGCAAGGTAATTACAATGACGGGTTACACAAGCGACGGCGAAATGGTGTATATTAATCCGAAATACGCTAAGTTTTCACAAACAAACCCGATTTTAAAAAGCATAGACGGCGGCATTGAAGCGACAGGCAGAGGAATAACACAGATAACCTATAAGCTTGGCAATGCAACAGCTTCTGCTACCGTTTCCGTAGACTCTGATATAATAGACGCGGAATATAATAATCAGACGGATAGATTTGAACAGGCAAACGGAAGCGTATACGTTTATCCGTCCAATGTAAGCGGTGCTTATAAAATTTCAAACGAAAAAGCTAAAAGCGGACAGACGAGCGGCAAGCTGTGGTATGATTTTCTGCCCGAGATGGACGTGGTTCAATGCGCGGGTATAAGCTTCAGTAATCCAATTGAAATTACTCAGCCGAATTCGCAGCTTAAGGTTGACGTTTACGCAAACAGCACAAATAAACAATGGCTGAGATATATGCTTACCGATGCGAACGGTGAGTTACATAGGCTGGATTTGGCAAGCGTAATAAACTGGAACGGTTGGCGCAAGGTAACAGCAAAAGTTCCGGATGATATTGCGCTGCCGGCAAAGCTTACAAAAATTTATGTAGTGCAGCCCGATAAAATTTTACATACAAAAGGCGCAGTTTATTTCGATGACTTAACGGTAGACATAAACCCCACGATATCAATAACGGCGTGTATTGAGGAGGAAAATAATTTCATTAACAGACTTGCTGACATGAAGCTTAAAACAGAGCTTGCAAAAAGCGGAGTTTCACTTAATTTCGCTGATAAAAGCTTAGGAAATACAAAAACAGTAAGAAACGGAATTGCGATAATAAAGCTCAAAGATTTTAAAAATAGCAGCCTGACATGGTTTAGTGACAGCATAAATTCGGCGGAAGAGAAAACAATAGTTATAACAACGGGGGATAACCCAAAAAATGAACCCGGATTAATCTCAATCATAACAGCTATGAAAAATAAAGGCATAACACCTGTATTTGTATATAAAGCGGCGGAATCAAAAACAGAAAAAACAGATGATGTAAATTATGTATCGTTAAGGTCTGTGGCGCCGTCTGTTACAAAGCATATCAATACAATAGACCTGTTTAATATATATGTAAAAGACGGCAAAACGGAATTAAAGATTGAAACATTAAATCTGTGGTGAAACAACGGGAATATAACGGGCGGCTAATAGCCGCCCACATAGCCGCCCATACAAATAATAACCAATACAATAGGAGGTATTTATGAACAAATCACAGATAATCAAAGAACTTAAATCCATCAAGGTAGAATTGCTCGCTGACAGATGTATAGAATTACATAATGAAGGGATTAAGATTCCTCCTTCAATCATAAAACGTCTGTCGGAATATGAACGGGTTTTAAATATGCTTGAATTCGACAAAAGCTTTAACGAGTCACCTATTGCAGGTGTTGACGAAGCGGGCAGAGGACCGCTTGCGGGAAGCGTATACACCGCCGCTGTAATTTTTCCTCCGAACACAATAATCGAGGGCATTAACGATTCAAAAAAGCTTAGTGAAAAAACAAGGGAGGAGCTTTTTGAAATAATAATACAGAAAGCATTGGCATATGAAATTTCAGCTGTAGATAGTCAGACAATTGATGAAATTAACATCAGAAACGCAACCTATAAGGGAATGAATATGGCAGTGGAAAATCTGAAAATCACTCCTAAACATGTGCTTATAGACGGCGACGCGGTAACCGGAATGTACCTTCCGCATACCTGCGTTATTAAGGGGGATTCTAAAAGCCTTGCCATATCCGCCGCTTCAATTTTAGCAAAGGTAAGCCGTGACAGATACATTAAAGAACTGGATATAAAGTATCCCGAATATGGTTTCGCTAAGCATAAGGGTTACGGTACAAAAGAACATATTGAGGCTTTAAAAAAATTCGGTCCGCTTTCTTTTCACAGAAAGACATTTATTAAAAATTTTATACAATTTTAAATAATCGTTAAAAATTTTACTAAATTTTAAAAAAACTATTGCTATTTCTAAAATAATGTGATATAATAGTAAGGTAGTTTATAAAAGGTTGATGAGTGGGTTGAAAAGCCCACTCATTTTGCTTGAAAGGGATAGGAACGATAAGATGAATAAAGTTGAAAAGATCACATACGACCTTGCTACACCCATAGTAGAGCAGCATAATTGTTATATTTATGATATTGAATATATTAAGGAAGGCGGCTTATGGTACCTTCGTTTGTATATAGATAAAGAAGGCGGCGTAGGAGTGGATGATTGCGAAGCTGTAAGCCGTGGATTAAGCGATATTTTAGATCAAAACGACCCGATTTCGGGGAATTATTATCTTGAGGTTTCTTCTCCGGGTATTGAAAGAAAGCTGACGCTGCCGTGGCATTTTGAAAAATATATTTTGCAGGCGGTTGATGTGAAGCTCTATAAAGCAATAGAAGGAAAAAAGAAATATACAGGAATTTTAAAAGCCTATGACGGAACTTCACTTGTCATTGAGGACAATAATAAAGATGTTACAATTGAAACAGAAAATATAAGCTTAGTAAAACTACATTATGAATTTGGGGGTATTTAAACAAAATGAAAAATGAGTTAAATGAAGCATTGGCGCTTCTGGAAAAGGAAAAAGGGATTAAAAAGGAATTTGTGCTGGAGGCGCTTGAAACTGCTCTTACACATGCGTACAAAAAGAACTATAAGGAAGACAGAGAAAACGTTGAAGTAAGGATAAACAGCTCAACCGGCGACATCAGAGTTATTTCCAAATGCATTGTAGTTGAAAACATAGGCGATCTTGCGGAAAGCAACGAAATTTTAATTGAGGACGCCAGAAAAATTAAAAAAGACGCTTGTGTGGGCGAGTATGTTGAAAAGGAAATTCTGCCCAGGGATTTCGGACGTATAGCTGCGCAAACCGCGAAACAGATAATTCTGCAAAAAATCCGTGAAGCGGAAAGAGAGCAGATTCTGCGTGACTTCGACATAAAATCCGGAGATATAATAAGCGGCACTGTGGACAGAGTGGAAAAGGTGGAGTTCAAGCAGAAGGACGGTACAAAAAAGGCGGATAAACCGAGATATAATGTGATTTTTGATTTAGGAAAAGCGGATGCGGTTATGCCTTCTAAAGGGCAGGTTCCGGGTGAGTCTTATATTCACGGGAAAAGGCTTTTGTTATATGTAATTGATATAAACAATACTCCGAAAGGGCCGTACGTTCAGGTTTCCCGTTCCGGGACGGAATTTATAGCAAAGCTTTTTGAAAGAGAAGTTCCCGAAATTAAAGAAGGTATTGTTGAAATTAAATCGATATCAAGAGAGCCGGGCGTCCGCAGCAAGATTGCAGTATTATCAAACGATTCGGATGTTGAGCCGGTAGGAGCCTGCGTAGGAAATAAGGGCGGCAGAGTAAACGCTGTAGTATCCGAGCTTAGCGGTGAAAAGGTTGATATTGTTAAATACAGTGAAAAACCGGAAGAATTGATAGCCGCGGCGCTTGCTCCGGCAAAGGTAACAAAGGTTATAGTTAATTATGACGCGTTTGAGCAGGGAATTAAGGAAGCGGTGGTTATAGTTGATGAAGGCCAGCTTTCGCTTGCGATAGGCAAGGAAGGTCTTAACGCAAAGCTTGCCGCAAGGCTTACAAGCTGGAAAATTGACATTAAAAGCGACCGTCAGTATTTAGCTGGAATGTCGGATAATATAGAAAGCATTAATGAATCAGAAGAATAATCGGAGGCAGCCGTGAAAGAGAAAAAAATTCCGAAACGTAAATGTATCGCCTGCAATGAAATGAAAGAAAAGCATGAGCTCGTGCGCATAGTTAAATCTGCGGAGGGTGAATTATCAGTTGACAGCACCGGGAAAAAGAATGGCAGGGGCTGTTATATATGCAATAGCATAGAGTGCTTAAAGCAGGCTAAAAAGATGAGAAAAATTGAAAGAACCTTTTCTATGAAGGTTCCGGCGGAAATTTATGACGCTCTGGAAAATGAAATAAAGCAATAGGAGACTAAATATGAATGAAAAGCTGGTTCGCCTGCTTGGGCTAAGCCGTAAAGCAGGAGGCTGTATCTGCGGAGCGTCAGCAGTTGAATTTTCAATAAAATCAGGCAAATGCAGGCTGGTTATGATTGCGGATGACGCGGGCGGCAGTACTAAAGACAAGTTCGTTCACCTATGTGAATTAAATAATATTAAACATATAATTCTAGCTGATAAAGCGAGCCTGGGAAAAGCTGTCGGGTATGATGAAAAGGCTGTCATAGGTATAGCGAATGAAAATTTTGCGGAAGGAATTTATCGGCAGGTTTCAAAGGAATAAACTTTAAATAAACCTTGCGCAAAAGGCGCAAATAATGCAGAGTACTTAATGGAGGTAAATAAATGATAAAAATAAAAATTAGTGAAATTGCAAAGGATTTTGACGAACAGAGTAAGGAAATTGTAAATGAACTTAAAGCTGCCGGCTTGACTAAAAAAAGCACATCAAGCAGCTTGGACGAAAGCGAGCTTGATATATTGTTTGATATAATGACAAAAAAATATGATGACGGCACACCGGTTAATATGCAGAAAACAAAACAGGAAGAACCGTCTAATGATGCTCCTGAGGAAGAATCGTCTGAAAAGGAAAAAGAAGAAGAAAATGTGATTGCGAAAAAATCACGTTATGTTGACACAAGAGCGAATGCGGTTGATTTGCAGAAATTTGAAGAGGAAACCCGCCTGCAGGAAATACTCGTGGATGTTGATGACAGCGCTATTAAAAAAGAAAAAATAAAAAAAGGCGTCAGCAGAGTAAAAAAAGATAAACCTGATGATAATATAGATAAGCTTCAAAAAATAGCTAAACCTAAAAAAGAAGAAATTCTTGTGCTCATTCCCGATGAAATTACAGTCGGCGAGCTTGCGGAAAGAATGAAAAAACCGGCGACAGAGGTTATTAAACGTCTTATGCTGCTTGGCACTATGGCAACAATTAATGATGTATTGGATTTTGATACAGCTTCGCTTGTTGCGGAGGATTTGGGCGGAAGTGTAGAGCGTGAAATAATTGTAACAGCCGAGGATATACTATTTAACGATGTAGATGACGATGAAACGTCACTGCAGTCCCGTCCGCCTGTGGTTGTTGTTATGGGTCACGTAGACCACGGTAAAACCTCTCTGCTTGATTATATAAGAAAAACTCAGGTTACCGCGACTGAAGCGGGCGGTATTACACAGCATATCGGCGCATATAGTGTAAATGTAAAGGAAAGGGTTATTACCTTCCTGGATACACCGGGGCATGAAGCGTTTACAGCAATGAGGCTCCGCGGAGCGCAGGTAACGGATATTGCAATTCTAGTTGTTGCGGCGGATGACGGAATTATGCCTCAGACAGTAGAGGCGATTAACCATGCCAAAGCGGCAGGAGTTACGATAATTATAGCTATTAACAAAATGGATAGACCGTCCGCGAATCCGGACAGAGTAAAGCAGGAGCTTACAGAATATGAGCTGTTGCCGGAGGATTGGGGCGGAGATACTATATGTGTACCCGTATCGGCTCTCACGGGTCAGGGAATTGAGGATTTGCTTGAAATGGTTACTCTTGTCGCTGATATGAAGGAGCTTAAAGCTAATCCTAACAGAAACGCAAAAGGAACTGTTATTGAATCCCGTCTTGATAAAAATAAGGGTACTGTGGCAACTGTGCTTGTTCAAAATGGTACTTTAAAGGTAGGTGACCTTATCGTTGCGGGAACCTGCATGGGTAAAATCCGCGCGATGACAGATTATAAAGGCAGAAAGGTGCAGGAGGCAGGCCCTTCAACACCGGTTGAAATTCTGGGCTTATCCGAAGTTCCGGACGGTGGAGATATATTCTATTGCGTTGAAAATGAAAGAATGGCAAAAAACGTTGTTGAATCTCGCAAATTCAAAGCTAAAGAGGAAGAACAGAACCTCCGTAAACCTGTATCGCTTGACGACCTGTTCAGCCAGATAAATAACGGTGAAGTTAAGGATTTAAATATAATCGTAAAAGCGGATGTTCAGGGTTCTGTTGAGGCGGTAAAACAGTCGCTGCTAAAACTTACAAATGAAGAGGTGCGCATAAATATTATTCATGGCGGCGTAGGCGCTGTTAATGAATCAGATGTTATGCTGGCGGACGCGTCAAACGCTATAATAGTTGGCTTTAACGTGCGCCCGACAAACGGGGCTATGGATTCAGCTCAGGACAAAAAGGTCGATGTTCGTTTGTATCGCGTAATTTATCAGGCAATAGAAGAAATAGAAGCCGCGATGAAAGGTATGCTTGCGCCTCAGTTTAAAGAGGTTGTAACAGGCCATGCGGAAATCCGTCAGTTGTTCAAGGTTTCAGGCGTAGGTACAATTGCCGGATGCCATGTTATAGACGGTAAAATAGGCAGAAACAGCAGTATTCGTATTGTACGTGACGGTATAGTAATTCACGAAGGTGCTTTAAGTTCGCTCAAACGCTTCAAGGATGACGCAAAAGAGGTTTCCGAAGGCTTTGAATGCGGTATGAGTATAGAAAGATTCAATGATTTAAAAGAAAATGATATAGTTGAAGCATTCGTTATGGAAGAAATTGAAAGAAAATAAAGCCGCACGCAAATGGCGGCGGATTGGAGAGCGGCAATGTCATACGATAGGATAGACAGGGTGTCCGAAGAAGTAAAAAGAGAGCTGGCATCGCTTATTCGCGAGCTCAAAGACCCGAGGATTCCCGAATTTATAACTATAGTAGCCGTTAAGGTTACAAAGGATTTTAAGTTTGCTAAAGCGTATATAAGCATAATGGGTGAAAAGGAAGCTAAGGATAACGCCATAAAAGGGCTTAACAGCGCAAGCGGCTTTATCCGCAGAGAAATCGGTCAGCGCCTGCAGCTAAGGTATACGCCTGAGTTTACGTTTGTTTTAGATAATTCAATAGAATATGGGGCGCATATTTCTAAGGTTTTGTCGGATATGGAGAAAAAATGACATAAGGAGGAGCTATGGAACTTAATCTGATAGCTAATGTTATTAAAAAACAGAAAAACGCGCTTATTATTACTCATACCAATCCGGACGGAGACGCTTTGGGCAGCAGTTTTGCTCTCAAGTTTATGCTGGATAAAATAGGAATAGAATCTGAGGTTGTTCTGGAAAAGCCAATCCCGAGAGATTTTAATTTTACCGGCTGGAAACCACTTATATTTAATGAAAATATAAATGGAAGCTTTGTAATTGGGCTGGATGTAAGTGATACACTACGGTTTGGCATTTGCGCCGATATTTTTATAAAATCAGAAAGTCAGGTAATAATTGACCATCATTTGTCAACAAAAAATGAATGTGAGCTTTTATATTCCGATTCAGGCTCGGCAGCTACAGGCGAAATAATATACAGGCTTTTGAAACTGCTCGATATAAAGCTTGACAAGGATATAGCAACCGCGCTTTATATATCAATAATGTCGGATACAGGAGGATGCAAGTTCGGCAACACAACAGCGAATACGCATTTTATTCTGGCAGATTTAATCGGCTTTGTTAATCATGCTTATGTCAACCGTATGATTTTTGATATAATGTCAATGGAAAAGGTGAAGCTTCAGGGAAAGCTGCTTTCGGAAATTGAATTTTATGCGGACGGGCAAATCGGGGTTATATCCGCTGAAGCAGGAATTGCCGGGGACGAATATGAATTAAACGGTATGGTTAATCTTGCGCTGAATATTGAAGGCGCAAGAGCCGGTGTTTTGTTTAAGGAAAAAGGAGAAAACGAAATAAAGGTAAGCCTGCGTACCGCAGGAGATATTAACGCAATGGAGGTTTGCGCGGCTTTCGGCGGCGGCGGACATAAGAATGCTGCGGGCTGTACTATCCATGAGTCTTTGGGAACGGCAAAGAATTTGTTTTTAGATAAATTAAAGGAGCATATATGAACGGTATTGTAAATATTTATAAGCCGCTCGGCATATCCTCTTATGGAGTTGTAGGCAAAGTTAAGAGAATACTTAATATAAAAAAGGTAGGGCACACAGGCACGCTTGACCCGGAAGCGGAAGGAGTCCTGCCTGTTTGTATTGGTAAAGGAACAAAGCTTTCAGGTATGCTTACGGACGCTACAAAAAAATACAGGGCGAAAATTAAACTCGGCGTAACAACGGATAGCCAGGACGCGCAGGGAAACATAATAAAAACGTCTGACGTTAATATTACTTATGAGGATTTTTGCAGTGCGGCTGCTGATTTTGTAGGTGAAATACAGCAGATTCCGCCTATGTATTCCGCTATAAAAAAAGACGGAAAAAAGCTCTATGAGCTTGCCAGGCAGGGTATAGAAGTTGAGCGCGCTCCAAGAAAAATCACAATTTTTTCAATTGATATTATAGAATTTGAAAAGGACGTCGGAATTATAGATGTCTTCTGCTCAAAAGGAACATACATCAGAACGCTTTGCCACGATATAGGCGAAAGCCTGGGCACAGGCGCGATTATGCAGGAGCTTACCCGAACGGCAAGCGGAAGATTTAACATAGAATCCTCTGTAACTCTGGAGAAATTTGTAAAAAATCCCGAACAATATATAATACCAGTTGAGGATATTTTGGATATTTATCCGAAATACACAGTAAATGAGGAGCAGGAGTTTAGGGTAAAAAACGGATGCACAGTGCCCGTGGAAAATATAAACCAAAGCCAGATTTACAGAGTATATTCAAAGTCGGGCGAATTTTTATGCCTGTCTGTAGGAGTAAACCCCGATAAACCATGTCTTAAACTGCATACGGCGTTTTTTTAGGTAAAATAAATACACATAGGTTATGGATTTAATTTCTATAACCTTTTTTAATTAACAAAATTATAAAAAATATTGAAATATAGGGAACTTTTGTTAAAATTGCACGTCTAATTAATATAAATCATATTAAAGGGGTGGATTTCTGTGTTAAAAAGGAAAATGGTCTTTGGTTTGGTGTTGATTTTGGTATTAACTTTACTTAGCGCAATCGCGCAAACAACTTACAGTGATGTTTCAGGAACAAAATATGAAGAAGCTGTAAATGTACTATCAGCTTTGAATATTTTGAGCGGCTATGAGGACGGTACTTTTATGGTAAATAATAATTTAACCCGCGCCGAAGCGGTTAAATTATTATGCAAATTGGCAGGTGTTGATTTAAATGAAGCAAGCAATACGGTTTTTGAAGATGTTCCCAAAAATTATTGGGCTTCAGGATACATAAATATTGCAAGCAACATGGGAATTGTAAGCGGAGAGGATGACGGCAATTTTTATCCAGACAGAGATGTAACCTATGAGCAGTTTATCAAGATGATTGTAATAGCCTTAGGCTATAATGAGGAAGCGCAAGCCTGCGGCGGATATCCAATCGGATATTTTACCGAGGCGCAATATTTAAAAATTACCGCCAATATTGAATTGGAATGGGAAGAGCCTATAACAAGAGGAGATACGGCTTTAGTAATATATAACTCATTAAACGTACCTGTAAAGGAAAAACAGGTTTATAATGTCACGCCTTCTCCGTCTGCCACTCCGGTTATTCAAGCAACTCCAAGCGCTGCTAATGAGACATTTTATGACGTAGCGTCACCTAAAATAAACGGTGCGTCAGGAGGCGGGGGAGGCGGCAGCTACGGCATATCAGGATATATACCGCCTGAAAATTATAATACCGAGGAATATAGCGCAAATGAAGAAAATAACTATAAATCAGCTCTTGAAGACCCGGTATCAACCTTTTCAATAGATGTCGACACTGCTTCCTACAGCAATATCAGAAGGATTTTAAATGGGGGTCAGCTTCCGACAGGCGGCGCGGTGAGAATTGAGGAAATGATAAATTATTTCAGTTATGATTATCCTCAGCCGGAGGATGGCGAGCCATTTTCGGTAAATACCGAGGTCGCAAAATGCCCGTGGAATGAGGGGCATAATCTCGCGCTTGTTAATTTGCAGGGTAGAAATATAAGCATGGATAAGCTTCCTCCGAATAATCTGGTATTTTTAATTGATGTTTCAGGCTCGATGAGAGATGAAAACAAATTGCCGTTACTTAAAGAATCATTAAGCTTAATGGTTGATAAAATGAGACCGCAGGACAAAATATCAATCGTGGTGTATGCGAGCGGAACAGGCGTGCTGCTTAGCGGCGCGGGCGGGAATGATAAAGAAAACATAGAAAATGTAATACGCAGCCTTGGCGCAGGAGGTTCAACGGCAGGGTCGGCAGGAATTCAGCTTGCTTATGAAACCGCTAAAAACAATTTTATACCAAACGGAAATAATCGGGTAATTCTCGGTACGGACGGCGATTTTAATGTGGGGGCAAACAGTGAAAGTGATTTAGAAACTCTTATTGAGGAAAAACGTGACTGCGGAATAGGCTTAAGCGTGCTTGGATTCGGCATGGGTAATATCAAGGATAATAAAATGGAGCTTTTAGCGGATAAGGGTAATGGGAATTATGCTTATATCGACAGTATTCAGGAAGCAAAAAAGGTGCTTGTGGGTCAGCTTGCCGGAACATTATATACAATAGCAAAGGATGTTAAAATACAAGTGGAGTTTAACCCTGCAAAGGTTAAAGAATACAGGCTTATCGGATATGAAAACCGGCTTCTCGACAGCGAGGATTTCAATGATGATACAAAAGACGCGGGCGAGCTTGGAGCCGGACATACTGTAACAGCTCTTTATGAGCTTGTGCCGGCGGATTCAAAGGAAGTGAACGCGAATACGGACGCTTTAAAATATCAGACAAAAACCGTAAGTTCAATAGATGAATTATTGACTATTAAATTAAGGTATAAAGAACCGGCGGAAGATGAAAGCAAGCTGATTACAAAATCGCTGGATTCTAATATCGGCAGTACAATGTCTGAAAATATGGGATTTGCTGCCGCAGTTGCGGAGTTCGGGCTTTTACTTTCGGATTCAGAATACAAAGGAAACGCGAGCTATGAGAGTGTTATAAAAAGAGCTTCCGATAATTCGAAAAACGATGCGGAAGGGTATAGAGCGGATTTTATATCAATTGTAAAAAAGGCTATGGCACTTGAAAAATAGGTCTAAAAAGTAAAAAAGACGGAATATATTCGGGATTCTCAAATTTAACGGCAGGCATTGATAAAATTAATATCAAAAGGTACATAGTTATGGTAATTATGTACCTTTTTAAATTATCATTATAATATGTATTTTCAGGGCGCAAATTGAACAAAGTATGTTTATATTATACTAATAGATTGTTAAAATTAACATACTTTGAGAATATTCCGGTTATTTTTTTGTCAAAGTATATAAATTATATAGATTTACTTGCAAAAAAGGTAAATTTGATATAGAATATATTATGTGATTTTACGAGAAAAATTAAAAATAAGAGGTGTAGTTAAAAATGTTAGACAAAAAAACTGTTGAGGATATTTCCGTAAGCGGTAAAAAAGTTTTGGTAAGATGTGATTTTAATGTTCCGCTTGATGAAAACCAAAACATTACTGACGAAAACCGTATAGTGGGCGCGCTGCCAACAATAAAATATTTAATAGAAAACAAAGCAAAGGTTATTTTATGTTCGCATCTGGGCAGACCAAAGGGCGAATTTAACATGAAATATAGTCTTGCGCCTGTTGCGAAAAGATTATCCGAGCTTTTGGGCAAAAACGTTGTTATGGCGGCAGACGTTATCGGTGACAGCGCAAAGGCGGCTGTAAATAATATGAAAGAAGGCGACGTTGTTCTTCTTGAAAATGTTCGTTTCCATAAAGAGGAAGAACAAAATGACCCAGAATTCGCAAAGAAGCTCGCAAGCTTTGCTGAAATTTTTGTAAATGACGCGTTCGGAACAGCACACAGAGCGCACGCTTCAACAGCGGGAGTAGCGGATTATCTTCCGGCTGTTTCAGGTTATTTGATTCAAAAAGAAATTAATTTCCTCGGTAACGCGGTTATGAGTCCTAAAAAACCTTTTCTAGCGATTCTCGGCGGAGCTAAGGTAAAGGATAAAATCGGCGTAATAAATTCCCTTCTTGATAAGGTTGATTCTATTATAATAGGCGGCGGTATGGCTTATACATTTATTAAAGCCATGGGCGGAAAAATCGGAAATTCTCTCTGTGATGATGAAAGACTGGACTACTGCCGTGAGATTATGGAAAAAGCTAAGGCTAAAGGCGTTAATCTTTTAATTCCATGTGAAAATGTTATAGCGGATGAGTTTAAAAATGACGCTAATATAAAAACAGTGGCATCCGATGAAATTCCAGATGGTTGGCAGGGAATGGATATTGGGCCTGCTGCGATAGAAAAATTCAAGGATACTATATTAAGCGCTAAAACTATAGTTTGGAACGGACCTATGGGTGTATTTGAAATGCCTAATTTCGCTAATGGCACAAACGCTGTCGCTCAGCTTGTAGCGGAAGCCGACGCTGTCACAATCATCGGCGGTGGAGATTCCGCGGCTGCTGTGGAGCAGCTTGGGTTTGCGGATAAAATGAGCCATATTTCAACAGGCGGCGGAGCAAGCCTTGAATTCCTTGAAGGTCTTGAGCTTCCGGGTATTGCTTGTTTGCAGGATAAATAATCAAATTTTAGGGGGAACAAAATTGAGGACAAAAGTTATAGCTGGAAACTGGAAAATGAATAACACGCCGGCGGAAGGCGCTGAGCTTATAAATAATATAAAAGCCGCAGCTGACGCGGCAAAATGTGAGGTTGTGGTTTGTGCGCCGTTTATTGCGCTTCCCGCTGCGGTAAACGCCGCAAAAGGCAGCCGAATAGGCGTTGCCGCACAAAATTTACATTTTGAGGATAAAGGAGCGTTTACAGGCGAGGTTTCGGCGGATATGCTAAACGCTGCCGGCGTAAAATATGTTGTAATCGGTCACTCTGAAAGAAGAGAATACTTTGCTGAAACCGATGAAACAGTTAACAAAAAAACAATCAAAGCATTAGAAAAAGGAATAACTCCTATAGTTTGCTGCGGTGAAACCTTAGAGCAGAGAGAAAATGGGATTACCTTTGATTGGATTAGCATGCAGATAAAGCTCGCTATGAAAAATATTACAGCTGCCGACGCTGTTAAGGTTATAATCGCATATGAGCCTATATGGGCAATAGGAACGGGCAAAACAGCAACTGACGAGCAGGCAAACGAGGTTTGCGCAGCTATCAGAAAGTCACTTGCAGCAATATATGATGAAACAACAGCGCAAAATATCCGTATTTTATACGGCGGCAGCATGAACGCCAAAAACGCGGAAGGCTTACTCGCACAGCCCGATATAGACGGCGGATTAATTGGCGGCGCAAGCCTTAAAGCGGATGATTTTAACACAATCATTAAATTCGCATTATAGGAAAGAAGGTAAACCATGTCGAAAAAACCTTTATGTCTGTTAATAATGGACGGGTATGGTATAGCGCCGAAATGCTCCGCTAACGCAATATCGATGGCGAATACGCCGAATTTGGACAGCTATTATAAAAACTGCCCCAATACCACGCTTTCAGCCAGCGGAATGGATGTAGGACTTCCGGAAGGGCAGATGGGTAATTCCGAGGTAGGCCATACAAACATAGGAGCCGGCAGAATAGTATATCAGGAGCTTACCAGAATTACTAAAGCAATTCAGGACGGTAATTTTTTCAGCAATGAAGTATTATGCGGTGCTATGGAAAATTGCCTTAAAAATAAAACTAAGCTGCACCTTATAGGTCTTTTGTCGGACGGCGGGGTGCACAGCCATAATACTCATTTGTATGCGCTTATTGAAATGGCGAAACAAAAAGGCTTAAAAGAGGTTTATGTCCACTGCCTGCTTGACGGACGCGATGTTCCGCCGGATTCGGGTATTAAATACGTAAAAGAGCTTGAAGAAAAAATTAAAGAAATCGGCTGCGGAAGCATAGCTACTGTAATGGGCAGATATTACGCTATGGATCGTGACAACAGATGGGACAGAGTTGAAAAGGCCTACAACGCAATTTCAGCAGGCGAAGGAGTTATGGCGAAAAGCGCGTCCGAAGCTGTAGAGGCTTCTTACGCAGAAAAAGTATATGATGAATTCGTTGTGCCTTCGGTAATTGACATCAGCGGAGCCGCCTCAGAAAATGACAGCGTTATTTTCTTTAATTTCCGCCCCGACCGTGCCAGAGAAATTACCCGCTGCTTTGTGGATAATGATTTTACAGGCTTTGAAAGAAAGAAATTCTTTAAGGTTTCCTATGTGTGCATGACTCAGTACGACGCTCTTATGCCGAATGTGGAGGTTGCGTTCAAGCCTCAGGAGCTTACGAATACGTTAGGTGAAATTTTAAGCGAAAACGGCTTGGAGCAGCTTAGAATCGCGGAAACCGAAAAATACGCTCATGTAACATTCTTTTTTAACGGAGGTAATGAAGCGGTATACGAGGGCGAGGACAGAGCTTTAATCCTGTCGCCCAAGGTTGCGACCTATGATTTAAAGCCTGAAATGAGCGCTTATGAGGTTGCGGATGAATGCATAAAACGAATTGACAGTGATAAATACGATGTGATTATTTTGAACTTTGCCAATTGCGACATGGTCGGGCATACAGGCTTTATGGAGGCTGCAATAAAGGCGGTAGAAACGGTTGACGAATGCGTAGGCAAAATAGTGTCAAAAATTTCTGAAAAGGGCGGAATCACGCTGATAACCGCAGACCATGGAAATGCCGATTGCATGGTTGACGCGGACGGCGGACCATTTACAGCGCATACAACCAACAAGGTGCCGTTTATCGTGGCAGGAAAGGATTGCAGCTTATCGCAGGGCAAGCTGGCGGATATTGCGCCTACTATGTTGAATTTATTAGGTATTAAGGTTCCGGCAGAAATGACGGGCAAAAATCTTATCAGTTAATATATCCTGGGATAATCATCCCTGGGATTAATTATAAAATTAAATTTTGAGAGGAGAATATTAAAATGAAACAATTTATCGAAATCATTGATATTGTCGGCCGCGAAATATTAGATTCACGCGGAAATCCTACAGTAGAAGTAGAAGTATATACAGAGGGCGGCTTTGTGGGTCGCGCGGCGGTGCCATCAGGCGCTTCAACAGGCGCTTTTGAAGCGGTTGAGCTTCGTGACGGCGGCAACAGATATTTAGGCAGAGGCGTTCAGAACGCGGTTGACAATGTTAACAACATTATTGCTGAAGAAATCATCGGCATGAACGTTTTAGACCAGGTTGATATAGACAGGGCTATGATAGCGCTTGACGGCACACCAAACAAAGGCAAGCTCGGCGCAAATGCTATTTTAGGCGTTTCTCTTGCTTGCGCTCAGGCAGCAGCTAGCGCTCTCGGAATAAGCTTATACAACTATATCGGCGGCGCTAACGCAAAAACTCTTCCGGTTCCTATGATGAATATCATCAACGGCGGAAAACATGCTGATAACAGCGTAAACATTCAGGAATTCATGATTATGCCTGTTGGCGCATCATCCTTTAAACAAGCTCTGCAATGGTGTGCAGAAGTGTTCCATAATCTTAAATCCGTATTGAAATCAAAAGGCTACAGCACAGCGGTAGGCGACGAAGGCGGATTTGCTCCTAACCTAAAGAGCGACGAAGAAGCTATTCAGGTTATTTTGGAAGCTGTTGAAAAAGCAGGCTTCAAACCGGGTGCAGATTTCAGAATCGCTATCGACGCGGCTGCTACTGAAATGTTTGAAGAAGCTAAAAAAATCGGCAAAGATGGTTACTACTTCTGGAAAACTGATATATTCAAAACAAGAGATGAAATGGTTGATTTCTGGGCAGACCTCGCTAATAAATATCCAATTATATCTCTTGAAGACGGTGTTTCCGAAGAGGACTGGAACGGCTGGAAAATTCTCACAGACAAGCTCGGAACAAAAATTCAGCTTGTTGGCGACGACCTCTTTGTTACAAATACTGATAGACTTAAAAAAGGTATTGACCTCGGCGTTAGTAATTCTATTCTTATTAAAGTTAACCAAATCGGAACGCTTACAGAAACTCTTGAAGCTATCGAAATGGCTAACCGCGCAGGCTTTACAGCTGTTACTTCACACAGAAGCGGCGAAACAGAAGACGCTACAATCGCCGACATCGCTGTTGCTACAAATTCCGGTCAAATCAAAACAGGCGCTCCTTCACGTACCGACCGCGTAGCAAAATACAACCAGCTTCTCAGAATTGAAGAAGAACTTGGCGATATCGCTTACTATCCGGGTATCAATGCTTGGTTTAATTTAAAAAATAAATAAGCCTATAAGCTCAAAAAAGCTCCCGAACATCAAATCGGGAGCTTTTACTTTATCTAACTATTCGCAAATTTTTTCTAGACAATATTTTCTTTCAATAATTTCTTCTCTAGCTATCCATCTTCCGTTTGTAAAATCGGGTACTGTAACAGAAGCTCCGCCTTGCGCGATTGATTTTTCGGACAAAGGGGTAATACTCATCCATGCCGCCATATCATATACATCAATCGGAGTTTGGGTTCCGTTTTTAACGCTTTCAAAAAACGCTCGGAATACAAGCCAGTCCATACCATCGTGGCCGCCTTTTATACCGGCTTTTATGTAGTCCTTCCATATCGGATGATCATATTTTTCTTCAAATTCTTTTGCGTTGCCCCATTGCTCCTTCCATTTAAAATCAAATTCATTGTGTACGCTATCGATAAAAACTGAATCGTTATCCTCCGTATACATTCCCTTTGTTCCCTGAATATGAAATCCCCTTGAATACGGGCGGGGAAGAGTAGTGTCAAGTGTCAGTGTTATTGTTTCGCCATGAGCGCATTTTATCACGGTTGTAACAACATCGCCTTGTTCAAACTTAACGTTTGCCAAATCATAATCCTCACCCTTTTTATCCAAAATATATTGATGAAGTCCGGCAGATTTTGATGAGGTTGAGGTAAGTGACAGCATGCGGTTTCCGCGGTTGATAGTTAGAACCTTAGCGATTGGCCCCAGCTCATGGGTAGGATAATTTTCGCAGTTGCGGTTTAAATAATTTACCAAACGATAATGGCGGTTTTCCCTTCCGTTTGTAACCTCCTCACGCAAATCATGGCGGTAGCCTCCTTCGCAATGAATAACTTCACCAAACAAACCTTGCTTAACCATATTAAGCACCATTAACTCTCTTCTACCATAGCAGCAGTTTTCAAGCATCATGCAAGGAACTGTTGTTTCCTCATGCGTTTTTACAAGCTCCCAGCATTCATCAAGAGTATAAGCGCCGCCGACTTCTGAAGCAACATATTTGCCTGCTTTCATAGCTTCAATTGCTATATGTATATGATCTGCCCATGAAGCGGTAATTACTACAGCGTCAATTTCATCAATTGCCAGTATGTCTTTATAGTTAAGGGTGCATATAGGAGCGTTGCCCCTTTTTTCCTTAACCTTGTCCGCCGCTGCATTCGCGCGGTCCTCATATTTATCACATACCGCGACAACCTCAATATCATCCATTTCAAGCATTACAACGTCGAGCAAGCCGAACCCTCTGCCGCCTAAGCCTATTACTCCTATTTTTAGTTTGTCTTTCATAAAAATACTCCTTTACAAAAACAGTTTTCTTTGATATAATTATAATAACGTATATAAATTTAATATTCAATACTATTTTGGCTATATTTTTTATACTTTTGGATACTTTTTTTGGGGGCTTTATGAGTAACTATATAATGCACGAGCTTAAAAGCTATATAAATGTAAAAGCGCTGGTTTCAGCTTTTCAAGCTGTACGTGAGAAGGATTTTGTTTTTTTGGGAGAAACACACAACTTTTGGGAAATGGTATATGTTTCGGAAGGTAAAATCGGCGTGACCAGAGATGATAAAGTTTTTATTTTGAACCGCGGTGAAATAATATTTCATAAACCAATGGAATTTCACAGATTATGGTCTGAGGGTGGAAATAGCGCAAAAATTATAATCTTTTCTTTTGACGCGGACGGTGAGGGTTTAAAGCTCCTCGAAAACGGAATATTCAGAATTGAATTAAAGGATGAAGAATTATTATATAGTATTTTAAAGCATGTTGATAATATTTTTAACGGAAAAGATATATTTACTACCAAACAGTGTGATAATCCGGACCCGCAAAGTTTTCAGCTTATAAAAATATACCTGGAGGAATTCATTATTTCTGTTATAAACAGCGCAAATGCAAAAAACGCGCAAAAAAAATCTGCCTCATCGATTAATTACAATATAATAATTAACAAAATGAAAGAAAATGTGTATAATTCATTAACAGCAGAGGAATTGGCGAAATTATGCAATTTAAGCGTTAGCAATTTAAAGAAAATTTTCAAAATATATTCAGGCGAGGGTGTTATGAGTTATTTTAACCGTATGAAAATACATGAAGCTATTAAATTATTGAAAACAGATTCATCAATAGGAGAAATAAGCGATAAATTATCTTATTCCGGACAAAATTATTTTACGGTTGCTTTTAGGCGTGAGACAGGGGTATCGCCGATGGAGTACAGAAAAAATATCTGAAATGTGAAAATTCAAAATAACTGCAATAAAAAAGATTAGTGGAATCCTTATATAGGCACTCACTAATCTTTTTTTAATATTTATTTACCCTTTGCGTATTTCATTTTAGTCGCAAGCCCGCCGCGGATATGCCGCTCCTGCTTGTTCTCCAAAAGGACTGCTTTTGCGCGATTTGCAAGTGACGGGCTTACTGTAATAAGCCTCTCTACAATATCTTTATGGAAAGATGATTGCAAATGGAACGGTGGAAATGAATGCAGAATTACAATGTTTTTCACATGGATATGCAATTTACAATTTTATATCCGATAGACTGTTCCAACAATAAGTGACGCATTCTGGAACTTCGTCATATTAAGTCAAAATTGGAAATATAATGTAAAAAAATGTATTGTATTTTTAATGAATTATTGATATACTATAGTTGAAAGATCACTTAACTGAATTGCTGATTAATTATTGTCTTGTCCGACATAAAATGATATAAAGTAAAATATATATACAATATAATTAAAATTTTAAAAGGAGGTAATGTCATGAACCTAAACATTATAATCTACCTATTATTAAGCATTTTCTTACTCTATATTATCATTTTCAAGGTATTCGGTCTGCGTATCATTAGTTCAGATGAGGTTGGAGTAATTGAAAAATGGTGGAGCTTTAAAGGCTCACTGAAAAACTCCATTATTGCATTAAACGGTGAGGCTGGATATTCTCCGGATTTGCTTCGTGGCGGTATGCACTTTAAAACAGTATTTATGTATAAGATACACAGATACCCTCTTATCACCATTCCGCAAGGACAAATAGCCTATGTTTTCGCACGTGACGGTAAGCCACTGACTCCCATTCAAACATTGGGTAAAGTAGTTACCGAAGCGCAAAACTTTCAGGATGTACGGGGTTTTCTGCAAAATGGAGGTCAAAGAGGACCACAACGCGGCATTTTAAGAGAAGGCACCTATGCCATCAACCTCGCACAGTTTATTGTGATAACCCCCGATAGTATTAAAAGCATTTCAGGTACTAAGGAAGAAATGGGTATTATCAGCGGAATGAAGGAAACCCTAACGTCCCGCTCTGCCTTCCGCCCGATTATAATAATGGGCAACTCAGGTGAGCAGGGAGACCTTATGGGTATAGTAACAGTGCATGACGGCAACTCACTGCCGCAAGGTGAAATCATTGCCCCAGGTGTAGGCGATGGGCATTCCAGTTTCCAAGACCCCGAAAAATTCTTGGAGCTTGGTGGTTATCGCGGCAAACAGCTTCAGGTGCTGACCGATGGCACATATTATATTAATCGCCTCTTTGCAACGGTTGAATTCCGTCCTAAAACAGTTGTTCCAATAGGATTTGTAGGCGTTGTGGTATCCTTTTTCGGTACAGAGGGCAAAGATACTACAGGAGCGGATTACAAGCATGGCGAGCTTGTTGGGGAAGGCAGTAAGGGTGTGCTTGAAAAACCGTTAATGCCGGGCAAATATGCCTTTAATACCGATGCCGGCAAGGTAGTGCTTGTCCCTACCACAAACATAATTCTAAAATGGAACAAGGGTGAAACCGGCGCTCATAATTATGACGAGCATCTTACCGAGGTAGACATAATTACAAAGGATGCCTTTGAACCGGCTCTGCCGCTGTCTGTTGTAATGCATATAGATTACAAACAGGCACCTTGGGTAATTCAAAGATTCGGTGATATAAGCATGTTGGTAAATCAATCTCTCGACCCGCTTGTAAGCGCATATTTCAAAGATGTCGCTCAAACAAAGACACTAATACAGCTTATTCAAGAGCGCAGTGAAATCCGTGAGCGTGCAGTAGAAGAAATGAAGGGTAAATTTGCAAAATATAATCTTGAGCTTGAAGAGGTGCTTATTGGCACGCCGAGATCAGAGAAAGGCGATATTCAAATTGAAAATATTTTAACCCAATTGCGTGACCGCCAAATTGCTGAAGAAAAAAAGGTAACTTATCAAAAGCAGCAATCCGCTGCCGAAAGCGAGAAATCTCTACGTGAGGCACAGGCTATTGCCGAACAACAGACATTCCTGACCAAATCCAAGATACAAATTGAGGTGGAGGCAAACAACGGATCAGCTCTTGCCCGCAAGGCGGAGCAGGAGGCAGGTCAAATAATAGCTCTCGCCAAAGCAAATGCACAAAGAGTCACAATGGAAGGCGAAGCACAAGGCTCAAAGGAATCATCCGTAGGTTTAGCCCGCGCTAAGGCAATTGAAGCACAGGTAAAGGCATATGGCGGTTCTGAATACAGGCTGATACAGGATATAGTTGAAAAGCTCTCAGATGCAATTAAATCCTCCGCAGTTGATATAGTCCCCAAGACAATAGTAAATATGGGTGGCGGCGACACTAATGCAAACAACAGTTCCACAGTAATGGACACCTTGCTGAAATTCATTACAATAGATAAACTAGGAATAAATCTGCAAAATATAGCTAATCCGGATAAAGCTGAAACGCAAACAGTAGCTGCAGAACCATTAGTTATAGAAACAAAAGCAGAGCCGATAATTCCAAATGAAACAGATGAAGGGTCACAGAAATAAACAGCCGAACAAGAAAGGTTATTGGCCAATGAACAATATTTAGAAAAATGATATGAAAAGAACGACGAATTAGATGAGTTGTTAACCATCTGGACTAATAATAAAGATGAAAATTCTGTAAAATAATAAATAAGACGTATTTTGGCGGTCAAGGTGTTTTTAAAAGCGGTATATGCAGTATGTACTCGAATCAGAGTATTTGCTTATAAACAATTAAGGCTTCAAAGAGTAAATGATCTTTGAAGCCTTATGATTTGCTATATAGAAAATAAACATGAAAAAGCGGCAGCATACAAACATACACTGCCGCTATAAATCAAAAGAATGCTCCAAATCCAGATCGGAGAACAATTTCAAATAAATTTTGATTTCGCCGGATGGACTGACTGTAATTTTATCAATTACCTTCTTCAGCATTACATTATTAATAATTTCCGCTGAAAGAACGTCATTTATACTGCCGCAGTATTTTTTTACTGCCGCTTCTAATCTGTTATACATTCCCGTGCTGCCGCGGATAGCAGCCAGCTGATTATTATACTTTTCTATGGATGCGTTCAGCTCGGATGTTCGTTCCTTAAGCTCCTGCATAGTAATGACGTCCGCTTCAAACATCTGCATCTGTTTTGCTTTCGCTTTTTTCAAACGGGCAAGCTCCTCTGTGAGCGTGTGCTCGTCAATGTCATATCTGCCGGGCTGATATTTCTTTTTAAACTCCGCTATTGTTCTGTCTAGAAGCTTGTCCTTGGAGGAGACAAGGCTTTTTATGTAATTCCGGATTTCAGCCAAAAGTTTTTCTTCGTCAACGGTGACGGCGTTTTCACAAAAGCTGACCCCATTTTTATTTCTTCCGCCGCACGTCCACCTAATATACTCATTCATATATTTTCTATATGTTCTGCGAAAGCTGTAACCGCAGTTTTTACATTGAATCAGTGTACTCAAGGGGTATTGGTTGGAATGGCGTTTTTTATACGACTTAAAAGTATTCACCCTACTTTTAGCAATTATTTGTGCCTTATTAAATTCCTCTTTGCCGATAATTGCAAATTCGGGCTTGTCCACAACCTGCCAGTTGCCCGGTTCGTTTTCCATCCTTGTTCCTGTCAGGAAATCCGAAATATATTCTTTGCAGTTTATTATTTTGCCGGTATACAGCGGATTTGAAAGAATTCTTGCCACAGCGCACTGAGTCCATTTGCAGCCCCGTTTCGTTTGAAGACCCTCTTTGTTTAGTAATTTGGATATTTTGTTTGCTCCATAACCCTCACCTATATACATATCATAAATCCGCTTAATAACGCTAGCTTCAAAAGTATTTATCTGCAATTCAAAATAATTATCCTTGACCTTATCATACCCATATACAATATTGGGAACTCTGCCGTTTTCAGCGTTCTTTTTTTTGCCGAATTTAACCCTTTTGGACAGGTTAGCGCTTTCTTCCTGAGCCACAGCGGCGAGTATTGTTAGCGTAAGTTCTCCGTCGTTTAATGACATGTTCGACGTTATAAACTGGCAGTTGATGTTCAGCGTCTTAAGCCGCCGAACGCTTTGTAAAAAGTCCACAACATTTCTTGCGAGTCGGGATACATCCTTGACAAATAAATGCTCAAACAAACCGTGTTCCGCATCCCTCATCATGCGGTTAAAATCTTTTCTGTTTTTCAGCTTACAGCCGCTGATGCCCTCGTCGGCATATACATGAACAAGCTCCAGATTGTGCTTGTCCGCATATTCCTCAAAAAAAGCAATCTGTGCCTGCAAGCTTAACAGCTGGTCGTCCTTTTCAGTGGATACTCTGCAATAGGCAGCCACTCTCGCACGCGCGGCGCTGCTTTGCTTTGTCACGTGAGTGACCTCCTTTCGCAAATTTTCATTTCATCAGGCGGAACGCTCTGGATTCCTGTCCGGCTCTTGCTGCTCACGTTGCAGCCTGCTGATAATGGCAGCCGCTAAAATCTTGGGCAGTAATTTTTCAAACTCCTGCTTTGGGTTTGGATTGATAAATATGACCTTTTGTTCCGTATAAATCACCTCCTCCAGTTATTAAAGTATATTATTATATGGGAAGAATTATTCTAAAAACCTTTGTCCGATGATAACCGCCTAACCCAACTGAAATGCCCTGCAACTCTAAAAACTGATTTGGAAATTGATATCACCAATGCAGGGTTAATAAAAATAATCAAACAAATATAAAAATGTAACAACAATATAAAATTATAACATTGTCTATAAAACGTTTGTCAATATACATATTTTTTTACAAAATACTTGAAATTTACCGAATCATATGTTATAATAAAGATGTATTTTCATGTTGATTGGCTTTAGAGAATAAAAACGATATTAATTAAGGAGCATTTATAGTATGGCAGTTGAGAAAAAAATATATCTTTCTTCACCACATATGAGTGATGAGGGTTATGAAATGGAATATATTACGGAAGCTTTTGATATGAACTGGATTGCGCCTTTAGGAGCCAATGTTGATGGCTTTGAACAAGAGCTTGCCCAGTATGTGGGCACAAAATCAGCGGTAGCCTTATCATCCGGTACGGCAGCAATACATATGGCGTTAAAATCACTTGGTATTACAACTGGTGACATTGTTTTTTGTTCTTCTCTTACATTTTCTGCAAGTGCTAATCCTATTATATATCGGCACGCATCACCTGTGTTTATTGACAGTGAACCTGGAAGCTGGAACATGAGTCCAAGGGCGCTCGAAAAAGCGTTTGAACAATATACGCCGAAAGCTGTTATTGTCGTTAATTTATATGGGCAATCTGCCGATATGGATAGAATCAACGAGATATGTGCAATACATAATGTGCCGGTAATTGAGGATGCAGCAGAGAGTCTGGGAGCCACATATAAAGGGAAAATGAGTGGAACTTTTGGCAAATTTGGTATTTTTTCTTTTAACGGCAACAAAATCATCACAACTTCCGGCGGAGGCATGCTTGTATCTGATGATCAAGAGAAAATTCAAAAGGTTCGCTTTTGGGTCACGCAATCCCGTGAAAAAGAAAGACATTATGAACATAAGGAACTTGGGTATAATTATCGCATGAGCAATATAGTGGCGGGTATCGGCAGAGGGCAATTGAAGGTTTTGAAAAATAGGATAGAGAAGAAGAAAGAAATATTCAATACATATAAAAAGGTGTTTGAAACAATTCCGGAAATTGAAATGATGCCTGTCTGCGATTACGGGACGCCGAATTATTGGCTGTCGTGTATGACTATCAGAAAGGAAAGTCGCATTAAACCGATCGATATCATACTTGCCTTGGAAGAAGAAGGTATAGAATCAAGACCAATCTGGAAGCCTATGCATTTACAACCGTTTTTCAGTGAATGCAAATTTTTTAGTCATAATGATGATAATACAAGTGTGGCGCAAGATATTTTTGACCGTGGCGTTTGCTTGCCGAGTGATACAAAGATGATGAATGAAGATATAGACAGAGTAATAAAAATTATTAAAGGATTATTTTAATTGTTGCATACATAGAAAATGCTAGTTTCAATTGTATAGAAAGTGTGTATGGTGGGTTGTTACAATAGCAATATTCGTCTCAGCCGAAGGAAGAGTCGAATTCTTTGAGTATGAAAGTAAATGTAAATTAATAAGTAATTAAGTGCGAGATTGTGCTCGTTTTTCTTTTTTTACTTATTGGTATATCTGTTTATATAGTTAAAAAGTTCCAGGTAAAATAAAAGGGGGGGTTAAAATAAGCATGTATAGAGAGATAAATGATGTAAATACATCCATAAAATTTATGAAAAACACAAAAAAAGGATTTTATTGCAATTACATAAAAAGGCCTATGGATTTTATATTATCACTTATGGCTATAATTTTTCTAAGCCCGATTTTTTTTATTGTTGCAATTCTTGTAAGGTTTAAATTAGGGAGCCCCGTATTATTCCGGCAAGAACGACCGGGATTAAATGAAAAAATTTTTACAATGTATAAATTCAGAACTATGACAGATGAAAAAGATGAAAATGGTGAGTTACTGCCGGATACGACAAGACTCACAAAATTTGGAAGAATATTAAGAGAGACCAGTATAGATGAGTTGCCTGAATTATTTAATATTCTAAAAGGAGATATGAGTATTATAGGCCCGAGACCTTTGGCTGTTCAGTACCTTCCATATTACACAGAGAAGGAACGATTAAGACATTCTGTTCGTCCGGGGTTGTCGGGAATTGCGCAGATTAATGGAAGAAATTCTATAGATTGGGATGAAAAGTTCGACTACGATTTGCAATATATTAAAAGTGTCAGTTTTATTAATGATATAAAAATAATACTTAAAACAATCTTAAAAGTGTTTAAACGGTTGGATATTGGAGAAAGAGGCGTAGATAGTCCGGTTGACTTTGATAAATGCAGGCAGCTGGATATAGATAAGAGGGTGTAAGCATGAACATCAAGGGGCAAATGATTTTGCTGAGAGCTATTGAGCCTAAAGATAATGAAATGTTATTAAATTTAATTAATGACGAGGAAACGGAATATATGTTAGGCGGTTTTTCATTTCCGGTATCACATAAGAGTCAGGAAGATTGGACATTAGGTTTAAATAATGATATACATACATTAAGATGTGCTATTGATTTTCAAGGGAAAGCAGTCGGTGTTATAATGCTGACAGACATAGATTATAAAAATGGTAATGCAGAGGTTCATATTAAATTGTCATTGGATGAAGCAAGGGGAAAAGGTTTTGGAACTGACGCTCTTATAACAATAGTAAAATACGCATTTGACGAATTAAGACTGAAATGCATATATGCACGGGTGAGTCAACATAATAAGGCATCCTGTAATCTTTTTGAAAAATGCGGTTTTAAAGAAGAAGGAATATTACAAGGACGGATTTATAAAAGAGGAGAATATTTAAATGTAATTTCATTCTCAATATTAAATAATAAAGTAGGTTAACAATATGAGGGAAATAGGAAGCGAATTTTGGACGACGGAATCTTGTAAGAGTAATTATTTGATTACTGACAAGAATCATCGTTTTTTATTAACCGGCAGAACCGTAATAGACCATATAATACAGGATATTAAACAAGCCAAAGGCATGAAAGCTGTATATATGCCGTCTTATTGCTGCCATACAATGGTTCGCCCTTTTTTAGATAACAATGTTGAAGTGAAATTTTATAACATTGGTTTTGAGGATGGAAAATATACCTATGAAATAGATTTTAATACACCTTGTGATACGGTATTTGTTTTACAATATTTTGGTTATACAAACGAAATGGTAAGCCGGATAATTGAAGTTTTTAAAGAAAAGGGTAAAACAATTATTGAGGATGCTACCCATTTATGGTTTTCTGAGTATCCGTTTAATAATAACTCTGATTATGTGTTTGCAAGCTTTAGAAAATGGACTGGGCTGGCTTGTGGGGCTATTGTTGTAAAGCAAAGTGGGAATTTTAAAATAAAAGCCCCAAGTGTAACAAATATAAAATACGTGGAGTTAAGAAAATCGGCCGCAGATATGAAAAAGGATTATATAGAAAAGGGGATTGACAATAAAGAAGAATTCCTAAATATATTTAGTCAGGCGGAAGAGTTAATTGAAAAAGATTATCATAATTATAATATTCCTAATGATATTGAAGATATAATAAAAAAACTTGATTTTAATAAGATAAAAAATATAAGAAAATCAAATGCGGACTATCTTATTGAGAAATTAAAGAAATATACAAATATTAAAACAATAATTAAAAGCAAAGATGATGTGCCTCTTTTTGTTCCTATTATTATTTGTAATGGAGAAAGAGACAAGCTTAGGAGGCATTTAATAAATAATAATATTTATTGCCCGATTCATTGGCCGTTATCGGATGAACAAACAACCGATAACTTATATTTATATAATAACAGCTTATCGTTAGTATGCGATCAAAGATATGATTTAACAGATATGGAAAGAATAATTGAATGTATTAATAATTTTTTTGAAAAGGGTGTTTGAATGGACAACTTGCAATTAATCAAAATAACCGAAAGTGACAAATGGGATTCCATTGTAAAAAGTTTTAATAATTACGATGTTTTTTATTTAAGCGGTTATACAAAGGCTTTTATGCTTCATGGCGATGGTGAGCCTTTGTTAATTTATTATAATGACGGTTTAACGAAAGCTATAAATGTAGTTATGAAACGTGATATTGCTAAATCAGAGCCATTTAAGGGAAAGTTGCCATTAAATACATGGTTTGATTTATCTACACCATACGGATACGGCGGTTTTTTGGTTGAAGGCGAGAATACAAAAGATGTAGAAGATTCTTATGTTGATTTTTGTAAGGAACAAGGATTCGTCAGTGAGTTTGTTAGATTCCATTTATTCAATAATTATACATCGTTCTTTAAAGGGGAAAGTGATAGTCATACCCGGAATGTAGTGCGTTTACTGGACATTTCGGTTGATGATATGCTAATGGATTTTGAACATAAAGTACGCAAGAATCTTAAAAAAGCTAATAATGCAGGGCTTGAAATTGCGATAGATAAAACAGGAAAAATGCTGGATGAGTTTTTGAAAATATATTACGGAACGATGGATCGTAACAGTGCGCAGTCAAGCTTCTTTTTTTCTGAAGAATTTTTTCAGACAATTCAAACGCTTGATGATAATTATGTTTACTTCCATGTTTTGTATGAAGGCAAAGTTATTTCAACAGAGCTGGTTTTATATGGAACGGAAAACTCTTATTCATATTTGGGCGGGACGAATCATGACTATTTTGATTTAAGACCAAATGACTTTTTGAAATTTGAAATTATAAAATGGGCTAAAGAAAAAGGTTTGAAAAGGTTCGTTCTTGGCGGTGGTTATGGTGAAGATGACGGAATATTCAAATATAAAAGGAGCTTCGCTCCTAACGGACTTTATGATTTTTATGTGGGTCGGAGAATATTTAATGAGGGAAAGTATAATGAGTTGCTGAATATAAGAGGAAATTTACAAAGCTCTTCCTTTTTTCCTTTATACCGCGCTATATAATTTATCAAAATTTGATTCATCTGCCTTTGGGAATATTGATATAAGTGATACATTTTATACAAAGCATAAAAAGTATAAAAATACATGAGCATATAGGAGGTGAAATATGAAAGTTCTTGTATTGGCTGGATTTTCACAATCATTAATAAATTTTAGAAAAGAATTGTTAAGTAGAATGGTTTACAATGGGCATGAGGTTATAGCTGTAGGACCAGAGAATGATTGCGCGGAAGAATTAAGAAATATGGGTATTAAATTTATACAGCTTAAATTTGATAGGTTGGCTGTTAATCCGATAAAAGATGTGAAATTTACAATTGAGCTAATTAAAATAATGAATGAGGAAAAACCTGATATTTATTTTGGTTATACAATAAAACCGGTTATTTATGGTTCTATTGCCGCTTGTTTATCGGGAATTAAAAATAGATTCGCAATGGTTACTGGATTAGGTTCGGTTTTTATTGAGGGCGAAAGTAAACGGCATTACATAAAGTATATCGTTAAAATTCTTTATAAAATGGGATTTTCGGCATCAAATTATATTTTTTTTCAGAATAAAGATGATATATTAGAATTTACAAATATGAAACTGATACCTAAGGAAAAGTGCTTATTAGTGAATGGCTCAGGCGTAAATTTGGAGTATTATAGTCCGCAACCGATGCAAAATGAAAATATTTTTCTGTTTGTAGGAAGCTTAATGGGAGATAAAGGTATACATGAATATATTAATGCAGCGGCAATTGTGAAGAAAAAATATGAAAATACCAGATTTTGGATTGTAGGCCCTATGGATAGGCGATTAACAAGCATGTCGGAAAGTAAATTGAACTCATTTGTTGAAGAAGGTATTGTTGAGTATTTTGGTTCTACTAATGACGTAAGACCGTTTTACAAACAATGCAGGTTTTATGTGTTACCCTCTTACCGTGAAGGTACACCGCGTTCAGTACTTGAGGCTATGGCTACAGGCCGCCCTATAATAACAACTGATGCCCCGGGGTGCAAAGAAACAGTTGAAAATAATATCAATGGGTTTTTAGTGCCTGTTCGTAATGTGGATATATTAGCGGACAAAATGATATGGTTAATTAGGCATCCTGAAGAGGCTGAATGTATGGGAAGGGAATCGCTTAAAATTGCAATATCAAAGTATGATGTAAATAAGATAAATAAATATATGTTGAAAATTATGAAATTAGAAAATATGGAGTAGATTGTGATGAATTTATACGAAAAAATAATGAATAAAAAAGAAAAAATATCATTAGTTGGTTTAGGTTATGTAGGAATGCCGATTGCAGTTGCATTTGCTAAGCATGTAAGTGTGATTGGGTATGATGTTAATAGTGAAAAAATTGATCTCTATAAGAGTGGTATTGACCCAACAAATGAAGTTGGTGATGAGGCTATAAAAAACACTACGATAATATTTACTTCTGACGAAGCTCAATTAAGACAAGCTAAGTTCCATATCGTTGCTGTTCCTACACCCGTGCATATAGATCATACGCCTGATTTATCTCCGGTGGAGTCTGCGAGTCATATTTTAGGAAGAAATCTGACTAAAGGATCAATTGTAGTTTATGAATCTACAGTTTATCCAGGCGTAACAGAAGATGTTTGTATTCCAATATTAGAAGAAGAGTCTGGGCTAAAGTGTGGTAAGGATTTTAAGGTAGGATATTCTCCGGAACGTATAAATCCCGGCGATAAAGTGCATCGGCTGGATACAATTATTAAAATTGTATCCGGAATGGATGCCGAAACATTAGACATTGTTGCTAACGTATATAATCTTGTTGCCAAAGCAGGTGTATACAAAGCTGAAAGCATTAAGGTAGCAGAAGCCGCAAAAGTTATTGAAAACAGTCAACGGGATATAAATATAGCATTTATGAATGAGCTTTCTATAATTTTTAACAAAATGGGGATAGATACAAAGGCTGTTTTGGCTGCTGCCGGAACAAAATGGAATTTCCTTAATTTCGCACCCGGATTAGTCGGTGGACACTGCATAGGTGTTGACCCATATTATCTTACATATAAAGCGGAGCAAATGGGATACCACTCGCAGGTTATACTTTCCGGAAGAAGAATAAACGACGATATGGGAAAATATGTTGCTGAGAATATTGTTAAAAATCTCATTAAGGCTGATGTTTCAATACAAAATGCAAAGGTTGCAATATTGGGTTTTACGTTTAAGGAAGATTGTCCGGACACAAGGAATACGAAAGTTATAGATATTATTAACGAGCTTAAAGAATATAATATTTCTCCGATTATTTCTGACCCTGATGCTGATTATGATGAAGCACAGAGAATATATGGAATTAAATTTGTGGATATAGGCGATATAAAAGATGTGGACGTTATTGTAATTGCTGTTTCTCATAAGGAATTTTTGCAAATGACAATATCTGATTTTGACAGGTTATTTAAAAATACAGACAATAGCAAAAAAGTCATAATTGATGTAAAAAGCATTTTATGCAGAAATGAGGTTGAAAAGTTAAATTATAGGTATTGGAGGCTGTAAAATGGGATATAAAGATTTGAAATTTTCTTCTGAAAGCGCTTTCTTGGTTACAGGAGGCGCGGGCTTTATCGGTTCTAATTTGTGTGAAGCAATATTGAATTTAGGTTATTCTGTGCGTTGCATTGATAATTTTTCAACAGGCAAAAGAGAAAACGTGTCTGAGTTTTTAAATAATCCTAATTTTGAATTTATAGAAGGGGATATTAGAGATTTAGAAATTTGTAAAAAAGCATGTGATGGTGTAGATTATGTATTACATCAAGCTGCTTGGGGAAGTGTGCCGCGAAGTATTGAATTTCCTTTGTTATATGAGGAAATAAATATTAAAGGTACGCTCAATATGATGGAAGCGGCACGGCAATGCGGAGTTAAAAAATTTGTATATGCGTCAAGTTCATCCGTTTACGGCGACCATCCAATACTCCCTAAAACTGAGGGGCAGGAAGGTAATTTGCTGTCACCTTATGCATTGACAAAACATGTTAATGAGGAATATGGAAAGTTGTACAAGAAGTTATATGGCTTGGATACATATGCCCTTCGTTATTTTAATGTATTTGGAAAAAGGCAGGATCCGGATGGCGCTTATGCCGCGGTAATACCAAAGTTTATAAGGCAGCTTTTAAAAGATGAAAGACCAATTATAAATGGTGATGGTAAGCAAAGCCGTGATTTTACTTATATTGAAAATGTCGTAGAAGCTAATTTAAAAGCTTGCAAAGCGACCAGTGAGTCCGCTGGTCAAGCATTTAATATTGCGTATGGCGGACGAGAATACCTTATTGATATTTACTACGATTTATGTAAAGCTTTGGATAAAAATATTGAGCCGATATTTGGCGAGGATAGAACGGGAGATATCAAGCATAGTAATGCAAATATTTCAAAAGCAAAAGAATTGTTAGAGTACGATCCGGAATACAATTTTTCTAAGGGATTGGAATTGGCTATAACATGGTATAAGGAGAATTTATAAATGAATATTCCCGTAAGAGTACTTCATGTTTTTTCAAAGATGGATCGCGGAGGGGCAGAATCAAGAATAATGGATTTATATAGAGCTATTGATAGATCGAAGGTTCAGTTTGATTTTGTTGTTAAAAAAAAAGGGGGGGCGTTTGAACGCGAAATCCTTGATTTAGGTGGTAGAATTTACGAGTTATCATACAAAAATATGTTTTTTTTAAAGAGATATGCTGATAAATGGGAAAAATTTTTAATTGAACATCCCGAGTATAATATTATTCATGGGCATATAACTAGTATAGCGTCGGTATATATGAAACAAGCAAAAAAGATGAATATTAGAAAAAGAATTATTCATATTAGAAGTGCTGGTGATAGTAGTTTAATTAAAAAAATTCTCATTAAAATCATTAATTATAATTTAAAAAAATACATAACACATATGTTTGCGGTTTCTGTTAAGGCAGGAAAATATTATTTCGGTGTAAAAGATACAAAAAACAAAAAAGTAACAGTGATTCATAATGCAATTAATTGTAAAGAGTATGTTTTTAATGAAAAAATAAGGGATAGACTTAGAAACGAGATGCATTTTGGTGATTGTTTCGTGATTGGTCATGTAGGAAGATATCATATTGCAAAGAATTATCCTTTTATATTGGAAATTTTTAGTGAAATAATAAAATTAAATAAAAATTCAATTTTATTATTAGTAGGCGTCGGCAACGGAAAACTTGAGATTGAAAAGAAAATTAATTTGCTTAATTTAAATGGTAAAGTAATTGTTACAGAAGTAAAATCAAATGTTTGTGATTATCTCCAGGCAATGGATGTATTTTTGTTTCCGTCATTATATGAGGGATTGCCTGGCTCAGTTATTGAGGCTCAAGCGTCGGGCTTAAAATGCTTTATTTCTGATACGATTACTGATGAAGTTTGTATAACTGACTTAGCACAAGTTATTTCATTGAAGAAGAGTGCAGAAGAATGGGCGAAAATTATAAATAGTAACAAAGAATATATTCGCAGAGATACTTTTAATGAAATTAAGTCGGCTGGTTTTAATATAGATAGCGTTGCCGAGCAGCTTACAAGTTTTTATTTAGAGGAGTCATAAAAATGAGAAAATGTAAAATGTTATGGGTTACAAATTCGTTCGGATGTGGCGGCGCTGAAAGGCAAATATCAAATATGTTTGCAGTTGTAAGTAAATATTATCAGATAGATATATTATATTATAAAGAAATGGATAATAGCTTTAAAAGCTCAATTAATAAAGAAAATCTTATATTTATTAATAAAGAACGGCGTGGAAAGATATTGTTTCTATTAGAAGCAACAAAAATAATAAGAAATAATAAATATGATATAGTGTACGCTTTTGGAGGAGGTTCCGCAAATATATATGGGCGGCTAAGCGCAATATTTGCAGGAACTCCGGTTATTATCGGCGCAATGCTTGGGAAAAAACATTTTAACTCTTTTTGGTATAAGTTTTTAAATTCTTTTATCAATATATTCTGTAATTATTGGACTGTGAATAACACAGATTTAGTACCAATATTACAAAGAGATTTAAAATTTATTGACTTAAATAAAGTGAAACTTATTCATAATGGTTTTTTTGAGGCTGATAAAATTGATTATAAATTAAATGAACTTACCGATTATGATAGTATAAAAGGAGATAAATTTGTTATAGCTGCTGTTGGACGTTTGGAACCAGTTAAAAATTATCCTATGCTTATTAAAGCGGCATCAAAAATTATTAGTGAATATGACAATGTTGAGTTTTGGCTTGCCGGTGATGGTACATTGAAGGATAAGCTTCAGGAGTTAATTAATCTATATCATATTGAAGATAAATTTAAATTGCTTGGTTTTAAACAAGACATTGATGTATTATTATCGAGATGTGACTTGTTTGTGCAAACCAGCAACACGGAAGGTTCGCCGAATACTTTATCAGAAGCGATGCGAGCGCAAAAGCCTATAATATCAACAAAAAGCACAAATCTTGAAGAATTTATAGTTGATTTTAAAAATGGTATTAGTATTGAAGTAGGTAGTATTGAAGAATTAATTAAATCAATAAAATATATTTTAGCTTTGAATAAAAATGAGCTATTATCCATGGGCAAAGCCTCACTTGAAATTTTTAATAAAACATTCAACATTAACAAAGCTGCGGATGAAATGAACGAGTTTTTAAAAAAGTGTCTTGAAGAAAAGGGGATTTAGCGTGAGAAAATTATTGAATCTTTTAAAAGATGTTGTTAGTCTGAAAGAAATTTTTTTTTATAATGAGTATAAAAAAATTAACAAATATTCTTACGATGAACTTGAAGAATTGCGGTTAAAAAAATTAAACCGTCTGTTAGGTCACTTTAATAAGTATTCGTTTTATGAAAAACACTTAGGAGAATATACACAACTTGATAGCCTGGATAAGCTTAAACTTCTACCTGTTGTTGATAAACAGTTTATACGATCTAACATTTCAGTTATCAGTAAAATACGTCTGCATGCCAAGCTTTCAAGTACCAGCGGGTCTACAGGTGAAAATTTTAGGTTTTATATATGTAAAAATGCAAAGGCAGCACATTCTGCAGCATTTAAGTATTATATGAATCAAATAAAGGAAAAAGGTCAACATGGCTGTACTGTTGGAATTTGGGGTGGAAATCTTAAAAAGCAAGAACACGGCAGTAGTATGATTGACAAGCTGAAGCTTTATATTATGAATACAAAATTGTTTCCAGGATACCTTCTTGATGAACGTCTTGCACTAAAATATATAGATACGATAATGCGCATTAAGCCTGCTGTTTTATATGGATTCCCCACATATTTATATAAAATTGCGGAAGCTGGGCTAAAACATATGACAAGCTGTTTTCAACCAAATGTTATCATAACAAGCGGAGAACAGCTGCAGCAATATCAGCGGGATAGTATAGAAAAATATTTTAACAAAAAGATATATAACCGTTATGGATCTTGCGAATTCAGTGTTATAGCACATGAGCAAAAAGATCATACGGGTCTATATTGTAATCCTATGCAATTTATTTTGGAAAATAATGAAAAAGGCGAGCTGTTAGTTACTGATTTGGATAATTTCGCAACGCCTTTTATAAGATATAATATAGGAGATTTGGGGAATGTAACACGAAAAGGAAATTGGTATATAATTACTGATCTGCGAGGGCGGGCAAATGATGTAATAGATACACCGACAGGAAAGATAATACCAAGCCAGTTTTGGACAATTTTAAGTAGATGCAGCGGTGATATAAAAGAATTCCAAGTTGAGCAGATAGATGAGCGTCATATAGTGATGAAGGCTGTATATGACGGGATTTTGCAGGAAGATACAATTAATACAATTATAAATAATTTTAAACAGAATTATAATGATGGTATTGAGCTTTCAGTAATACAGGTAAATCGTCTGGAAACTACAGAGTATGGGAAATTAAAATTTGTTAAAAAATATGTAAAGGAGATTTAGAATGTTTGATATACCAATAGTAATGCTGCATTCTGTAAATTCTGACCATTCTGACCATCCAATGTCTTCTTTATCAATTTATCCTGAGGAATTGGAAGGCTATATAAAAATGTTTGTAAAAAATAGATATAAGATGATAAGTATGTCTGATTTTTTGGCTTTCACGGAAATACCTGATTATAAGTTTGTCATCTTGACTTTTGATGATGGCTTTATAGATAATCTCATTAATGCGCGTACAATTCTTAACAAATATAACGCAAGAGCGACTATATTTGTTAATCCTAATTATGTTCCAAATGAAGGATTTAAAAATAATTCACAATGGGGATATATGAGCTTCAATCAGATAATTGAAGCGGAGAATAGCGGCGTTTTTGACATACAGTCGCATACTATGAATCATGATTTTATTTTTACCAGTGATAAAATTATTGACTTTTATACGCCTGAAAAATATGATAAATATTATTGGCTCGCTTGGATGTTATTTGATGATGCTGTAAAAACATGGGACAATTCGGCGGGAAAGTATAAAAATTTAATTCCAACTGGATATCCTATTTTTGAATATAATAGAAGATTAGCTGCGCCTAGGTTTACTCCTGAAAAACAATTTATTGAATTTATTATAAGAAATTATAATAATACAGATGATACAAATAAGTTAATGATAGAGCTTAATAATTCTAAAATTAACAAAGGAGATTATGAATCGAAAAGTGAATATATAACTAATGCTAAATATATTATTGAGGAATCTAAACATATCCTGGAAGAAAAATTGAATAAGAAAATAAGTGTTATTTGTTTCCCTGGCGGAGGTTATAATGAAGATATAATATCAATTACGAAGGCCTGTGGTTTTAGATGTTATATGAATGCCAGTAAGTTTAAAAATGGTAATAACTTTACCTTTTTTAAAAAAATGCTTTCGGGAGATTTTGTTGGTTTAAACAGAATGTCTTTCGTTCATAACACTAAATATATTATATCTAAAAAATTTACGGCTTATTGGATTGCAAAGATATCATTATTGAGTTATCAAAAAAATAAATTTTTTATTATTATTAAAACATTGATTAAAAAAATAAGAAATAAAAATGTTTAATATAGGCAGGAAAGGATGAGGGATTTGGAGAATCAAGTTATTATATCTGTGCTGACGCCCACTTTCAATCGTGCTGATAGATTACAATTGTGTTTTGAAAGTTTAAAAAGGCAGACATTTAAAGAATTTGAGTGGATAATTGTTGATGACGGTTCTACTGATAATACTGAAAATATTGTAAATGAATTTAAAAAAAATGCTTTTTTCCCTATATATTATATATATAAAGAAAATGGAGGCAAGCACACTGCCGTTAATGAGGGATATAAATATTTAAATGGAGAATTTATGTTTACATTAGATTCGGATGATACTATGGTAGCTGATTGTATGGAAAAAGCTATTAAATTGTGGGAACAGATACCAACTTCTGAAAGGGCATTGTATTGGACTGTCTGCGGAAGATGTATGGATAGTATAACAAAAAAAATGGTAGGTGATCCATTCCCTAATAATATAAATAATTTTAATCTTAAAAAACAAGTAAAGCTATTATATCATACAAAAGGTGAAAAATTTAGTATGAAAGTAACAAGAATTGTAAAATTATATCCGTTTCAAGAGCCGGATAATTTGAAGTTTGTTCCGGAGAGTACAGTTTGGAATATAATTAATAAACAATATAAGCAATACTATACAAATGAGTTTTTTCGTATTTGCACATATGATAGCGAAAATGGACTAAGTAGGAATTTGGATTCATCAAAAATGCTTAACGGTAGATTTTTTGCCTATTGTTATAACTTGAATAACTTATTTAAAGATTCTATGTATCCGTTTGAATATTATTTTAAGACATTGATAGGAGTTACATACTTAGGGGAAATGCTAAATAAAAGCGTTATGGCATATGCTTCTGATATTAAGCCGCTGCATAGTAAAATATTTGTAATTTTGTTGTCGCCTTTTGGCAAATTATTAAAAATAATAAAAAAGAAGAGGTTGGAGAAATGATCAAGGTTTTACATGTATGTAGTAGTACGATGAGCAGAGGCGGAATGGAAACATTTCTTATGAATATGTACCGATGCATTAACAGGGAGAAAATACAGTTTGGTTTTTTGGTTCGTGGTGATCAGAAAGGCGATTATGACGAAGAAATATATAAATTAGGCGGAGAAATATTTGTAGCTAAAACTGACTGGAGATATAATCACTTAAAACGAGTAATAAAGCGCTTTCTTGATGTTTACCGTATTGCAAAAGAACATAGTGAGTATAAGATTATACATATTCATGCGTCTAATGCAAAATGTTTACTAGAACTTTTGGCAGCAAGTTTAGCAGGGCGCAAAGTGCGTATTGTGCACTCGCATAACTCACAATCAAGTAGTATAAATTTTCATAAAAGGTTAAGGTTTTTAATACGGGTTCTTTCAACACATCGGTTTGCTTGTAGTAAAGCCGCAGGAGATTGGATGTTTGGTTCTAAGTTTGTAGCGCTGAAAAATTCTAGGATAATACCCAATGCAATTGACATTGCTCCTTTTATATTTGACAGTAAAATAAGAAATGAAATGAGAAAAGAGTTGGGAGTAGAGAATAAATTTGTAATTGGGCACGTCGGAAGATTTGTAGAACAAAAGAATCATATGTTTTTACTTGAAATATTCAAGAAAGTGATAGAAAATAGAGAAGATGCTATATTACTTTTAACTGGAAGAGGAGATCTGATAGATGAGGTAAAAAGGCAGTCAATAGAGCTAGGGATAGATAATAATATATTGTTTTTAGGAGTTAGGGAGGATATCAATAAATTATTAATGGCCATGGATTGTTTTGTTTTACCATCACTTTTTGAAGGTTTGCCGGTTGTATTGATTGAAGCTCAGGCAAGCGGGTTAAAATGTTTTGTTTCTGATACTGTGTCAAGGGAAGCTGAGATAACAAATAATATAAAGTATATATCACTTGAAGAATCACCGGACCAATGGGCGGAGTATATAGTAAATATGATATCAAATAATAATTTTAATTTACGTAATGACATGACATTGCAGTTAACTGAAAGTGGATACAATATGAGGGAAAGTGTTAAAATGATGGAGCGAATATATGAAGAATAGTCAAGAAAACAGTTTAAATAGTGAGAAAAGTTCTAAGCTACTATGTGCAATACTTATAACTTATTTGGCTATTATTATGCGTGATCTTTTCAATTTTAATATTGGATTTTCAATGTATTCATTATTGTGTACTTTATTTTACATTTTTTTAAAGCCTTGGGAAAGGATAGCATTTACGACCTTTTTGCTTCCATTTCGAGGAGGATTACCTTTTTCTGAAATTTTATTGTATTTTACATTAATTAATATATTTAGTGAGAGGACTGATACCAGAACTTCTGCTCAGATTGTTGCGTATTTATTAATTGGATTAATAATTAGCATTGAATTTTTCGATAGTTTATATAAAAGTAGTCCTAATATGCGTATAGTATATCTGGCAGTATATATGATATATGTAACAAATGTAGCAGCTGCTCAGAAATATAAATCACATGAAAAAAACATACTGATTTATTTTTCTCTAGGTGTGCTTCTTGCGGCGGGAACTGTTTTTATACACACAGTTAATACATATGGAATCAATTACCTATTTACATATAAGTTTCGATTTGGGAATATGGGTTCAAACTTAGCTTTATTAACAAGTTCAACAAGCTTTGATTCAAATGAAATGGGAATGTATTGCCTTATCGCTTTTTGTTGTTTATTAGTAATTTATCAAGCAAAAATAAAAGCCCCGAAAGTACTTTGGCTATTGGTGGTAGGACTTGTTTTTCTCGGATTTCTTTCAATTTCGAGAACTTATTTAATACTTTTAGTTGTTGCAGTATGTTATTACTTTGTTAATCCGCACAATATTAAAAAAACCATTTCATTGATAATCATTAGTGTACTTGTTTTTGTATGCTTTTATTTATTATTTCCAAAATTCTTTGATTGGTTATATAATATTTTTGCAGATAGGATATCTTTAGTAAAGGGTGATGATTTTGGCGGCAGAGTGTACATCTTTGAATATTATAATAAGATAATTATGATGAATATATGGAATTTTATATTTGGCTCGGGGATGGATTATAATATAATATATGGGTTTTCTGCTCATAATGGAATTCAGGAAATATTTGTTTGCTGGGGGCTGTTTGGCTTCTTGCTGTGTACAATATGGATTTATAATATTGTAAAAGCAACGTTAAAAAATTCAAGTTCTAAAAATAGATTGACAGCATTTCTTCCATTTTTTATATTTATATTATATACCCAAACGATACAGCTTTTTACTCAGTACAGTTATTTAATATTGCTATTAATAACAGGCATTGCAGCAAGATTAAATGACACTTTGGATAAATCGGAAAGGGAATAACCTATATGAGAATAAAAAATTCATTTAATAATTTAGCCGCTGCTTGGGGGGGGCAGGCTCTTATAACTATTATTCAATTTGTGAGCAGAATGGTTTTTGTACGTATTTTGTCTGCAGAATATCTCGGTGTAAATGGGTTATTCTCAAATGTAATATCTATGCTTTCATTAGCGGAACTTGGTATCGGCAATGCTATAATTTATAGTTTATATAAACCAATTGCCGCTAATGATATTGATAAAATCTGTTCATTAATGGATTTATATAAAAAAGCTTATATCTTAATCGGATTATTTATAGCTGTAGTTGGCATAACTCTTACACCTTTTTTGAGCTTTTTTGTTAAAGAGATCCCAAATATTCAGTATATCAGATTAATATATATAATATTTGTAATAAATGCATCAATAACGTACTTTTTCTCATATAAAGCAGCGCTTATAAATGCAAGTCAAAAATCATATATTACTAGTCTTAATCATTATAAATACAGTATTTTATCGCAGATTATACAAATTTTCATTCTTATTTTTACACATAATTATGTATTATATTTAGTCTGTATGTTAGTTAGTACTGTTTTGCAGAATGTTACTATTTCTTATAAAGCAGATAAAATGTATCCATTTTTAAAAGTAAAAAATCCCCAGAAGCTTAATAAGAATGCAATTATGGAAATAAAAAAGAATGTAATTGGTTTAACTATGCATAAATTTGGTGGAATTGTTGTTTCTGCAACGGATAACTTAGTTATAGCTAGGTTTATAGGTGTAATTTATGTTGGAATTTATTCGAATTATTTATTAATTACAAATGCCCTGTTAAGCATAACTAATAATATATTTTCCTCAATAGTTGCAAGTATTGGCAATATGGCAGTTATAGATAATGAAAAAAAACAATATGAAGTATTTAATACAATACTTTTTTTGGGTTTTTGGATTTATGGTTTTTGTTCAATATCTTTGCTGTGCCTCTTTAATCCATTTATAAAACTTATGTTTGGGGAAAAATATTTGTTTGACTTTAATATTGTGTTTATAATTATTATAAATTTTTTCCTAACTGGTATTAGACGTCCTGTATTGTCATTTAGAGATGCTATGGGATTATATTGGTATGATCGTTATAAGGCTCTGGCTGAAGCAGTTTTAAACCTTATAATATCTATTACTCTTGTAATTAAAATAGGCTTTGTAGGCGTAATTATCGGAACAATTGTTAGCACATTATTGACATGTTTTTGGGTAGAACCATTTATTTTATATAAAAAAGCTTTTGGTATATCTGTATGGAAATATTTTTATAAAATTGCGATTTATATATTAATAATTACCGTTTCGGGATTATTAACATTTTTATGTTGCTATTATATTTATGATAATTCAGTTAATTACTTTATTTATAAAATAATTATATGTTTAATTATACCAAATGGTTTGTGGATTTTAATTTACTACAGGAAAAGAGAATTTCAATATTTGCTTTTAAGCCTAAAATCTCTTCTGCGAAATCGTAAGTAATTCATTTAAAACAATTTTAATTTAATATTAATAAAATTATAATTGCAGTCGGATGCCTTGGGCGTAACGAAAGGGATGGTTTATATATGAATCAAAACTTCAAAGACATGGTTTATCTTTTTTCATGTGGGGCACAAAATATAATCCCACAAATTAATTGCGAGTTAAATCTTCAAGAGATTTTAAAATATAGTAAAGATCAAGGGGTATTCTCTACAGTATTTTTATCAATAAGAGAATTATACTATAATAACATTTTAATTAATGTAAGTGAGGAACAATTTGAAAATTTGAATAACATCTTCTTATTGTTATCTACCAAATATGAACGAAAAAAAATTATTGTTGAATTTACCTTAGATAAACTGAAAGAAAAGAATATTAAATTTTGCATACTCAAAGGGGGCGCTGTTGCCGATTTATATGCAAACCCAGAATGCAGAATTTCAAACGATGTAGATATATTAGTTGATCTGAAAGATGAGAATAAAACATGCAAACTATTGAAAAATATGGGATTTGATATTGATAAGCGTAAAAAAAATAGTCATCATTTTACAGCAATTAATAGTGAAGGTGTAATTCTTGAAGTTCATACTTCTCTTTATAATATAATATATGCGAAATTATGGTTTAATAATTGTAAACAAATAAGCGAGCCTTTTTATACATATAAAAATAAAGATGGAAAAGTTATGGTGACTCTTGGCATTAATGATAACATTAAATTTTTAACATTACATATGATAAAGCATTTTTTAAATCGGGGAGTAGGCATACGTCAGGTAATGGATGTTCTTTTGTTTATGAAGGTATATAAAAAGGAAATTAATTGGCTTGATTATTGGTCTTTTATGGAAAAATTAAAGTTTGAAAAGCTAATTAAAAATTTGATTGGATTAGGAATAGAATATTTACATATAGAAAAAAAGTATTTGCCTGAAGTCGAATATAATTTATTTTTTATAAATGAAATAATGAATGATATTCAAAGCGGCGGTATATTTGGCCGTTCTGATACAAACAGAGATTGCTTTTTTAAAGTATATAGTATCAATGTGTTAAAATCAATAGGATATAAAGATTATACCGGTTATATAAAGAAAAATTTGGATAAAAGCTATTATACAAAAATTTTACCTGATTTTAAAACAATGAAAACTCAATATCATTACTTAAAGGATAAATGGTGGCTTCTTCCCATAGCATGGATACACAGATTTGTTGATATCTTAATTTCGATAATTAGGAAAGATAAAAACTTACACCAAATAATTACAACTCAGCTGCCAGATGATAATAATGAAACAATTAAGAATAGAATGGATCTCATTCGTAAGTTAGATATGTTATGATTTTTTTGCATGGCAGAGTATGTATCAGGAAGGACTGTAAGGTTGAATTTTGTGTGAAAGGGTAGGAACGAATTATGACTAATAATGAAAAATATTTTTTAAAATTAGTTTGTTCAGCTGTTAATAATAAAACTGCTCCTTTACCAAAGAATATTGACTGGGATGAAGTATACAGGCTTTGTTTACTTCATGAGACCAGAGCTATGGTGTTTCCTTTTATTAAAGATATATGTGAAGACAAAAAGCTTGTAGAAGAGTGGGAAACCGCTTTTATAAACATTTCATGTATTATGGCGAATGTAGAACACGAAACAGATATTATAATTGGAAAGTTTGTCGAAAATAAAATTGCGCATACTCTGTTTAAAGGATATATTTTGCGTGAATATTATCCTTATAAGGATATGCGAACAATGGGGGATGTGGATATACTTGTAGATACTGGTGACTTAGATGCGGTATACCAGATCATGGCTGATGTGGGATTTAGAAGAACCAAAATCTCTGCTTATGTTCAATCTTACCAAAAGGACGATTTTGTTTTTGAAATACATACGAAAGTCATATACAAGCCTATTTATAAACGTTGGAATTTTCTCGATTACTTCAATAAAGCCGGTGAACATACAATTTTATATTCGGATAAAAATAAATATACCCATATATTTGAGCCTGAATTTCATTTGATTTATCTCATAACACATCTTGTAAAGCATTTTTATTCTAATGGCTTTGGAGTACGTATGCTTATGGATTTAGTGGTATTCATTAAACATCATGAGCTTAATTGGACATATATATGGGAAGAATTGGAAAAGTTACACCTTAGAACATTTGCTTGCTATATATTCTACTTGTGTAACGCTTGGTTTAGTAGTTCTGTCCAAGGAATCGAAGCAATGCAGCCGCAGAAATATGAACTGCTTGCAAATAATATTTTGTCGGGCGGTATTTTCTCAAGTGATTATGATGGTGATAACTCAGAAAAAAAATCCAGATTCACAAAGATAAGAAGATTTTTTTCGGTAATTTTCCCGAGTTTAGAATATATGTCATATAACCACAATTATATCAATGTAAAAAAATACCCTTTTTTACTGCCAGCTGCATGGATTCATAGAATTTATCATGTACTTTTTATAAACAAAAAAGGGATAATGCAGAGTATAGATTTGACTAAAACAGTTGCAGTAATTAAGGGAACACAGGAAAAACAAATGGAGCTTGCGGAAAAATTAGGTTTAGAAAACCGTCGTAACAATTACTGAAATGTTTATAGGTTTTCATGTTTTATAAAAGTGTAAAGGATGATATTTTTGAATAAAAAGCTTATTTGGATTTCTATTGCCGTCATCATAATGGCAGCTATCTTCATTTTTTCATCGCAGCCGGATTATAAATCGAATGCGATGAGCATGAAAGTGACAGATAAGATTGTCGATATATTGACTGAGCAGCAAACGAATAGTACGAATATTGTTAAATGGAATCAGTATGTTAGAAAATATGCTCACTTTACTTTGTTTTTATTGCTCGGTATCGCAGTATTTAATGCATTTCGCTATCAGTGGGTTAATAAGAAACAAATTAATTTATGGATATTGAGTATTTTATTTTGTCTGCTGTATGCGGTATCCGATGAAGTACATCAGATTTTTGTGCCGGGCAGGGGCTGCTTATTGAGAGATGTTATGATTGATCTTAGCGGAAGTATCGTTGGATGTTTGGGGATGCTCGCTATATTATTTGCGTTTAAAAAGAAAAGTAATCAGGCAAAAATAATTAAGGAACGGGAATAGAAATTCACCGTTCCTTTTTGTATCATCTTTGTGTACAGTTGATTTTGAAATATTAAAGTGTTTTGCAGTCTTTCGTACAGTGGCATTGTTTTCTATAATGTATTTGGCAAACATAACCGCTCTTTCTTCTATATAGCCTTTCAAAAGCAATCTCCCCTTTTTTGACGTTTGTATAAATATATGCTTTAAAAGAGGAGAATATTACGCTCTTGCCATTTATATAATTAGCGCTATATATAAACATAAGTTTGACCAATAACAGCTCCAAAATAAGTTGCGGTATTTTGCCCGTTAATGTTTTTTATTTTTGCAGAATATTTATTATAAGTTCATATGTTCTATCATTGTATTTTTTTATTGTATCCAAAATGATACCGCAAACAAAGGATAAAAGCGAAATAATACCAAATGCGGAAGACATAACCAAGGTTGGGATTTTAGGCACGATTCCGTAATTTAAATAATAAATAAATACCGGTAAAAAAAAGATTAATGCTATAGCAATCATTATAATTGATATAACTCCAAAAAATTCAAAAGGTCTATAATCCTTATACAAGTTAAAAATTGTTTTTAAAACCTTAAAACCGTCCGAAACAGTGCTTAATTTTGATACGCTTCCGCTGGGTCTGTCTTTATAGCCGATAGGAATTTCAACTATCAGCAGACGTTTATCAAGTGTGTGAATAGTCATCTCGGTTTCTATTTCAAAACCGGATGAAAGCACAGGAAAGGTTTTTACAAATTTTTTACTGAAAGCACGGCAGCCTGTCATAATATCGTTTATTTTACTTCTGAAAATTTGATTAATCAGAAATCGAACAATTCTGTTGCCTATATTATGAAATTTCCTTTTGTTTTCTGTAAAATAGGCGCCTGAAAGTCTGTCGCCGATTGCCATATCAGCTCTTCCCTCAAGTATAAATTCAGAAAGCTTAACTGCATCCCCGGCAGAATAAGTGTCATCACCGTCAACCATAATATAACAATCAGCGTTAATGTCACGAAACATGCTTCTGATTACAAAACCCTTACCCTGCTGATATTCATGAACTACAATTGCGCCTTTACTCTCAGCAATCGCACCGCTGTTATCAGTTGAATTATTATCATAAACATAAATGCTTGCATCAGGAAGAAGTTTCTTGAAATCCTCAACCACTTTACCTATTGTTTGAGCTTCATTGTAGCACGGAACAAGAACAGCAATTTTTTTCATGGTATCCTCCTTTAAAAATCTCCGATTTATCTATTAATTTTTTGGGTATGCTACAGAATAATATTTAAACCTATCAATATTAAACTTTGACACATCAAATTCATTTGCTTCTGAATTATCTATTACATAAACCGCGTCAGAATCTTTAACCTTGGGAGTCTTAAACTTAAATCTGTCAAAATACATTGCGTTTCTAAACTCCGCTTTATCGTTGTAATATTTTACGGTTTGGGCGAATCTTTGAGGAGGAATTTTCGAATAAAACAATGTTATTATACTTGGAATATTTTGATTTTTTTCTGTTACATAAATTGTTCCGTCGGTTTTTGACATAGCGTCATTAAGCGCATCGCCAAACGAATAAAAAAACGCGTTTCCAAAGGTTTGAGGATATATATTAAAATAATTATATGTAAACATCGAAAAGGAAACCGCAACAAAAATAATTAGTGTTACAGACAGCGCTTTCCATTGTTTATGCAGAAATGCAATCGCAGTTGCTATGAGAAATACTATTGACGGATATATTATACCAATTCTGTTTACATTTTGATGAATCAAGAGGCATAATATTGTTCCCCCGATAAACCAATTGAACATTACTGTATTTTTATTATATATTTTTATATTTTTTATATTAAAAAACAGCGTAAACATACCTAAAATAATAAGAGGGGCAGTAAATAAATATGTAGTGCCGAACCCCGGAACTGTATTCCAGATTAGGTCTTGCCTTTGGAAAACAACCAATTTAAAGTATTCAACTGTATTCTTTATTATATTTATTAAGTAATTTGAATTTACAGGCAGAAAAATTACGCTTGAGCGCATAACAGTAAATTTAGAGAAGGATATATACGGCGTTTTTATCGGCGGCAGATTAAATACATTGATTACCATAAAAATTACAAGTGGTGTAATTACCACTAAAAAAGCGCCGATTCCCAGGAAAAACTGATGCCATTTCAGCCTTCTGTGGTATATCATATAAAAGCATGAAAGCAGTAGAAAAATAGGCACTACAACTCCGCCGGGACCATATGAATACATTGTCAGGGCAAATAAGCCTGCGGTTATTATGAAAAGCCAGGTTTTTTTACTATCCGACGCAACAACAAATAAATAAACTGCTATTGTAAACACAAAAGGCAAAGGGTTGCCGTCTAAAGCCCACCGTGATGATATTATGCTTGTCGGACAAAAGGCAATAAGTAAAAGTGAGAGTAAGCCAATGTTTTTGCCGCTGACACGCTTAACTAATAAATAAAAAACAAAGGTTGAAATGACGCCCAGTAAAACATTTGTTAAACGATAAGAAAATACGCTAAGCCCCAATAATTTAATTGCTATCATAGAAAGATATGTATATAAAGGACCGTGACCGTCACCGAACGCGATTGGATATACTGGAAACATATCTCCGTTTCTATCCATACCAAAATGTGAAATCGCAAACGAATCATACGCGATTGAAGCTTCATCCTGATTTAACCCTGCCGGTATGTTCGGAAAATTCCAAAGCCTTACTAAAGCAGCAAAAAGCATAATAAAGCCTACGAACCACCAATGGTACTTTTCAAAAAAGCAGGGAAGGTTAAAATCTTCATTTTTCAAAGACTTTTCTGCGTTATTATCCATAGCTAAAGCATTTTTTTGAACTCCGGATTTATAAAAATACAAGCATATACCGATAATACATATTAGCCACGTCATATAAATGAATACTTGATTCATACTACACCTCTTATTATATTTATTGTAATAATTTTAACATTAATATATGGTTATGTCAATAAATAAATATTTATATCGGACTGTCGAAAAAGTCAAGTTTCTTGCTTTGAGGGTAATTATCATTTTATTCTGTATAAACTTAAAGTGCAAAAATACCATTGTTTTTTTGCAATAATCGCTCTATTAATAAATATCAGTTGTGATAAAATAAATAATAGATTAGGAAAGGGGAAGTAGAAGATGAAAAATTTAAAACGTATTTTGGTAATCGTACTGTTATTTTCTCTATTGGTAACATCAGCCGGTTGTGGCAGCAAACAATCCATGGGGAACGTTGACGGACAGAAAATAAATATAAGTTTTTCGTTCTGGGAACCGGGTATAAACAAAGAAATTGAGCTTGCCTTAAATGAAGTAAAAAAGGGTTATGAAGCATTAAATCCAAACGTAAACATCGAAATAGTAGCACAACCCACATCAGGTTATCAGGAATGGATTAAGGCTCAGATTGTTGCAAACAATGCTCCCGACATTGAGTCTAACTCGGGCAATCTGTTGAAACAGCAATATATTGCCGGTATTCTGGCTGACATTACGGAAGAATTTAATTCTCCAAATCCATATAATGATAATCAGATCTGGAAAGATACATTTTTACCCGGAACTTTGAACAGAGCACATGACTTTACATATGACCCTACATATGCAGTTCCTTTTTTTGGATGCGGTGTTGCTATCTACTACAACAAAACCCTGTATGATAAATTAGGGCTTGAAAAGCCGTCAACATGGAACGAGTTTATAAGCAACTGTCAAAAAATTCAGGACTCAGGTTACACACCTATTGCTATGATGGGACAGAAAAACGATGCGCTTTCATGGTTGATTCAAGAAATTACAGTCGGTCTTTTCGGACAAAGGATTTTAAGTGACCAAAATTTGAATTTTAACGGAGACTGTGCACTTTCAAATAATGAAATTGCCAAGGCTGTTGATAATGGATATTACAATTATAACAAAAATTCTGAATATCGTGAGCTATATCTTGAATATACAAAACACTTAAAGGAATATCTGAAGTATTGTCCCGACGCATCGGGATTGGATGAATCTGCCGCAAAGACAATGTTTTTGTCAGGAAACGCGGCACATATCCATACAGGCTCATGGGATCTGCAGGGACTATTGCTTAATGAAAACTTAAAATTTGAGGTTGCTACATTTCCGTTTCCCAATTTTACAAAGGAGAATGGAAAATATGCGGGTGCGGGCGTAAACTTTGAAACAACACAGCCTGTTGCGCTTACATCCTCAGCGATTAAATCTCCTGAAAAGAAAGCAGCAGCCGTTGACTTTTTGAAATACCTTACATCGAAAGATGTATATGCGAAATTTATCAACCAGGCATTTCAGGTGCCTGTTATAAAAGACGTTGATGTGAATCCTGTTTTTGCAGGATTTGTCAAAGAAAAAGGCTATCCCCCAAACGGATTATTCCATTTTGGAAGTTCTAAGTACGATACCAATCTTATGTCAGTTGCCTCGGCGTTACTTGCGGGCGATAACATTATATTTAATGATGAAGTGTTTTCTAAAATGCAGGAGGCAATAGACGCCAGATCTCAAGAGTTAAAAGAACAGTTCTCATACGGTCCTGAAAATGACTATAAAATTTCGGAGCTTACTCTCTCAGGAGGGAAATTTGTTCCAAGATAATTAAAATTTATTTGAATGTTACCGGATAAGTGGTATAATATAGGTGAGATCTATATTATTAGGAGGAAAGAAATAATGCATAAAAAGATGACACCGTTTTGGCTGAGGTTTTATGTTATTTGCTTTGCACTTATTTGTGTAATTACTCTGGTTGTTTCGGTAACATTTGGATATGTGTTTTTTGAAAGGAATAAACAATACTTAGATGAAAGCACAAATAATATTATGAGTTATGCAGACAGTACATTATATAACTATTTGTCGAAATTTTCTAAAATAGTAGGAAGCACAAATATATCAGAGCTTATATACAATGCTAAATACAGTGATAACTCTTATGCCGGTAACGGTAAGTACCGGACTGAGATAGTTAGGCTATTTGATAATATATATTCAGAGACACGAGGAATAGATGCTATTTTTTATATGGATAAGGATGGCTATTACTACAACACAGGCGCTAATATGGGCGGCAAAAGCGTTTGCCAGTCAATATATGAACAGTGCAAAACACGTGATACATTTATAGCTTCTAAGGAATTATGGCTGTACGGCAAAAATGTAATAGACGATAAAAATCTTATCCTATGCCGTGAGATTATTTATTTAGACTCAAGCTATGCAAAGCATGAATTAGGGTTTGTGTTGATTGCGGTTGATTCAAATGCTGTCTACACAGAATGTTTTAGCTTTTTCAACAGTACTAACGCCGGACTTATATTTGCTGATTCTGAAGGTATAATAGCTTTGGCGTCAAATAAAAGTCTTACCGGGCAAAAATATTCTGATTATACTGTTGGTAAAAACAAATTTATTTTAAGTGGCGTAGTAAAAAGCACGAAAAATGTTGAATCCAGAATAAGCGGCTGGGAAAACATAAGCTATACAAATGTATTTGTTGCTTTTTCTCAAAATAAAAATTCTATGGTTATAATTCTTTTATTTATTCTTACATGTTTATTAGTAATTTTGTTAATTTTAAAATTTTGTTTAAGAAGGATGAGCAGACCTATATCAGACCTGTTCAATATTGTTAAAACCGCTGATAATAAAGGAGCAGACAAATATCCCTGCGCCAATAATGAAATCGCATATATTGCCAGTGCCTTTAACAATATGGTTGATGATCTGAAAACGGAAGTACATAATAATTACTTATCAAAGATTAAATTAAAGGAAGCGGCTATGGAAGCATGTGAAAGGCAGATGAATCCTCATTTTTTGTATAACACTTTGCAAATGATACAAATGATGAGCATTGTAGGAGATGAAAAAAAGATACCGACAGTAACGAACTGTGTCGGTAAAATGCTTAGGTTTAATCTTAACGGAGAAAGTCAGGTTAAGCTATCGGAGGAAATAAAAAATTGTGAATACTATTTTACCATACTAAAGCTTCGTTATGGGGATATGTTTAACTACAGGATTATTGTTCCGCAGGATATCCAGAATCTTTACAGTATTAAGTTCCTGCTTCAGCCATTTGTCGAAAACGCTGTTACACACGCATTCAAAGGCAAAAAAGATCCATGGGAAATTGTCGTAATGGCTACGGTTGTATGGTCTGATGTAATTATAATAATAAAGGATAATGGGAGCGGTATAACTCCCGAAAAGCTTGAGGAGATAAAGCAAAGGCTGGCAAGAAAGGACAAGATATATGACAGTGGTATAGGTATAAAAAATGTACATGACCGTCTTGAATTATTTTATGGGGAAGAATATGGAGTAGATGTTTTTAGTACCAACCGCGGCACACAGATTATGATTCATATGCCTATAGTTGAAAAATCCGTGAAAGGAGAGCTTCAGGATGCTTAAAATGATTATAGTTGATGATGAGTATTATACATGTGAAGGAATGAAAAAAGCTATAGATTGGGAAAAATACAGTATTAAAATAGTGGCAACGGCTTCCGACGGCATCGAGGCAATTGAAATAGTTAAAAATTATGATATAGACATCATAATTACTGATATAAAAATGCAGGTTATGGACGGGCTTGATATGATTGAATCATTAAGGAAAAATAATTTTACGGGTGAAATACTTGTTTTAAGCGGATATCAGTATTTTGATTATGCTAAAAGAGCAATTGATAATGGAGTAAGAAAATATCTGGTAAAACCCTTGGACTTTGAGGAACTGGAAAAAACCATCAGTCTTATTTCCGAGGAGCTTCTTGCAAAAAAACCTCAGCAAAAGTATAAAATTAAGCAAGGTAGTGCAACAGAGGTAATTAAGGAAATGATGGAATATATTGATAAAAATTTTTGCGGGGATGTTCAGTTATCTGTATTAGCTTCAAAATTTTATTGTGATGTGACTTATTTGAGCAGATTGTTTAAAAGCTATACGGGTATGAATTATTTGGATTATCTTACTAAAAAACGAATTGAAAAAGCAAAGGAGTTTTTAATAAATTCAGCTATGCCGATTGACGAGGTTTCTTATAAGATTGGGTATCAGGATGTAACACATTTCAGACGGGTTTTTAAAAGCCATGAGGGAATGTCGCCAAAGCTGTATAGAAAAATAAACAACAAAGATATATTTATATAGCGCTTAATGGAGGTTTTTATGAAAATTGCGAATGCTATCCCCACAAGAAATATAAGTAAAAATACAAAAAGTAAAATTGTTCCTTATCTATATATTTTACCTGTATATATATTTCTAATAACATTTTTATTAATGCCGCTTTTAACGGCATTTATCAAATCATTTTACAGATACGACGGACTTAATTTAAACGAATTTATCGGATTGGAAAACTATATTCGTCTTTTTACAAAGGACAGTGTATTTTATAAATCGCTCATTAATTTGTTTGTTTTATTTATCGGAATGAACATATGCTTTATATTTCCGATTATAGCGGCAAAACAGCTTCATTGTATGCAGAGCGCAAAGCTTCAATACATATTGAGAACAGTTTTTATATTGCCAATTGTTGTCCCGTCTGTTGTTATAATGATGCTATGGAAATTTATTTATTATCCTCAAATGGGGGTAATTGCAAGATTATGCAGCAATTTTGGTATTAGTTCGCCAAATCTTTTAGGCAATCCAAGCACAGCCTTGGTATCAGTTATAATTATAGGCTTTCCGTGGATTACCGGGTTAAGTTTTATAATTATATATGCTGCGTTACAGGGGATTGACACATCATTAATTGAAGCCGCAAAGCTTGATGGAGCTTCGGGTATAAGAATATTTTGTAATGTAGAAATTCCAATTGTTATGCCGCAGATAAAAGGACTTTATATCTTGGCGTGTATAGGCCAGTTTCAGGATTACGAACGTTTTCTAATTCTTACACAGGGTGGACCTAAAAACGCCACCATGGTACCCGGGCTTCATATGTATAACATTGCTTTTTCAGTCTCGGGCTCATCCGAATACGGATATTCATGTGCTATAGCGGTTGTTTTGTTTATTATAACTGTTGGTTTAAGCAAGCTGCTTTTAAATAAAGGAGAAGATATATAATGAAAAGAATATCCAGGCTTCAGATTTTAAGCTGCATTTTATTATGTATCGGAGCACTGATTACAATATTTCCGTTTTATATAATGATAGCGACAGCAACAAAAAACAATTATGAATTTGCATTGAATTTTTGGGGAATGAAATTTCCACCTGAATGGAGCAATTTTATTACTGCATGGAATAACACTTATATGTATATTTTCAACTCATTTAAAATAACATTTTCTATTGTTTTGGGTGTGGTTATTCTATCTGTTTTTGCCGGATACTCATTTGCTAAGCTGGAGTTTAAATTTAAAGAAACTCTTTACTTAGGAATATTGGCGTTTAAAATGGTGCCGGCAGCGCTGCTTCTAATTCCGCAGTTTATAAATGTTTTTCGGTTGGGGCTTAACAATACTCATGCAGGTGTTATTCTTCCGACAATTGCGAGCGCGTGTATTATGCCTATTATTCTTTCGAGAAGCTTTTTCGCGTCTATCCCTGACTCAATTTTTGAATCTGCGCGAATGGACGGAGCAGGTGAACTTACGGTTGTATGGCATATACTTATACCGCTCTCAAAACCGATAATATCAACAAATGCTCTATTTACATTTTTCGGCGCTTTTAATGCATACACATGGCCGTCTATCGTGTTGAGCGATGACAGATTAAAAACCATTACCATCGGAATAAACAGGCTTGCAGGGCAATATGGCGTAAATTATGGAGTTCAGATGGCTACATACTGTATGGTATGTATTCCGCTCATGATTTTAATTTCACTTACAATGAAGGTTTACATTGGCGGCATTACCGGCGGAGCCGTAAAGGCTTAATATATAATATAAAAAGAAGGGAATGATGTAAACATGAAAAAACGTGGTTTGAGAACCTTATCACTGATCATTGCGGTTTTAATTGCGCTTGGAGTTTGTGGAATAAGTGCATTTGCAGAAACCGGGGAAACGGTTTTATTCTATGATGATTTTGAGAATGGCTTAAGTGATATGTGGAATACTTCAGTTTCTTCAGATGATCTGGGGACAGTTAAAACGGAACAGTCAAATATCTACAGAACGACCGGTAGCGGTACTGATACTATTATGTTAAAGGACGGCAATTGGAACAACATATCATTTAACACAAGAATCAAGGCAGCTGAATGGAGCAGCGATGAGTCTTCATACGTGGCTCTATATCTGAGATATGCAGACGCGTTAAACTATCATATGGTAAAGTATTCAAATGGTACTTTTACTGTAAGTCAGTTAAAGGCGGGCACGGAGAGTATTTTGGGAAGCGCACAAATGGCTTTAAGCTCTAACACAGCATATGATATTGCTTTTGAAGCAAAGCATGGTGTAATTCGTTTTATGGTAAATAATGTTGTATTAATTCAGGATTACTGCCATAGCGTAACTTCAGGTACCATAGGAATCACAACAAACAATCAGTCAGTTGATTTTTACGAAGTTGCGGCTAATAGGGAAACCGTAAATATACGTCAGGATTTTAAAACCGGAAGCTATGTAATGACTCACAGTTCTGCTACTTCAGCCGGTATCGGTTTATCCGCTCTTACAAGCACTCATGAATATGACAACACAGAAGGCGCTCTGCATATAACAGGCGCGGGGAGTTTGACTCTGTATGATACAAGATGGGGATGGACATCTTTAGGCACGGACTGGAAAAACACGGAAACAGTTTCAACATTTAAAATAGAGAATATAGGAGACGGAATTACTTTCAGAACAAGCTTTTCCAATAATCCCATACAAAATTCTTATGTAACCCAATTTACAAGCGCGGGTATTTATAAAACGATAAACGCAAACTTTAGCGGCGCGCGTACAAAAACGTCCCTTACAAATTTAACTGCGGACGGAAAGTATCATACGCTTAAGATTAAAAACGTAACAAATACGGATAATACTGTAACCTGTACTATAACAATTGACAACAACGAGACATACTCCTGGACGGATGATACAGGAAGCGCAATTGTAAATGGCGGTGGTTTTCAAATTACATGCTCCGGCAGTGCAAAAATGTATATTAAAAACATTGAAATCAGCGATGTATCCGCAAGCAGTGATTCTTTATGTAGTGAAAAATTTGACAATCTTGACAATTGGACGGTAACCGGCAATGGTACAGCCGTACAAGTAAGCAATACAAGCGATAATTTTGTATATGCCACTACAACAGCTCAAAATGAAAAGCTTATTCTGAATGATAAAAAATGGAAAAATGTATCTGTAAGCTGCGACATTAAGTCTGAGCAATGGGTAAGCGGCAGTACTTATCAAGATGCATATGCCGCAATTTATGTGAGATACGCAGATGAGGCAAACAATATAATGCTTTGCTATTCTCCTATTTCTTCATCCGGAAATTTTGGTACAATGTTTATTTTACAAAACATAGCGGGGGTTCAATCCATTATTGATTCGGTAGAGGTTGAAAAGTTCGGCACAGAATCACATAAAATAACCATAGAAGTTAAAGGCGGAAATTTCAGAGCATTATTGGACGGCTCAGTTGTATTGGAAGCTCAGGCTAATCAAACCTCGGCTAAAACAATTGGTACTATAGCTCTCCAAAGCAAAAATCAGGGCGTACTCTTTGATAATATTAGCGTTGAAGGTGAAAAACACTATTATTATGAAGGCTTCGACGGAGATGTATTGCATGATTTCAGCACATATGTTTCATATCTGGCAGATATATCGGGCGTTTATGTCAGAACTAGCGGAACAAATTATGGTATTGAAGATGACAACGGTATAAGCGTTCTTCATCTTGACAGGGCAGCTTATAATATTTACAGCAATACTTATGAAGGGAAAACATGGAATCATACAAAATTTAATGTACGCGTGAAAACAAATAACTGGACAGGTGTACACATAAGATCAAGACATATACCAACCAGCAATACGAGTTATCTGCTTTATATCAGTAATGCCTCAACATGGCAAATCCGCAGGAACGGGGACTATGCAACCGTACTTGCGTCTGCTACGTTAGCCAGCAGCTTATCGACAACAAATTATGAAAAAATCAGTCTAGAAACAGTAGATAATGCTGACGGCACGGTTACTTTAACCGGATACAGAAATGATACTGCCGTAATAAATTATACGGATAATGGAAGTAATTTACCAAGCAGCCTCGTAGGAAAATACCCGAATTTAGCAACGAATGGAAATGGAAACTCAATTACATTTGTAAATCAGGCAAATAACTATATTGACTATATAAATATAGAGGATATGAATGTTTCCAGCAGCATTAAGGCTATGATTGCTACTGACAAAACATCGCTTGTAGGCAACGAAACCGTAACCGGCTCGTTTGTCGTTTCAAACAATACATACGAAACGGGGAATGCTATGCTTATTATGGCTTTATATGATGCCGACATGACTCTAAAAGATATAAGTGTAAACTATGTAACAACAGAAACTGAAAAAACAACAACATATACAGACGCCATGCAAATTTCATCAGATATAGCTCAAGGCTGGAGCCTTAAACTTTTCGCATGGAATGGTTATGATAAAATGCAGCCTATAGGTTCAAGCATAGCTATTGCAAAGTGAAAACTAAGTGAGATGACAGAGAGAAGAATTATAAGCTTCTCTCTCCCCTTCTGATTTCAAGAAAGGATATAGTATGAAAGATTATAAAAAGCTAATATCAATAATTCTATGTTTAATACTGTCTTTCTATGCAACATTAGTGCTTGCTGACGGTGAATTTGCATATTCAGGGGAGTTTTCACTCTTTTCTGAAGACTTTGAAAATTTAATAAGTCAATGGAATAATGACGTGGGAGTATCATTATATTCAATTCTGGATAAAAATGTTATGAAGCTCACAGGCGAAAATAAAATCATGAGCATAAATCAGGTAGAAACGAATGATTGCGCATTATCTGCGCAAATTTATCTTGATAAAAGCAGTACTAAAAACGGCGGTTATTCAGGACTTGCAGTACGGATCACAGAAAACGGCGATAGTTATCAGCTTCGATTGTTTCCTAATGAGTCATTACTAAAGCTTGTAAAGATTCAATCAGAGGGTTATGAAACGGTATTAGCAAACAAAAGTATTAACATTGCCGATAGTCAGTGGCATGAAATAAAAATTGCAGCTAAGGATTCTATTATACGATGTATGATAGACGGCGCGGTTATTATGTCGGTATTTGATGAAAACGCAATATCGGGCAGAGGCACAGCGGTTATTTCTCATATTGTAACATCATATTTTGATAAGGTTAAAATTGAAACTGAGTCATCTTATTATTATGAAAATTTTGAAAACGGTTTGATTCATAATCTGATTGGAAATCAAATAACTCCTGTAACAACAAAAGCTGATTTAGATGGCGAATGGGTGGTATCGGATGATAACGGCGCAAAGGTTTTAACTACCAAAGGCTACAGTAAAATGGCGAGCATAGTTTATCCTATGCCTAAAGCTGATTATTCCAAAAGCTCCGCCGCAATATTAAATGTGAAATCAGATGCATGGTCGATAGCGGGAGATGAGGGCGGCTTTGCGATATATGCAAGATATAATGCAGGAAATATGAATTATCGCGCTTTGTTCCATGATAACCTTGTAGAATTGCAAAAAATAGAGCCGTCAGAAAATATCACCAGCCTTAAAAAATCCGATACTTTAAAGCTTAGTTATAAAAGCTACTATGAGATTGCTTTTGAAGCCATAAACAATTCGGGCGGAACAGTAACGCTTAATGTTTATATAGACGGTAATTTAGCGGTTACCGCCGCAGATGCCGCAGACGTTTATCAAAGCGGTGATTTTGCTATTGAATATAATGGCGAGGTGAGACCATACATTGATGATATTAATTTTATTTCTATAGATCCTCAAAAGCCTCTATACATACTTTATTCAGAAGGTAGACAGAACAAGGATATTGATGTATTTTTTAATGAAGAAGAAATTGACTGCCAGCCTATTTTAGAAAACAATCAGATACTTATGTCAGCTGAACAGTTGTGTGGCCTGATAGAAGCTGAGATTACTATTAATGACGGTAAAATCTTTGAGTTTACCAAAAGCGGATTGACAATTACATTAGAAGCAGGCAAAAGTACCGGCAGGATAAACGGCGATGAGGTTGATACACTGGCTTCATCACGCGTAGAAAATGGTGTGTTTATTGTGCCTGTAAGATTTGCCGTCGAAGCATTTGGCGCCATTGTAAGCTATAATAAGGATAATAAAATTCTTGAAATTACCTATGACAGCGCTGATTTGGGGGAAGGTGATTTATATACAAAGGATGGCATTATATTTCAAATTTCCAATGACGGAAAAGCCCTAAATATGCTTAAAATAATGGGGAACGACGTAGTTTTTAAGGGTGAAGGCAATACCCCGTTATGGAATTTATATTTTGCGGACGATGCTGTTAAAACCGCTAATAAAACTATTGCGCAAACAGGAATATTTTACTTTCAGAGATGGGAAACGGGCTCATGCTGTGCCGATAGCACAGCTTCAACTTTGAAATCCAAATATTGGGATAAGGAATCCGGCGTTCTTACATTGAATTACACTCATGCGGACGCGGACGTTACAGTTGTTGCAAAATTCAACGGAAAAACAATAGATTTTGATGCAACGGTGATAAATAAAAGTTCAAATCCACTGCAATTTATAACTGTACCTTCAAAATGGACGCTGTATCATTCTAAAAATAATACATTTTTAACCCCGCAGCCAAATTATGCAATGGAATATGAGAATATTGTATACGCTACTTATGATTTGTGTTCGGCATATGACGGCTTCATCGCCACAGGCGACAACCCGTTTGCGTTGTACAGCATTCAGGGGGAGAAAGGGGTATATGACAGACCTATACTGGGAACAACTTCATACCTTAGAGGTCCTTCAACCAATTCAGGTAAATTTACTGTGGAAACGGGAACTATAGTATGGAAGGAAAAGGGTGAAACAGCCCGAAACGTTAAAACAACAATGGGCGTTTATGATGATTTGCGTACATTTTCGAATGCGTACATTCAAAGAAATTATCCTGATACAAAAACTATAAGAGAAAAAATCCCGGAGGATGTTCGCGATATAGTTCCTAAGAGCTATTTATTCTACATTGATGGCACAAGTTTCAGCAACTTTGAAAAACTTCTTGATTATCTGCCGGGACATGCGCAATTCCATGTAGGTACTTCAATGCATGCCAATACAAACGAATATGGTACATGGGACGCATTTCCAAACTATTTTCCTCCGAGCGCAAACTGGGGCACAATGGAGAATATGAGGAATTTCATACAACACGCGCGGGAACAAGGACACACATTTATGCCTCGCAACAGCCTATATTACTATACCTACATGAGTGATATAGCAAACAAATACGGCGGAGAAAATCTTGCCATTAAAAGATTGGACGGAGAACCTCAAAAGGTTGCGTGGGGGTTGCCCGGCTGGATATATTCACCTTCGTCCAGACAGGCGCTTGCAGAAAAGCAATCATATTATGATACATGGAAAAGCCTGGGCGCCACAACATTTTTCACAAATGTTGTAGCCGTTATATCACCTTACGGATACAGGTATGATTTCAATTCGGATGCGGAAGCTCCCGATCAGATGTATGATGCTATTATGAATGAACTCAAATGGTATGGCGACAAAATTCCTCTGTTTTCAGAAGGCGGTTCGGGCATAAGGATTCCATATCAGGTAGGCTTTATGAACCATGTGAGATGGGATGAGGAATCAGAGTGTGATTCATATCTGCTTGATGCAAACACCCGCGGTACTCCGGTCAGAGTGCGTCATGACATTGTTCCGCTTCTGGAAAGCGAATATGTGAGATATTATCCGCACAATGTCGGCACAGAAGGTCAATGGAGCTTTAGAGCTGCTACATACTCGCTTTTATATAATCACAACTTTAAAATGTATTTGAGCGCTTACAATCCTATGCAGAATTCCAAATGGCAGTGGATAAGGGCGCAGGCTATTTTGTCGGAGCTTGTTTCGGACAGATTATTTGGCGCTAAGCTGATGTCTGAGATAGAGCGGGACACATCAGGAGTTGAAAGAGCAAATTACAGCGGAAACATCGTAACAGGAAATCTTACAAACGAACCTCTTACAATAAAAAATAACAAAATAGCTGCGCAGGGTTTTGACTTTCAATCAGAGGACGGGCTTGTTTCTGCTGGTGCATACACAATTTACAACGGTCACAGATTTGATGAAGATCAGCTTATCATACGCCATAGGGACGAAGGTAAATTAAAGATATATGCTCCTTTAGCAACAAAGGATTTTGAAATATGCGTAGATACGGAGGATATTGAAAAACCGCAGCTTACGGCATATTACCCTGATGGTACTACAACAAATATTGATTATATACAAACGGCCAAAGGTATCATCTTTAATTACCCATACTTTGACCCTGCTCTCACAAACGCGGAACCCATGATGGTAAACGGAAGCGAATATCAAATTAAATCATCAAAGATTATTCCCTATGTTGAGATTACGGAGTCTGAAACAGCCGCCGGTGATTCATTAACAAACCCCATAATCATTCAGGCAGAATTATCTAATGAGAATTATACCAGTATGATAACAATGCCGGAAACAGTTACGGGCAGTGTGAGAGTTGAAAACTTTACAAATAAAGCTATAACAGGAACGATTTCTTTAAATGGTGAATTTTTCGGCAAGCCTGTTGATATAACTTTGGATGTAAATACAAGCGATGTTGTAACAGTCTTACCGTTTGAATTACATATGGAATCCGACAGTATTGACACTGGTGCGTATATAACCCTGACACAGAATGGTATTAATCCGCTTGAAATGACAGAAACCTTATCAATCGAAAGAATGCAATATCCTGAACTGGAAAACAAAGAAACTATTGAAAGTAAATTTAATCTTGCGGTTGACTGGGATATGAATGATACGAATGCACTTGAAGGTGTTAATTTTAATGCGGTTGGCGCTACAAACCCTTATGGTATAGGCTATAATCTCAAGCCCGGTGAATATTTGACATTTGGCGGAGATAATCTTAAATATACCAAAAAGCTTTACTTTGAGGTTTTAATTAAATTTAATGATTTAAGAAATTACATTTCCGGAGAGCATATGATTATCAAAGCAGATAATGCTAAAAACGGTTATGGAAACCGTACCATAGAGTTCAGATATATACCTGCTGTTGATCAGTTCCGTTTGCTTGTTACCTCAGCCACTAAGTTTAGTGATATTTCATGTAAAACTGTAGAGCCAAAGATTAATGAGTGGTACCATATCATAGTAAGCTATGACGGAGAAACACAGAGAATCAGCGTAAATGGCAGTGAAACAACCTTAAAAACAAGTATGGATGACTTTTTAACCTATAGCGGATTTAAGGTTGGCGGATCTATAGATGCTGATATTTCTTATATAAGGATAGGCGGAGAATAATACAGAGGCGGCTTTCGCCTAAAGATATAAAGGAGGAAGCATTTTGAAAAAAATATTTATTTATTGCATTATTATTGCTGTTTGCTTTTCTAACATATCTGTGCTTGCTGTAAACGAAACAGCAAGCGGCAATGTAGTGTGCAGAAGCAGTAAGATAACAATCAGCGGGCAGGCAAATCCCAACATTGTTGTAACTATTTTTGTTGAGGAAAAATCAACTGGTTTAAATAAAAGTATAGTGTATGCCAATGAAGTTTTATGTGATAATAATGGTTTATACACAGCAGCATTTACAATGCCTGATGCAAAGGATTTTACTGCTTATGTTGCGCCTGAATATAATGTATTTATATCAGGTGAGGATATTTTAATATATAAAACTGAATTTTCATATATATCAAGTATAAAAAGGCAAAAGCTTATTTCGGATATAAACATTGCCAAAGACACCGGCGAAATCCTGTCTTTAATTACAAGCAGCGATGGTCTTAAAAAGCTGGCCGCATTAGGGATTGACACAAATAAATTTATGTTACAGAATGATACTACTAAAAAAAGTATATGTAATGCATTGTCTAAAAAACGTCCGTTTGATATATATGATGAGGATGAATTTACCGAAGTTTTTTTAGAATGCTTCTTGCCCGCGGCTTTGAATGAGCTTTCGGACAGTAGTTCTGTGGGCGAATTTTTAAGCAGTTTTATAGAGTTTAATCTTTCTGTTGATAGTGTTGATGTTACCAAAGATACAAATATGTTTGTGTCTATATGTAATTATGTATTAAACTCCAAACCTTTTTTGGATATTGAAGATATAAACAGCACTATCACAGAGGGATATATTACATACCTGCTTAATACATCAAATAAATCGTTAATGACAGCTATTATAAATAAATATGCCAATAATATTGGCATTGACACAGACACATATTATAACGCATACAAATCTGATAGTGATATGCAGATTAGCATAAATTCAGCAATAATTTTATCCATGCCAACGGGAGGATTTAAAAAACTGTCAGATTTTAAAGATGCTTTTGTATCAAAATGCCAACAGTATAAACCTCCTGAGAAATCTTACGGCAAAAGTTCGGGGTCGGGCGGAGGTAAAGGTAGCGGGGCTATTGTTATTCCCGAAATTGCTCAAACTGCTGAAACCACAGAAAAAACTGTTTTGTTTTCAGATATAAATGACGTAAAATGGGCGGAGGAGAGCATTGAAGGCTTATATGATGCAGGAATTATCAGCGGTAATGGCGGCGGAATGTTCAGTCCTAATGAATCTGTTACAAGAGAGCAGTTTGTAAAAATGATAGTGCTTGCATTTAATATTACCTCGGATATGAAACAGAATATATTTGAAGATGTAACCAATGATTCGTGGTATTATGAATATGTAGGATTAGCATATAACGCGGGTATAGTAAGCGGCGTTAGTGAAAACAGGTTTGGTGCTGGAATGCCTATATCAAGAGAAGACGCCATTGTAATTATTGATAGGGTACTTAAAAAACAAAACATTACTCTTCCTCAAAAGAATAAAGAATTTAATTTTACAGATGAGAGTGATTTTGTAAGCTACTCGGCTAAAAGTATAAAAGATATGCAATTGTTCGGCGTAATCAACGGCATGGACGATGGCAGGTTTGCTCCAAAAGAGCCTTTGAGCCGTGCTCAGGCGGCTAAAATAATTTACGAATTATACAAAGCTTATTAATTGAGGAGGAAAATATGAATATTAAGAAATTTTTAATTGTTTTTTTAACATTTTCAGTTCTATTATCTGTTGAGCCCGTATTTTCAGCCCAAACAGGCTTTGATATGTTGCAGGAAACCTTTGATTCGGGAATCGGGAAATTAACTCCGAGCGGAAATGTACAAACTGGTAAGGATAAAAATAAAACAGTAGCAATTATTAATGGCGGCAGCCGTCTTACATATTCGCCTAAGGGCGATGATACGGGATGGGATTCATCATATTCCTCAAATTATAAGGTTAAAATGGAAAATTGGGGGTTTCAAAGTGATGTGATGTTAATTTTCCGCATTAAATCGGAGGCAAATGATAGTTCATATATCATTTACTATTCAAAAAGCGGATTTAACTTGAGTAAAATTGTACCGCCTTCTAAAGTTACGACAGTTGTACCGTTTACCGGTGCAATTTCAGCAGATTCATCACTATACCATGATATAAGGATTGATGCTGTAGATAATAAAGACGGTACATGCACAGTAAAGCTTTACTTTGACGGAATTAAAAAAATTGAATATTTGGATAAAGATAAAATTCCGAAGGTCGGGGGCATCATGATTATTAATAATATGACCGATAATGAATTTTATGTTGATGAAATCACTGTTTCTGAAATTACCGATAACTCTGTTGCATCTAGTCCGGATGACCCTTCTGTTGATGTTGTTGGTACTGAATATGAGGATGAAACCACAGTTTTAAGGCTTCTTGGTATAATGGATAATTATCACGACGGTATATTCCGGCTGGATTATATCATGACACGAGGTGAATTTACTGAAGCTGTTATTAAAATGCTGGGTATGGACAGCGTTGCAAAAAGCTTTGCCGCTAGCTCAAAATTTGAAGACGTCCCGGATAATCATGAACTTGCAGGATATATAAACCTTGCTTCAGACTTGAATATTGTCAGTGGCTATAGCGGTAATTTATTTATACCTGATGAGATTTTGGAATTTAACCAGGCTCTTAAAATGCTTATTTGTGCTTTTGGCTATAATCTTGATGCCGAGCGGTACGGAGGTTATCCGGAAGGTTATTTAATTATTGCAAGCCAGATAGGTCTTCTTAAAAATATAAGCGAATATAAAACCTCGAGAGGCGTGATGACAAGGCTTTTATTTAACTGCCTTGAAATACCTCTGAAAAGTATTGTAAAATATTCAAATGGAAATGATTATAAAATTGAAAAGGGAAAAACTATACTTGAGGCTCTTGATATTTTATGCAATACAGGTATTGTAACGGATAACGGCACAACAGCGCTTACGGGTGAAAGCTCTGTAGTTAAAAATACAATTAGAATAGGCTATATTGATTTTAATGCCGGTGAAACATCCGCTAAGAAGTATTTGGGATATAATGTAAAATATTATGCGCGGGAAAATGATGGTGAATATACAATATTGTATATAAATCCGCATGAAAATGGTGTTTATACATTTGATTATAAAAAAATCAGCAGTAAAACAACGACAGATGAGTTTTATTATGAAACATTTAACGGCAAAATCAAAAGTTTGTATTTATCCAAGGTTAAAGATGTTATATATAATGGTAAATCATATCCTGAATATAAGAAGGAAGATTTAAAGCCCGAAGATGGAAATGTTACATTGATAGACAATAATAATGACGGAGTAATAGATGTACTGCTTGTAACAAGCTATAAAGCCATAATTGTAAATTCTATATCAAGTATAAATAAAACTCTGTATAACAAGGTGCCGAATGCAGCAACTTCCCAAATTATACTTGATGAAACAAATAAAATAGTTGAAATTTATAAATCAGGTAAAAAGATAGGGTTTGAGGATATAAAAAACAGCGATGTTGTTAAAATAGCGATGTCAGCAGATAATAAGTATATTCTGGCGAATGTATCCTCCACTAAGGTAAGAGGCACAGTAAGCGAATTTAATGATGATTATATTTTTATTAATGGAACTGAATATGAGCCGTCTTCAAGCTATTTTACATATTTAAATAACAAAGCTTTAGCTCATGTTCAAATAGGCTTATCTTATACATTTTATTTGGACAATGAAAACAGAATCGAATTTTCTGTATTAAATTCAGAGAAAAATGAATCTTATGGATATTTAAGAAATGCGGATTATTCAGATAATATCAGTAATACGATAGAGCTTGAAGTTTTAACGCAGTCGGGTACATGGCAGATATATAATCTGGCGGATGAAGTTAAATATAATAATGAAATAATAAAAGCAAATGATTTGATTTGTTCCGATTTGATTTCTACAAAGGTATCAGGTGTAATTACACATATAATACCTCAGCTGATTTTATATAAAACAAATTCAGATGATAAAATAAACATGTTGAAAACGTCAATGGACAGAAGTGCCGCCGGCTCCGGTTCCGACTTGCTCTGCTTGGAAAATGCAGGATCCTTAACATACAAAACGATAAACAAATCTTTTAATTCCACATATTTTATTGAAGATTCGACAGTATTTGTTGTTCCGACGTCTGATATATTTAATGATGATTTTTATTATGTAACTACATCGTCATACTTTTTGAATGACAATGCATACAATATAGAAATTTATAATATGGATAATAATTGTCCGGCTGCTGTTGTTATGAAAAAGGCTTTTACTTATACAGATTCCGTTGAAAAAACATCCGGCGTGCTTATGGTTGATTCTGTTTTAAGGGCAATTAACAATGAAGGTTACGACTGCTGTTTGATTAAAGGTTACTATAATGGCAAATACGTTCAATATTTTGTAAAAGAAAATATTAATACGGCTGCTCTTAACCGAGGTGATGTTTTTCAGTTTGTAACAAATTCAAAGGGTGAAATTATTAATATAGGTCAAAATAAGCTTGCAGACGGAACTCAAACGAAATATAACGATGACGGCGGATTTAATGCCACTGCCCGTTTTGTAACCGGTAAAGTTTGCTATGTTGACAAAAATTCCAAGCGTGTTGTCATAAATTTAGATAATTCTATAGATAAGACAGCAAGTTCAATATGGATTGATTGTAAAACAACCAATATTAAATATTATCTGTATGATAAAAAAGCGGACTCAACAAGAATTGCTTCTTTTGACAACGTAGATGTAGGTTGTGATATATTTGTCAGATTGTCTAAGGAGAATGCTTATGAAGTTGTTATTTATTTATATTAGAGGAGAATCGAATTTATGATTGAACTTTTATTTCTTGGAACAGGCGCGGCAGACTGGGATTTTTCTATTGACGGCAATTTTAAATATGATAATCAGAAACGTATAAGAAAAATGAGCAGTTTGCTTATTGATGAAAAAATAGTAATAGACCCTGCTCCGGAATCATTTAATTATGCTGTATTTTTGGGTTGTGATATATCAAATATTACAGATGTTTTTATAACGCATACGCATAGTGATCATTATAATAAAAATGTACTTATAAACTATGCGAAAAACAGCAAAAGTAAATTAAGATTATGGGCGCATGAAAAGGCGGAACAAAATTTGAATTTAAGTAATGATGAAAAACGTTTGATAGAATGGCGCCCATTAAAAATCTTAAACGAAGTATCTATAGATGATATAAGCGTTATGCCGCTAATTGCAAATCACACAGTAAACGATACGGATGAGAAGGCCTTGCACTATGTTTTTAACATAAAAAATAAAAATATTTTTTATGGCCCGGATGGTGCGTGGTTATTAAATTCTACATGGGACTATCTGTTAAAAAAACAGATAGATGCTATTATATTGGATGCTACTGTGGGTGATTATGAGGATGACTGGCGTTTGGGCAGTCACAACTCAATACCAATGATTAGAATGCTACTAAAATCCATGTATAAAAATAAAGTTTTAAAATCGGATTCAAAAGTAATTTTATCTCATCTCGCCAAAACCTTACATGAAGGAATAATAGAGACAGAAGAAAAAATGGCTAAAGAAAATATTATAGTTGCGTATGATGGCATGAGGTTGGAAATTTAATTTTATAACCTAAACTAGGGAAATCAGTATAAATAGATGGTTTTGATGGATATATTTACTATATACCATGGGGGCTGACGCGCCGGATTAGAAAAATCCTTTGTGCGTCAGCCCCTTCCTGATGCTATGTAGTGCGGTTAGATTCTGAATATTGCCTTCATAATTCCGCATAAAAAAGAGGGCATTTTAATGACAACGACTTTCATATACATTCCCCTTTCATATAATGATACTTATATTTAACGGCATATAAGTTTCAAGCCTGCCCAAATAAGTAAACATGCAAGTATGGCGACAAGCCATGCAGCCGGCAGACATAATGCAAGTATAATACTTATTCCTATAACAATTATAATTATACCCCATAAAAACTTGTTACTTCTGCACATCCTTCACCATTCCTTTAACAAAGCATGCCATTGATTTTTAATTAATATCAATCTGCACGCAGGTATTTGCTGATATTATATAATATTCCAAAGCGTTAATTATGGTTACAAAAAAAGGAATACCTCAAAAGATAAGTGATACAGAGTAACAAACTTGAGTATTTCTCAAAATTACATTATATATTTAGGCTTTCCTTAAAAAGTTCAAAAAGTGGCATAAACACTGGACATTTTAGCATTTTTATGATATAATATCTGTATAAGAAAAAAGCATATTATGCAAAAACATATACAGATTTGGAGTGGGAGCA
>Ga0209373_10000230_pt1 | contig 117577 bp, 113 predicted proteins | sample Higcelweek5metaG_FD_187173 | JGI IMG/M metagenome (GOLD analysis project Ga0209373, IMG submission 187173) | Freshwater pond sediment microbial communities from the University of Edinburgh, under environmental carbon perturbations - High... | ecosystem: Environmental > Aquatic > Freshwater >...
ATGCTCAAGCAACGCCCGTAGGCGGGATCTCTCTCCAAATGGCATCGGGCGGCTCCGCGCTGGGGAGACCCAGAGAATCACGACAAGCGCAAGCCGTAAACCGCATTAACCTGAGTTCGGTGCCCTGATGGTCGCAGCCGGTTGGTTGACAGGCGAACGGGTCGGCTCCATGGTGCCGGTCCCTGCCATTTTCGACAGCCGAACGACCGCGCCATGAGCAACGCCAGCCTGCAAGCCACCATCGACGCCGCCTGGGACAACCGCGACGGCCTGAACACCGCCACCACCGGCGACGTCCGCGACGCTGTGGACGCGGCGCTCTCCGCCCTTGATTCCGGCGACCTGCGCGTCGCCGAGAAGACGGAAAGCGGCTGGAAAGTCAATCAGTGGCTGAAAAAGGCGGTTCTGCTGTCCTTCCGCCTGAACGCGAACGAGATGATTCCCGGCGGCCCCGGCGGCTCCTCCTGGTTCGACAAGGTGCCGCCGAAGTTCGAGGGCTGGAGCGAAGGCCAGTTCCAGGCCGCTGGTTTCCGCGCCCTGCCCGGCGCCATCGCCCGCCGCTCCTCCTACATCGCCCCCGGCGTCATCCTGATGCCCAGCTTCGTCAACGTCGGCGCCTATGTCGACAGCGGCACCATGGTGGACACCTGGGTGACGGTCGGCTCCTGCGCCCAGATCGGCAAGAACGTGCATCTGTCGGGCGGCGTCGGCATCGGCGGCGTGCTGGAGCCGTTGCAGGCCGATCCGGTCATCATCGAAGACAATTGCTTCATCGGCGCGCGCTCCGAAATCGTCGAGGGCGTGATCGTCGAGACCGGCGCGGTGGTGTCGATGGGTTGCTACATCGGCGCCTCCACCAAGATCATCGACCGCCACACCGGCGAGGTCTTCGTCGGCCGCGTCCCGGCCTATTCGGTGGTCGTCCCCGGCAACCTGCCCGGCAAGCCGCTGCCCGACGGCACGCCGGGGCCGAGCCTGTATTGCTGCGTCATCATCAAGCGCGTGGACGAAAAGACCCGCGCCAAGACCGCGATCAACGACCTGCTGCGCGACTGATCGCGCGCGCGTGCTTTCCTCCCCTCCCCGGTTTCGGGGAGGGGGCTTTTGATCGCTGACCAGCTCCGATTTCGGACCATCCCGGACCCATCATGACCATCGACGCCGTCGCGCTTGCCCAAGACCTGATCCGCTGCCCCAGCGTCACTCCGCGCGACGATGGCGCGTTGGGGGTGCTGGAAGCCGCCTTGACGCCGCTGGGCTTTGCCTGCCATCGCCTGCGTTTCGAGCAGGAGGGCACCGCGCCGGTCGAGAATCTGTACGCCCGCCTCGGGACCGAAGGGCCGAATTTCTGCTTCGCCGGTCACACCGACGTGGTGCCGCCGGGCGAACTGAAAGGCTGGTCCATCGACCCCTTCGCCGGGACCATCCACAACGACCGGCTCTATGGCCGGGGCGCGGTGGACATGAAGGGGGCTATCGCCGCCTTCGTCGCCGCCGTGTCGCGCCGTCTGGCGGCGGACGGCCCGCCCGCTGGCTCCATCAGCCTGCTCATCACCGGCGACGAGGAAGGCGTGGCGATCAACGGCACCAAGAAGGTTCTGGATTGGCTGGCCGCGCGCGGCGAGACGCTGGACGCCTGCCTGGTGGGGGAGCCGACCAACCCCAAGGCGTTGGGCGACATGATTAAGATCGGACGGCGCGGCAGCCTGACCGGCCATCTGACCGTCTTCGGCGCGCAGGGCCACACCGCTTACCCGCATCTGGCCGACAACCCGCTGCCCCGTCTGGTCCGCATGCTGGCCGCCATCACCGAAAAGCCGATGGACGAGGGGACGCCGCATTTCCAGCCCTCCACCCTGGCCTTGACCACCATCGACGTCGGCAACCCGGCCACCAACGTCATTCCCGCCCAAGGCAAGGCGACCTTCAACATCCGCTTCAACGACGCCCACACCCCGGCCAGCATCGAATCCTGGCTGCGCGGCTGTTTCGACGCCGTCGGCGGCGCCTATGAGCTGGAGATTCACTGCTCCGGCGAATCCTTCCTCACCGCCCCCGGCCCGCTGACCGAACTGGTCGCCGAGGCGGTGGAGACGGCGACCGGACGCCGCCCGGAATACTCGACGACCGGCGGCACGTCGGACGCGCGTTTCATCAAGAATTTCTGCCCGGTGGTGGAATTCGGGCTGGTCGGCCAGACCATGCACAAGCTGGACGAACACACGCTGGTCAGCGACCTGACCGGCCTGTCGGCGATCTATGAGGTGATTTTGCAGCGCGTCTTCACCCACCTGCCCGCCACCAGCCCCACCGCGTCCAACGCCGGATCCAACGGCTGAGCGGGGCAAGGCCGATGCCGCCCAACCGCACCGCGATCCTGACGGCGCTGACCGGCGCCTACCGGCTGGCCCGCTTCGATCCCAGCGGCTTTTCCTGCTTCGACCGCACGCCGGATGGGGCCTTGGCCTCTTTCTTCGCCGCCGTGCTGGTGCTGCCCGCCTACGCCCTGCTGCTGGCGATTCGGCTGTGGGGGCAGGTGGATGATTCGCCCCTGTTGCAGGTGCTGACCGTCGAATCCATCGCCTATGTCATCAGTTGGACGGCCTTCCCGCTGGCCCTGCACCGCATCTTGACCCTGCTGGGCAAGGCGGAGCGGTTTCCCGGCGCCGTCACCGCCTACAACTGGTCGGCGGTCATCCAGATGGCGGTCTATTTGCCGGTGATGATCCTGTCGGCCAGCGACCTGCTGCCCGGCTTTCTGTCGGAAGGGCTGGTGCTGGGCGTGATGATGGCGATGTTGACCTACCAGTGGTTCGTCCTGCGGACGGCGCTGGACCTGTCGGGTCTGGCCGCCGCCGCGCTGGTCATGGTCGATCTGTTCCTGTCGGCGATGATAACCGATCTGGCCGACGGGCTGCTGTAACGCTGGGCCGCAGAGGCTCAACCACGCTTGCCCCCTCCCCGACCCTCCCCCGCTTGTCAGCGGGAGAGGGAGTCTTGCGCCTTGTCAGCGTTCAGCGGAGTTCCCTCTCCCGCGTGAGCTACGGCATACACGCATCTTTGGTTTAGGCAACTCATTGGAAGAAAAAGAACTTTTCTCCGTCATTCCCGCGAAGGCGGGAATCCAGACTGATCCATAAGGTTCGTCTGGCAAACTCTGGATCCCAGCCTTCGCGGGGATGACGGGAAAGCCATTTAGTTTCAATTGGTTGCGGCGAGAAAAAGATGTGTGCATGCCATAGTGCGTGAGCGGGGGAGGGGTAGGGAGGGGGCCAAGCGCCCGCCTTTTAGTCCTCGCGGGTGCTGACGCCCGCGTCGGCGAAGGTCGCCATGCCGGTGTGGCAGGCGACCGCCGACTTGACGATGTTGATCGCCAGCGTCGCGCCCGAGCCTTCGCCCAACCGCATGCCGAGATCCAACAGCGGCTCCTTGCCGATGGCCTGCAACAGACGTGTGTGGCCCGGCTCGACCGAGCGGTGGGCGACGACGCAATGGTCCAGCGCCCGGCGGTCGGCCTTGAACAAAACCGCCGCCGCCGCCGTGCAGGCGAAACCGTCGAGCAACACAGGCACCCGCGCCACCCGCGCCGCCAGGATCGCCCCGGCGATCGCCGCCAGTTCGTAACCGCCCAGACGGCGCAGCGCCTCGAACGGGTCGTCCTTGGCCTGCGGGTTGGCGGCGACGCCCGCCTCGACCGCCGCGATCTTGCGGGCCAGCCCTTCGTCGTCCACCCCGGTGCCGCGCCCGGTCCAATCGGCGGCCTCGCCGCCGAACAGCGCCAGACAGAGCGCCGCCGCCGAGGTTGAGTTGCCGATCCCCATCTCGCCCAGCGCGATCAGTTGGATGCCCATCTCCACCGCCATCATGCCGTAGGCCATGGTGCGGCAGCATTCCTCTTCGCCCATCGCCGGACCCTGGGTGAAGTCGGCGGTCGGGTTTTCCAGATCGAGTTCATAAACGCGCAGGTCGGCGTCCGCCGCCTCGCACAGTTGGTTTACGGCGGCGCCGCCGTTCTGGAAATTGGCGACCATCTGCGCCGTCACGTCCGACGGGTAGGCCGACACGCCGCGCGCGGCCACGCCGTGGTTGCCAGCGAAGACGGCGACGCGCGGGCGACGGATGTCCGGCGGGTGCTGGCCCTGCCAGGTGGCGACCCACTGGGCCAGCTCTTCCAACCGCCCCAGCGCGCCCGCCGGTTTGGTGAGCTGCCGTTCGCGCTGCAAAGCGGCGGTTCCGGCGTCGAGATCCGGTCCCGGCAAATTGCGGACGAGCGCGCGGATTTCCTCGAAAGTGACGGCGGGTTGCGGGTTGCTCATGGGGCGGATCCTGACGAAAAGCGCGGAAAAACGGCGCGACCTTGCACCGATCCGCCCCCCAAGTCAAAGCGCCTTCGCGGGCCGATCCGGCAATGGCCTGCCGAATCAGCGCGCCGACTGGCGGCAATCGGTCAGAATGTTGCCAACGGTGACGCGCTCGCGCTCGTCCATGCTCAGCGTCCAGCGGGCCTTCACGGCGATCCAATCGGCGACGTAGAGGCAAATCCCGTCGCGCTTGGGCGGCAACCACTCCTCCGGCCCCTTCGCCCCCTTGGCGCGGTTGGACGCTTGGCCGACCGCCAGCAGGGTCAGCGGGTCGGTCAGGTCGTTGGCGTAGGCGGCGCGGCGGTCGCGGCTCCAGGCGTGGCCACCGCTGCCATAGGCCTCTTCCAGCGGCACGCGGTGGTCGATGTCGATCAAGCCGGGATCGGTGATGCGGTCGCCGGTGTAGGGATCGATCCACTCGCCCGACGCCACCGCGCAGCCGTTGGCCGACAAGCGCGCCGGGCGCTGCGAATCGCGGATCAACGCCTGTTCGCGGGCGTTCAGGCAACTGCGGTCGGTGGACAGCCAATGCGGCCAGTCGTCCCGCGCATAGCCGCGCCGCTTTTCCGGCTCCACCCGGATGCCGTCGAGGAGCTTTTGCGTGTGGACGAAGTCGATGCGGTCGGACGCCCGCGCCACAGCGGGAGGGGCGACCGCCATCGCCGTGACCGCTGGACGGGTCGAGCGGTGGCGTTTGGTTTCCTGTCCGAAAAGCCGTTCCAAACTGCCGGAGGGCAGAACCCCGACCCGCTCGGCCAAGGCCGCCAGCGCCAGCACGGCCAGCAGCAGCGACAACCCGCGCAGCAGGAAGGAGCGTCGAGGCCGTGGCGCCCCCGTGGCCTTGCCCCACCCTCTCATCATGCCCATCCCCAGCGCGCCGTCGGTTGCCCCGTCTTATGGCCGAAGCGTTGGAAAAGCTCAATCGCCGCCCCCGCGAATCCAATTCGCCGGGGTTTGTGACGGTTCCGGACAGGCGGCGCCGCAGGTTCAACAGGGTTACGCACACAATTATCCACAGGAATGTGGATAAGTCTGGTCAAGCGCTGGAATCTCCCCATCGCGATTCCGCCCGACCGCGTGGTCCCGACGCCGCGCCGCGCTCTTTCCCCGTCAGGTTCCAGTTGCCCCCGCCCCCGGTTGGGCGTAGGTCCGTCCTGATGCCTCAGACCGACGCCACCACCCCCGCGCCGCCGCCGCGTCATATCCAGGACGCCGCGCTCGCCCTTGTCTTCCTCACCCGCCTGCCCCTGCCCATCGCCGGGCCGCTGGCCGAGGGGGCGGCGGCGCGCGCCATGGGGTGGTTCCCTCTGGTCGGCGGGCTGGTCGGGTTGGTCGGCGGGCTGGTGACGGCGCTGGCCAGCCTCGCCCATCTGCCGCCGCTCGCCTGCGCCCTGCTGGGGCTGGCGGCGATGGTGTGGCTGACCGGCGGGCTGCACGAGGATGGCGGGGCCGACGTCGCCGACGGCTTTGGCGGCGGGCGCGACGTGGCGCGCAAGCTGGAGATCATGCGCGACAGTCGGGTCGGCAGCTATGGCGTGCTGGCGCTGGTCTTCTCGGTCGGGCTGCGCGCCACGGCCATCGCCGCGCTGTTGGGGGCTGGCCCTGGCGCCGTCATCGCCGGGTTGGTCGCGGCGGGAGCCTTGTCGCGGGCCGGGTTGGCGGCTCTGGCCGACCACCTGCCCCCTGCCCGCCGCGACGGGCTGGCCGCCGCGCAGGGCAAGCCGACAAAAAGCACGGTGTGGTTGGCGGGCGCCTTGGGCGGCGGCGTAGCCCTGTTGGTGTTGGCCCCGCTGACGTTGGGATGGCTGGCCCTGCCCGCCGCGCTGGCCGCCGCCGGGGCCACGGGACTGATGGCGGCGTTGGCCCGGCGGCAGATCGGCGGCCACACCGGCGACGTGTTCGGCGCGGCGCAACAGGTGGCGGAGATCGCCGCCCTGTTGACCCTGACCGCCTGGATGGCCGGATCATGAGCGTGACCCGCTGGTGGTTGATCCGCCACGCCCCCGTCCCCAACCCGACCGGAGCGATTTTCGGATCCAGCGACCCCGTCGCCGACACCAGCGATTGGGCCGCCGCCTCGGCGCTCGCCGCGACGCTGCCCGATCCGGCGGTGTGGTTGACCAGCCCGCTGCGCCGCAGCCGCCAGACCGCCCGCGCCCTGCATCCAGGGGCCGATCCGCTGGTCGAGGCGGCCTTGGCCGAACAGAATTTCGGCGCGTGGGAAGGGCTGTCGCACGACGCGGTCGCCACCCGCCACCCCGCCGACGCCGCCCGTTTCTGGGAGGATCCGGCGACGAACGCCCCACCCGAGGGTGAAAGCTGCGCCGCCGTCATGGCGCGAACCGCCGAGGCGCTGACCCGGCTGACCGCCGCCCACGCCGAACAAAATCTGATCGCGGTGATCCATGGCGGCTCGATCCGCGCGGCTGTGGCCCTGGCGCTGGATTTGACGCCGACCGCCGCCCTGCGCCTGCGCATCGATCACTGGTCGCTGACCCGGCTGGACCATCACGCGACGGCGGACGCTTCCGGCTCCTGGTCGGTCGGTTGCGTCAACCGCCTGCCTGGGCGGGACGCGGCGAGCCGTTGACGCCCGCCCGCCAAAGCGCCCACCCGTCACACCGGCGCGGCGGCGCTTTTCATCAGGGTGAAGACGTAGCTGTCCACCAGCGCCTCCATCGACGCTTCGATGATGTTGGTGGAGACGCCCAGCGTGGACATCTCGTCGCCCCCCACCCCCGCCGAGCGGATCAACACGCGCGGCATCGCCCCGGTGCCTTCCTTGGCCGCGAGGATGCGGACGCGGTAGTCGGACAGGCTGACGCCTTTCAGCGCTGGGTACACCGGCTCCAGCGCCTTGCGCATGGCGACGTCCAGCGCGTGGACCGGGCCGTTGCCGTCGGCGACCTCCAAACGGACCTCGTTGCCGACGCGGACGCGGACCACCGCCTCGGACTCGACGACCAGCTTGCCCACGGCGTTGTAACGGCGCTCGTCGGTGACGTGGAAGCGCAGAAGCTCGAAGAAGCGCGGCACGCCGCCCAGCTCACGGCGGACCAGCAGCTCAAAGCTCGCTTCGGCGGTGTCATAGGCGTAGCCGTCGCTGTCGCGCTGCTTGACCAGATCCAGCAGGCGGGCCAGCCGCTCGTCCTTCGGGTCGATGTCCAGGCCGATGTCGCGCAGACGGGCGATGATGTTAGACCGCCCGGCCTGATCGGACATGACGATCTGCCGCCGGTTGCCCACCGCCTCGGGCGGAACATGCTCGTAGGAGGCCGGATCCTTTTCCACCGCCGAGACGTGCAGCCCGCCCTTGTGGGCGAAGGCGCTGGCCCCGACATAGGCGGCGTGGCGGTTCGGCGCGCGGTTCAACCGCTCGTCAAACGACCGGCTGAGTTGGGTCAGCAGCGGCAAATCCTCGCGCCGGACGCCGGTTTCAAAGCCCATCTTCAGCATCAGCGACGGGATCAGCGAGACGAGGTTGGCGTTGCCGCAGCGCTCGCCCAAACCGTTGATGGTCCCCTGCACCATGCGCGCCCCGGCCCGCACGGCGGCCAGCGAGTTGGCGACGGCGTTTTCGGTGTCGTTGTGGCAATGGATGCCCAGACGGTCGCCGGGAATCCCATGTTCGGCGATCACGGCGCGGACGATGGCGTCGATCTCGTGCGGCAGCGTGCCGCCGTTGGTGTCGCACAGCACGATCCAGCGGGCGCCCGCCTCAAAAGCCGCCTTGACGCAGCTCGCGGCGTAGGCCGGGTTGCGCTTGTACCCGTCAAAGAAATGCTCGGCGTCGAACAGCGCCTCGCCCTTGGCGGCGTGCAGCGCGGCGATGCTGTCGCGGATCAGGTCGAGATTCTCCTCGCGCGGGATGCCCAACGCGACGTCGACGTGAAAGTCCCAGGTCTTGCCAACCATGCAGACGGCCTTCGAGCGCGATTGCGCCAGCGCCGTCAGTTGCGGATCGTTGGCGGCGCTGCGGCCCGGACGCCGGGTCATGCCGAACGCGGTGAAGATGGCGCGCTTCAACTCCGGCGCTTCGGCGAAAAACTGGTCGTCGGTCGGGTTGGCGCCGGGCCAACCGCCTTCGACGTAATCGACGCCGAGCCGGTCAAGCTCCAGGGCGATCGCGATCTTGTCAGCGACCGAGAAATCCACGTCCTGGGTCTGCGCCCCGTCGCGCAGGGTGGTGTCGTACAGATAGATGCGTTCGCCCGTCATCGCCGCCTGACCTGACCAAAAGATAGCCGGAGCCGCCGACGGCCCCCTGGAAAGGCCGGAGAATGGACGATGCGGCGCGGCGGCTCAACGATTTTGACAAGAAACTTGCGAAAAGCCAGCGGTCGCCGCAACGGAGCGCCGACGCGCCGACCGCGTCGTCCCCTCACCCCTCCAACCGCGCCCGCTCGCGCTCGAACAGCTCGGTCAGATGGTCGATGACGACGCGGACGCGCGGGACGTCCTTGCGGTCGCGGTGGACCAGCAGCCACGCTTCGCGGGTCAAGGGCGGGCCGGGCAGCGGCAGGCGGATCAGGCCCGGCTCCCCCTCCGCCAGCATGCAGGGCAAGAGGGCCGCGCCGAATCCGGCGACCGCCGCCGCCATCTGCCCCAGCACGCTGTTGGCGCGAAAGGCCACGCGCCGCCCGCCGCCATGCTGGGCCAGCCACGCCGCCTCGGGCAGATCGGCCAGCGTCTCGTCATAGCCGACCAGGGCGTCGGGCGCGTCCGGGGCGACGTAGAGGCCATAGCCGAGCGTGGCGAGACGTCGCCCGATCAGGTCGCCTTGCTGGGGGCGGGCCAGCCGGATCGCCAGATCGGCTTCGCGCCGGGCCAGACTGAGCGCGCGGTTGTCGGTGATGACCTCCAAATCCAGGTCGGGATGGGCCGCCCGCAACGGCCCCAGCCTGGGTATCAGGAAGCGGTCGGCCAACGCCTGCGTCATCGTCAGCCGCACCGTGCCGGACAGGCCGCCGCCGCTCCCCTCCCGCCGCCGGATCGCCTGGGCGCGGTCGTCCATCGCCTCGGCCAGCGCACGCACCGCCTCCCCCTCGTCGGTCAGGCGGTAGCCGTCGGGGCGGCGCTCCACCAGCGTCCGGCCCAGCGCCGCCTCCAGCGCCGTCAGCCGCCGCCCGACCGTGGCGTGGCTGAGCCGCAAGGCGCGCGCCGCCGCCGACAGACTGCCACGCCGCGCCAACTCCAAAAACACCCGCAGATCGTCCCAATCCACAGCCTGCTCCGCTTTCCCCGTTCATTTTTGAACAGACGCCGCGCGAGGATAGCGGCTGTGCGCGCAAAGATGAACCGATCAAGATCGCGGCATCCCACACGCCACAGCCTTGAAGGATGACGACGATGACCGCTCCCCAGACGCGTTTGCCCCAGACGATCTTGACGATGGCGGGCGCGCCGCTGACCCCCAGCGCGCTGGATTCCGCCGCCCTGGTGCTGATCGATCTTCAGCGCGAATACACCGACGGCGCGCTGCCGCTGGTCGGGGTCGAGGCGGCGGTCGCGGAGGCAGCCACCCTGCTGACGCTGGCGCGCGAGCATGGCGTGCCGGTCATCCATGTGGTCCATCACGGCAAGCCCGGCGGCCCGATCTTCAACCCCGATGGCCCGTTCGTGGCGATCCTCCCCGCCGTCGCCCCGCTGGACGGCGAAGCGATCATCGTCAAAGCCAAGGCCAACAGCTTCACCGGCACCACTCTGGAGGAGGTCGCGCGGGCGACCGGGCGGACGGATCTCATCATCGCCGGGTTCATGACGCACAATTGCGTCAGCAGCACGGTGCGCGGGGCGAATGACCGGGGTTGGCGCGTCACCGTGGTTTCGGCGGCGACCGCGACCCGCGATCTGCCCGACGGTCAGGGCGGCATCGTCACGGCGGCGGAGCTTCAGCGCGGCGTGCTGACCGGCTTGAGCGACACGCTGGCCGTGGTGGTGAAGGACGCCGGGGCCTGGGGATAAGGCGCCCGCCCCACCCCCGAACCCCCGGCGTCACCGGGCGGCGCTTACTTCTTCACGGCCTTCCAATAGACGTTGCTGTCGAAGCTCGGCCCCCAGACCATGCCGGTCAGGTTGGCGCGTTCGGCGACGACCTCAATCTGCTGGAACATGATGACGAAGGGCGACTCGGCGAGGACCGAGCGCTGGAGATCCTGATAGATCGCCGCGCGCTTGGCCCCGTCGCTTTCCACGACGGCGGCGTTGGTCTTCTTGGTCAGCTCCGGGATGTCCCAAGCGTTGCGCCAGGTCAGCGGCTTGGATTTGGCCCCGTCGCTGTTGTCCGGGTTGGCGGCGAAGGTTTCGGCGTTGGTGTGCGGATCCTGATAATCCGCGCCCCACTGGTAAATAATCATGTCGTGGCTGCGGGCGCGGTACTTGGTCAGCACCTGCTTGCCGTCGCCGGGGATGATCTCGATCTTCACCCCACCGGCGGCGGCGCTGGCCTGGATGGCTTGGGCCATGTCCTGCGTCGGCGTGGTGTTGCGCATGTCCAGCGTCACCGTGAAGCCGTTGGGGTAGCCCGCCTTGGCCAACAACTCCTTCGCCTTGGTCGGGTCATAGCGGTAAGGGGTGTCGTTCAGCGCGCCCAGAAAGCCATCCGGCAGGAAGGTTTGATGGATGGTGGCCTGACCGTTCATGATGGTCTTGGCCATGCCCTCGTAATCGACGAGGTATTTCATCGCCTCCCGCACCTCCGGCTTGGCCAGGGCCGGGTTCTTCTGGTTGAGGCCGACGTACCACAGCGTGCCCTTGGGGGCCTGGACCAGCCGCACGGCGCTGTTGGCCTTCAACGGTTCAAACTGCTCCGGCTTCAGGTTGCGGGCGACGTCCACGTCCCCCTTTTCCAGCAGCAGCCGTTGGGTGGCCGGTTCGGCGATGTGGCGGATCAACACCCGCTTCAGCCCCGGCGCGCCGCGCCAGTAGTTGGGGTTGGCGTCGAGCGTCAGCAGCTCGCTCGCCTTCCACTGCTTCAACTGGAAGGGGCCGGACCCGGCGGAGTTCAGGCGCAGCCAAGCCGACCCGAAATCGCCGTCCTTCTCCTTGCTCTGCACCAGCTTGGAATCGACGACCGACGCCACGCCAGCGGTCAGGCAGTTCAGCACGAAGGTGGGGGCGTAGACCTGCTCGGTGGTGAAAATCAGCGTGCGCGGGTCGGTGGCCTTGACCATCTGATCGACATTTTCGGCCGTCAGACCGAACTGGCCGAGGATGAAGGCCGGACCCTTGTTCAGCTTCACCGCGCGGCGCAGCGAATAGGCGGCGTCCTCGGCGGTCAGCGGGTTGCCGGAATGGAATTTGATGCCGTCGCGGATTTTGAAGGTGAAGACCTTGCCGTCGGGCGAAACGGTCCAGCTTTCGGCGACCTCGCCCCCGATCTTGCTGACGTCCTTGGGATCGATGTTGATGAGACGGTCATAGACCTGAGCGCCGTATTCAGCGCCGGAAAACTCGAAGATCTCAGCGGGGTCGAGGCCGACGATGTCGTCGAACTGCCACGCCATCACCAGCGAATCCTTGGGCGTGTCGGCCAGAGCCGCGCCGCTCAGGATGGCGGGAGAGAGGGCGATGGCGGAAAGGGCGAAGGCGGCGGCGCCAAACAGGCCGCTTTTGAAGCTGGTCATCCCTGTTGTCTCCCGAACGGGTCTTTGTTGGGCGCTCGATGTTTGCGCTATCGAAGCATCCCGCGCGTCTCCGCGCTTTGTCAAGCCGACCAGTGGGGATTTCTCAGGGTCGCCCCTCCCCCTCCTCCCAAGGGGGAAGAGGGAGGTGGGACGGGTCAAACCAACTCGGCGTCCTTTTCGGCGATGACCTTGTCGATGGCCGCGCGTTCGGCGGCGGACAGGCGCAGGCTGTCGCTGCGCAACTGGCCGCAGGCGGCCATGATGTCCTCGCCGCGCGGGGTGCGCACCGGGCTGGCGTAGCCCGCGTTGTTGACCAGATCGCCGAAGATCTGAATCGCCCGGTCGGTGGAGCGCTCATAGGGCGCGCCCGGCCAGGGGTTGAAGGGGATGAGGTTGATCTTGGCCGGAACCCCTTCCAGCAGCTTGACCAGCGCGCGGGCGTCGGCGGGGCTGTCGTTGATCCCCTTCAGCATCACATACTCAAAGGTGATGCGCCGGGCGTTGGACAGGCCAGGGTAATCCCGGCAGGCCGCGATCAAATCCCGCAGCGGGTATTTGCGGTTGATCGGCATGATGATGTCGCGCAGCTCGTCCGTCACCGCGTGCAGGCTGACCGCCAGATTGACGTTCAGCTCCTCGCCGCACCGCCGCATGGCCGGGACCACGCCGGAGGTGGACAGGGTGATGCGCCGCTTGGAGATCGAAATCCCGTCGCCGTCCATCACGATCTTCAACGCCTTGGCGACGTTCTCGTAATTGAACAGCGGTTCGCCCATGCCCATCATGACGACGTTGGACAGCATCCGCCCGTCGGGCGGGGCGGGCCATTCGTCCAGCATGTCACGGGCCAGCATGACCTGAGCCACAATCTCCGACGAATCGAGGTTGCGCACCAGACGCTGGGTGCCGGTGTGGCAAAAGCGGCAGGTCAGCGTGCAGCCGACCTGAGAGGAGACGCACAGCGTGCCGCGATCCTCTTCGGGGATGTGGACGCTCTCCACCTCCTGCCCGTCGGGCATGCGCAGCAGCCATTTGCGGGTGCCGTCCGCCGATTTCAGATCCTTGACCACCGTCGGGCGGGCGATGAGATGGCTGTCGGCCAGCTTTTCGCGCACCGGCTTGGCCAGCGTGGTCATCACCGAAAAATCGGTGGCGCCGCGATGGTAAATCCAGTGCCAAAGCTGGCGCGCCCGGAATTTCTCCAGGCCAATGGACAGCATTTCGGCTTCCAGCTCTTCGCGGGACAGGCCGACAAGGTTTTTGCGCCCGTCCGCGTCAACGGCGGGCAGGGCAAAGGCGTTTGCGTGATTGGAGGCGCTCATGACCCCTTAAATAAGGCCATGAGCGCGAAGAGTCAAAAGACCAAGCGTCAACCTGCGTTTTCCAAGAACAGAAAAGCGCTCAGCGCTTCACGCCGCAGGCCTGGTTGATCGCGTCGTAAGCCTGGGTGACGCCGTCCAGGCTGTAGGTGTCGGTGGTCTTGGTGCCGCGTGCCGAGGACCCCTTGACGACCATCGGCTTGGCCTTGGCGTCGCGCAGGGCGGCGGTCACGGCCTTGTCGGTTTCCGCATCGCGCGCCCAGGCGGTTTCCCCGTCGGTGAACAGCTTGAACGGCTTGCCGCCGATCTCGACGGTCGTCTCGCTGTCCTTCTTGAAGGGGTAGCCCGCGATGAAGCTGACGACGTCCAGCGATTTTTCCGCCGGGCGGTGCGTGACCAGGACATAGACGTCGCCGCGCTTGGCGGCCGCCGGTTCCTTTTTCTTGGGCTGGCTGGAGATGTAGCAAACCTTCTTGCCGTTCTCCTCGAAGGCGAAGGCGCTCCAATCCTTGAAGGTGCCGAGAAGACGCGGATCGGCGGCGCTGGCCGAGGTCACGGCAACCGCCGACAGCGACGCGGCGAGAACCAGGACGGCCCCAAGGGGGCGGCGGATGGCGCGGATGGGCAACATCGTGTGCGACTGCTCGTTGGTGTTCGGTGGGTCGGGCGGACACTACCGCAAATCATCCCGCTTTTCCAAGGGGAGTGGGCGCCGCAAAACGCGCCGACGCGCGATTCCGCCGCGCTGGCGATTTTTTGCGTCCGTCCCATTTGAAATGTGATCCACACGAGCGTACGCCGCGTAACAACGGTCAGACGGCGGAGACAGGGCAAGGGGCGAGGCTGAATTGAGATAAAGATCCGGTAAATTCCGCGCGAGGCGGCGGAGGATGGCGATCCCGATCTTGTGCGGGCGTTGTTGTTCGCCTTGAATGGGGGGATGCAAGACACGCGCACCCCCATGGCCGACGCGCCCCCCAGCCTGGAAAACCTGCTCGTCGCCATTGGCCGCGATCAGGATCGTCTGGCGTTCGGGGCGCTGTTCGGTCACTTTGCCCCGCGTCTGAAGACCTATCTGCGCCGGTTGGGATGCGACTCCGGCGCGGCGGAAGAGATTGTGCAGGAGGTCATGCTGTTGGTCTGGCGCCGCGCCGAAACCTATGACCCGGTTCAGGCGTCGGCCAGCACCTGGATGTTCACCATCGCCCGCAACAAGCGTGTCGATTCGTTGCGCCGCGAACAGCGGCCAGAGATCGACCCGAACGATCCGGCCCTGACCCCCGACCCGGTCGAGGCCGCCGATCACCGGGTGGAGGTGCGCGAAAGCAACGCCCGCCTGCGCGCCGCCTTGAAGGAGTTGCCGCCCGAACAGGCGGAGTTGCTGCGGATGGCCTATTTCGAGGACAAACCGCACAGCCTGATTTCCGCCGAGCATGGCATCCCGCTTGGCACGGTGAAATCGCGCCTGCGGCTGGCGATGGATCGCCTGCGCCGGGCGCTGCATGAGGATGTCTGAGGGGACGCGTGAGGGGATGTTGCGTGAGGATCGTCGCATGAGGATTGTTGCATGAGTCTGCCCAGCCATCATCCGGGCGACACCCTGCTGATCGACTATTCCGGCGGCGCCCTGTGCGAAGGGGCGTCGCTGGTCGTCGCCACCCACCTCGCCTTCTGCCCCTGCTGCCGCCGTCTGGTTACGGAGATGGACGCGGTCGGCGGCGCCCTGCTGGAGGATCTGGAGCCGGAACCGCTCGATCCCGGTTGCCTGGACGCTTTGCTCGCCCGCATCGACCGCGAAGAAAACACCCTCCCCCCCTGCCGCCCCGCCGCCCGCCCGGCGCCGAAACCCACCGAAGCCACCGCGCGCGCCGCGTCGTTGCCCGAACCCTTGCGCGGCTATCTGCGCGGCTCGCTTGACCGGCAACGCTGGCGCTTCCTGCAACCGGGCATGGGTTACGTCGATCTTGACGCCGGACGGTCGGCCACCACCCGGCTGATCCGCATGAAGGGAGGCGTCAGCGTGCCACGCCACACCCACGGCGGCATCGAATTGACCGTGGTGCTGGACGGCGGTTTTTCCGACGAGTTCGGCGCGTTCCAGCCCGGCGACATCGCCGTGGGCGACCCGTCCATCGAACACAGCCCGGTGTCCGACCCGGAAGGCTGCCTGTGCGTGACCGCCACCATCGGCGGCCTGACCCTGACCGGCCCGTTTGGCCGTTTCCTCAACCGTTTCATCCGCTTCTGACCGTCGGACGCCGCCGATCCGTCAGAATCGGAACCGGGTTGGAGAAAGGTCGGCGGCGTTCACGCCCGCCGCCACCGCGTCAGCGGGGACGTTCCCGCCGGTGGCCAGCGCCGCCGCGATGCGGGCGAGCGTCGGCGCCATCATGATGCCGTAGCCACCCTGCCCGATCAGCCAGAAAAATCCCGTCAGCTCGGGATCGAAGCCGACGACCGGATTGGCGTCGGCGGCGAAGCTGCGGAGTCCCGCCCAGGTGCGCGGAGCCTTGCGAACGCTGGTCTTGGTGTGGGTCTCCAGCCACTCGACGAGCGTGGCGACGTCCAGATCGTCGGGCTGAATGTCCTGTGGCTCAACCGGGGTCTCGTCGGCGAGCGAGGCCATGACGCGACCGCCGTCGGGCTTCAGATAGGGGGCGTCGCCCGCGAATTCGACAAGCGGCATCCCGTGAAGATCAAGGCCGTCGGGACCGTCGATGACGAGCGCGGTGCGGCGCTTGGGCACGAGGCCGACCGGGCGGGCGCCAGCCAGGCGGGCGACGGCGTCGCCCCAGGCCCCGGCGGCGTTCACCACGGTCGCCACCGAAATCTCCTCGCCGCCCGCCGTCACCCGCCAGTTCGCGCCGTCGCGCCGCAGCGCCGTGACGGGCTGGGCGCGCCGAATGTCGCCGCCGCGCCGCCGAAAGCCGCGCAGGAAGCCCTGGTGGATGGCCGCCACGTCCATGTCGGTCACGCCCGGCTCGAAGGCGGCGGCGGCGACCATCTCGGGACGGATCAAGGGGGCGAGGCGCAACGCCTCGGCCACGGGGATCGGGTGGATGGGGTCGCGATCCGTCCCGTTGGTCAGAAAGGCGGCAAGCTCCGCCTCGGTTCCGCTCTTGAACAACGTCAGCGCGCCACGAGGCGACAGCAGCGGCGCCTCGGCAAAGCCGTCCGGCGGCGCCTCGAAGAACGCGCGGCCAACGGCGTTGACCCGCCGGACGATGGGCGGGCCGAAGTTTGGCGTGTAGAGCGCCGCCGAACGGCCCGTCGAATGGTATCCGGGCTGGCTCTCGGCCTCGATCAGCACCACACGCGCGTCGGCTTGCAGCTCAAAGGCCACGGAAGCCCCGGAAATACCCGCGCCGATCACCGCAAAATCATATGTCGACATGCCGTCCCACCCGGATTGACGTCCCACGCGTCCGCGCCCCACCGGAGGCGGACGACGCGGTTTCTCGGACCAATTAGAACACCGCGTCGCTCAATTTTTGCAAGTTAATAAAAATCGTTTGACGATCTGAAAGAAAACTATCAGCCTTTCATCCGAAAGGAGGGCCGCTGATGGAAGGAACCTTACGGGACAGGCTGCGCGCCTGCCTGCCGACGGGATCGAAAGCCGATCAGGCCTTGGCGAGCTACATCCTTGCCCGGACCGGCAGCGTTCCCTTCGAGACGGCCGCGACGCTGGCCGCCAAGGTGGGGGTGAGCGAACCGACGGTCGGCCGTTTCTGCCGCTCGCTTGGCTACGCCAGCTTCAAGGACCTGAAAAGCCAACTGGAACAGGACATCGGCGACCGGCCCTGGTTGATCTCCGACCGGCTGAAGGCGTTCCAGGCGCGCTCGCTCGCCGGGGGGGACGCCCTGGCGCAATCGCTCCAGTTGGAGATGGCCGGCCTTGTCGCGGTCTATGAACTGGCCCAATCGGACCAGTGGCGGCAGGTGGTCAAGCGGCTGGCCACGGCGCGGCGGGTGTTCGCCGCAGGCTTCCAGACCGAACGCGGCATGGCGCACATGTTCACCCATCAGTTGCAGTATTTGCGCGACGGCGCGCAACTGCTGGACCTCGACGGCGGGCATTTCGCCGAGTTGCTGGAGACGGACACGCAGGACGTCGCCCTCGTCATTTTCGAGGCCCGACGCTATTCGCGGCTGGCGAAGCTGCTGGCCCGCACGGCGAGCGAGCGGGGCATTCCCGTCACCCTCGTCACCGACGCCTTCTGCGACTGGGGCGCGGCGCTGACGAGCGAGATGTTCGTGGTGCCGACCGAGTTCAACCTTTTCTGGGATTCCACCGCCCCGATGGCGAGCCTCATCAATCTGATGATGAACGCGATTTCCATCGAGATCGGTCCCGACGTGGAAGCCCGCATGACCCGGGTTTCTCAGCTTTACGCCCGCTTCACCGGCCATGTGGGCGATCCCCACGGGACCGAAACGTGACCCATCCTAAGCAGGTTTCTCCAGGCCGGGCCATGTGTGGCCCGATCTGGAGAAACCTGCTGAGAAACCACGCGGCACATTGATTGGGGAAAGCTCCATGCAGACGCTTGCCAGAATCGCCTTGCTCACCGTTTCCGCGCTTGCCTGCTCCTGTTCGGCGCTGCTCGCGCAGGAGGCCACCTTCGCCGTCACCGCGCGCGAAGTCGGCGCCCCCTCTTACAACCCCATCACCGGCACCCGGCTCAACAGCGCCAATTCGCTGATTTACGACCGGCTCCTCTTGCAGGACGCCGACCAGAGCTTTCACGGTTCTCTGGCGACCGCCTGGGAACAAACGCCCGACGGCATGCAGTGGACCTTCACACTGAAAGCGGGCGTGAAATTCCACAACGGCGAACCCTTCAACGCCAAAACCATCGAATGGTGGATCCCCAAATTCGCCGGAACCGAAAACGCCTACATGGTCGCCAACATCGACAAGGTTGAGGTGGTCGATGACCTGACGGTGCGTTTTCTGATGAAAACGCCGGACCCGAATCTGCTGTTCAACCTCGCCTCCTCCTTCATGGGCGTTCCCGCGCCCAAGGCCTATGACGAACTCGGCGACAAGTTCGGCGTGACCGCCGCCGTCGGCACCGGCCCTTACAAGATGGTGTCCTTCACCGTCGGCCAGAACACCGTTCTGACGCGCAACGATGATTTCACCTGGGGATCGGACCTGTCCGTCAATCGTGGTCCGGCCAAGATCAAAAAGATCACGGTGCGCGAGATCGCCGAGGATTCCACGGCGTTCCTCGAACTCCAGACCGGCGGCGTGGATCTCCTGTACACGGTGCCGACCGACTTCCTGCCCCGCCTGAAGGCCGAAAAATCGGTCAAGGTGATGATGATTCCCGGAACCGAGATCGTCTACATGCCGATCAACGTCACCGTGGAACCCTTCACCGACATCAAGGTCCGGGCGGCGGCGGCCTACGCCATCAACCAGAAGGCCATTTGGCAGACGCTTTATGGCGGCGTCGGCGCCCCGGCGAACAGCTTCCTCATTTCGTCCCTTCAGGAATCCAAGGTCGATCCGAAACTCGCGATCTCCTACGCCCCGGACCGCTCGAAAAAGCTCCTTGACGAGGCTGGATGGATCGCTGGACCGGACGGCGTCCGGGCGAAGAACGGCCAGACATTGCGGGTGAAGCTGTGGACCTCCAACGGCACCGAGTTCAAGCGCATCACCGAAGCCGTTCAGGCTCAGCTCAAAGACGTTGGCATCCAGGCCGACATCACCATCTTCGATCCCTCCTCGATCAACGCCCAGTACAAGAAAAAGACTGAGCACCAGTTGGCGGTGCGTTCCTATTCCTGGACGAACGCCGACATCATCGACTGGTTCTTCTCAGGCAAGCGCCTTGGCTATCCGAACGTGTCCATGCTGAACGACCCGAAGGCGGAAGAGCTGAACGATCTGGCCATGACCAAGGCCAAGACCTGGGACGAGCGCGTCGCGAATTTCAAGGCGTATCACGAGCATATTCTCTCGCAATACGCCTTCGCGCCGATCTACGAGCCAGCCAACATCTTCGCCTACTCCACCAGGAAGCTGAAGTTGCCGGAGGCGATCCGGGGCACCCGCCTGACCAGCCAGACCATTTTGGACGCCGACGTGACCAAGTAAACGCCGCAAGGATCAACCAGGATGTTCGGCTATTTCATGAAGCGTCTCCTGCTCCTCATCCCGGTCTTCCTCATCATGTCGGCGGTGGTCTTCGCCATCGTGCATCTGGTGCCGGGCGACCCCATCGACAACATGCTTCAGATCGGCTCGTCGCCCGCGCGTCGGGCCGAACTGACGGCGAAATTCGGTCTGGATCAGCCACTCGTCGTGCAGTACGGCGTCTGGCTGACTCGGGTCTTCCACGGCGATCTCGGCGACGCCATCATCCTCAAACAGCCGGTCCTCACCCTTCTCCTCGCCAATCTGCCCTACAGCTTGGCGCTGGGCGGTCTGGCGCTGGCCTTCTCCACCACCGTCGGCATTTCAATCGGCGCCATCGCCGCCTTCTTCCGCGACAGTTGGTTTGACCGCACGGTCATGACCCTCATTCTGATGGGGGCCACCATTCCCAATTTCTGGCTCGGCCTTCTCATGATCCTGGTCTTCGCGGTGGAGCTTGGGTGGTTTCCGGTGTCCGGGGCGCGCAGCGCCGACGCGCTCGTCCTGCCGGTGCTCACCATCGGGCTGGGGGGCGTCGCCCTCATCGCCCGCGTCACCCGCGCCGCCATGCTGGAGACCGCGCGGCAGGATTTCGTCTTCATGCTGCACGCCAAGGGGCTGAGCAAGCGCCAGATCCATCTCGGCCATGTGCTCCGCCACGCGCTCTTGCCGGTCGTCACCATCATTGGCCTGAAGATCGGCTGGGTTGTCGGCGGCGCCGTGACCATCGAATATGTCTTCGCCCGGCCCGGCCTCGGCTCGCTCCTCATTTCAGCCCTCAACCAGCGCGACTATCCGATCATTCAGGGCTGCCTTCTGATGCTGGGCATCGCCGTCATGCTCGGCACCCTGGTCGGCGATTTGGCTCAAGCGGCGCTTGACCCCCGCATGCGCGACGGGATGCGCTGACATGGCCGTCCTGACCGCCCTCCGCACCGCCATCGCCAGCCCGCGCGGCGCGCCGTCCGCCGCGATCCTGGCGCTGGCCGTGACCGCCGCGATCGCCGCGCCTTGGCTGGCGCCCTACCCCTACGCAGAACAGAATCTCGCCGGCGCCATGATGGAGCCGTCAGCCGCCCATCTCCTTGGCACCGACGAATTCGGCCGCGACCTGCTCTCGCGCATCATTTATGGCGCCCGCGTGTCGCTGGGCGTCGCCGTCACCGCCATTTCCCTGTCGGTCATGATCGGCCTCGTGCTCGGGGCGGTCGCCGGTTATCTCGGCGGCTGGGTTGACCGGGTGTTGATGGCCATCGCCGACGTGACCTGGTCCTTTCCGGAAATCCTCATCGCGCTCGTGCTCATCGCCATTCTCGGCCCCGGTCTTTCCAGCGCGGGCATCGCCATCACCATCGGCTATCTCGCCCAGTTCGCCCGGCTCACCCGCAGCCAGATCATCGCGCTGAAGCGGGAGACCTATGTCGAGGCGGCGATCAGCATCGGCTCCGGCCATGTCCATGTGCTCGCCCGCCATCTCATTCCCAACGCGCTGACGCCGGTCATCGTGGCCGGGATGCTGGCGGTCGGCGACGCCATCATTCTGGAAGCGACGCTCGGCTTCTTCGGCCTTGGCGCGCAACCGCCGCTGCCGAGTTGGGGCGCGCTGATGAGTTCCGGGGTCGCCCAAATCTATCTGGCGCCCTGGGTCATCCTCTTTCCCGGTCTCGTCATCGCCGTGACCGTCATCGCCATCAACCTGTTCGGCGACGCGCTCATCGACGCGCTCGCCATCCGCAACCGGCTGAAGGACCGCTGAGATGAGCCTTCTTACGGTCCAAGACCTGTCCGTCGCCATCGGCCTGCTGCCACTCCTCGACCGCGTGAGCTTTTCGCTGGAGCGGGGCGAGGTGCTGGGGCTGGTGGGTGAATCGGGATCGGGAAAGTCGTTGACGGCGATGGCGCTGATGGGGCTGCTGCCGTTGATCGGGGGGCGGATCACCTCGGGACGCGTGAGCTTCGACGGCTTCGACCTCACCCGCCTGCCGGAGGCCGAGTATCGGACGCTGCGCGGCCAACGGATCGCGCTCATTTCCCAGAATCCCATGACGTCGCTCGATCCGATCCTGACGGTCGGCGCGCAGATCGATCAGGCCTCGCGCATCCACGCCGGGCTGTCGCCGAAGGCGGCGCGCGCCCGCAGCCTCGACCTCATGCGTCAATTGCGCATCCCGGAGGCCGCCGCCGTTCACGGCCATTACCCGCACCAGCTTTCCGGCGGCATGAAGCAGCGCATCGTCATCGCCATGGCGTTGGCGGGCGACCCCGACCTCATCATCGCCGACGAGCCGACCACCGCGCTCGACGTCACCATCCAGGCGCAAATCATCCAGATCCTGTGTGATCTCGTGGCGGAGCGCGGCCTCGCCCTCCTCCTCATCACCCACGACATGGGCGTGGTGGCGCAGGCCTGCCACCGGGTCAGCGTGCTCTACGCCGGACGGGGCGCGGAAACGGGTCCCGTCCGCGACATCTTCGCGCGACCGCGCCACCCCTACACGAAGGCGTTGATCGGCTGCATCCCGCAGGAGGGGCAGGCGCCCGGCTCCCTGGTTGGCATTCCCGGCATGGTGCCAACCGCTTTGGTCTACCCGAAGGGCTGCCGTTACCATCCGCGCTGCGCCATCGCCGCGCCGGATTGCCGGACCGACGCGCCGACGGGGTCGATTGTGGACGCGAGCGGGGCCGTCGCCTTTTGCCACCATCCGCTGGAGGCTGGCCATGTCTGACACGATCCTGCGCTTTGACGGGGTCAGCCGCGACTTCACTTCGCAAAAGGGCTTCTTTGGCGGAAAGCGGACCATGCGCGCCGTCGACTCCCTGACCCTCGACGTGCCGCGCGGCAAAGTCACCGGCGTGGTCGGGGAATCGGGCTGCGGCAAATCCACGCTCGCCCGACTCGCCCTGCATTTGCTGAAACCAACCGTCGGCCACGTCTGTTTTGAGGGCAAAGACCTTGCCGGTCTGACGCCAGCGGCGCTGCGTCGCCAGCGGCGGCACATGCAGATGGTCTTCCAGGATCCCTATTCCTCGATCAACCCGCGCTTCACCATCCGCGACGCGGTGATGGAACCCTTCCAGGTCCACGGCGTCCGCCACACCCGCGCCGAAGCCAAGGACAAGGCCGCGCGCCTTCTGGAAATGGCCGGGCTGGACCCGCAGCTTGCCGAACGCTACCCGCAACAACTGTCCGGCGGCCAGAAGCAGCGCGTCGGCATCGCTCGGGCGCTCGCCCTTGAGCCTGACCTCATCGTGCTGGACGAGCCGACCGCCTCCCTCGACGTGTCGATTCAGGCGCAGATCATCGCGCTTCTGGCCGATCTCAAGACCCGGCTTGGCCTCACCTACCTCTTCATCTCCCACGATCTCGGTCTGGTGCGTTACTTCTGCGACCGGATCGTCGTCATGTATCTGGGGGCGGCGGTGGAGATCCTGCCGTCCACCGACGCGCCACATCGCCATCCTTACACGCGCACGCTGATGGACAGCGCCTTCCTGCCGGACCCGGAGCGGCGCAAGACCGTGACCGCGATGACCGGAGAGATTCCAAGCGCGTTCGAGCGTCCGCCGGGCTGCGCCTTCGCCCCCCGCTGTTCGCTCGCCAGCAGCCGCTGCTACGCGGAAAAGCCGGTCCTTCTGACCACAGAGCGACATCCGGTCGCCTGCCACCATCCGCTCGACTGACCCATTCCCGGAGAGATCGCGATGCCCTTCACGGTGCTCACAGCCGAGTTCCAGCACGAAAGCAACAGTTTCTCCTGCCGCAAGACCAACCTGAAGGCGTTTCGCGACCGCTATTATTACGACGCTAAGGAGGCCTTCGCCGAGCGCGGCGACGCCAACACCCCGCTTGGCGGCTTTCTTGACGTCGCCCGGCGACAGGGTTGGACCGTCATCCACCCCATCAGCACGGGGGCGACGCCCGCCGGTCCGGTCACGGTGGAGGCTTACGAACACATCGCGGGCGTCATCCTCGCCGCCGTGGCGGAAAACCGGGATCGGATCGACGGCATCCTCCTCGGGTTGCACGGGGCCATGGTCGCCGAACATCTGGAGGATGGCGAGGGGGAGTTGCTCACGCGCATCCGCGCCATCGTTGGGCCGGACATCCCCATCGGCGTCACGCTGGATCCCCACGCCAACGTCACCGAGGCGATGGTCGCCCACGCGCAGATCGTCATCGGCTACAAAACCTACCCGCATGTGGACATGCGCCAGCGCGGAATCCAGGCGGCGTCCATCCTCGCCCGCGCCATGATGGGCGAGATCCGCCCGGTCACGCTGCGCGAGCATCGCCCCATGCTGGAGGAGGCGACCGGCGGGCGCACCGACACCGGCCCCATGGTGGCGCGGCTCGCCCGGGCCGTCGCCTATGAACAGGAACCCGACGTCTTCGCCGTATCGGTCAATGGCGGATTCGGCAACGCGGACATCGCGGAGGTCGGGCCGACGACGCTCGTCACCTGCCAGGGCGACGTCGCCAAGCACCGCGCCGTCATCCAGGAGATCGCCGACGACATTTGGAACCGGCGCAACGAGGTGGTGAACCACTATCTTTCCGTGGACGAGGCCGCCGCGCGGGCGCGGAATTATCAGGCGACGACGGGTCCGCTCGTCATCGCCGATTACGCGGACAATCCGGGCGGTGGAGCCTATGGCGATTCCACCCGCCTGTTGGCCGCGCTGATCGCTGCGGAGGTTGAGGACGCCTGCCTTGGCGGGCTGGTGGACCCCGAGGCCGTGGCGGAGCTTTCCAGCCATGAACCGGGCGAGACGGTCCGGCTCCGGCTTGGCGGCAAGACCGATCCACGCTTTGGCGGCGGCCCCCTTGACGTCACGGCGACGCTCCTCGGCCATTTTTCTGGCGACTATGTCGGGGAGGGGCCGATGATGGCGGGCATGAAGGGCAGCTTCGGCCCCTCGGCGGTCATCCGCATCGGCGGCGTTGACGTGCTCGTGATTTCAAACCCCGCGCAGATGCTCGATCTCGGCCAGTTCCGCGCCTTCGGCATCACGCCGGAGCGCTGCCGGTTGGTTGCGGTCAAGTCCATGCAGCATTTCCGCGCGTCCTTCGAACCCATCGCGGGCGAGGTCATCGTCGCGGACAGCGGCGCGCTCTGCACGCCCGACCTGACCAAACTCCCCTTCCGCCGCGCCCGCCGCCCCATCTTCCCGCTCGACCAGGGCATGTAGAGCGCGAGCCGGGAAAATTCACCAGGGTTGGCGGATGCGCCGGAGTCCAATGGCAGGCCATAGGAATTCGGCGCTGAAGCCAATCCCAGCCGTTTCCAGAGCGCCGCCCCGCCTTGGCGCTTGGCGCTTGGCGCTTGGCGCTCGACAGAAGCCGCATCGCGGGAACCTTGCCTCTCGGCATTTTCATCGCCAGCAGCGACATCGACATCTTGCGCCATGCGCCCTGGAGTTGCCCTGAACCCGGAGGGCCGGGGGCAGACCAAGACGCACCGTCGTCCAGTCGTCGCGACGCCGGACGTCATCACCGAGTTCCTGAAGCACACGGACCACCAGATCCTGAACGATTACGGTCGTAAGCTCGCCTCGCCGGAGCTGTCGGCACGTCCCAAACGCCGAATGTTCACGGCGGCAGAGAAGCTGCGCATTCTGGCCGAGACGGACCTGGCGGCGGACACCGGCGGGATCGTGGAGCCGGTCGATCTCCCCCTTGCGCGCAAGCCGCCGTATCTTTCCTGGCGCCACTCGCCCTTGCCGAACAGCTTCGCGCCAATGTCACGCACCACCACCTTCCAACCCGCTCATCGCCTCGCTGACCAACACCCCAATCACCGGATCAGGGGCCGCCCTGCCCCCCGGGAACCTCGGGCGGAGCGGCGTGATTCCATGCTTACGCTTGGCGGCTGTTAAAGAACTGCGTGGCGACGCCCGCCGCCTGAATGGCGTTGCCCCACCCGGCGTAAAAGGCGACATGAGCCAGCGCCTCGCCAATCTCTTCCCGGGTGACGCCCTTCAAAACCGCGCGGTTCATGTAAAACGGCAGAAAGGCCGATTGACCAAGGGCCGCCAAGCTGACGATCGTGGCCAGTCCACGGTCGCGCGGGGCAAGGCCCGGTCGCCGCCAAACCTGATGATACAAAAGATCGTCGGTGAAATGCTGCAAAGCCTGTGACGCCGGGGCGACGGCGCTGGCGATGAAAGCCGCGCGCTCGTTTTCGTCAGGCAGCGCGTCCGCCACCGGCAGCAGGTCGGGCGCGACCTCCGGCAGTTGGCTCGCGTCGATTCCGCGCTGGGCGAAGATGTCCTTCAACGTCACGGTGGCGGCGAACGCGTTGGGCCAACTCGCATAGAAGGCCAGATGGGTGACAAGCTCGGAAATCTCAGCGCCCGTCAAACCGCTGTCGAGCGCCTTATGGACATAGTGCGGATAGGCGATGGCGGCGTTTCGCGTGATGAGCGCGGCGAGAGTCACAAGGCTGCGGTCGCGTGGCGAAAGTCCGGGGCGGCTCCACAGCTCGTCAACCACATTGCTCTTCGTGAACGCCACCAGAACCGGAGACACGGCGCCGATCATCTCGAAAAGCGGGCCGGTGTCGGATGCGTTTTGATTGGACATGGATAATGGCTCGGGTGATTGGGAGAAAGGGCGGCTACGAGGGCAAAGACCGCGTTATTCCGTCTGCCCCTTGCGGAACTGCGCGGCGATCTCGGCGACGCGCTGGCCAAGATGGGCCGCCGTTTTCAGGTCGCTGGCGATGGGGGACAGCTCCGGCGATTCGTCGTTGGATTGCGCCATCGCGCCCAACCAACCGCCAATCCGGTTGCGCTCTTCCGGGGAACGGCCGGGGAACAGGTCCAAGCCGACCCAGATCGAAAGCGGGGCGGCTGGTTCCGTTGTTGGACGATTGCTCGTCCATTCCGCCCGACACCCACGCGGTTTGGCCAACCGCCCAACACATCCCCCTGCGGCTGCGCGTCGCGCTCGACGCCCTGGCGGATCGGGTTCCGAAAATGGTCGCTCTCTGACCGGGGGCGGGACGCGGACAAGACGCGCTCCAGCCCCCCGATCCATCACACCAGCAGCAGCGTCTTGATGGCGCGCCGCTCGTCCATCGCGCGATAGCCTTCGGCGACGTCGGCGATGGGCAGATGAAGGTCGAAGACCTTGCCGGGGTCGATCTTGCGTTGAAGCACCAGATCCAGCAGATGCGGCAGGAAGCGGCGCACCGGCGCCGGGCCGCCCATCATGCCGGTCTGCGAGAAGAACAGCGCCTGACCATCCAACTGGACCCCATGCGGAACGCCGACATAGCCGATCATGGCGCCGGGCCGGGCGCAGCCGATCGCCTGCCTCATCGATTCCTGGGCGCCCACGCATTCCAGCACCGCGTCGGCGCCGACGCCCTTGGTCAGTTCGCGGATCCGCGCCACGCCCGCGTCTCCGCGCTCCGCCACGATGTCGGTGGCCCCGTAGAAAAGGGCGAGATCCTGGCGGGTCTTGTGGCGGCTCATGATGATGATGCGCTCGGCCCCCATCTGCTTGGCCGCCAGCACCCCCATCAGCCCGACCGCGCCGTCCCCGACGACGGCGACCGTCGCCCCGGGACGCACGCAGGCCGCGTCCGCCGCGTACCAGCCGGTGCCCAAAACATCCGACGCCGCCAACAGGCTGGGGATGAGGTCGTCCGGCGGAATTTCGGCGGTGGCGACCAGCGTTCCGTCGGCCAGCGGGACGCGCGCGTAGGGCGCCTGCGCCCCGGTCATGAACTCCCGCTGCTCGCAGGAGGACGGGAAGCCAAAGCGGCAATGCGGGCAGGTGTTGTCGGACAGGCAGAAGGAGCCGACGACGAACTGACCGGGGCGGACGGTCTTGACCGCGCCGCCCACCTCCACCACCACGCCGCAATATTCGTGGCCCATGTGGGCCGGGCCGTCCATCGGCTGAAGGCCGCGATAAGGCCACAGATCGGATCCGCAAACGCAACTGGCTGACAGCTTGATGATGGCGTCGGTGGGTTTGAGAATTTGCGGATCGGGAACGGACTCATAACGGACGTCGCCCGGGCCATGCAGAACGGTGGCGAGCATTGTTTCGGTTCCTTTCAGAACATCAGGTCAGACGCTCGACGCGCAACGGAAACTCCCCGCGCGTCAGCAAAGGCGTGACGCCGCCGTCCAGACGGCCCAAACGGATCAGGCCGCGCGACCAGCGATAGCCGCCATAAAAAAGCGCCAGATTCCCCCAAGGGGCGTAGTAACAGAGGTCGCCCGGCGCCTCGTTCGCGAAGGGGGCGGCGCCTTGCTCCGTGAGCTTTCGCGGCAGATAGGCGATCTTTTCGTTGTTCGCGTAATCGCCGATGGTGAGATCAAGCGGCAGCAGGGACGCAAGGTCGCGGGCCGACGGGGCGTCGTTCAGGGTGGCGGTGAACTCCATCCCGTGGAAAGCAAAGCGCACCCTCGTCATCGGCTCCTCCCGCCCCGCCTGGGCCAGCGCAAGACGCGGCGCGGCCAGCCCGGCAAGCGCAACCGCCATCAGGACCCGGCGCGTGACCGGGCGCAACGCTCCAACCGTCATAGCCCACGCTCCCAATTCCGCCACGCCGCGCCCGCCGCCAGCGCCGATCCAAGCAGCGACAGGGCGGCAAAGGCGAAGGAACTCCACCAACCGACCCCGTCGAACAGCAACCCGCCCAACGCCGCGCCGCCGGTGATGGCGAACTGGATCACAGCCACCTGCAACCCGCCGCCCGCCTCGGCGTCATGACGCAGAACGCGGCTCAACCAGGTTCCCCACCCGACCGGCGCCGCCGTTCCGAAGAATCCCCAGGCGACGAGCAGGAGGGCGACCGGCGCGCCCATCCTGCCCAACAGAATCAGAAGACCGGCGATGACCGCCATGACCAGCGGAATGACGACAAGGGTCGGATAAAGGCCGACGACCAGAAAACGGCTGACGCAGCCGGCGCCGACCACGCCCGCCAACCCCATCAGCAGCAGGACCAGCGACAGCCCCGACACCGAAAAACCCGACACGGTTTCCAGAAAGGGCCGCAGATAGGTGAACAGCGCGAACTGCCCCATGAACAGCAGCAGCACCGACAGCATGCCCAACGCCACCTGGGAACGGCGCAGAAGCAGAAACACGTTCCCCCGACTCGCATTGCCCAGCGCGGGCAATGGCGGCAGGCTGTTCCACTGCCAGACCAGCGCCAGCAAAGACAGCGGCGCCACGAAAAAGAAAGCGCCGCGCCAACCGATGTGATCGCCCAGAAAACTGCCGAGCGGCGCGGAAACCGTCGCGGCGATGGCGTTTCCGGCGTTCAAGACCGCGATCCCTCTGGGAACGTCGGATTCCGGCAGCAGGCGCATGACGATGGCGGTGGACATCGACCAGAAGCCGCCGATGGCCATGCCCAACAACGCCCGCCCAACCATCAGGGTCGCCGGGTTGGGCGCCAACGTCACCACCATCCCAGAGAGGAGCAGCAGCAGGGAAAGGCCGGTCAGAACCGTCTTGCGGTCGACGCTGCGCGTCCATCCCGCGATGAACAGGCTGGTGACGACGGCGAAGAGGCCGGAAATCGAAATCGCTTGTCCCGCCTGCCCCTCGCTGAGGCCGAGATCGCCCGCCATCGGCGTCAGCAGACTCACCGGCATGAATTCCGACGCGATGAGCACGGCGACGCACAGCGCCATCGACGACACCGCGCCCCATGCGGCGGTCGGTCCTGACCGCGTTTCGTCGTATGTTTGGTCCATGGCTTCACTCATGCGTCACGCTTCATACGCTCCGATCCGCGTTTACCCCGGCGCGCCGGGAAAGGTCGCCTTGGCCAAGGGCAGGCTGCGGACGCGCTGTCCGGTCAAAGCCGCCACGGCGTTGACGACGGCGGGGGGAACGCCCGGCAGCCCCGGTTCGCCGACGCCGCCCATCGGGGCGCCGCTCTCCACGATCCGCACATGCACCTGCGGCATGCGGTCCGGCGTGAGGATCGGGTAGCCGTCGAAGTTGCGCGCCTGAGGCTGGCCATCCTGATAGACGACCTCCTCCAACAAGGTCGCGGACAGGCCCAGCGCGGCGGCGGACATCACTTGCGCCTCGATGATGGCGGGGTTGACGACGCTGCCGGGATCGATGGCCACCCACAGATCGTGAACCACCACCACGCCGCGCCGCAGAGAGACCTCGGCGATGGTGGCGACCTCGCTGCCGAAGGGGGAGGCCATGGCGACGCCACGGGCGCGGCGGCTGCCGTCCCCGGCGGTGAAGGGGCCGCGCCGCCAGCCGCCCGACAGATCGGCGACCGCCTCCAACAACGCCTTGTGGCGTGGGCTGTTCACCAGCAGGCGGCGGCGAAGCTCGTAGGGATCCTGGCCGCCCGCCTCGGCCATCTCGTCGAAGAAGGTCTCGTAAAAGAAATCATTCATGGAATGGCCGACCGAGCGCCAGAAGCCGATGACCGCCGGATCATCGACATGGATCTGGCCCACCCGCCGGTTGGCGATGGCGTAGGGTTTTCCGGCGATGCCCTCCACGGCGGAACTGTCGACCGTGTCGGGCTGGCGACCGAACCAACGCCCGGTCGCCCCCTCGCCAACCGCCACCGCGCTCAAGGCGACGGGCAGTCCGACGGCGTCCAGCCCGGCCTGGAAGCGGGCCGTCCCCATCGGGCGCAAGGCGTCGCGCAGAAACTCCTCCTCGCGGCTCCAGATCAGCTTCACGGGCCGCCCCGCCGCCTTCGCCAGCAGGATGGCCTGGGGGAAGGGGTTGGCGCTGGCGTAGAGGAAATGCCGACCGAAGAAGCCGCCGAGCATCGGCGAATGGATCATCACCTTGTCCGGCGGAAGACCGGCGATTTTAGCCGCCGCCGCCTGGAACATCTCCGGCGCCTGGTTTGGGATCCACAGCTCCAACGTGCCGTCCGGGTTCCAGCGCGCCAACGCCGAGGGCGGCTCCAACTGGCCATGGGCCAGATGGGGGGCGTCGTAAGTCGCCTCAATGACGCGCGCCGCGTCCCGCAGCCCCACCGCCACGTCGCCCACCGTCTCATAGGCGACCCCGTCGCCCGTGGCGGCCTTCAGCGTCGCCCGGTGGCCGTCCGATGAGAAATCCGCCGGCATGGCGTGGGCGGTTCCCGCCGCCGGTTCGCTCCAACTCACCCGCAACGCCTCCACCGCGCAGCGCGCCCGCCACCAGCTCGACGCCAGCACGGCGACCGCGCCCGGCAGCCGGTGGACGGAATGGACGCCGGGCATGCGGCGCACCTCCGCCTCATTCTCCAGCGCGCCCGGCTCGCCGCCCAGACGCGGGGCGTGTTGCACGGCGGCGTGCAGCATGCCGTCCAACGTCTGGTCGATGCTGTAGCGCGCCTTGCCGGTCGCCTTGTCGCGCACGTCCAGCCGGGGAACCGGCTTGCCGATCCAGCGGAACTCCGCGCGGGATTTCAGCGGCGCGGCGCGGGGAACCGGCTCGTTCAACGCCGCCGCCGCGATCTCGCCATAGAGAAGCTTGCGACCGGACGCGGCGTGCAGCACCTGCCCCGGTTCGGTGGACAAGGACGCGATGGGAACGCCCCACCGCTTCGCGGCGGCCTGAAGCAGCATCTGGCGGGCCGAGGCCCCCAGCTTGCGCATCGTTTCGTAACTCATCCGCACCGACATGCTGCCGCCGGTGAAGCGGGCGCCGCCCGTCAGCAGATAGTCGGGGCCGGGCGGCGCGCCTTCCACCAGGAAGCGCGCCGGATCGGCGTCCAATTCCTCGCCGACGATCTGCGCCATGGCGGTGAAGATGCCCTGCCCGCCTTCGATGAAGGCGCTGCGGAACAGGACGGCGCCATCGGGACGGATTTCCAGAAAGGCGCGCACCCGCGTGCCGGGCGCGACCGCCGCCGCCGCGCCTTGCGCGCGGGCGGGGCCGACCGGCACGGAAACGCCCAGCACCAGCGCGCCCAGCGACGCGCCGAGAAAGCCGCGCCGCGACAGGTTCATCGGCTGGCCATTCCGGCGATTCAGCGCGGCGATGGCGGTGGGGGACAGATCATTCATGGCGTTCCCCATCTCAAGCGTCGGCGGCTTGCCGGACGGCGGTTGCGATCGCGGCGTAGGTTCCGCAGCGGCAGAGGTTGACCATCGCGGCGGCGATGTCCGCGTCGGTCGGCTTGGGCGTTTGCTTCAGCAAAGCGGTCGCCGCCATGACCTGCCCCGACTGGCAATAGCCGCATTGCGGAACTTGCCGGGCGACCCAGGCCTCCACCACCTTGCGGCCCACGGGATCCTCGCTGATCGCCTCGATGGTCTGGATCGACGCCCCGGCGACGCTCTCAACCGGCGTCACGCAAGAGCGCGTGGCCTGCCCATCGACCAGCACGGTGCAGGCCCCGCATTGGGCCAGACCGCAGCCGTATTTGGTCCCGGTCATCCCCAATTCGTCGCGCAAGACCCAAAGCAGCGGAGTGTCCGGTTCAACGTCCACCCGCTTTTTGGCCCCGTTGATGGTCAACTCCATGGCGCTCTCCCTTGTGTTCCGCGTCCGGGGGGCGAACGCGCGGCCTGGCTGCCGGTTTTCAGCAGCGCTCACCCTAACCGCGATCAACGCCATCGATTAGCCAGGGCAATTCGCTTGCGTTTATCGACCCACGCCATAAATGATGCGGAACGGTGGCGGGGGATCCGGGATGGCCAGAGAGGATTTCAACAAGCTTTTGTGGTTCCTGGCCGTCGCCGAGGAGCGCAGCTTCACCAAGGCCGCCGCAAAACTCGGCGTTTCCCAATCGACGTTGAGCCACACCATCAAGCAGCTTGAAACGCGGATGGGCATTCGCCTGCTGACGCGGACGACGCGGAGCGTCGCGCCGACCGAGGCGGGGGAACGCCTGCGCCAATCGCTGGCCCCCCGCGTCGCGGAGATCGAAACGGAAATCGCCGCCCTCATGGCGTTCCGCGACAAGCCCGCCGGGCAAGTCCGCATCACCCTGTCCGACCATGCCCTGGACAGCGTGGTCTGGCCGAAGCTGCGCCCCGTCCTGTCCGCCTACCCAGACATCAAACTGGAGCTGAGTCTCGACAACGGCCTGCGCAACATCGTGGAGGACGGCTTCGACGCGGGCGTCCGGCTTGGCGAGAATGTCGAAAAGGATATGATCGCGGTGCGGATCGGCCCGGACTGGCGCATGGTGGCCGTCGCCTCCCCCCACTATCTCGCCACGCATCCGGCGCCGACCCATCCACAGGATTTGATCGGGCACAATTGCATCAACATGCGCCAAGCCACCGCCGGGGGACTGTATGTGTGGGAGTTCACCAAGGGTGGGCAGGAACTGCGGGTTCGGGTGGACGGGCAACTCACCGTCAACAGTTCCTACCCGATGATCGACGCCGCCCTGAACGGCTATGGCGTCGCCTATCTGCCGGAGGATCTCGTCGCCACGCACATCGCGTCAGGCGCGCTGGCCCTGTTGCTCGACGACTGGTCGCCCCCATTCCCCGGCTACTACATTTATTACCCCAGCCGCCGCCAAAATCTTCCGGCCTTCAAGGTGATCGTCGACGCGCTCCGCTGCGGCGACGGCTGACCGTCTCCCGCAAGAATGGACAACTTGTTTATGCCGCCTGAAGCTCTGCCTGCTCTGGGGTTCTGCAACCAAGGGCCGAGTGGAGCCGCTTGCGATTGTCATAGCCTTCGATGTAGGCGAACTTGCGCCCCCGCCGCGCCAGAAAGACCGGCGCGGACGGATCGGAGGACGGATCGGGAGGGGGGGCCGGTCAGAGGGTTTCCCGCATCGCGCGGAAGCCAACCACCGTCTGGTCGGCCAGATCACCGTCTTCGTTCAGGATCGGCGTGTCGATGACCTTCTTCATCAACTGGGCCATGGTCACGGCCCGGAAGACGATGTTTCTGGCCGTGTCGCCGTAGGTCGCGTAATCGACGCCCTGCAAGTCGATCAGCGTCTTCAACGCTCCGTTCGCGTCGTCAAGCCGCGCTTTGAGCGTCACGATCAGATCAAGGCCGACCACCGCCACCTCGACGATGGCCTTCAACTTTTCGAGCACGAGGTTGACCTCGGACTCGTAGGTCTTCGCCTTTTCCAAATTCGCCCGCGCGTCGTCGAGCTTTTTGGCCGCGCGGGCGCTGAGGACGCTGCCGAGAACGAGAAGCGCCGGCCCCCCGACGAGGGTGCCCAGCACCATCGTGCCGCCGGCCATGCCCAACCCACCGGAGGCCAGCGTGCCGCCTCCCAGCCACGCCAGCGTGGCGTTGGTGGCGGCCACACCGCTCAACCCGCTGATCGCCGCGCCCGTTCCGGCCGACGCCAGCGCCATCGTTCCGCTGTAGGCCCCGAAGGCGGTCAGCGCCCCGGCCCCGGCCCCGGTCAGAGCGCCGCTGGCGATTTGACCGGCGAAGGAGCAGGTGTTCTGCAACTCCGCCAGATCGACTTCTGAAAACGCGCCGATGCGAAGCCGCCGCAATTCCTCGCTCGGCCCCAATTGAACGTTCTTCAACTGCCCGTACAAAGCGATGAAAGTCTTGATGGACGTGTTGAGCGCGTCGATCTTCCGTTCGCCATACAGGCGCAGGGCGCTGTTGCAACTGTCCTTTCCGCTGTCCAGCGCCTTTTCGGCAGCGTCAACGGTCTCAGCCGCGTTTTCCTGAACGCCGTTCGCTTCGTTGTTGCGGACAACGGCCTGGACCGTCTTTCCCACACCAAAAAGACCGGCAAGACCAATGGCCACCGGGATGAGAAGGGGCAAGGGCATTGTGTGATTCCTGTCGCTGGAGAACGCAATTGGGTGTGTGGCCGCCGATCAGAGAACCAGGGTGTCGTCCGTCGCCATGAAGGCGTCGAACTGCTCACGATCAGCGAATTGCAGCGTCTTGCCGATCACGGCGGCCAGGGCGTTGGCCGATTCGGCAAAATCATCGATGCGCCCGGTCAGAATGGCGGCGTCCATGCGCAGGATGCTGTTGGAGATTTCGGCCCGCCCCTCATCGAGCCATTCGACGAAGCGCTCCCGGAACTCCTGCCGGTACGCGTCCAATTCGGCGCGAACCGCCTCGCAATACTCCTTGGTCGCCAGATAATCGTCGTGGGCCTGGTTCGCGTCCTTGAACGCGCCGAGAGCGTCCTGATACAGCAGCGCGCTGAGCGTGTAACCGACCACGCCGCCAATGGCGGCCCCCACCACCGGGATCGGGATGGCCGCCTGGCCAATCGCCGCGAACAGGCCGCTGGACAGCAGGCCGCTTCCTTTCTCGCCGATGGCCTCGAGAAACTGGACCCCGTCGATCTCGCCCCGGACATATTGTTTGACGGCGCTGCCCACCTCCAGGCACACCGTCACCGCCAGCGACGGCAAAGACGTGCGGGACAGCGCGCGCGTGGTGGCGCTCGCCGATTGTTGCATCGTCCCCTTCAGGGCCGTGCCCACAAAGGCGGTTCCATACCCAGCCAAGGCGGCCTTCCCGGTGTCCGCCACCGTGTCGAGGATCGCCTCCTTCAGCGCCTTGTCGCCCTGATGGACCGCGATCATGCTGGTGACGACCGAAATGGCTCCCCCGAACAGCGCCCCAATCTTGGCCCCCTGAACACCGGCGCGATGGCTGGCGCCCGCGATGTTGATCGCCGTGGCCAGTTCGGGATGCTTGCGCAGAAAAATCGCTTGATCGGTCGTCATTCCGCTGTCGCGGATGTCGCCTTTCAGCGTGTCGTAATTTGCCGCCTGCGCTCTCTTCTGGGCGGCAAGATCCGGCTTGCCCCTGTCCTCCAGCGCCTTGGCCTGCTGCCGAAGCTTTGCGGCCTTTGTCTCGCATCGCATTTTCGCGTAGGCGACCTGCTCCGACGGGAGGTCGAGCTTGGCGCCCAGATAGCGCGACTTGTCGTTTTTGCCGCCGCCACTGCCCTGCGCGATGTTCTTCAGCAGCCCATCGACGTCGCCGACAAATTTCATCTGAGAACCGGAGCCAGGAACAGGAACTCCCCAGGCGTCCACTTCCACATGGTCATAGACTGTATGGTTCTTTCCGAATGTCTTGTGATCGTCGCTGCGAATTACACGCTCATTTTTCCCGGATATTATCTGTTCAGCGTTCTTATGCGCCGCCATATGGACTTCAGCACTAAATCCAGCTTGCTGCTTTATATTGCTCGCTGCAAGTTTTTCTGATTTTGTGCAAACTCTATATTTTGAAATGCCTTTCAACCCTTTGGCCAGTTGGACGCCAGTCTCGTTGTCGATTCCCCTATAGGCTTTCACAAACTCAGCGGCGGCGCTTCCATAACGCCCAACCGTTTCCGCCGCGCCGGAGCTGGTGGCCACATTGCGGATGGAAGACAACGCAATCCTTGACCGCCGACTTTTCTTCTCCATTTCGGTCCCCCAACCCTCTAGCGATAGACGGTTTCATTGATTTTTTTGTCTTTTGAAATCCATAAAAGAGCACAATTTACGATATATCGACATGAAAATTTAGTCTATTGAAATTATTCAACCAAAAACATGTGCCTTGGCGCTTCATTGGACCTTTCCAGGACTGGCGTTTCGCTCAAACCAGACGCGAGGCGATGAGGAAAATTTCAATTCACTGAGTGAATATTGACAAATAACGCCCGCAAATATCCGATTAATATTCGCATCATCAATGAATTTAATCTTCACTGCGTGAATAAATGTCACTGTCTTTATGGGAAACTCCGGTTTTTATTGAGGATTTTCATCAAGAAATCATTCACCATTTCACGAATCATCTCGGAAACTTGATGTGAAATCTACCGAAAGTCCCTCGAGCGCAACCAGATGCCGGGCGGGTGCGACGGCGCGTCGTCGCCGTCCGCGCCTGTGCCGCCCGCGTCCGTTCCTCCGCGCTCGCCGACCGAACGCAGCAGGTCCGTCTGGTCGGTCAGGCGCTCGGCGATCAGGTGGATGATCGCGCCCTCGACCTGCACCCGACCGCGCACGGCCACCATGTCGGCCCCCAGGATGACGCGGCGTTGCTGTTCAAACAGCGATTGCCAGACGATGACGTTGGCGACGCCGGTTTCGTCCTCCAGCGTCATGAACAGCACGCCGTTGGCCGATCCCGGTCGTTGCCGCACCAGAACGAGGCCGGACACCATCACCCGGCGGCCGTCGCGCGCGCGGGCCAGATCGGCGCAGGGGATCACGCGTCGGTCAGTCAGCTCATGGCGCAGGAAAGCCAGCGGGTGGCGGCGCAGGCTGAGGCTGGTCGTCTGAGACAACGCAATCCCCTCTACGTCCCCTCCATGCTTGGCAACGGAGCACCGCCATCGGCGGCGACCGGCCACCAACCATGGAGAACAGCATGCCAGACACCGTGATGTTTCCGCCCGCCGTCATCGCCGACAAGGCCGAGGACGGCGTCCTCGCCGCCACGCTGGTGCGGGAAGTTGCCGCCGGTCGCTATCCCCACGTCACGCTCGACCAGCCTCTGCCGCCAGCAGCGCGCTCCGCGTCGGAAACCCTCGCCGACAGTCTCAATGAGTTGGACCGCGACCTCGCGCGTCTGCGCCGCCGTCACAGCGCTCCGACCAGCGCGGGCGGCCGAATCCGGCTCGCCATCGCCGAGGCCGAATTGCTCGGTGGCTATGTCCGCGATGTGCTCCAGTCTCTGACTTCGCTGCGCCTCGCCGGCGCCGAGGTGGAGAAGGCCGGGGAGCGGAGCCAGCCGTCATGCGTGGACGGCGATCGCATCATCCTGCGCCTGCAGTGGTAGGCAACGGGTGGGGACGACAGATTCCGCGTCCTCGAGGCGACGGCATCCCATCCGGTCGGGCGCCGCTCCCCTCCGACATGAGAAACCGGAGGGCCAGAGGATGCCCAGGAATAGCCTCGTTCAGCCTCCGGTCGGCCCCGTCGCTGGGAAGTGCTCGTTGAAGCATCGTTGAAGTCGGCTGGAAACGGGAAAGATCAGGGCAAGAAAAAAGCCAGCAACCCGTTGGGATTGCTGGCTTTTATTTGGTGGAGCCAATCGGGATAGAACCGATGACCTCTACAATGCCATTGTAAGGGATTGGGGCATTTTGGGGTTCCGTCACCTCTCAGGTAGTGCCTTAACATGCTGTAAAACATATGTTAGTGCTTCTGTGCCTTCCGAGGGGTTCTTGCCATTTCCGCGTCCGGTGATTACTGTGGTGCTTACTGGAGCGGAAGGCAAGGCCGGAGGGAGCGCGAAGATGGCAACGGGAACGGTGACGGTGCGGGCTGTCGAGGGGATGGAGCCGCATCCCGAAAAGGACGTGTACCTGTGGGACGCGAAGCTGAGCGGGTTCGGTGTCAAGGTCACGTCGGCGGGCAAGCGCGTCTATCTGGTGCAATACCGCATCGGTGGGCGGGCGGGAAAAACCAAGCGCGTCACCATCGGCGAGCATGGCCGCTGGTCAACACCGGATGCACGCAAGGAAGCCACCCGAATTCTCGGTGACGTGGCCCACAGCGTCGATGTGGCGGGACAGCGTTCGGAAGCCCGGAAGGAACTGACGTTGAACGAACTGTGCGATCTGTATTTCATAGAGGCACCCAACATTGTGCTCGCCCGCAAGGGCCGTCCCAAGAAGACGTCCACGCTCGCCATCGACAAGAGCAACATCGACCGTCATGTCCGTCCTCTGCTTGGCAGCCGCAAACTCGGCAGCATCCGCCGTCAAGACATCGACCGTATGCAAGGCGACATCGCCAAGGGCAAGACGGCGGCGGACGAACGGACGAAAGCGCGGGGCCGTGCCCTTGTGACCGGCGGGCGCGGCACAGCCGCACGCGCGGTTGCCGTTCTTGGAGCCATCTTCTCGTTCGCCATGGATCGAGAGCTTTGCAAGGAGAACCCGGTACGCGGCGTGCGTCGCTTCGCCACGGAAGAGCGCAAGCGGTTCCTGTCGGACGCGGAAATCGACCGTCTTGCCGATGTGCTGGACAAGGCGGAAGAAGCCGGAATGAACCCGAACGCCACCACGGCGGTACGGTTGTTGATGCTCACCGGCTGCCGGAAGTCGGAAATCCTGACGTTGCGTTGGTCCTACATCGATTGGGAACGCAAGTTGTTGCGGCTGCCAGACAGCAAAACGGGCGCGAAGGTTGTCCAAGTGGTCAATGCGGTACTCGAATTGCTCCGGTCTCTTCCACGCCGCACCGATACGGACTACGCGCTTTCCGGTGACGGCGGCGGGCACTATATCGGCTTGCAGAAGGCATGGGAGACGTTGCGCGTCGAAGCCGGGTTGGATGATGTTCGTCTGCACGATCTGCGGCACACCTTTGCCAGCGTCGCGGCGGCCAGCAACCATAGCCTTCCCATCATCGCCTGCATGCTTGGGCACACTCAGACACGGACCACGCAGCGTTACGCGCATCTCGCCGACGATCCGGTGCGCGCGGCTGTGGACACCGTGGGCGGGTACATCGCCAACCGCTTGTTGAAGAACAGGTTTTCGAGCGCCGAAGGCATGCAAGACGTTCCGTGAACGATTGTCGGCGAAGACACGGAAATGTCGTGCCGTGTGCCTTGCGCGCGCGGGGTGTATCCTGCGTTACGTTGCCGTCAGTATACCGCAAGTAAATATGGAAATAATCGGCGCATTTCCAGCAATAAAATCGCCTATAGTTGACATAACGCCATCAATATTGTAATATAATTACATCAACACAGACAGGGTATGTAATATGAGAAAGATGAAACAGACCGTACTCGCTTCACTGCCGGACGGCGATTGCTTGGTTCCGTGATCGGAGGTGCCGAACTATATCGGAGTTGCGGAACAAACCTTGGCTCGTTGGCGCTCCGAAGGCATCGGACCCGCTTACATCAAGCTATCACGACGCATGGTTGCTTATTCCGCCGCCGAACTACGGAAATGGATGCAGGCGCAAACCGTGATGCCACGATAGGCGCAGCCGAAGAATTGGAGGCGCACATGCCCGCGACGCACGACAAAAGTGTCAACATATGGATGCCACTGTATACGGGTGATTTTCTTCGGGACACCCAAGGGATGAGCACTGAGGAAGTCGATGCTCTTGTGTTGCTTTATGTCCAATTCTGGACGAAAGGAACGCTTGATGACAACGACGACACCTTAAGCAGAACAGTTCGACTTTTTCTTGATCGGTGGAAGGCGGTGAAATCGGTTTTGATGGAACCATTTCGCTTACAAGATGGCCGATGGAAGCATGATGCTCTTGAAGCCGAACATCTGAAGTGGACGGAATACCGGCGGAACAGATCGGAAGCCGGGCGAAAGGGGGCGGCAGCACGTTATGGATCGAAACCCGCCAATGAACCACAATCCACCGGCTGAGCCGATGGCCCGGCTGTCGCCCCGCCGGTGGCGTCGCCATGGCTGAGCCAATAGGCACGCTATCGGTGGGGCATCAACGGGGGCAGTGGCGTCGCCATAGCCCGGCCAATAGCCTTCACCATCACCTCCATCATCCATAATCATTGGCTGGAATGCCGGTAGGGGGAGAATGGCGGTTTCCGGGTGTAACGCACGTTACAGACAACGGCCACTATCGCCGCAACGCCAGCCGCCGCAGTTCCCGTTTCGCCAAGGGACGTTTGGCTACCGCGTAGACGCCTTCACGCCCATAGAGTTCCTTCCGAGCGAGGGGCGACAGGCGGGCGTCAAGAACAACATCGACAACCGGAAGCTCGACGCTCTCATCCCGAACCGTTCCCCGCCCCAGCATCTTGCGGATGGTGTGGGTGGGAACCGGAGCGAGACTGATTTCCCACCAGTTCCCGTCAGCAAGGAGGTGCAATTGCCGCGTATCGTCAATCACCCGCACCCGATCATCACGGGCACGTTCGCGATCCGCCAACCGCCGACGCGCCCGCTGTTGAACGGTTTCCCATGCCGCACGCCGCAACAAGCCGGTGCGCGGATCGACATAGAGAAGCCAGAAGCCGTCTTCGAGCGGACGCATCCCGCCCCAACGCCCTTGACCACACAGCCGACCGTCGTGAATGACCACCGGATGCGCGACGAAATCGGCGATGTGGTCGCGGACATGCTGCTGAACGGTGCTGGTCGGCTTGAGGTGTTCACAGATGCCGGCATAGACCGTGTTCCAGGGGCGGCCCACCTGTGCGCGCAGATAGCGCCGCAGCGGCGCCAAATTCTCGTTCAGCGTTTTGACGTCGCCGCTGATCTTCGCGGCCTTGCGCATGCCCATGCGCAGGGGAAGCGCTTCGGGATCGAGCGGCATACGGCCTTTGCGGGCGCCATGGGCGCGCACGCGCGGGCGCTCGACGATGACCTTCGCCATGTCGTCACGCATGGACATCTCCAACGGCAGGAAAGTTCGGAGCGCACAAACGGCAACACCGCGTTCCAGTTGTCCGGCCACGGTCATCAAGGGGCGCACGCGCGCGCGATATGTGAAGTTCGTCGATGCGCAATGACGGGTAGCACAATCAGCCCGGCGTCGCACGCGGTTTCGCGCGGGCGCGATGGACAACGCGCGCCGTCATGCGCGATGATGCGCCCGTAGGAGGCAACGACCATGGACCGCAACGAGTTCGAGCGTCTGCGCGACTTGCCCGGCAAGCGCATCGTCGGTGACATCCGCCTCACCCAGCGCAGCGACATTTCCGCCGCGTGGGAGGCGAAAGACATCGCCATCGTCAACGCCGACGGAGTGGACGCGCGCTTGACGGTGCAAGTCGTCTCGGAAACCGGGGCGAAGACGCTGAACGTCAAGGTTACGGGCGTCGGGCCGATCTGTCGGCTTGAGGTGGACAGCCGTCCGCACAAACCCGCCGGGCGCAGCCACAAGCACGCGCTGCACACCGCCGATTGCCCGCGCGAGAACCTGAAGCGTGGCGTGACCGACCGTGCCGACCTGAACGGGCAATCGCTGAACGCGGTGTTTGACGCCTTCTGCCGGATGGCCCACATAGTTCATGACGGTGCGTTGATCGTGCCTCCCGAAGCGGACGGGGCATGAAGACCATGATGGGGATGAACGAAGCGGCGGCAATCCTGAACCACACTCCCCTGATCGAAACGGTCGATGCCGTTCCGAAGGGACACCTGCGCATCGCCACGGCCTTCCGCTACCCGGATGGATCGACGGTCGATCTGTTCATCGCCAACCGCCGCGATCTGCTGTCCGAGCTTGGCCCGCTGACCTTGACCGATTTCGGCAACACCTTCCTGTGGCTGGATCAACTCGACATCCGCCCGTTGAAGTCGGCGCGGCGCAAGCGGCTGACCGAAGACGTGCTGAACACCTACGGCGTCACCCACACCAAGGGCGCGTTGTCCTGCGTGGTGAGTGCCGACGAACTGCTTCACGGCATCATCCGCCTGGGGCAGGCGTGCATTCGCGTCGCCGATCTGACCTTCACCCAGCGCATCGCCGCACAAGGCAGCTTCGCCGAAGAGGTGGAAAGCCTGATCGACGACACCGGCCTGGATTACGAACCGAACGCCAAGCTGCTGGGGCGCGGCGACGTGATCGTTCCCGTCGATTTCCTGATCCGCTCGCCGCGCGTTGACACGGCAGTGTTCACCTTGCCCGCCGAAAGCAGCTACCCCAGCGCGGCGAAGACTCGCGCGAACGAGGTGTTCGCCCGCTGCTACGACCTGCGCGACTGGCAAGGCCAGCGCGTCGCGGCGTTGGATGACCGGCGCTCGCTCTACCGCGAAGACGACATCGGGCGCATCCGCGAATTGGCGACCGTCATTCCGATTTCCGAAGCGGGAACGTTGCGGGAGTTGCTGTTGGCGGCGTGACGAGGGGGCTATTCGTCCAGAAAGAAATCCTCGTCCATCCGACGCAGGTGAAAGGTTTCTTCAATCCGCGTTCCGACATTGAACTGGATCATCAATGCCGCCAGACGGTCGCCGTCAATGAGCACGATGTGATTTCTGAGTTGCCTGGCGGTTTCAACCGCCGATCTGGTGAATGACGAGGTGGTGATGAACACACCTTTGTTTGCCCGACCAAGATCCAAGCCGCCAGAAAAGTTTCTTACATCGCCCGATGAAATGGATTGTTCGCGCGCGTAGCGCTTGGCCTGCACATAGATGCGGTCAAGCCCCAAAGCATCCTGGTCAATCACGCCATCGACGCCGTTGTCGCCGCTGCGACCGAGCACCCTTCCGGTCCCCAGCGAACCGCCGTAGCCCATCCCCAGCAACAGCGCCACCACCAGCTTTTCAAAGAAGGATGGCGACGCGGAAAGAATGCGGTCGATCAATTCCGACTTCAACGCCGCTTCGATGCTGCCGTGGGCGGTGCGAAGGCGTTCTTCCGGCGTTTCGACCGAAGCGCTTTCCGCAATCTCGGTTTCGACGCCGCCGTTGGGCGATGCATCACGGGTGATGAACGCCTGAAAAGCGGGGTAGGTCTTCAGTATCGTGTTGTCGATCCGTTGCGGATGCGCAGCCAGGGCTGCACGCCCTTGTTCGGTAATGGCGACGAAGCCGCGTCGCGTGGCTTGCAGCAATCCGGCTTTCACCAGATAGATGCGCGCCCAGGCGACCCGGTTGACGATCAACCGTTGTCCGTTGCTCATACGTTCGTCGCGCTCTTCCGCCGTCAAGGCGCAGTCGTCGGCAACCCTGTCGGTCACGTCCTTCATGCGGACTTCGCCGCGCTCCGCAGCGACCAGAACCGGGCGCATGAACGACTGGTAATCAGGAACCGGCATCGTCGCCCCTCTTCTTCATCAACGGCGCCGCTTTGACTGTTGCGTAATTGGCGTCGAGCTTCGGCGTCAGAAGCAAAATGGCGGCAATACGACGAATCATCTGGCTGACGTAGTGAACCTCTTCGGCTTTCAGCGGACGGCCGAGAATGGCTTTCTCGCGGTAGCTGAGCCACTTCTTGATGACCTGATAGCCGCCCAGTTTGTAGTTCCACACCTTTTCGGGCACGTTCGACCAACAGGCGTCGGCGTTGAGGTGGATGTTGAGAGTGGTTTCCCCCAGCAATGCCGTCATCGTCGCCCGGTCCATGCCGAGTTCGGAAAGCGCCGTGTCGAACGCGGCCAACTCATTCGCCGTATAGGCGCGCGCCGCCGTCTTGCCATTGCCCGGCATGACAATGGTTCCGTCCTTGCCTTTCTGAACCCGTCCCCAATCGCCGGTGAGTGCGAAATCGTCGCCGTTCAGTTCGCCCCCATCGGTGCGGACGGGAACGCCCATCGCCTTCAACTCGGAACGCAGCTTTCCCACCGTTACCCCGACCGCTGCGGTTTCGGGATCGAGCAGGGTCGCCAGCGTTTGCCCGAGAGCGAATGACGCCTTCAGGATGTCGGCGTTGTCAGGCAGTGGGATGCGGGGTTGATCCAGACGCATCGCGCCACTATTTTCAATGGCATACTCTCGACTATGAGAAATTGACAACACATGCATCAATAACGCATGTGATGATACGTTATCTTCTCCGACAAGGGAATATGACGTTCTCACGTTCTGTTTTGTGGGCACGCCAACAGCGTGATTTCCATATTCCAGAATATGGGATGGAATAAACGACGCTCCACCGTCCATGCAATTTAAATCACCCAACTGCCTTGATATGAATGGAGGAGAAAACTCTTTTCTTTGAGATTTTGGTATAACAATCCATATATTTCCATCTGACACGTTTGGAAACAGCGATGGACTTTTCTCGCCGAGTAACCTCGTATCAGGCTCCCAGTACACCCAACGAATGTCAAACGGCCTGTAGTAGTATTTGACGATATTATTAGATATCAAACCCCTCTTCATTAGGTATGTCCTAGTTTCTATTGGATCATATCTGCTTGTGCTTTGCATCACTTCCGGATATATTTTGGAAAACTCTGAATTACTAGTTTTGTCGCTAAAATACTCCTGAATGCGCTGAACCAGATCCTGCCGGTTAATGTCGACAAGGAATTTATCTCGCTTCGTCTGAACGCCAGAGAAATAATTCGGAAATATCTCCGCCAAATGCGGCCAATTAATGTACTCTGCGCACGTGGTTGTCGGAGATAGCGAAAGCGACGTGTTGATGGTCGGCGAGTATCGTATGTACATTTTATCTTCGTCTAGATCTTTGCTATGAAGCAGTTTTTCTCTTTTGTCAGTCCCCCACAAATTACGGAACTCGATAATTCCATTCGGTGTGCTATTGACCTTGCGCACCAACGTGGCGATGGCCGTTCCAACCTGAATGCCTTCGCGGTTATGGGGCGTGGAAAAAATACTGGGATCGGGCGTGCCGTCGGGAGCCACCTTGCCGGTTCGATACTTGTCGCCGTTCAGGCAGTCGATACGAATGGCGTCGAAGGCATCAAGAAACCGCTCCCGCATTCCGGTGAACGACAACCCGTCGAGCCACGAGTAATTGCTGATGAAGCAAATGACGCCTTGCCCGGTCTTTTCAGCGATGCGGCGTTCAGCCATCCGGAAGAAGCGGACGTAAAGATCGTTCAGCCCCTGGCCTTCGGGCTTGCGAACCTTTTTGGTCGTTCGATAGGCATTGGATAAGGTGCGCTCCTCTTCTACCGCCATACCCGCATAGCCGTTGTAGGGGGGGTTCCCGAGGATGACGAGAATGGGCTTGCTCTGCTTCACTTCGTCGGCACGGTCGCGCTCTTCCTCCAGTGCCGGGAACGGCAACGGCTTGCTGGTACGCGGCTCCCAGCCGGTCAGGGCGTTGGTCAGGTAGACACCGGCACGTTCGCTGCCGTCTTCGGCCAATGGCGCTTTCAGGGATTGCAGCACCAGCCCGACTTGCAGATGCGCCACCACGAAGGGAGCGGGCATGATCTCGAAACCGAACACCCGTTCGACCGCGGCCTTCTTCACTATTGCGCCGACAAGTCCGCCCAAACCCTTGTCGTCGAGGTTGGCCGCGATGCGTCGCAGCACCTCACCGAGGAACGATCCGGTGCCGGTGCAGGGGTCGAGGATATAAACGTTGTCGGCGGCCAACCCGTCGGGAATGCCGAGATCGTCCTTCAACGCCTTGTCCACCCGCGCCACCATGTAGGTGACGACTTCCGGCGGCGTGTACCAGACGCCCAATTCCTTGCGCAACTCGGGATCGAACGCCTCAAGGAACGGTTCATAGAAATACTGAACCGCTTCGGCATCCTTGAAGCGGGCGAAGAACTCGCCAACATCCACCCGGTTCAGCGCCGCGCCCGCCCAATCGAGAAGCTGGACGAGATCGAGCGCCTTCAACTTGGTCGGGTCGGAGACCTGTTGGAACAGCGCCTGCAACATGGGAACGCGAAGGTGCCAGACCGCGCTTTTCCAGTCGAACGGCTGCGTTGGTGGCGGGGTTTGCCGCGACCACAGCACCCAGGCGGAAAACACGCCATAGAACAGCGTCTGAACCAGGGTGGAGCGAAAGAAATGGTCGCCCTTCTTACCTTCAAATTGGACGCCGAGGGCTTCCTCCAACGCGCTGCGCACCGCTTGCAACGCGGGCACGTCGCCTTTCTCTTCGACGCGAACCAAAGCGTCGCGGGCGTAGGAGGCGAGAAACCACGCCACATCCTTCGGTTCCCGCAAGGAGACGCTTTGCGTCAAGGCCCGTTTCAGATACTCGACGAAAGCTTGTCCGACCTCTTCGGCGTAATGCGTCGGCTTGGCGAGGCGTTTCCAGAAGTCGCTTTCGGACGCGGCGAGGCGGAAGCCTTCGAGTTTCTCGCTGACGCCGTTCCGGTTCTCACCGACCAGCAGGAAGTCGCGGTAGTTGGTGACGAGCACCAGACGATAGGCAGTCCAGTATTTCGACACCTGCTTGGTGTCGGCGGTGAACCATGCGTCATCGGCGGCTGACTTGACCTCGACGACGCCCCGTTCGGGTTTCTGCCCGGCTTTTGGCGTTCCTTTCTGGCACTGGCTGGCGGTGTACAGCCCAAAGTCGGGATGCCCCGCTCCTTGGTCGGCCAGTTGCGCGACGCAGAACACTTTGGGCTTCAGTTCAGCCCCGACGGTGTTGATAAGTTCTTCCAGCGCCGAATAATACGACGTTTCGCTCGTGGTTGCTCCGGTCGCCCGCAACGCGCCCAAGCGCGCGAAATAGGCGGCAACCGCCGCTTTAGCCTTGTCCTGCGTCGCCAATCGTCCTGTCTCCCGTACCGACGCACCCATGTGCATGAATGACCATGCCTTGCAGGTGAATACTCCCTTCGCGGCATGGGAGAATGCTTTGGCTGCGCCCGTTTGGGTAGTAAATTCGTTCCGCAAGCGCCATTCAATTCGGCGGCGAGGCGAATGGCTGGGACTCCGTTGCCCGCCGCTCGATCCGCTCCCGAACCGCATCGACACATCCACCCGTGGCGTAAAGGCCGCTGGTGCGCTGCATCGGCATGTTCGCCCCGTGCGCGGTCAGCAGCGCTTCCGTTTGCCGACGTTCACGGGCCGCGTCGTCGTACCGCTTCGCCAACTCGTGCCACGCGGTCACATCGACGCCTTTCTTGATCGCCGCTGACAGGAACGGCGCGCGCAGGTCGATGACGCCCCAGCCGCAAATTTCGTAGGTGACGCTTTCATTCGCAGCCACGTCCGCCGCGTGAAGCCATTGCTGATACGCGAGATAGCCGGAGCCAAGGCCATTCGGTTCAGCATGCGCATCAAGCGCGTGAGCGAACACCAGCGCAACGCCAGTGACGCGGCACGCTTTCACCATGACAGTCCACATCGGCGGCATTCTCACCCGTTACAGCAATCGGAACGAAGTGAGCATAACAAAACCGTCTGATCGTACATAGAGGATGTAGGGTGTGCATGGAACAAATCGTTCCATGCATGTCCTTCCCTCTCGCCTCAAAGCCCGCGCTCGCGAACTGCGCCTGACCGACGCGGACGTTGCCCGCCGTGCCGGGTTGACCGAACGGCGTTATGGTCACTACGTCACCGGCACGCGCCGTCCAGACTATGAAACGCTGCTGCGGCTTTGCAGCGTGCTGGGGACGTCTCCGAATGATTTACTCGGCTACGAGGCGAAGCCGGAAGGGGATGAGGCGGCGCGACTGAAGGAACAGGCCGATGCGGCGTGGAACGCGCTGGACAATGAAGGCCATGTGCTGGCCGTCGATCTTCTCGAAGCCTTGGTGAACAACCGGCTGCGCACCCGATAGCGCATTGTGGCTCATTGACTTCTACGCTGTAGCCGCCCCAACGAGCCAGCCGAAAGGATGGGAAGCAGTGAAGCAGAGAACGAAATCGCGATAACCAATTGATATGATTGGAACTTGATCGGGACTTCACTGCTTCCGCACCTCTTACGTACTGTTTTAGTTCATGTTTTTCCGTTTTCGGCGATCCCCTATCGCGCCGTTTCCTCGGTCGCAACCGCTCGATCCGCCGCCCGCGTTCACTGTCGCGTCGCCACCCGGTGCGCTTGCCCAACTGCGGCGAAGTGGGGGACGTTCGACCTCATGATGCGAGGCGTCACGTCGGAAAGCCCCCCTTTTGGATTTGGCGGGGGGGAGTACGGGGGGGGGCGGCGATGCCATGCATGCATGAGGGATTGCCGACAGTGGCACCCGCCCCACACCGTTGCGCTCGTTGATGTGGCATCGCGGATGCGTGCCCGCGATCATACCTGCGACGAATTGCCCAAGTTGTCTTGGGCTATCCGCCAGTTCCACCGAGTGATTGCCCGGTTGCCGTGCTTACTGGGTGATTGCTGGCAAAGACAAAGGGCTTAGCCGTTTCCGGCTAAGCCCTTGTTTTATTTGGTGGAGCCAATCGGGATCGAACCGATGACCTCTACAATGCCATTGTAGCGCTCTCCCAGCTGAGCTATGGCCCCTTTAACTCTGGGCGCTGGTCGTTTTTGACCGGCGTTGGTGGAGCGGGATATTAGCCAGGAAGCGGAGCGATGCAAGCGAAAAATTCGAAGCGCCGCATTTTTTCCTGACCACCCCCGCCGCCACCGGGGAAGCGGGGTTAGCGCTCCTCCTCGTCCTCGCCCTCGACGACGACTTCGTCCATGTCGTCTTCGCCCAGCTCGGACGTGTCTTCGATCAGGACGTCGTCCTCGTCCTCGACCGGGTCGGCGGCCTCTTCGATGTCGTCAACCGACACGTCGTCCTCGACGCCCTCAAGCTCGGCGGCCTCGGGATCCTCGACCTCGACCTCTTCGTCCTCGACGACGGCGACCTTCTTGGTGTCGTCAACCGGGGCCGGACGGGCCTTGCGGGACTTCAGCAAAGCCTCGGGGTCGAACTGCACGCCGCAGCTTGGGCAGACCGGCGGGTCCTTGCGCATGTCGTAATAGCGAGCGCCGCAGCTCGGGCAGATGCGCTTGACGCCCCATTCGGGTTTGGCCACGCCACGTCCTCCGTCACAAATCTTAGGGAATCTCAAGTTGCGCCCTTTGCCACGCCTGGGGGCGCTTGTCAAAAAAAACCTGCGATGGCCGCTCCGCCCTGCCCTTTTCCGCCCGGCCCAAGGGAAAAGCGCCGCCCTCGCGTCGCGCGCGACGCTGTGCTAGGTACTGCGGCCAAACACTCACCCCATGCCCTGAGGGTTCCCCCATGTCGCAGGCAAAACCGCTGCGTTCCTCGTTCTCCGGCCCGTTGGTCGGCGCCGTCCGGGCGCCCGGAGACAAGTCGATTTCGCATCGGTCGCTGATGCTGGGCGCCATCGCCGTCGGCGAAACCGTCATCCACGGCCTGCTGGAAGGCGAAGACGTGCTGCACACGGCGGCGGCCATGCGGCTGCTGGGCGCGCAGGCCAACCGCGACTCCGACGGGGTGTGGCGGGTGCGCGGCGTCGGGCTGGGCGCGTTGCAGGAACCGGCCCAGGTGCTGGACATGGGCAACAGCGGCACCGCCGCGCGGTTGCTGATGGGGCTGGTCGCCGCCCACCCGATCACCTGCGTCTTCACCGGCGACGCCTCGCTGAACAAGCGCCCAATGGCGCGCGTCACCACGCCGCTGGAGCAGATGGGCGCGCGCTTCGTCGGGCGTTCGGGCGGGCGGCTGCCGCTGACCGTCGTCGGCAGCGACCGCCTGACCCCGATCACCTACCGCCTGCCGGTCGCCTCGGCGCAGGTGAAGTCGGCGATCATTCTGGCCGGTCTCAACACCCCCGGCGCCACCACGGTGATCGAGGCGGAGCCGACGCGCGACCACACCGAAACCATGCTGCGCCATTTCGGCGCGACCGTGACGACCGAACGGCAAGAGGATGGAGCGCTGGCCGTCACCGTCATCGGCCAGCCGGAGCTGACCGGGCGCGAGATCCATGTGCCGTCCGACCCCAGCTCCGCCGCCTTCCCGGTGGTGGCGGCCCTGCTGCGGCCCGGCTCCGACGTGGTGTTGAAGGACGTCGGCATGAACCCGCGCCGCACCGGCCTGTACGACACGCTGATCGAGATGGGCGCCGACATCACGTTCGAGAACCAGCGCGATCAAGCGGGGGAGCCGGTGGCCGATCTGCGGGTCAAGCACAGCCGCCTGCGCGGCGTGGTGGTGCCCGCCGACCGCGCCCCCAGCATGATAGACGAATACCCGGTGCTCGCCGCCGCCGCCGCCTGCGCCGAGGGCGACACGGTGATGCTGGGGCTGAAAGAGCTGCGGGTGAAGGAAAGCGACCGGCTGGCCATGGTCGCCGACGGCCTGGCCGCCTGCGGCGTCGCGCTGGAGGTCGGTGCCGACGACAGCCTGACCGTGCATGGCGCGGGCGAACCGCCCAAGGGCGGCGCGCTGATCGCCACCGCCATGGACCACCGCATCGCCATGAGCTTCCTGGTGTTGGGCGCGGCGACCGCCGAACCGATCCAAATCGATGACGGCGCCTTCATCGAAACCAGCTTCCCCGGCTTCGTGACTCTGATGAACGGGTTGGGCGCGAAGATCACAGAGGTCTGAACAGCATGAGCAGCACAAATCCCATCGTCATCGCCATCGACGGCCCCGCCGCCAGCGGCAAAGGGACGCTGTCCCAGCGCATCGCCGACGCCTTCGGCTTCGCCCATCTCGACACCGGCGTGCTGTACCGCGCCGTCGGCCTGTCGGTGCTGCGCGCGGGCGGCGATCCCGCCGACAACGCCGCCGCCGCGCGGGCCGCGCTGGCGCTCGACCCCGACCATCCGATCCTGCGCGAGGTGGCGCTGCGCACCGACGAGGCGGCGCAGGCGGCCAGCAAGGTCGCGGCGGTGCCGGAGGTGCGGGCGGCCCTGTTGGATTTCCAGCGCCGTTTCACCCAGCATCCGCCGGGCGGCGCGCCGGGGTCGGTGCTGGACGGGCGCGACATCGGCACCGTGGTGTGCCCCGGCGCCAGCGCCAAGCTGTTCGTCACCGCGTCGCTGGAGGTCCGGGCCGAGCGCCGACTCAAGGAGTTGCGGAGCCGGGGGATTCCGGCTATACCGTCCGACGTCCTGGAGGACATGAAGACTCGTGATGCGCGTGACAGCCAGCGAGCGGTGGCCCCGCTCCGTCCGGCTGTTGACGCTTTTGTGCTTGATACTTCCGCTCTCGACGCCGACGAGGTGTTCGCGCGGGCGGTCGATCACATCGGCTCGAAAACCGGGCTGCGGCCTGCGGCGTAACGCTGCGGGCGGGCGGATCGCGGGGCGGGCGGGTCGAACGCTCTCCATGGAAAACCATCAACCAAGTCGCCGGGCGTGGTGCCCGGCGCGGCGGTTTTGTCGAGACCACACCCATTTTGCCGTGGGCATGGTCGAAACGGGATCGCTTTTGCGCCACCTTTAGGAGTTTCAATGGCACAAGCACTGGCCCGGACGGTCGAAAAGGAAAGCTTCGCGGCTCTGTTGGAAGAGTCGCTCGGCTCCGCCGACTCGCTGGAAGGCACCGTCGTCAAGGGACGCGTCGTCGCCGTCGAGAACGACATGGTCACGATCGACGTCGGCCTGAAGTCGGAAGGCCGCGTCGCGCTGAAGGAATTCGCCGTCGCCGGGCAGGCTCCCGAGCTGAAGGCGGGGGACACGGTCGAGGTCTACCTCGAGCGCATGGAAGACAAAAACGGCGAAGCGATGCTGAGCCGTGAGAAGGCCAAGCGCGAAGAAGCCTGGGCGCTGTTGGAGAAGTCCTTCACCGACCAGAGCCGCGTCACCGGCGTCATCTTCGGGCGCGTCAAGGGCGGCTTCACGGTCGACCTGTCGGGCGCCGTCGCCTTCCTGCCAGGCAGCCAGGTCGACATCCGTCCGGTGCGCGACATTTCGCCGCTGCTGGGCACGCCGCAGCCCTTCCAGATCCTCAAGATGGACCGCTCGCGCGGCAACATCGTCGTGTCGCGTCGCGCCGTTCTCGAAGAGAGCCGCGCCGAGGCCCGTTCGGAGCTGGTGGCCAACCTCAAGGAAGGCCAGATTCTCCAGGGTGTGGTCAAGAACATCACCGACTACGGCGCGTTCGTGGATCTGGGTGGCGTCGATGGCCTGCTGCACGTCACCGACATCGCGTGGCGCCGCATCAACCACCCGTCGGAAGCCTTGCAGATCGGCCAGACCGTCACGGTCCAGGTCATCCGCTTCAACCCGGAAACCCAGCGCATCAGCCTCGGCATGAAGCAGTTGGAAGCCGATCCGTGGGAAGGCGTCGAAGCCAAGTACCCGGTCAGCGCCAAGTTCAAGGGCCGCGTCACCAACATCACCGACTACGGCGCCTTCGTGGAGCTGGAGCCGGGCATCGAGGGTCTGGTGCACGTCTCGGAAATGTCGTGGACCAAGAAGAACGTCCATCCGGGCAAGATCGTTTCGACCTCGCAAGAAGTCGAAGTCATGGTCCTGGACGTCGATCCGCAGAAGCGCCGCATCAGCCTCGGCCTCAAGCAGTGCCTGGACAACCCGTGGGAAACCTTCACGGACAAGTTCGGCCAGGGCACCGAGCTGGAAGGCGAAGTCAAGAACATCACCGAATTCGGTCTGTTCGTTGGCCTGCCGGGCGACATCGACGGCATGGTCCACATGTCGGATCTCGACTGGAACAAGTCGGGTGAAGAGGCGATCGCCGAGTACAAGAAGGGCGACCGCGTCAAGGTCAAGGTTCTCGACGTCGACGTCGAGAAGGAGCGCATCAGCCTCGGCATCAAGCAGCTCGCGAACGACCCGTTCGAAGCCGCCACCGCCGGTCTGAAGAAGAACGAAGTCGTCACCTGCACCGTGACCCAGGTCACGGACGGCGGCATCGAAGTGTCCGTGGGCGAGGGTTACACCGGCTTCATCCGCAAGTCGGACCTGTCCCGCGAGCGTTCGGAGCAGCGTCCGGAGCGTTTCGCCGTCGGCGAAAAGATCGACGCCAAGGTCACGCAAATCGACCGCAGCTCGCGCCGCATCTCGCTGTCCATCAAGGCGCGCGAGATGGAAGAAGAGAAGGCCGCGATGGCCGAATATGGTTCGTCGGACTCGGGCGCCTCGCTGGGCGACATCCTGGGCGCCGCGCTGAAGCGCAAGCAGCAGCACGACGAGTGATCGGATCGTTTCACCCACCCTTGCCGTGGCAAGGGTGGGTGAAACCCGCCATCGCATTGGCGGATTCTGTGATGTAAATGAAAAGGCTGAGGATCCGGTTGGATCCTCAGCCTTTTCTTATGGCGTCAAAATAGGAATTTTTTCAGAAAATTGTTGCGGCTTTACGCTCCATACGGCACAACCGAAGCGTTGTTTCAATTCCCCGCATCACGGAGCGTTCGTTATGCCGACCCAGACTTTCAACCCAAGCGCCTTGCCGCAAAGCGAAACCAATTGGGCGGTGGCCCGCCGGATGGTGGACGCCTTTGCGCCCCACGCACAGGCTGCTCCGAACATGACGGTGGCTCTCGACGCCGGGGCCTTGCTCCAGGGCACGACGTTGACCGAAGTCAACCCGCAGAATGTCGGGCCTTTTGTCGCGCCGACCTCCTCCTTCCGCATTGATCGGATCGTGATTGACCGCGCCAGCGGCGTCGCCAGCGTCATCACCGGGACGGTGGGCGGCGTCACGCCGCCAAGCATCCCGGCCAACAAACTGCCGGTCGCCCGTGTCGTGCTTGACAACACCACGCTTGCGATCACCGGCGAGCGGATCTTCGATGAACGCGTCCTTGCCGATCTGTCGACATGGACGCCGCCTTCGTGGGGAATTTTTTCTCTGTCCGGGGATCAAACGTCCAACCTGTCGGTTGGCTCTCCGGTTCGCTTCTCCACCACGATGGGCGGCAATCTGGCCCTGGCGAATTACACGATCACGCTTCCAGCCAACAAGACCTTCGTTCTGCGAGCCGCGACCAATGCGGTGGGGACTGGTTCCGGCGGCTATCTGAACACCCAGTGGTACAACGTTGCCGCAGGCTCCTACACAGGCGTCATCAGTTCCTCCACGGTCGTCACCTACAGCGGTTCGATCAACGTCTCTGTGCAACCAACCGCACTCGCGGTGATTTCGACGACGGTTCCCACCGACGTCCAACTCCGCATTTTCGATCAGCAGCAATTGTCGTTGATTTCGGGAAGCCAAAGCTACGCCGAGATCGTTGAGCGTCAGTGAGCGACGCGCCAATCAGGCCCGACCGACGCGCGCCGCCAGCGCGCGTTGGCAGGGTCTCCACTGGATGGCGCCAAACTCCACGTCACCAGACACCCAATGATGCGCCGAAAGTTTTAAGGCCGAACCGATGAGGATTGAAGCAAGAGCGTCGCGCGGGTATTTTTGACCAGCGGGTGACGCTGACGCGCAACCACCGGGATCGCCATGCCCAACGCCTCTGTTTCGTCAGACCAGACCGGCCCTGCCACGCCGCCCTTTTCCATTCTGGTGGTGGATGGAACGCCGACGCTGTTGACCTTGGCGGAAGAGGCTCTGGCTGATCTGTCGGTGGATGGGGCCAGCGTTCGGCTGATCGGCGCGTCCTCGGCCGCCGAAGCCCGGCAGGCGCTGTATGATTCCCCGGAAATCGCCGTCATCCTGCTGGAGCCGGTTCTGGAGCAGGAACGGGCCGGGCTTGATCTGATTTCCCACATCCGCAACGATCTGGGCAACCAGCGCACCCGGATTGTCGTCTGCACCGCCCACCCCGACGCCATCAGCGAGGAGGAGGTGATCGGCGGCGCCGACGTCAGCGACTACCGCGCCAAGGCGGAGTTGTCGCCGCGCGCCCTGCGCACCGCCGTGACCGGCCAATTGCGCGCCTTCGCCAGCCTTCAGGCGCTGGCAGCGGGGCGCAAGGGCTTGGCGCGGATGTTGGTGGCGACCACCGGCCTGTTGGAACTGCGCACGCCCGAAACCCTGTTTCCCAGCATCCTGCCGCGCGTCGTCGGTCTGCTGGGCATTGGGCGTCACGCCTTGCTGTGCGTCCAGGGCGACACCCAGCCGCGCGACCGCAAGATCCGCGTGCGCGCCTCCATCGGACGCTTCGCCCCCTGGAAGGACGTCGAGCTGTCGTCCTTGGGCGAGTCACGAATCGAAGCCGCGCTGGAGCGTCTCTCCCCCAGCAGCGAAACCATCGTCGAGCCGGATTTCTGCGCGCTGCGCCTGCGCGCCAACGGCGGCGTCACCGGCATGATCTATGTCGAGGGCCGCAACGACGGCAGCGCCCGCGAATGGCAATTGCTGGAGCTGTTCCGCAACAAATGCGCCATCGCCTTTGAAAACGCCCTGCTGTTCGAGGAGTTGACCATCGCGCAGAAGGCCACCGTTCTGGCGATGGGGTCGCTGGCCGAATACAAGGACAACGCCGCCCCCGGCCATCTGCAACGCATCGAACGGCTGGTCGGCGACATGGCCCGCGAATTGTTGGCGCGCGGCCAATTCAGCGACGAGTTGGACGCCGATTGCGTCGAGAAAATCGGTCTGGCCGCTCTGCTGCACGATGTCGGCATGTTGAGCGTGTCGGACGAAACCCTGGGCATGCCCGGCGAATTGGCCAGCAACGATTTGGTGGCGATCCGCCGCCACACGGAAATCGGCCATCGCATTCTCAGCGCGGTGGCCGCGCCGTTGCGCGAGCGCTCGCTGCTGTCCATCGCGGCGGACATCGCCCGTTACCACCACGAACGCTACGACGGCTCCGGCTATGTCGAGGGCTTGGCGGGCGACGCCATTCCCATCACCGCCCGCATCACCGCCGTGGCCGACGTGTTCGACGCGTTGACAACCTCCCGGCCCTATCGTGGCGCTTGGCCAGTTGAACAGGCGATTGACTGGATCACCGAACGGTCAGGCCGGGATTTCGACCCGCGCGTGGTCGATGTCTTCCTCGTCGTGGTGCGCCGCCTGCAAAGCGCGGAACCCGACTGGTTCCCCAAAAGCAACGCTGGGCACGGCGTGTTGGGCGGTTTGCTGGGCCGCAAGCTGCGCGACCTGTTCGGGCGGCGGGCCACCGCGCCGTAAGACCACGCGTTTTTCATCCCTCAGCCGCCGCAGTTCCCCTTCAACCGGCAAAACGAATCTGCTAGGACAAGCGGCTTCGGGGCGCTCGCATTCACGCGGGTTTGCTCCGGTCATCCGCGCCCGTATTGCCACGGGTCGCCTCTTCCAAGGATCTTGGACATGATCTGGCTTTCCGCCTACATCGGCAGCATTCTCGCCATCAATTACGCGTTCAGCCTGTTCCCGCATCTGGACCTGGTCTGGTCCTGCTGGGTCGGCTTGGTGTTTGTCCTGCGCGACATGGTGCAGGTCCGTTTCGGTCATTGGGCGCTGGCCGCCATGCTCACTGGAACGGTGTTGTCCTATCTGCTGGCCGATCCCTTCGTCGCCACCGCCAGCGTCGCCGCCTTCGCCGTGTCGGAAATGATCGACTGGCTGGTCTTCACCATCACCAAGCGCCCGCTGCGCGATCGCCTATGGCTGAGCGCCGCTTTGTCGGTGCCGGTCGACACCGCGCTGTTCTTTGGCATGCTGGACGTGTGGGAACCCAGCGTGTGGGCCGCCAGCCTCGCGTCGAAGCTGCTGGGCGTGTCGGTGGTCTGGGCGCTGATGCGCGCCCGCGATGGCCGGATGCCGGTGACGGCCTGACCGGATCGAACAGGCTTTCCCCGCCCCGTCGCGGGCCGGGGAAGCGCCTGTTCCAATCCTGAAGCGTCCGATGGCCGGTCAGCGGCGAATCGGCCCCGCCGCCGGCTTCGTCGCGTACCACCAATCGCCGATCAGCGCGCCGGCCGCCGCGCCGATGAGGGTGGAGAACGGCCCGTGCGCCAACGCGCCGACGCCGACCCCGCCCGCCGCCATGCCGACGCCAATCGCCAACGCCTGCCCTGGCGGCAGACCAAACACCGTTGGAGCGGCAACCGGAGCCGCTTGGGGCGCAGGAGCGGGCGCCAGAGTCGGAGCGGGAGTCGGCGCTGGGGCCGGAGCCGCCACGGGCGCGGCAGGAGCGGGGGCGACCGGCGCCGTCTGCGCCTGAACGCTCAAGGGGGCGATGGCCAGAACCGTGACCATCGCCAGCAGGCCGATTGTGCGCATGAGATGTCTCCACACGGGAATGATGAGGCGGGCATCATGACACCGGCGCGCCGCCGCCGCCAGACGCCTCAAACGGACCCTCTCCTCAAGCCCCCGCCTCAACCGATGACGTGCGCCGCCAAAACCTCCGAGGCGAGAAGCGCCGGGTTGATCGGTTTGGCGATCACACGCGTCACGCCCAACCGTTCAAACACGGCGGCGGTCATGTGCGCGGGAACCTTTTCATCCACCGCCGACAAAACAATGATCCGCGCGTCCGGGCGCAGGTTGCGGGCGGCCTGAATCAACTCGAACCCATCATGTTCGGGCATCATGATGTCGGTGACGATCACGTCGAAATCACGGAAGGACAGCGCCTCAATCGCCTGCAAGGCCCCCTCGCAAACGGTGATGTCATGCCCATCCTTCGCCAGAATCGCGCGAACGAGATTGCGCGACACCGGATCGTCATCGACCACCAGAACCTTCGCCATCCACCCTTACCCCTGCGACACAGCCAAACCGAATGACCTTAATATTAGGAACGGAAACAACCAATCCGGAATGACCGCATACCAGTTCGTTCCAAAAGATTCAGCGTTCGGCAAAGGCCAGCTTGACGCCCAACGCGGCGAAGGCTCCGGCGAAGGTCCGCCGCATCCAGGTCAGCACCTGCGGACGCGCGACGACATGGGCGCGGACGGCGGCGGCGAACAGCCCATAACCGGCGAAGACGACAAAGGTCATCAGCATGAACACGCCGCTCAGCTCCAGCATCTGCGCCAGCGGGCTGGCCACGTCGTCACGGACGAACTGCGGCAAAAAGGCCAGAAAGAAGATCGACAGTTTGGGATTCAGGATGTTGATGAGAATCGCCGAGACGATCACCTGCGCCGCCGAACGCGGGCTGTGATCCGGTTCGACCGTCAGCGCGCTGTGATCCTTCAGCGTCGTCCAGGCCATATAGAGCAAATAGAGGACGCCCAGATATTTCAGGACCTGGAAGGCCAGCGCGCTGGTGTGCAGCAGCGCCGCCAGCCCCAGGATCGCCGCCGCCATGTGCGGAACAATGCCAATGGCGCAGCCGAACGCGGCGATGAGGCTGGCCCGCGATCCGCGCGACAGGCCCGCCGCCAGGGTGAACAGAACCCCCGTGCCGGGCGACGCGGCGACGATCAAGGAGGTCAGCAGGAATTCGATGCTCATGGCGCGTTCCTCTCACAACAGCGTCGCCAGAGGTTGGATTGGAACGCGGCCCCCTGTCCAGTCCCAACCGAGGCCAGTCCCAACCGGCGATTGTCGGTCTTGACAGCGCTGTGGTCACAGCGTTTTGTGCGCTCATCATCGCCCTGCCCCGTCACCCCTGGATCATCCGCCATGACGAACGCCGCCGTGACCGCCGACACCAGCCTTGCCGCGCTCGACCGGCTGGATCCGTCCGCCCGCCAACGCTTGGCGAGGCTGCATCCGGTGTTCAGCCCCGCCCAGGCCCTGCCGGGCGAAGCCAGCCTGGGCGCGGTGGCCGACGCCGTTGGTTTGCCGCTGGCCGCCGTGCTGGCGACGGCGGGCGGCGCCATCCGGGTGGAAGCCCCGGCGGGTGGTTGCGGTTGCTCCTGCGGAACCGGCCAGACGACGCACTGACCGGCCCACACGCTGACCGGCCCGCAAGCCTTCAGCGCGCGAAGCCCATCCCGCGCAGCGCTTCGACCACCTCCGCCGACTCGATCAGGGCGATGAAGCGCTGGACCGCCGGGCGATCACGCCGGGCGGCGGGAATCACGAAGTCGTAATGCTCCTCCCGCAGCGGCAGGAAGCCCAGACCATAGAGCGTGGCCGCGCTGGAAATCGCCACGCCCCAATCCGCCCGGCTCTGCCCCACGGCCACGGCCACCGCGTTGTGAGACTTGGCTTGCGTCCAATAGCCGGTCGGGCGCAACCCGCCCAGCAGGCGGTCGGTCAAAATGCGGGTGCCGCTGCCCGCGTTGCGGTTGATGAGGATGCAGTCGGCCAACCCGGCCACATCGACCAACGCCGCTTCCGCCGTTTTCCCCTCGAAACGCGGATCGCCGGGGCGAAAGACGATTCCCTGCATGCGGCGGTAGCCGGTGACAAGCTCCAGCCCCGGCGTCAGGAACGGCGTGTTGTAGGTCTCGGTCGCCGGATCCATCAAATGGATCGGCGCCACGTCGCACTCGCCGCGCCGCGCCGCCGCCAGCCCGCCCATCGAACCGACGTTCAGCGCCTTCACCGTCAGCCCTTCGGCGATCAGGCGACCCAGCACGGCGTTCAGCCCAAGGCATTGGCTGCCGACGACGATCAATTCCGCCGGAGCCACCGCGCGGCCCAGCAGTTGAACCGACACCGGGGTTCCGGCCTCCACCGCTTCGGCCTGGGCGTCGATGGCGAGGAAGCCGTCGGCGTGGCTGAAGGCCGTCACCGCCCCTGATCCCTTGGACAGCGGATAAGCGGCCAAATCGCCCTTCCCCGCCGGTCCCGCGCCATGCACCAGCGAGACCATCACATATTCGGTGCGCCCGCGCTCCGACCCCAGCCGGACGGGCAAGGTGGCGGACACCGCCTCCGCCGTGGCGGGCGGCAGACCGGCCAGCGCGCGCAAAACCGGCGCGACAAAGCTGTGAAAGGTGAACATGGCCGAGGTTGGGAAGCCCGGCAGCACCACCACCGGCTTGCCCGCCGTCACCGCCAGACACAGCGGCTTGCCCGGTTTCAGCGCCACGCCATGGGCGACGATGCCGGGATCCTTGAGCTGCGCCACCACCTTGTGCGAACGGTCGCCCGCCCCTTTCGAGGTGCCGCCCGACAGCAACAGCGCGTCGCAGGTCAGGCCCTGCGCCACCCGTTGGTCGAGTGTGTCGTCGTCGTCCGCCGCAATGCCCAGCGGCACCGGCTCGCACCCCAGTTCGGCGACGGCGGCGGCGAGGATGGCGGCGTTGGAATCATAAACAGCGCCGGGCCGGATCGGCTGGCCGGGCGGCACAAGCTCGTCGCCGGTGGACAGGATGGCGACGCGCGGGCGGCGGAACACCGCCACCTCGGCCAAGCCAATCGCGGCCAACACGCCAATCTCGCGCGAGGTCAGCGCCTGCCCACGCCGCAACACCACCTCGCCCCGCCCGATGTCGGATCCGGCGGCGGCGACGAAGGCGCCGGGCGTCGCCGGTTTCGACAGCGCGACCAACAGGCCGGTTTCACCCGCCGCTGATTCGCCGTCCACAGGCTCGGTGTGCTCGACCATCACCACCGCGTCGGCCCCGCGCGGCATCATACCGCCAGTCGCGATCACCGTGGCGGTTCCCGGCTCCACCGTCAGCGTCGGCGCGTGCCCGGCGGCGAGCACCTCGCCGTTCAACCGCAGCAGGACGGGCGCGTCCTCGGTCGCGCCGCCGGTGTCGGCGGCCCGCAACGCAAAGCCGTCCACCACCGAACGGTCAAAGCCCGGCACATCGACCCCAGCCGTCACATCCCCCGCCAGCACCCGGCCCAGCGCGTCGGCCAGCGACACCAGCTCTTCGCCGCGCGGGGAAAGATCCAGATGGCGGTGAAAACGCGCGCGCGCTTCCTCGCCGCTGACCACGTCGAGAAACTGCTCCTGACGAGCGGCTTGGGCCACAAAACGGCGGATGTCCTCGGTCAGCACGCGCAAACCCTCGTCACTCGGTTCTCAATCAACAGACGCGCATGGTAGCACAGCCGCCCCGCCGCGCAGCGGTCAGCCCAGCGACTCGCCCCCATTCAGGGCGCAAAGCGGCGCATGGTCACGGTCGCGCCTTCTGGAACGCCCTCGCTGTCGGCGGCGATCACGACATATCCATCGGCGCGCGCCAACGCCGCCAGACCGGGAATCGCCGGAGAGGCCACCGGCTCGATCCGGCCATCGGCGGTGAAGCGGACACGGTAAAGATCGACGCAGCCAATCTCCGACACCAGCTTGCGCGCGGTGACAACCGTCACGGCGGCCAGCGGCGTCTCTTCAGGCCGCTCCGCCATCCGGCGCGCCGCCCGCCCGCCCAACATCTCATAGACGGTCCAGCAGGCCATGGGTTCGCCGGGCAACAAAATCACCGGGATGCCCCCCGCCTCTCCCATCCCGGCGCTGTCGCCCGGCCTCAAGGCCACACCATGAAGCGCCAAGCTTCCCGCCTGCGCCAACGCCAGCGGCGCGACGTCGTCGGCGCCGCCCCCGGTGCGCCCGACGGTCAGAATCAGATCGGCCCCCGCCCCGCGCAACGCCGCCGCCGCCACAGCCGGATCGGCGGGCAGCGGCCCGACGACCTCCGGCGCTCCGCCATCGCGCCGGACCAGAGCCGCCAGCATCGCCCCCAAACATTCCGCCCCGCTGCGGGGGCCGCCGACCAACAGAACGCGCACGCGCGGGGGCGGCGACGCCATCACGCTCTCCACGCCAAAGGCGGCCAACAGCCCGATGTCCGACGGGCGCAACAACCGGCCGGCCGTCAGCAGCGGCGAGGCTCCGGTCTTCACCTGCGCCGCCGCGCCACGCCGCTCAACGCCGACGCCGGGGGCCACGGCCTCAACCGCTTCGACCCAACCCGGCTGGCGGAACGCCGCCTCGAACGGCAGGACGGCGTCGGCGCCAGGGGGAAGCGGATCGCCCGCCGACACGGCGCGCGCCGACGGCAGGGGGATCGGGTTGTAGGATCCCGCGCCCAAACTGTCGGCGGCGGCCAACGCAAAACCATCGCGCGCCGCCCGGTCGCAATCGGGCCAGTCATGGGGGGCAAAAAACGGCGCGGCCAACCGCAACCCGACGGCGTCCGCCAGCGGCGTCAAACGCGCTGAAAGCGGCGTGCAACGCTGATCGACCCAGTCTTGAGCGGTGGGCAAGGACGCGCGGCGGCTGAAGCCGCGCCCGCGCACATCGAAAAAGGAACCGCTCATCGGCCAGCCCGTCCCTGTGGATCGCGCCCAGTCGGGACGCGGCGTCAAAGCGCCGGAATCAGAGCGCCTTGCACCCGGTTCCGACCGCCGCGCTTGGCCTGATACAGCAGTTGATCGGCCATCTGCGCCAGTTGATCCGATGATTGATCGGCGGACGGAATCATCGTGGCGACGCCCAGGCTGACGGTGACGTGCGACGCGACCGGCGAATAATCATGGGGAATCGCGCAATCCACCACAGCGCTGCGAAGCCGTTCCGCCACCTGAAGCGCGCCGTCGCTTTCGGTTTCCGGCAGCAGGCAGACGAACTCCTCCCCACCATAGCGGGCGACCAGATCGCCGGTGCGCTTCACCCGGTCGGCCAGCACCGCCGCCACCATGCGCAGGCATTCGTCGCCCGCTTGATGACCGTAATGGTCGTTGTAGGATTTGAAGTGATCGACGTCGAGAATGACCAGCGACAAGGGCTGATGCGACCGCGCGCAGCGCCGCCATTCCCGCGCCATGGTGTCGTCGAAACGGCGGCGGTTGGCGATGCCGGTCAAGCCGTCCAAGAAGGACAGGCTGCGCAGCAGATCGGCCTGCCGCTTCAACAGAAGGTGGTTGCGCACCCGCGCCTTGACGATGGGCGGGCTGATCGGCTTGGTGATGAAGTCGATGGCCCCGACCTCCAACCCCCGCGTCTCATCCTCCACCTCGCTCTTGGCCGAGATGAAGATGACCGGAATGTCGTGGGTGGCCGGGTCGGCCTTGATGCGCGTGCACACCTCGTACCCGTCCATGCCCGGCATCATGATGTCGAGCAGGACAAGATCGGGCAGCCGGGCCTGCACCAGATCCAACGCCTTTTCGCCGTCGGTGGCGAAATAGATGTCGTAATCGTCTTTCAGAATCCGGCTGAGCACATGGACATTCGACGGAATGTCATCCACCACAAGAATCTTTGGGCGCGTGTCGGCCATGGGCGATGTCAGACCGTCGGTAGAGGGACGCTCAACTCCCGCGCAATCCGCTGCACGATGCCAAGCGCCTTTGGAAAGTCCAAGCTGTCGATGGCGGCGGTCAGCCCCTTCATTGAGGAAGAGTCGACCGCATGCAACAACAGCGGAGACACTATAGCGAACTCTTCAGCCGCTGCGAAGTTACTGTCTTGCAACAATCTAGCGAATCGCGGCAAGGCTGTTTCCAAAACAACACGGTCGACGGCCAAAGCCCCCGGTGTTTGCGGCCGGACGACAGCCGCAGGTTTTGCGTCCTCCAAGAGCTTCGCCGACTCAAGAACAGCGGCCAATTCACGGCGCAAAAGCGGGATCTGCGCCGCGATTCCCTCGGCGTCGTTCATATAGGCGGCGACCTGCACCGCGTCGGCGGCGGCGGACAAGCGGCGGGCGCCGATGTTGCCCGCCACGCTTTTCAACTCATGCCCCAGCGCCTTGGCGCGCGGCAGATCGCCCACGTCCAGCGCCGCCGCGACGCCATCCGCCACGCCGCTGTAATTCTGGGCGAAGCTCGCCACGAACCGGCGCAGCAAGCCAACGTCGCCGTCCAGGCGGTTGAGCGCGTCGTCCCGGTCAATCCCCGGCAAAGAGTCCGGCAAATCCGTCGCCGCGACGGCGGTCGAAGAGGCGGGAGAAAGCTCGGGGCCATCCCGATCCCCACCCGCCGCAGACACCAGCGGCGGGCCGATCCAGCGGGTCAGAACGTCAAACAGTTGATCGATGTCGAACGGCTTGGGCACATGATCGTTCATCCCCTGATCCAAGCATCGTTGCCGGTCGGCGGGCAACGCGCTGGCGGTCATGGCGATGATCGGCAAGGTCTTGGCCCCAGGCAGGGCGCGGATGGCCGCCGTCGCCTCAAACCCATCCATGTCCGGCATCTGCACATCCATCAACACCGCGTCAAAACTCTGCGGGTTGCTCCGGATCGCCGCCAACGCTTGCCGTCCGTTTTCGGCGATGTCCACGCGGGCGCCCGCCCGTTCCAAAATCTCGCGCGCCACGTCCCGACTGATGGCGTTGTCCTCAGCCAGCAACAGCCGCCGACCGCGCAGCGCCCGACGGGCGCTCCATCCCGGCCCGCACAACGCCGATTGCGGCTTGGACTCGGAAACAGGCTCCGGCAAGGCCCCGCCGCCGCCGCCGCCGCTGTGGGCGTAGGCCACCGTCACCGCGTCCAGCAGGGTCGAGGCCGTGACCGGCTTGACCAGGAAGCCGGAGACGCCGATGTCCTCGAACTGCGAGCCGACGCGCTCGCGCCCATAGCCGCTGATGACGATGATGATCGGCGCGCCTGCGGCGGCGCCCGCGCGGATGCGGCGGGCGACCTCCAGCCCATCCATCTCCGGCATCTTCCAGTCCATCAACACCACGTCATAGGGATGACCCTCGCGAACCGCCCGCTCCAACTCGGTCAGCGCGGCGAGGCCGGTGGCGCACAGCGTCGCCGACCAGCCGAAGGTTTGGGCGATTTCGGCCAGCACCTCGCGCGCGGTGGGGTGATCGTCCACCACCAACACCGACAGATCGCGCGGGGCCAACCGACCGACGGACGATGACGGCGCCTCGCTGCGACACCCGAAGCCCGCCTCAAAATGGAAATCGCTGCCCACGCCGACCACGCTGTCGACATCCATCGTTCCACCCATCAGCCCAATCAACCGGGTGCAGATGGCCAGACCAAGGCCGGTGCCGCCAAACCGCCGGGTGGTGGAACTGTCGCCTTGGCTGAAGGCCTGAAACAGCCGCCCTTTCTGCTCCGGCGTGATGCCGATCCCGGTGTCGCGCACCGAAAACCCCAGAACCACCCGGTCGCTGGCGCGGGAACTGAGCTTGACCGACACCACCACTTCGCCCTTGTCGGTGAATTTTATGGCGTTGCCCGCGAGATTGATGAGCACCTGCTGAAGCCGCAACGGATCGCCGACAAGGTTGAGCGGCACGTCGTGCGCCACCGAAAACAAAACTTCGATGTCCTTTTCCTGGGCGGCCCCGCCGATGATGATCGACAAATTTTGCAGCAGGTCGTCCAGACGGAAATCGACCTGTTCCAACTCGATCCGCCCCGCCTCAACCTTCGAAAAATCCAGAATATCGTTGAGAATGCCCAACAGCGACTGCGCCGACACCCGCAACTTGCGCAGATAATCGGTTTGTCGCTCCGACAGCTCGGTCTGCTGCAACAGATGAACCAGGCCAAGGATGGCGTTCATCGGCGTGCGGATTTCATGGCTCATGTTGGCCAGAAATTCGGTTTTGGCCCGGCTCGCCGTTTCGGCGGCCAGCCGGGCGTTGTTCATCACCTGCTCGGCCCGTTTGCGTTCGGCGATCTCGTGGAACACCACGACCGCCCCCTCGACCCGACCATCCTCCATCATCGGCGAGGCGGTGAACTCGACCAACACCGCGTTGCCGTCCTTGGTCCAATAGGTGTCTTCCAACCCCCGGCGGGTTTCGCCGCTGTGCAAAACCGCCGTCACCGGGCATTCGATCGACGGATAGGGCGTTCCATCGGCTCGCGTGTGGTGAATCAGGGTGTGCAGATTTCGGCCCAACAGCTCGTCGTTGGAAAAGCCCGTCAGCGCGGTGGCCGCCGGGTTGGCGAAGGTGATCTGGCCGTTTCGGTTCACGCCGCAAATGCTGTCAGACGCCGAATGCAAAATCAGATTCATCCGCCGATTCGCCCCGGCAAAGGCCCGGTTGGCTTCCTCAAGACGGCGGGCGGCGACGTCGAGATGGGCGTTGGTTTCCGCCAGCCGCCGCTGTCCGGCGCTTTCCCGTTGCAGGCTGCGGGCGGCGGCGGCCACCAATCCAGCGCAACACAGCACGGCCAAAGCGACGAACAGCCCGCCGCGAATCGCTCGCCCCTCCCACTCGGCCAGTTCGGTGGCCTTGGACAGACCAACGATGGCGATCAGCGGAAGATTCGGGACACGTTGATAGGACACGATCCGCAAGCCGCCCGGCCCCGACGCCTCGAACGTCTCCGTCGCGGAGTAGACGGACCGGCGCAGCGCCTCGCGCGCGTCCTCCCCCTCCATCGATTCCTTTTCTGGAAAACGCAGCACCGCCCGGCCATCCGTGCGGTACAGCGCGATGGTGGAGCCAACCCCCAGATTGAGGCTTTCAAACAACTGTAGGTAATAATCAAGATCGACGTTGGCATGGACCACGCCCTGAAAGCGATCCTTCTCCATCACTCGTCGGCTGATCGTGAACGAACGCTGGCCGGTCAGCCGACCGACGATGCGTTCGCCAACATGGAAATCCGCTCCCTCCGCATGGACCTGAAAATAAGGACGGTCGAACACGTCGATTGGCGGGGTCGGGTATTGCCGACTGCTCAGCAAACTCTGGCCATCGGCGTCGTGAATCCAGACCGCCGAAATTTCCGGCAGACCCTCCACCATCTGGTGCATCGACTGCCACAGGGTCCGATTCGTCGACAGGCCGTCCATGCCAGAATGGCGGACTTGGTCGATGACGCGCGCCAACGCCAGATCGCCGGTCGCCACCGTCCGCCGCACATGCTCCTGAACGATCCGAACCGCGCCTTGCGCCCGCTCTTGGGAATGGCGCAGCGTTTCGTCTCGATCCGCCCATGTGTAGTGGGCGCGCAAGCTGACGCCAATCACAGCGACCAAGGCGAATGTGATGAGCAAAAGACGGCGCGATCGAGACGGCGAATGATCCGTCGGCTTTGTCTGTGTCACGCTGTCGTTCATGATCGCCGCAGTCCATCGGGCTTTGCGCCCCGAAATTCAGGCGAATTATGGGCGTTGGCGCTCGACAACCGCAAGCGGCTTGATCGCAAGGGCGCCGTGGCGAACAAACGCGCCCGCAAAACGCGTGACGGACGGGGGAGCGGGGACCGTCAGGCGATCAACAGCACTCATCCTCCAACCGGCTCAGCATCGCCAAACCATCCTCGTCGCCATGCTCCTCGAACAGATCGGCGATGTAATAGATGTTGGAGCAGAGCAGGCACAACCCGTCCGCTTGGCGGGCCAGCGGGTCGTCGGCCACCGCAAGCTTTTCCCGGAACCGCTCCCAGAAGGCGTTGGTTTTCGCCGGGTCGTCGATGTGGGTGTAAAGCCGGGCGATGATCTGGCGGGCGTTGCCGTCGCAATCAATCCCCTTGAAGGAGACGTAACGGTCAGGAGGGGTGGGACGATCCATGAAAACGGCCTCCGGGCGAGGGGTTGCGGGGCGGACGCGGCACTGTGGCGTCCGGGCCGTCACCCGCTCAACCCCGCATGCGCCAACCGCCGCGCGCCCGCGTGAACGGCGGTGGGGACGCGTGAACGGTTGGGCCTATGCCTGAACCGAAGAAAGCAGCTTACAGCGCCAACCGCTTTTTCAACACGTCGGCGCGGGCGCGGCTGACCGGAACGCGCGGCGCGCCGGGGGCCGCCATGATGAAGCAGGACCGCCCGTCCCGCCGCTCCACCGCTTGGGCGTGGCGCAGATTGACGATGTAGCCGCGATGGGTGCGCACAAACTGGCGGGGGTCGAGCCGCTCTTCCAACGCCGACAGGGGCAAGCCGCAGAAGAACGCGCCCTCGGCGGTGTGGACCGTCGTGTAATGGCCGTCGGCCTGAAGATAGACCGCGTCGCCGGGATCAAGCAGCACCACCCCCTGCCCCTTTTCCACCGGCAGCTTGACCAGCGGCTCGACCGGAGCCGCCGGAGTCGGGACAGGAGCGGCGGCGACGGCGGCGGGCTTGGCCGCCTCCATCAGGATCAACGCGGTGACGGCCCCCCCGTCGCCCGGCCCGTCGCCCGGCGTCAGGGTTGACGCCTTCAGCACCAGCACCCGCCCCGGCAAGGCCACCATCATCGAACAGGCCGACGCCGACGAGGTCGGATCCTGCGCGGCGGCCAACAGCAACTCCACCTTGGCCCGGTGCGAGGGAGGATGCAGATCGTGCAGAGACGCGCCGACCAGCCCGGCGGCGCGCGGCCCCAGCAGACGCGCCGCCGCCGGATTCAACGCCAGCACCCGCCGCCCGGCGTCGAGCAGCACCAACCCGACATCCATGTTTTGCAACGCGTATTCCATGGACGCCGAGTATAGCCGGGACGACGGCCTTAGGGCGCGCCTTTCCGCTTGCCGGTCAGCGCGGCGATCACGCCGTGGAAGGTGCGGACCTCCTGCTCCGTCATCTCCATCCGCTCCAGCGCGTTGCGCAGGGTGCGGATCATCGACGGGCGCTTGGCCGGGCTGGTGAAGAAGCCGGTGCGGTCCAGCGCGCCTTCCAGATGCTCGAAATAATTGACCAGCTCCGCCTTGGTCGCCGGACGGGTCGCGCCGTAATGCAGGAAGCGTTCGGGCGGCAGCTCTCCGGTCTGAAACCATTCATAACCGATCAGCAGAACCGCCTGCGCCAGATTGAGCGAGGCGAAGGACGGGTTCAGCGGCACGGTGATGAGGGTTTGGGCCAGGGTCAGATCGTCGTTGACCAGCCCGGTGCGCTCCGGCCCGAACAGCACGCCGACGCGATGACCGGCGGCGTAGCGCGCCCGCATCTCCTCCGCCGCGCCGCGCGGGGTGACGAAGCGTTGGATCATGTCGCGGGTGCGCACGGTGGTGGCGAACACCACCTCAAGATCGGCGACCGCCTCGGCGGTGGTCTCGAACAGGCGGACGTTGTCGATGACGAGATCGGCGCCGGACGCGTTGGCCGTGGCCTTCTCGTTCGGCCAGCCGTCACGCGGCTTGACCAGACGCAGATCGGTCAGGCCGCAATTCAGCATGGCCCGCGCGCAGGCGCCGATGTTCTCGCCCATCTGCGGCTGAACCAGGATGATGGACGGGCCGCCCAAAACGGACGGAAGGGTGGGATTCTGGCCGGAGGTCATCGGATCGGACGGTGAGGGTTGCGGGAAAGAACGCTGGCCCCTTCCCTAACCCTCCCCCGCTTCGCAGGAGAGGGAAACAGCCCCTCTCCTGCGAAGCGGGGGAGGGAGGGACCCACGCGCCAGCGTGGGAGGGTGGGGGCGACGGGACGGTGAAACTCAATCCTGCTCAGGCTCGGACGACGCGACGGGCGGCGCGGCCCCCACCCCGTCGACCGCGTGCAAGCGGGCCTTCAAGTCGGCGACCTCGGCGAACAGGCGTTTCAGCCGGGCCAGCCCCTTATACTGCTCGAACGCGCGGGCGCGGGGGACGGCGGGATAGCCCATATAGACGGATTTGGCTGGAATGTCAGTGCCGACGCCGGAATTGCCGGCGACCACCGCGTCGCTGCCGATCTTCACATGATCGGCGACCCCGACCTTGCCCGCCAAAACCACACGGTCGCCAATGATCGTGCTGCCCGCCACGCCGACATGACCGCACAGCATGCAGTTGGTCCCAATCTGCACGTTGTGGCCGATCTGGACGAGGTTGTCGATCTTGGTGCCGTTGCCGATGCGGGTGGCGGTGACGGTGCCCCGGTCGATCGCCGACCCCGCGCCGATTTCCACATCGTCGCCCAGAATGACCGTGCCGATGGAATTGACCCGACGAATCAGCACATTGGTGCCGACGACGCGGCCCGTGGTCTTGGCCGATTCGACGCTGCCCGGCTCGGGCGTGACGAAGCTGAAGCCGTCGTTGCCGACCGCCGCGTTGGGATGGATGATGCAACGCGCGCCCAGCACCACCCGCTCGCCAATCCGCGCGCCGGGGTGCAGCAGGCTGCCCGCGCCGATCACCGCGTCGGCCCCGACGGTGACGTGCGGCAGGATGACGACCCCGGCCTCGATCCGGGCGCGCGGCCCGACATAGGCGAAGGGCGCGATGGACGCGTCGTCCGCCACCACCGCGTCGGGGGCGACAAAGGCCATCGGGTGGATCCCCGGTTCGGCGTGGACCGGCTTTTCAAACACGTCCAGCAGCCCGGCCATGGCGTAGCGCGGGCGCTTCACCACGATGCGGGCCTGGATGCCGTCGGGAACCTCCGCCCCTTCCGCGACCACGGCGGCCACCGCCTTGCTGCCCGGCAGCAGCGCCAACAGATCCTTGTCCATGGCCAGCGCCAGATCCTCCGGCCCCTCGGCCTCGGACGGATGGACGGCGCGCCGGATCACAAGGGTCGAATCCCCCTCGACATAAGCGTCCAGAGCGGCGGCGATCTCGGCGAGAATCATGACGGAACCAAGCTCCACGGAAAATGGGCGAGCAAGCGCGGAAAAAGCGGCGCGGACCCTAGCACGGGCAGGCCACGCTGGCGAGGCGTTCAGGCGCGTTATTCGCCGGTCTGCAACAACGCGCCGCGCACCCGCGCCCGGTGAAAGCCATAGAGGAACACCCCGACCGCCAGCGCCATATAGACAATGTTCAGCCCAACCGCCCAAGCCAGATGGTCCCAGCGCATCGCCCCATCATAGAGCACGCCGCGCATCCCCTCGAACACATGGGTCGAGGGCAGCGACCACGCGACCCATTGCAGCCATCCGGGAAGGACGGAGACCGGGTAATAGACGGCGCTGACCGGGGCCAGCATGAAGACGACGATCCAGGCCAGCCCCTCCGCCCCCATGCCATAGCGCAGGATCAACGCGATGATGACCAGCCCCAGCGCCCAACCCAGCACAATCAGGTTGAGGAAGAAGCCGAACAGCGGCAGGCCAAGGCCGAACACCGAATAGCCGAAGAACGGAATCGCCAGCAGCGCGGCGGGCAGAACCCCCATCAGGGTGCGCAGCAGGCTCATCGTCATCAGCGCCGTGATCCATTCGGTCGGGCGCAGCGGGCTGACGAACAAATGCCCCAGATTGCGCGACCACATTTCCTCCAGAAACGAGATCGAGACGCCAAGCTGCCCCCGGAACAGCACGTCCCACAACAGCACCGCGCTGACCAGCACGCCCGCCCCTTGCGCCACCCACCCGCTCGACGTCGCCATGAATTGGTTGATGTAGCCCCACAGGATCATCTGCATGGTCGGCCAATAGGCCAGCTCCAGAAGACGCGGCCAGGATCCGCGCAGCAAATACCAATAGCGCAACACCATCGCGCCGACCCGGCGGAAGGAAAAATCTGGGGCGGGAATGACCGCAACCTCACTCCGCCGCATCGACCGTCTCCCCCTTCACCGTTTCGCTCCTGTCCGCCCCGCCGCCATCCACCCGCGCGCGGGCGATGTCGAGGAAGACCTCCTCCAGCGTCGCGCGGCCATAGCGGGCCAGCAAGGCCGACGGCGCGCCGTGATCGACGATGCGGCCCTGGCGCATCACCAGCACGTCGTCGCACAGCCGTTCGACCTCCAGCATGTTGTGCGAGGCCAGCAGGATGGTCGCGCCGGTGCGGGCGCGGTACTCCTCCAGATAGCGGCGAATCCAATCCGCCGTGTCGGGATCCAGCGAGGCGGTGGGTTCGTCGAGCAACAAGACCTCCGGCTCGTTCAGCAGGGCCTTGGCCAGGGCCACCCGCGTCTTCTGCCCAGCGGACAGCCCGCCCGACGGACGATTGAGAAACCGAGCCAGGTCAAGCTGCTCGGCCAGCTCTTGGACGCGCTTTTTGACGCAGGTCAAACCATAGAGGTGGCCATAGACGGTAAGGTTCTCCTGCACCGTCAAGCGATGGGGCAATTCGACGTAGGGAGAGGAGAAGTTCATGCGCGCAAGCACGGCATGCCGATGGCGCGCCATGTCGACGCCGAGAATCTCCACCCGGCCCGACGTCGGCAGCAGCACCCCCAACAGCATGGAGATGGTCGTCGTTTTCCCCGCCCCGTTGCCGCCCAACAGCCCGGTCACGCCGCCGCGCGCCACGCGGAAGGACACGGCGTCCACCGCCGTCACCGCGCCGCCGCCGGGCGTGGGAAAGCGTTTGGTCAGCGCGTCAACGCGGATGGCGTCGCTGTGCGGATCGGTCGGCGGAACCGGCTGGGCGATGGGGGGGCGATGGGTCATGGCGACAGAATATGGGCGCGGGCGGGAAAACCGCCAGAGCCGCGCGCGCAACCGAACAATGCCGAAACCGCGACTCACGCGGTCGATCGAGGAAACGCCCCTGTGACGACACTCGCCTCCACCTTGCCGGTCCCGCTGTCGGCGCCGCCGCACTGGTCCCACCCGGACGGGCGCATCACCCTGCGCACGCTGATCCTGATCCGCTGGGTCGCGATCATCGGGCAGTTCGCCGCCGTGGGCTTTGTCCATGGCGTGCTGACCTTTCCGTTGCCGCTGGGTCCGGTGCTGGCGACCATCAGCGCGTCGGTTCTGTTGAATCTGGTCGCGATGGCCCAGCGCGGCGGACGGCTGCGGCTGGCCGACCGCGACGCGGCGCTCTATCTCAGCTACGACATGCTGCAACTGTCGCTGCTGCTCTATCTGACCGGCGGCCTCAGCAATCCGTTCTGCATCCTGCTGTTGGCGCCGATGACGGTCGGCGCGGCGATCCTGTCGCGCTACAGCACGGTGCTGCTGACCGGGCTGAACCTGAATTGCCTGACCGCGCTGGCGCTGTGGCATTTCCCGCTGCCGTGGGAGGAGCCGATCCGTTCGATGGCCCCGCTCTACGCCTTTGGCGTGTGGCTGTCGCTGTCGGTGTCCGCCGTCTTCATCGCCGGGTACGTCTTCCGCGTCGCCGCCGAGGCGCGGCGCTTCGCCGACGCGCTGGCCGCCTCGCAAGTGGCGCTGGCGCGCGAACAGCGGCTGTCGTCGCTGGGCGCGCTGGCCGCCGCCGCCGCGCATGAGCTGGGATCGCCGCTCGGCACCATCGCCGTGGTGGCGAAGGAGCTGGCGCGCGATCTGCCGCCCGACGGCCCCTATGGCGAGGACATCGACCTGCTGCAAAGCCAGGTGATGCGCTGCCGCGAAATCCTCGCCGATCTGGCGCGCAAGCCCGAGGCCGACGGCGGCGACCCGTTCGAGCGGCTGCCGCTGACCACGCTGATCGAGGCCGCCGCCGCGCCGCATCGTTTGGGCCATGTCGCCTTCACGGTCGAACCCCACCCGGTGGGCGAGGCCGAGGAGCCGGTGTTGCGCCGCAGCCCGGAGATCATCCACGGCATCGGCAACTTCATTCAGAACGCCCACCAATTCGCCCGCCGTCAAGTGACGGTGGCCGCCGCCTGGGACGGCAAGACCGTCACCGTCACCGTGATGGACGACGGCCCCGGCTTTCCCGCCCATCTGCTGGGCCGGATCGGCGAACCGTATCTGTCGGTGCGCGGCGAACGGTCGGGGCAGTCCAGCCACATGGGCTTGGGCATCTTCATCGCCCAGACGCTGCTGGAGAAAACCGGCGCGACGGTGCGCTACGAAAACAACAAGGGCGGTGGCGCCCGAATTTCCGTAAGATGGAAAAAAACCAACATCAAGAAAGAGGACTAGCGGTGGACAACGCCAAGACAACCGACGACCTGCTGTCGGGGGAAACCGTCAAACTCACCTTCACCGGCGACGTGACCCGCAGCCTTTTGATCGTTGACGACGACGCGCCATTTCGCTTGCGACTGGCGCGCGCCATGGAAAAGCGCGGCTTCAACGTGGTGGCCGTGGACAGCGTGCAGTTGGGGATCGAGGTGGCGCAGGAATCCGCCCCCGCCTTCGCCGTGGTCGATCTGCGGCTGGGCGACGGCAGCGGGTTGGACGTGGTCGCCGCCCTGCGCGACGCCCGGCCCGACGCCCGCATCGTCATGCTGACCGGCTATGGCAACATCGCCACGGCGGTGGCGGCGGTGAAGGCCGGGGCGGTCGATTACCTGCCCAAGCCCGCCGACGCCGACGCGGTGGAATCGGCGCTGCTGGCCGATGGCCGCACCCTGCCCCAGCCGCCCGACAACCCGATGTCCGCCGACCGCGTGCGGTGGGAGCACATCCAACGGGTGTTCGAGCAGTGCGAGCGCAACGTGTCGGAAACGGCCCGCCGCCTGAAGATGCACCGCCGCACCCTCCAGCGCATCCTGAACAAGCACGCCCCGCGCGGCTGAGCGGGAACTGAAACGCGACAGGCCCGCCCGGTGATCGGGCGGGCCTGTTTGCTTGTCCGCAAGCGGAACGGTCAGGCCGCGCGGTCTTCGACGCGGCAGGTCTTCACGCCCAAGATCGTGTAGGCGGGGCAGAATCCCAGAAAGGCCGTCAGCAACGGCACGATTCCGACCAGCCCCCACAGGGTTTGCGGACCGACGACGGTCAGCGAAATCAGCACAAGCCCAACGATGGCGCGCAACGCCCGGTCAACCGGGCCGATATTCCGGCAAAACATGATGGCACCTCTCTGGTGTGGGGAATCGCGTTGTCACGCTCTGGACTACGCCGATCCGCTCGCCCCGTCTGTGACGGAGTCACAGGGAAAGGAAACGGCTCACCCCTCCGCCAGTTCCGCCAACGCCGGAACGTCGCGCAACTCGATCCGCCCGCGCGCCAAGGCGACCAGCCCGCGCCGCTCGAACTCCTTCAATTGACGGCTGACCACCTCGCGCGCGGTGCCAAGCTCCACCGCCAAGACCTGATGGGTGGTCGTCAGGCCGCCGTCGGCGTCGCGGTGATCCAGCAGGAAGCGGGCGAGCCGCAAATCGATGCGGCCAAAGGCGACCTCCTCCACCAGCATCATCATGCCGGTCAGGCGCGTCCCGAAGGACGCGAAAACGAAATTGCGGAACACCGCCGACCGCGCGACCAGATCGTGAAACGGCCCGGCGGCCAGCGCCACCCCGTCCAGATCGCTTTCGGCCACCGCCTCGGCGCTGTAATCCGCCTGCGTCAACAGGCAGGCCGTGGTGACGATGCAGGTTTCACCGCGCGCCACCCGGTACAGCACGATCTCCCGCCCGGTTTCCGAGGTCATCTGCACCCGAACCGAGCCGTCCAACACCATCAGAAAGGTGTGGCAGCGGTCGCCCGCGCGAAACAGCACGGCACCGCGCGGCACGGCCATCCGCTGGCCCGACGCCGCCAACAGCGCCCGCCCGTCGGGTTCCAGCCCGCTCAACACTGGAAACGCGCTCAGCCAGTCCGTCCGGTCGAGCATTCGGCTCCCCCATCGCTGAAAACCATGTTCTCCCAAGGGAGACTATCGCCCGACCAACGGACGACGTCCAGCCCACCCCGTCACGCCAAAGCGTGGAACGAGGGCAAACAGCCAGGATTGGGTCGGATGGGGGCAGGCCGCGTAAAATTAAGGACCGAAATATCGAGCCAAGCCAGCAACGCCAAGGACGGCCATCACAAAGTCGATCATCTGCAAGGTCGTTGGGAGTTGGGAAACGCGCCCCTTCAACTCGGCGACGTCTTCTCGGGTTTTTACCAGCGCTTCGCCAATTTTGATGACGGCGGCTTCGATCCGCGCCGTGCTCGCCTCAAGCCGACCGACCGACGCCTTCACGTCTCGGATATCAGCATCCATCTGGTCAACACGGCGAATGAGCGCTTCCATGTCAGGATCATGGGGGGCCGCCGCCACCACCGTCAACCTCCCGAAGCAAACGCAGGACGTTCCCGGCTTCGCGCTCAACCTCTCGGCGTTTCATCGTCATCTTCCAAAAGCGCGCGGGTTCGGTCCAGCTTCATGCGCAGTTTGGGCCGTCATTGCGCGGGACAGGCGGCCACGTCCGCCTTTAGAACGGCAAGATCGTTCGCCATGTCGTCATGCCATCAACCCCTTCCTCTCATCGCTATTCGATTTTGCCGCCGCGCGCACGCGCATCGGTTGGCTGAAGCCGTTCATAATCCTTGATATTGTCAATCTTGGTCAGGCACTTCCGGCAGACCGTGACGGGTGCGCTGGTGATCGGCAGTGGCTCGCCGCATTTCGGGCAAGGGCGCGACGTCGGCGCGGGAAGGACTGCACCCGCCTGCTTCGCCATAGCCTTCAGCGTTTGGGATATTTCCTCCAGCGTGTCCGCCGCATCCTCCACGTCATCCCGAACCGCAGCCATCCAGAACAGGATGGCTGCGGAAACGACGCCGCTGGAAAGCGCGCCTATGGCGGCCCCTGCATTCGGCAAGTTTCCCATCGCGCCCAAAATGGCGCCGATGATCGACAGGACGCCGATGGCGCGTAGGAAGGTGGTCATTCGACCTTCCCGCCCCGTGCCGCGCCCTTGATGAACATCAGATACGCCATGTTCATCGGTTCTGACCTCTCCCGTCCATCGAACCGGACTGTCGCTGTATCGCCATCAACCGCTTCAATCTCGCCCTCCCCAAAGCTTGGGTGGCGAACGCGCGATCCAACCAGAACGCTCCCAGCTTTCAGCAATGCAGGTTGGGCCGAATACTGATGACCGCACCGCCGACACGTCTTCGCTGGCCCCACGGAGATCGAGCCGCATTCAGGGCAGGTCTTTGAAAAGGCGGGATCGGCTGCGGTCGGCGTGGCCTGGGCGCCCGGTTGGCTGACATTCGGGGATGGCGCGGGGGCGACCGGCGCTGACCGCTGTGGAACTGTGGGCAAGGTGCGCGGCGCGTTTGCGACGATCACCGGCCCGAGCCGGTCCACCGCATCCCGAACCGCCGCCAGCCCGAGCAAGATGCAGCCGGTCATGAACAGCAGGCTGGACGCGATCACGCCGCCACTCTGGCGGCTCAAGAGGCCGATGTTCTCGACGCGGCTCGACAGTCCGTTCGACACGCTGGTATCCATTCCGAGGGCGACCAGCATCCCGAGCACGCCAAGGGCGATCATAGTAAAGCCGAAACCGCGCATCACATCACCCGCCAGAAATCAGTTAAAAAATATCGACCAGATGGCCGCCCAAATTCCCGCCCGGACGGCTGTTTTTGCGGCCATCCTGCCAATACCCTCCTCTCGATACGTAACCGCGACCCCTCCATCGCCAACCCCGAGGCGACGCCGCAGCCCCGCCGGATCGCGCTGCTGCTCATCTATCAAGATTTGCCTCTCCTCCGTAAAAGCGCGAACGAAGGCATCCTGTTGAGGTTGGGGCATTGTCCTGGCGATGGATGTGACGTGAGCATTAGATCGCTCAATGGCTGCGTTAAGCGCGACGTGGCTTCTCGGATCAATCGCCAACAAAGCGCGCCACGAATCCTCAGCCATGGATCGGATGGCATTCCGGTCCATGGTTGGAGCAACTACCGAAACATCTTTCGGGATATCCCCGAATATCTCAATAAAAGCATCACGAAATCCACCAAGAGGAAAATTATAATTTGAGTATAGGCCATTTTCATAATTAACTATTAATGTAGCCGATTGGCCTTCGAATAACTTTGAAATTATTGGGCTAAATTTTTCGCCGCCCCATAATTGACATTCAGAATAGTCTTTACTTACATAAAACAGATTAATTCCGCTGGCATATTTTGAAAATCTGACGTGAGAACTTCCATCAAAAATAACATCACCATCAATAACAATTGACGGGAGCTTTTCCCGTGACAGCTCATGCTCCCAACCTAATGGGAGTTGCACGCTTACCCAGATGGCGTTTCCTCTTGGTCGGTGGAAAGCCACCATAGATCCGTCCGGGAGGCGGTGGCAGATCAGGCTTGCGTCGCCATTCGATACAGCGCTCCAGGCCCCATGCACATTTTTATCGGCAACAGCGCTCTCGCCAGTCATTACGCCGCCCTCCGTTCACGCGAGCCACAGCGGTCCAACGCAACCGGATTATGGCAGAGTGAGGCGCTGAACAGCAAAACCAATCTTCTGGCGCTCTTTCTTATGAACATTCATCATGGCTCGGCCTTGGCGGGCGCGTTCGCGCCAATCGCTCGCAAATCCGCGCGAACAAGGCGGGCGGATGCGTTCCGCCATCAAAGCGCGTTCCCTCTCCATTTCGGCGATGAGGGATCCTACGCCCCGTCACCCCAAGGCGTGGAACACGGCCCAGCCCAGCACGGTCAGGGTGGTGGACAGCGTCATCGCCATGCCGGGCGCGCGCCAAAACGGATGGATGAGGTAGCCGCCCCAGAACAGCAGGCGACCCAGCGCGAACAGGCCGACCGCCGCCCGCGCCGCGCCCAGATCGGCGGGCGGCGACAACGCGATCAGCGCGGCCAAAGCGGGCAGGAACATCAGGGTTTGTTCGACGCTGTTGCTCAACACGCGCTGGCTGACGCGCTGGAAGGGCGATTCGGCGTCGGTCAGCGGGTTGAAGGCCCGGCTCAGGCCGCGCGCCAGAATGACCGCGCCGACCATGCCGAACAGAATCAGACTCGGCCACAGGGCCAGACCGGCCCACAGGACGAATCGGTCGGCGGACGCGGCGCTGTCCGGCGGCGGAACCCGCCCGGCCAGCCCCACGAGGACGGCGAAAGTCAGCGCCGCCGACCCGCCATTCACCATGGCCGCCCATTTCAACAAGATCGTGGAACGGTCGGCCATGATGGGAACCCTCTCGGTCAGCCCCTCTCGCTCAGCCCAGGCCCTTTTGGCCCATCTCCAGGAATTTTTCGCGGCGCTTGGCCCGCAGCGTCGCCGAATCCAGCCCGTCCATCTCGCGCAGGGACTGCTCGATGGCGTCGCCCAGCGCCTTGACCGTCCCCGCGGGGTCGCGTTGCGCGCCGCCGATGGGTTCCTGGATGATGCGGTCGATGACGCCCAGCTCCTTCAGGTCATGGCTGATGAGACGCAACGCGATCGCCGCCTCTCCCGCCATGTCGGGGCTGCGCCACAGGATCGACGCGCAGCCTTCCGGCGTAATCACCGAATAGATGGCGTGTTCCAGCATCAGCACGCGGTCGGCGGCGGCGATGGCGATGGCCCCGCCCGATCCGCCCTCGCCGATCACCGAGGCGACCATCGGCACGTTCAGCCGCAGGCAGCGGGCGATGCTCGACGCGATGGCCTCGGCCTGCCCGCGCTCCTCAGCCTGGACGCCGGGGAAGGCGCCCGCCGTGTCCACCAGCGAGAGGACCGGCAGCTTGAAGCGGTCGGCCAGATCCATCAGGCGCTGGGCCTTGCGGTAGCCTTCGGGCTTGGCCATGCCGAAATTGTGGCGGACCCGCGACTCGGTGTCGTGGCCCTTTTCCTGGCCGATGAGGACGACCGACCGGCCCCGGAAACGCCCCAGCCCGCCGATGACCGCGCGGTCTTCGGCGAAAAAGCGGTCGCCCGCCAGCGGGGTGAAATCCTCAATCAGCCCCTGGACGTAATCCAGGCAATGCGGACGGTTGGGGTGGCGGGCCACCTGAACCTTTTGTCCGGGCGTGAGCTTGGCGTAGGTCTGCCGCAGGAGCTTGTCGACCTTGGTTTGCAGCTTGGCGACTTCATCGGCGATGTTGATGTCGCCGGCGTTGGTCAGATGCCGCAATTCCTCGATCTTGCCTTCAAGCTCGGCGATCGGCTTTTCAAATTCCAGAAAGGTCTGCATGCCGGACACTGTGTTTTGGCGGGGCCAGGGTTTCGCACGGCGCGGTTTCGCAAGGCGCGGGCTTGGTTAGCACGCCACGAGCGCGCAAGCCACCGCATAACGACGCGGGCGCCGAAGAGGGTTCCGCGACGACCGCCCTTCCTTTATCGTGAACGCCCATGGGATTCCAGGATCATTTCTCGGCCCACGCGGTCGATTACCGGGCCTTCCGCCCAACCTACCCCGCCGCGTTGCCGGACTTTCTGGCCGCCGCCGCGCCCGCGCGTGGGCTGGTCTGGGACGTCGGCTGCGGCAACGGACAGCTCTCCACCGCGCTGGCCGACCGATTCGCGCGGGTTCTCGCCACCGACGCCAGCGCCGATCAAATCGCCAACGCCGACCCCCGGCCCAACCTGCGCTACGGCGTCGCGCCCGCCGAAGAGAGCGGGCTGGCCGACGGGTCCTGCGACCTCATCGTCGCCGCGCAGGCCGCCCACTGGTTCGATCTGGAGCGTTTTTACGCCGAGGTCCGGCGGGTCGCCAAACCCGGCGCCGCCGTGGCCCTGGTCAGCTATGGGCTGATGCTGGTCGATCCCCTTCTCGATCCGGTGATCGAGCGTTTCCACAACGGGACGCTGGCCCCCTATTGGCCCGCCGACCGTTGGAAGGTGATCCGCGCCTACCGCGACCTGCCCTTTCCCTTCGCCGAACAGCCGGTTCCGCCGATGGCGATGCAAGCCGATTGGCCGCTGCCCCGCCTGCTGGACTACATGACCACCTGGAGCGGGGTGAAGGAAGCCACCAAAGCGTTGGGCGCCACCCCGCTGGACGCCTTCGCCGCCGACATCGCCCCGCTGTGGGGCGATGGAACGCGGACGATCCGCTGGCCGCTGGGGCTGCGATTCGGGTTTGTGGTCTGAAGGGACCGCCCCCCGACGTTACGCCTCCGCCGCCATCAGCCGGTCATAGGCGGGCAGAGTCAGGAACTCGACGAAATCCGGGCGGGCGACCAGATCGCGGAACAGCGTGGCGGCGGCGGCGTATTGCCCCGCCTCGAACGTGGCGGCGCCGACGCGCGTCTTCCAGGCCGCCAGTTCCTCGGCGATCACCGAATCCACCAGTTCCACCGTGACGGCCCGGCCATCGTCCAGCGCCGCGCCGTGATGGATCCATTGCCACACCTGGCTGCGGCTGATTTCGGCGGTCGCCGCGTCTTCCATCAGGTTGAACAGCGGCACGCAGCCCGAGCCGCGCAGCCACGCCTCGATGTAGCCGATGCCGACGGCGACGTTGTTGCGCAGGCCCGCTTCGGTCTTCGCCCCTTGCGGCACGGTCAGCAGATCGGCGGCGGTGACGGTGAGATCCGCGCGTTTGCGGGCGATCTGGTTGGGGGTGGGCATGTAGGCGTCAAACACCGCCATCGCCACCGGCACCAGACCCGGATGCGCCACCCAGGTGCCGTCATGGCCGTTCGACGCCTCGCGCTCCTTGTCGGCGCGGACGCGGGAGAAGGCGGTTTCGTTGGCGGCGGGATCGTCCTTCACCGGGATGAAGGCGGCCATGCCGCCAATCGCGGGCGCGTTGCGGCGGTGGCAGGTCTTGACCGCCAATTGGCTGTAGGAGGACAGGAAATGCGTCGCCATCGTCACCTCCGCCCGGTCGGGCAGGACGGCGGCGGGGTCGCTGCGGAACTTCTTGATAAAGCTGAAGATGTAATCCCAGCGCCCGCAATTCAGCCCGGCGGAATGGTCGCGCAGCTCATAAAGGATCTCGTCCATCTCGAAGGCGGCGAGGATGGTTTCGATCAGCACCGTGGCCTTGATCGTCCCGTGGCCGAGGCCGAGGAACTCCTCCGCCACCGTGAAGACCTCGCGCCACAGCCGCGCCTCGAAATGGCTTTCCAGCTTGGGCAGATAGAGATAGGGGCCGCTGCCGCGCGCCAGCAGTTCCTTGGCGTTGTGGAAGACGAACAGGCCAAAGTCGAACAGCGCGGCGGAGATCGGCTCGCCATCCATCAGCACATGGCGCTCGTCCAGGTGCCAGCCGCGCGGGCGGATTTTCAACACGGCGGGGCGGTCGGTCAGGCGGTATTTCTTGCCCGTGGCGGGATCGTCGTAGGAAATCACCCGCCGCACAGCGTCGCGGACGTTGATCTGCCCCTCGATCTGGTTGGCCCAGGTCGGGCAGTTCGAGTCCTCGAAATCGGCCATGAACAGCTTCGCGCCGGAGTTCAGCGCGTTGATGACCATCTTGCGGTCCACCGGCCCGGTGATCTCCACCCGACGGTCGAGCAGGTCGGCGGGCAGCGGGGCGATGGTCCAATCCGCCTCGCGAATCGCGCGGGTTTCCGGCAGGAAATCCGGCTTCTGCCCCTGGTCGAGCAGCGCCTGACGCTGGACCCGGATGTCGAGCAGCCGCAGCCGTTCCGGCCCGAACCGCCCCTCCAGCTCCGCCAGGAAAGCCAACGCCTCGGGCGTCAAAATCGTCTCGTATCCGGGTTCCATCGGACCACGGATTTCAAGACCCGAGATGATGCTGGCCATGACGCTGCTCCCCATTCCTTATCGCGACGGACCGCTCTGCGACGGTTGAACACCTCCTATACCACGACGCGCGTCCAGGTTGGGGACGGCCTAACGTCGCAGTGCGGCGGGGTGGTTGGGGATGAGGTTTTTGTCCACAGATGAACGCAGATCAACACAGATTGAGAGACGATATTTTTTAAAAATTCAATCTTACGACCGACCGCGTCAAATCAAGAAAATCCAGTCGCCGCCGCGACAAGAAATCATCAAACAACAATCAAAAATATCTGTGTTGATCTGTGTTCATCTGTGGACAAAAACCCCTCACTCCGACGGCTCCGCTATTTTCCGCCGGGCCAGCGGATGATGCTCCCGCATCACCGCCCGAAGCCGCTCCGTCACGACATGCGTGTAGATCTGCGTCGTCGCGATGTCCGCGTGGCCCAGCATCTTCTGGACCGACCGCAGATCGGCGCCATGGTCCAGCAGATGGGTGGCGAAGGCGTGGCGCAGGACGTGCGGGCTGACTTTTTCCGGGTCGATGTTCGATTCGACCGCCAGTTCCTTCAGCAGTTGGGCGAAGCGCTGCCGGGTCAGATGGCCGTCGGTGGAACTGCGCGACGGGAACAGAAAGGGGGTTTGCGCCGCCTCGCGCCCCGGCACGACGAAATGACCGCGCAGGGGGAGGTAATCGGCCAGCGCCGCCACCGCCGGATCGGACAGCGGCACCATGCGCTCCTTGCCGCCCTTGCCGCGCACGACCAGCCCGCGCCCGTCGCGCAGGATCGCCGTCATCGGCAGGCCGACCAGCTCCGACACGCGCAGCCCGGTGGCGTAAAGCACCTCCAGCAGCGCCACCAGCCGCAGCCCCTCCGGCCCGCCGCGCGCCTCGGCGGTGGCGATCATGGCGTTGACCTCGGCCTCGGTCAGGATCTTGGGCAGCGAGCGCCCTTGCTTCGGGCTGTCGAGGGCGGAGGCCGGATCGTCGGCCCGCAACCCTTCCGACACCAGAAAGCGGTAAAACTGCCGCATCGCCGACAAACGCCGGGCGATGGTGCGCGGGGCGGGCGGTTCGGGAGCGTCGTCGCGGGTCTGAAAGGCCAGATAGCCGCGCAAATCCTCGGTGCCCGCCCGGTCCAGCGGCGTGCCGCGCTGGGCCAGCCAGCGGCCCAGATCGGCCAAATCCCGCTCATAGGCCATGCGGGTGTTGGCCGCCGCGCCACGTTCGGCGGTCAGCATGTCGAGAAAGGCGTCGATGTGGGGGGAGGCCGCCAGCGGACGGGGTTTGCACGGGCGTCCGCGACGTTTGGGCTGCGTCATTTCACGATCCTGTCGGGGCGGCCAAGGCCGCCATCGCTTCGCGGGCCAGGGCGCGGGCGTCCGGCTCCAGCCCCACCGCCCGCAGATTGGCGGCGACCCGCGCCACCAGCAGGGGCGACGCCCCGGCGGGACCGGCCTCGCCCAACAGCAGCAGCGCCGCCGCCACCGTCTCGCCGACCCGTCCGCCGGTCGCCGCGTCGCCCAGCCGTTGCCACAGCGCCGGATCGGCGCCGCCCGCCACCCCGCCCGGCGGCCCGGCCCCATCGGTCGCCGCCAGCCACGCCGAATCGGGGACCGCCACGCCAACGGCCTGGAGCAAGACCAGTTGACCGACCAGCCGCGCCCGCGCGGCGGCGTCCGCCCCGCGCAGCGCCTCGTCCAGCCACGCCGCCACCCCCGCCGATTCAGCCCCGCGCGGCAGAATCCCGGAAACCGCCGCCAAGGGCCACAGCCACGCCACATCCGCCGTCCGCCCGCGCAGCGCCAAATCCAGCCAGCGCTTGGCCGCGTCCAACCGCCCAACCGCGCAATAGAGCCGCACCGCCGCCGGGGCCAAGCCCGCCGCGTCGGCGGTTGGCGACACGGTGTCGAGCAGGCTCGCCGCCGCCCCGCCGACCGGCCCGGCGCGCCACAGCGGATCGACCAGATCGACGGCCAGCGCCGCCAGCCCGATCCGCCGCGTTCCCTCCATCGTTCCGGCCATCGCCTGTTGGATCAGCGCCCGGCTGCGGGCGGAGCGGTCGCGGCTGGCGATCTCCTTCGCCCGCGACAGCTCGTCGCCGCGCACAGGAACCTGGACGTACAGGTCGAGCAGTTGGCGGGAATCGAGGAACAGCGCCGCCGCCGCCCGTTCGCCCGCCGACACCCGCGTCATCGGGTCGCTCGCCGGGTTGGTGGCGACCGCCGCCAGCAGGGCCGGATCGGTCAGCGACAGCGCGTCCGGCGGAACCGGCAGGCGCGCGGCGCGCATCGAGGCCAGTGCGATGGGCGTGGCGTCGAGCAGGCCGCGCGCGGGCGGCGGCCCACCGGCCAGCGCCTCGGCCACCGGCAAAAAGGGATCGGCCCGCCCGGCGCGCTCGCGCAGCATCGCCAGCGCCAGATCGGCCCCGGCCCGGTCGCCCAAGCGCGCCCGGCAATAGAGATCCAGCTTGCGCCAATAGAGATCGTCGAAGCCCTGGCCGCGCGCCTGCGCCTTGGCGCATTCCATCGGGCCGATCAGCAGTTCGGCGTCGGTCAGGGCGCGGGCGGCGGCCTCGTCGGCGGCCAGCAGGCCGGGCAGCCGGTCGGCCAGCTCCGACGCGGCGCGCGGATCGCCCAGCCGGGCCAGCGCCTCCACCCGCAAGGCGCCGAAACGGCGGGCGGCGGGCGCGGCGGGGGAAGATCCAGATTGCGGCCCCGGCGGTTGAAGCCCGGCGGGGGCCAACGCGGGCGATCCGGCGCTCAGCAACAGACGGCGTTGCAGGGCCTTGGCCGCTGGCGAGGGGGTGTTGACCGGCAGCGCGGCGATCAGCGGCAGCAGATCGGCTTGGGAAATCCCACGCCAGGGATCGCCGCCCAGCCCATCCGCGCCGCTCAACAGACCAGCGCCGTCGGGATCGGGCGGCCCCAACGCCTGAGTCGTCACCGGCGCGGGACGGGGAACCACCGGCACGACCGCCATGGAGGGCGGGTTGAGGGCAGAATTGGGAGGAGGCGCGGCCAGGGCGGGCGCGGATGGAACGGGCGCGGCGACGCTGGGCGCGGGATTCGACTCGGACAGGGACGCGGGCGGCGTCAGACGAATCGGCGGGCCGACGACCTGCGCCGCAGCCCCGGACGCGACGCCGGACAGCGCGAGGGCGAGCGCCAGCGCCCGCCGGGCGGCGCCCGGTCGGGACGGCTCAGCGGGGGAACCGCACATCCGGCAAGACCTTCTCCACCGCTTTCGACGGAGCCGGCATGTCCCAGGACGCCAGGAAAATCATGCCGCCGCAGAAAATCAGCAGCAGCAAAACGACAAGAACGGAGACGAACCGGCTCATGGCACCAAGGGACGTGTTGTGGCGGGGATCCGACAGGGCGAACGACGCTATCACGCCTGCGACCGCGTGGCTTGGGACAAGAAACGGTCGTTCTGCCAAGCAGGCCGCGCCCCGTCCGGCCAGCGTCGGCCCGAAGGCCACCGTTCGCACAGCGCGCGCAGTGTAGCCGCAGGACGCGCCGCCGCGCAACAGACGGAACCGTGAAGAATGCGCGCGCCAAGCGTCGCGCCCCGCGTTCCGGGATGGCGCCCGGGGGGTTATGCTTGGTATGACGGTGGATCGTCACGGTTTGGTGATATGGGTAAGGCAAAATGGGACTGCGCAAGGCGATGACCGATCCGCTTCCGACACTGACGGAGGCCATGACGCCGCGTCTTCCCCGCACGGTGGTGCTGGTCGGGTTGATGGGCGCTGGGAAAAGCGCCATCGGTCGCCGATTGGCCGCGCGCCTGAACCTGCCCTTCCGCGACGCCGACATCGAAATCGAAGCGGCGGCGGGCTGCACCATCGCCGAAATCTTCGCCCGCGACGGCGAGCCGGTGTTCCGCGCGGTGGAGCGCAAAATCATCGCCCGCCTGCTGACCGAAGAGCCGCCGCACATTCTGGCGACCGGCGGCGGCGCCTTCATGGACGCCGACACCCGCGCCACCGTCCACAGCCACGGCGTTTCGGTGTGGCTGCGCGCCGAGCTGGACGTGTTGATCGCCCGCACCGCCAAGCGCACCCACCGCCCGCTGCTCAACCAGGGCAACCCGCGCGACGTGCTGAGCCGCCTGATGGCGCTGCGTTACCCGACCTACGCCGAAGCCGACCTGACCGTCGTCAGCGACGAACGCCCGCCCGACACCACGGTGGAGTTGGTGATCGAGGCGCTGGAGCGGCATTTCGGAATTCCCCTGCCCCACCGCGCCGGGCACGCCGCCCACCCCGCCACCAGCAAACCCGCCGGGACCTTGTAAGACCATGACCGCTTCGCTCGACACCGTCCGCCTCGACCTCGGCGCCCGCAGCTATGACATTCTGGTCGGCGACGGCGTGCTGTCCGACGCGGGCGAGCGCATCGCCGCCGTCACCAAGGGCCGTGCGCCCATCGTCGTCACCGACGCCAACGTCGCGCCGCTGCATCTGGACAGCCTGAACGCCGCGATGATCGAGGCTGGGATCGCCCCCTCCCCCGCCATCATCCTGCCCGCCGGGGAGAAGACCAAGGATTTCGGCCATTTCCAAACGCTGCTCGACGACATTCTCGGGCGCGGGATCGAACGCTCCACCGTGCTGTTGGCGCTGGGCGGCGGGGTGATTGGCGACATCACCGGCTTCGCCGCCGCCTCGGCCCTGCGCGGAATCGACTTCATCCAGGTGCCGACCACCCTGCTGTCGCAGGTGGACAGCTCGGTCGGCGGCAAGACCGGCATCAACAGCCGCCATGGCAAAAATCTGATCGGCGCCTTCCACCAGCCCCGGCTGGTCATCGCCGACACCGCCACGCTCGACACCCTGCCCAAGCGCGAGGTGCTGGCCGGTTACGCCGAGGTGGTCAAATACGGCTTGATCCGCCTGCCCGATTTCTTCACCTGGCTGGAAAACAACGGCCAGCGCGTGGTGGACGGCGACAGCGCCGCCCGCCGCCACGCCGTCACCACCAGTTGCCGGGCCAAGGCCGACATCGTCGGCGTGGACGAACGGGAAAGCGGCGACCGCGCCCTGCTCAACCTCGGCCACACCTTCGGCCACGCGCTGGAGGCGGCGACCGGCTTCGGCCAAACCCTGCTGCACGGCGAAGGGGTGTCCATCGGCATGGCGCTGGCCTTCGACCTGTCGGTCGCGCTCGGCCTGTGCCCGGCTGAGGACGCGCAACGCGCCCGCGCCCATCTGGCCTCGGTCGGGCTGCCGGTGCGCCCGACCGACATTCCCGGCGTCGCCTGGAACGTCGATGAGCTGATCCGGTCGATGGCCAAGGACAAGAAGGTGTCGGATGGCCGCATCACCTTCATCCTCGCCAACGGCATCGGCAAGGCCTTCACCCGCCGCGACGTTGACGCCGACGCGGTGCGCGCCGTGTTGAGCGAATCGGTGACGGCGGCGTAAAGCCCGCCACCCGGAACCCTCACGCCCACGGATCATCCGCCTATCGTCGCATTGCGCGGCGGGCGAACGCCTTCCCATACTCCCCCCGACGACGCGCGCGACACGGCGCGCGGTCGCGCACCGCATCGGGGGAGAACACGCGCATGAAAATCCATCTGGCCGCCGCCGCTCTGGCTCTGCTCGCGCAACCGGCCTTGGCCCTGGACGTGAAGGAATCCACGCGGATCGCCGCGCCCATCGAGCAGGTTTGGGCGCAGATCGGCGATTTTTGCGGCATCGCCGCCTGGCACCCGGCGGTCGAAGGCTGCACGCTGCGCCAGCGCGACGGCGCGCAAGAGCGTGACATCGCGCTGAAGGGCGGCGGCTCCATCGTCGAACGCCGCCAAGCCGCCTCCGCCGCCAAGCATTGGCTGCGTTACAGCATCGTCAGCGGGCCGTTGCCGGTGGAAAACTACGTCTCCACCCTGCGCCTGACCGCCGTGGACGCCAAAACCACCCGAATCGTCTGGTCGTCCCACTTCAAGGCCAAGGGCGCGCCCGACGCCGAAGCCAAAACCATCATCGCCGGAATCTACACCGCCGGGTTCGATGGATTGCGCAAGGCCCTGAGCGGAAAATGATCCCGCGCGCCGAAAGGATCTGAAACCTTGGCGGACGTCCCTGAGAACTCGGCGGAATGGAATAGCCTATGAACAATTCGATTGATTGACTGCGACAGCAACAAACTGTCAAGCTCAACGCTTCGCAACGCATGAGTCGCGTTGAAGAGCATCGTTTGTCCACAAAATCCACCGCCGAGGGAGAGGGACACATGCCGACCCGCAAGTTGATGCCCGACGTCATCAAAAATCAGGAATTGTCGTGCCTGCCGCCGACCGCGACCGCGCGCGACGCCGCCCTGCTGATGGCCGAACGCCGCATCGCCGCCGTTCTGGTGACGGAGGGACGAACCCTGAAGGGGATCGTCACCGAACGCGACATGACCGTGCGGGTGGTGGCCGCCGGTCTGGATCCGGCGACGACGCCCCTGTCCACCGTGATGACCGCCGATCCCGACACCCTGCCGCCCTCCTCCCCGGCCATCGCCGCGATGGAGCTGATGGAACGGCACAATTACCGCCATCTGCCCGTCGCGGTCGATGGCGAGGCCGTTGGCATGGTGTCGATTCGCGACCTGTTCGCCGTGGTCCGCGCCCATCTGGAGGAGGAAATCCGCGACCGGGAGGCCTTCATGTTCGGGTCGGGCTATTCGGCGGAGGGATCCGCGTAAACGTCCTGCCATTGACGCAAAGGTAACGCTGCATTGCGGCGGGGTTGGCTTGACCAATGGGCCAACCCCGCCGATAGTTCGTAATGTCACAGGACATTCCGTCGCCAGACATGACGAACCGAGAGCACCGATGCCCCTCTCCGCCCCCGCCGCGCGCGCGCCGATCCACACCCGCAAGGTGACGTGCGAGGGCTTCCGCCGAACGGACGGGATGTGGGACATCGAAGGCCACATCACCGACGTCAAAAGCTACCCTTTCCACACCGAAGAACGCGGTCCTATGGAGCCGGGCGACCCGATCCACCAGATGTGGATGCGCTTGACCGTGGACGACCAATTGACCGTTCACGCGGTGGAAGCGGTGACGGAACACAGCCCCTACCGCGCCTGCCCGTCGATCACCCCGCGTTTTCAGGCGCTGGTCGGTTTGCGCATCGGTCCAGGCTGGACCCGCGCGGTCAAGGATCGGCTGGGGGGCGCGCAGGGCTGCACCCATCTGGTCGAGCTTCTGGGGCCGATGGCGACCACCGCCTTTCAAACCGTCTTCCCCATCCTGACCCGCGAAAAGGCCGACAAGGCGAAGGCCGAAGGGCGCAGCGTCCAGGACCGCAAGGAACGCCCGGTTCTGCTCAACATGTGCCACATCTTTTCCAGCGATGGCGAGGTCGTGCGCAAGCATTGGCCCGACCATTACACCGGCGACCGCGCGGCGGACGAAGCGGCGGAGTAAACCTCACCGTCGCACGCTCCAAAAAAGAAACCCCCGTCCGAACCGGACAGGGGGTTGGGGAGTTCAAAAAACCACCAGCGCGACAAAGGCTTTTACGGGCCGTCGTAGCGCACGACCTCCTGGTCGATGGCGCCGAAGACGCTGGCGCCGGATTCGTCGAACAGCTCGATGCGCACGCGGTCGCCAAAGCGCAGGAACGGGGTTTTCGGGGCGCCCGACGCGATGGTTTCGATGGTGCGCAGTTCGGCCAGACAGGAATAGCCGACGCCGCCCTCCGACACCGGCTTGCCGGGACCGCCATCCAGCTTGTTGGACACGGTGCCGGAGCCGACGACGCTGCCCGCCGCCAGATGGCGGGTTTTGGCGGCGTGGGCCACCAGGGTCGGGAAGTCGAAGGTCATGTCCACGCCCGCGTCGGGCGTGCCGAACAGGTCGCCGTTCAGCCGCGACACCAGCGGGCGGTGCAGCTTGGCTCCGTCCCAGGCCGCCCCCAGCTCGTCCGGCGTCACCGCGACGGGGGAGAAGCTCGACGCCGGTTTGGACTGGAAAAAGCCGAAGCCCTTGCCCAACTCCGCCGGGATCAGGTTGCGCAACGACACGTCGTTGACCAGCATCAGCAGCTTGATATGGCCGCGCGCGGCGTCCGCCGACACGCCCATCGGCACGTCGTCGGTGACGACGGCGATTTCCGCCTCGAAATCGACGCCCCAGGCTTCCGTCGCCGCCGGGATCGGGTCGGTCGGGGCGAGGAAGCCGTCCGAACAGCCCTGATACATCAGCGGGTCGGTCCAGAAGCTGGGCGGCATCTCCGCCCCGCGCGCCTTGCGGACAAGTTCCACATGGTTGACGTAGGCCGAACCGTCGGCCCACTGATAGGCGCGCGGCAGCGGCGAGGCCGCCTGCGCCGGGTCGAAGGGAACCCCCGCCGCCGGATCGGCGTTCAGCGCGGCGTAGACCGCCTCCAGCTTTGGGGCCAGCGCCGCCCAATCGTCCAGCGCCGCTTGCAGCGTCCGGGCAATGGCGGGAACCTCCTGCGCGCGGGACAGGTCGCGCGCCACCACCACCAGGGTTCCGTCGCGCCCGCCCGCCTTCAAACTCGCCAGCTTCATCGTTGTCTCTTCCCTCGTGATCTTTGTGATCGCAACGCCTGTGCGGCCCTTATTTCGTCTTCCAGCTGTCGGCGTAGCCCGACCATTCGGTGTCTTCCATCGCGGCGTAGACGTCCAGCGGGTCGCGGGTGTCGATCATCACAGCGACCTCGTCGGTTTCCTTGCGGTCGTATTTCTGCGCCGTCTCGTAAGCCTTCGGGTGCGGCCCGTGCGGGAAGCCCGAGGGGTGGTACGTCACCATGCCGGGATGGATGTTGTCGCGCGAGAAGAACTGGCCCTGGTGGTAGAACAGGACCTCGTCGTAATCCTCGTTGGAATGGTAATAGGGCAGCTTCAGCGCCTCCGGGTCCGATTCGATGGGGCGCGGCACGAAGGTGCAGACGATGAAGCGGTTGGCCACCCAAGTGCTGTGCGCCGAGGGCGGCAGATGGTAGCGGTGGCTCATCAACGGGCGGATGTCGCGCCAGTTCAGCCGCACCGGGGCTAGATCGCCGTGCCAGCCCACCGCGTCCAGCGGGTTGAACGGGTAGGTCATCGAACAGACCTGCCCGCGCTTGCGCACGCGGATCAGGGTTTCCCGCTCGTTCTTCTGGCTTTGGAACGCGTCGTCGAGCAGCGGGACGTCCAGCATGGCCGGGTCGAAGATGGCGTGGGCGCCGACGATGCCCTTGGCGGGCAGACGATAGGCGTCGTTCGTCGCCTCCACCATCAGCATTGTCGCCCCGCCCTCGCTCTCCAGCCGCCAGGCCGTGTTGCGCGGCAGGACGACGTAATCGCCCTCCACCACCGTCAGATGGCCGTAATCGCAGAACAGTTCGCCGCCGCCCTGATGGAAGAACAGCAGATCGTCGCCGTCAGCGTTGCGGACCAGATGCTCCATCTTGCCCTTGAACCGCCACAGCCGGACCTGCGTCGCGGCATTGCCCATCAGGCTGGGGGCCGACAGCGGGCAATCCAGCGGCTGGTCGGCCTTGTTCAGATCAAAGGCGCGCGGGCGCAGCGGCCCGTCGAAGCTGGTCCAGCCGGTGGGCGGGTGGGCGTGGTGGAATTGGGTGGCGGGACCAAAGAACCCCTCGCGCCCCACCTCCCGCTCATAGGTTCCGGCGGGAAGCCGGACATGGGCCTGACGGGTCGCGGTGCCTTCGACCTTCGGGAACGAGATCCAGTTCTTCAATGCGTCCTCCCACGGGGATCGGTGGCGGGCTTTTTCGCCCGGTTGTCGTAGGTTCTCAAGATAGTTTCGTTTGAAACTGTTGCAAGCACAAAATTCCGGGTCAGGATGGATTTTCAGCGCTGCAACGTTCCGGCAGCCGGTTCGCCTCTCCTCTTTGCTCAAGAAGCCCGCCCATGCCGCCCGTTCGCCGCCCCCGCTCCGCCAAAACCGCTCCGGCGTCGCTGCACCTGACGCGCTTCCTGCCCTACCGGCTGTCGGTGTTGGCCAACACGGTCAGCCACACGGTGGCCAAGCTCTATGAAACGCGGTTTGGCATCACCATCCCGGAATGGCGGATCATCGCCGTGCTGGGCGGCGGCGAAACGCTGAGCGCCGGGGAAATCGCCCAGCGCACGGCGATGGACAAGGTCCAGGTCAGCCGCGCCATCAGCCGGATGCTGGACTCCGCCTTGATCCTGCGCGAATCGGGCGACGCCGACCGACGCAAGGCGTTGCTGACCCTGACGCCCAAGGCGCTGACCATCTACGCGGAAATCGTGCCGATGGCGCTGGCCTATGAAGCGGATCTGACCACCGCCCTGTCGGACGAGGAACGGGCGACGCTCGACCAACTGCTGACCCGCTTGCAGGCCCGCGCCGACGAATTGGCGGCGGCCCCCGCCCGCGATGACGCTGGGGACGAGGACGGCGGCGCCTGATTCAGCCTCCCTTGGTCCGGTGCAGCGGCTGCACCGTTCCGGCGTCCACGCGGGGACGGTTCGGCTCCTCGGCGGTCAGCGCCTCGCAGGCGACCATGGTGGCGAGCGAGCGTTCCGACAGCCGCTGATACTCCCGGGTTCCTTCCGCCTTCCAGGCGATTTCCTGCGCGCTCAGCTCCCGCATCACTTTGGCGGGCAGACCGGCGGCCAGCGTGCGCGGCGGCACGATGAAGCCCGCCTTGACGAAGGCCATGGCCGCGACGATGGCCTGTTCGCCGATCACCGCGCCGTCCATCACCACCACATTCATGCCGACCAGCGCGCCGCGCTTGACCACGCAGCCGTGCAGCACCGCGCCATGGCCGACATGGCCATCCACCTCGATGATCGCGTCGTGGCCGGGAAAGGCGTGCATGGTGCAATTGTCCTGCACGTTGCTGCCCGCCTCCAGAATGATGCGCCCGAAATCGCCGCGCAGGCTGGCGCAGGGGCCGACGTAGCAGTTCGGCCCGATCACCACGTCGCCGATCAGCACCGCCGAGGGGTGGACGAAGGCGGTCGGGTCGATCACGGGAACGACGCCGTCAATCGCGTAGACGGCAGGGCGCGGCAGGCTCATCGGAACATCCTCGTCGGTCGCACGGGGCGTGGGCCGGGCCACGCTACACCGCCGCCGCGCTGTACGCGATACTGATTTTCCGCCATCATAAGCATATCTGTATCGCGTAACGACGGGACGATGATCGACGCTTGATTGGTATCAAATGAAACTGTATCGTTCGCAACAATAACAATCCGCCCAAAGCCATCCCCAGGGGGAAACATCCATGCAAGCGGCCTACAGCTATCCGAAATTTCCCTACCAGCCGTCGGTGGAACAGCGCACCGGCGCGCGGCCCCGTCATCCGGTGGTCGTCATCGGGGCCGGTCCGGTCGGCCTGACCGCCGCCATCGATCTGGCGCAAAAGGGCGTGCCGGTGGTGGTGATCGACGCCGAGGACACGGTCAGCGTCGGCAGCCGCGCCGTCTGCTACGCCAAGCGCGCGTTGGAGGTGTGGGACCGGCTGGGGGCCGGGCAACGGATGATCGACAAGGGCGTGGTGTGGAAGATCGGCAAGGTCTTCAACGGCGACGGTCTGGTCTATCAATTCGACCTGCTGCCGGAGCCGGACCACAAGATCCCGGCCTTCATCAACCTTCAGCAATATTACCTGGAGGATTATCTGGTCGCCGAGGCCCAGAAACAGGACCTCATCGACCTGCGTTGGCTGTCGCGCGTCCTGTCGGTGAAGCAGGAGGCCGACCACGCCGTCTTGCAGGTGGAAACCCCCGACGGCGTCTACGCGCTGGAGGCCGATTGGGTGATCGCCTGCGACGGGGCGAAATCCTCGGTGCGCAAGATGTTGGGGCTGGAGTTCCAGGGGGAAGTGTTCAAGGACCGCTTCCTGATCGCCGACGTCATTATGAAGGCCGATTTCCCCGCCGAACGCTGGTTCTGGTTCGACCCGCCGTTTCACCGCAAGCAATCGGCCCTGCTGCACATGCAGCCGGACAATGTTTGGCGCATCGACTTCCAACTGGGATGGGACGCCGACCCGGAGGAGGAAAAGAAGCCCGAGCGCGTCATCCCCCGCCTGAAGGCGATGCTGGGCGACGACACCCCGTTCGAGCTGGAATGGGTGTCGGTCTACACCTTCCAATGCCGCCGCCTGGACAGCTTCCGGGCGGGCCGGGTGTTCTTCGCGGGCGATTCGGCGCATCAGGTGTCGCCGTTCGGGGCGCGCGGGGCCAACAGCGGCGTGCCCGACGCCGACAATCTGGCCTGGAAGCTGAAACTGGTGATCGACGGGCTGGCCCCGGAAAGCCTGCTCGACAGCTATTCCGACGAGCGGGTGGCGGCGGCGAAGGAGAACATCCTCAACTCCACCCGCTCCACCGACTTCATCACCCCGAAAAGCGCGATGAGCCGCATGTTCCGCGACGCCGCGCTGGAATTGGCCGAGGAATTCCCCTTCGCCCGCTCCCTGGTGAATTCCGGGCGTCTGTCCACCCCGACCACCTACCTCGACAGCCCGCTCAACACGCCCGACCGGGACGTCTTCGGCGGCACGATGGTTCCGGGCGCCCCCGCCACCGACGCGCCGGTGGAACGCGACGGCCAAGCCGGTTGGCTGATGGACGCGCTGGACGGGCGCTTCGTCGTCCTCTACGCCGCCGGGACGGACCCGGTTCCTGCGGCGGTCGCCGCCGCGCTGGACGATCTGGCCCGTGGGCCGCTGCCGCTGGTCTGGCGCGCCGTCACCGACCGCCGCAGCGGGCAGCCCAACGAGCTGGTGGACAGCGCCGGGCGAATGCGCGAGCGCTACGACCTGACGCCCGGCAGCGTCTATCTGATCCGCCCGGACCAGCACATCGCCGCCCGCTGGCGCGCCTTCGACGCCGCCGCCCTGTCCGCCGCGCTGAACCGCGCCGTCGGTCGCTGAAGCCCCCTTGTCTGTTTTCAGGAGTTCCGCCCCCATGGCCTCGCTTGTCACCGACACCCGATTCGCCGCCCCCGACGACGTCTATCAGGCCCTGATCGACAGCCACCGCGACCTGACGCCCGACCAAAGCGCCATGCTGAACGCCAAGCTGATCCTGCTGCTGGCCAACCACATCGGCGACGCCGAGGTGGTGGCGCAAGCCCTGGCCATCGCCCGCAAGGGCGTGGTGTAAAAGCGCCGCAAGGGCGTGGTCTGACGGCTCCGCAAGGGCGCGGGGCAAGCCCCCAGCAAGGGGCTTGTTCCCCGCCGGGAAAGGGTTCTACAACAAGGGGGAGGCTGATTGTCGCGGAAGCCCGGCGCCCCAAGCGCGCCTGAGGCCCACCGCAAAATAGGCCACCCCCATCGGCCCTGTGCGCCGGTCCTGTCCGATGGGGCGACGAACAACGACCGGAGATAAGGACGCCCCCGCGATGTCGACCCAACACAAGCAAGCCATGGAGGCGGTTCTGCAAGCCGCCGCGCACGACATCGTCGCCACCCTGCAAGAGCGGGAGGTCACGGATCGCCACAGCGAAGAGGCCGACCTCGCCGTTCTTGACGTCGCGATTCTGCACGCCTACCGCGTCTTCATGCGCATCTGCGAAGAAAACGGCATGGAGGTGGACGCGGGCTATTTCGCCGACCTCGCCGCCGACCTCGCCGACGAGGTGGCGCAAGACGAAGAGGAATGATCGGGGCGGACGCTTGATCGCCCGCTCGCGCCTGCCCCCTCCCTCCCACGCTGACGCGCGGGTCCCTCCCTCCCCCGCTGCGCGGGAGAGGGCGTTTGCCACTTCGCCGCCTGTCCCCTCTCCCGCGACAGCGGGGGAGGGTTAGGGAGGGGGCAAAGCCGCCGCGCACGCTCACCCGAAAGCCCGCCATGCCCTCCCCCGCCCCATCCCCCGCCCCGTCTCCCGACGTCGCGGTGATCGGCGCCGGTCCCGCCGGGCTGATGGCGGCGGAGATCGCGGCCAGCGCCGGGTTGCGCGTCGTCATCTTCGATCAAACCCCCAGCCCGGCGCGCAAGCTGCTGCTGGCCGGGCGCGGCGGCCTGAACCTCACCCATTCCGAACCGCTCGACCGTTTCCTGCCGCGCTACGGCGCCGCCGAACCGCTGTTCCGCCGCCTGCTGACCGATTTTCCGCCCGACGCCTTGCGCGATTGGGCGGCGGGTCTGGGCGTCGAGACCTTCGTCGGCAGCAGCGGGCGGGTCTTTCCGGTGGGCATGAAGGCCTCCACCCTGGTGCGGGCGTGGCTGCGCCGGTTGGACGGGCTGGGCGTCGTCTTGCGCCGCCGCCACCGCTGGACCGGCTGGGACGCCGACGGGCGGTTGACCCTGGAGAACGCCGACGGCGAAACCATCACGCTGACCCCGCGCGCCACCCTGCTGACGCTGGGCGGGGCGAGCTGGCCGCGCACCGGCTCCGACGGGCGATGGAGCGGGATTTTGGCCGCGCGCGGGGTGGAGATCGCCCCGTTCCGCCCGTCCAACATGGGGTTTGAGGTTCCCTGGTCCGACCATCTCCGCGCCCGCTTCGCCGGGCAGCCGGTGAAAAGCGTCGGTCTGTCCGCCGCCGGACGGCGGATCAAGGGCGAGTTCGTCATCACCGACAGCGGAATCGAAGGCGGCGCAATCTACGCGCTGAGCGCCCCGCTGCGCGACGCCATCGCGGCGGACGGCTACGCCATCCTGACGCTCGACCTGCTGCCCGATCTGACGGAGGCGGTGGTTCTCAAGCGCCTGCGCCAGCGCGGGGCCGAATCGCTGGCGACCTTCCTGAAAAAGGCGCTGGGCCTGACCGGCGTCCGCGCCGCCCTGCTGCGCGAATTCACCCCCGCCGCCGTCCTGTCCGATCCGGCGGCGCTGGCCCGCAGCCTGAAGGCGTTGCCCATGCCGCTGACCGGCGTCCGCCCGCTCGACCGCGCCATCTCCAGCGCGGGCGGCGTGCTCCTGTCGGAGCTGGACAACCAGTTCATGCTGACACGCGCGCCCGGAATCTTTCTGGCCGGTGAAATGCTGGATTGGGAGGCCCCGACCGGCGGCTATCTCCTGCAAGGCTGCTTCGCCATGGGCGTCGCCGTGGGCCGGGGGATCGTCGCGCGTCTGGAAACGCCCTACCGCTGCGACGTTCCGTAATCATACTGAACCTTCGGCGCGCTGCCGCCGCCGGTCAGTTTGCTGATGAGCGAGCCAATGCCGCCGCTGTCCTCGCGCGGGGCCGCCGCCGGAGCGGCGGGGCCAGCGCCGGGCAAGCCGCCCGCCGACGCCATCGGCGTGTTCCAGGCGGGCGCGCCGTCCAGACCGGGCAGCGGGCGCGGCGGCTTGCCCGCGTGGGCGTCCATCATGAAGCCCTGCCACAGCTTGGCGGGCAGCGTGCCGCCGGTCACTTTCTTCATCGCTTCGTTGTTGTCGTTGCCCAGCCACACCCCGGCGACCAGATCGGCGGTGAAGCCGACGAACCAGGCGTCGCGGTATTCCTGCGTCGTGCCGGACTTCGCCGCCGCCGGGCGGTCGAGCCTGGCGCCTTTGCCGGTGCCAAACTCGATCACCCCGCTCATCATCCGCGCCAGTTGCACGGCCAGCGCCGGATCGACGACGGCGGCGGACCCGCCGCCCTGGCGGCGGTAGAGCACCACGCCGTCACGGCTCTTGATCTCGTTGATGGCGTAGGCCCAGACCGGCGCGCCCCGGTTGGCGATGCCCGCGTAGGCGCGGACCAGATCGAACAGCGTCACCTCGCTGGTGCCCAGCGCCAATGACAGATCCTTAATCATCGGCGTGCCGATGCCCAGCGCAGCGGCGATGCGGCGCACCCGGTCGGTGCCGACCCTCTCGATCAACCGGACAGTGGCGGTGTTGGACGAATGGGCCAGCGCGCTCGCCAGCGTGATCGGCCCCCGGAATTTGCCGTCGTAATTGCCGGGACTCCAATTGCCGATCTGGATCGGCGCGTCGTCGATCATGGTTTCCGGCGTCCATCCGGCCTCCAGCCCGGCCAGATAGACGAAAGGTTTGAAGGCCGATCCCGGTTGCCGCGTCGCCTGGGTGGCGCGGTTGAACTCGCTGCTGTCATAGTCGCGCCCGCCGACCAGGGCGCGCACCGCGCCGTCGGGGGCCATGGCGACCAAGGCCCCCTGCCGCACATTCGCGGCGGGGCCGGAGGACGACAACAGCGTTTCCAACCGCTGTTCGGCGGCGCGCTGCATCTTCAAATCCAGGGTGGTCCGCACGACGACGTCGCCATGGTCGGCCCCGACGAAGCTCGACACCAGATCCGTCACCCAATCGGCGAAGTAACGGCCATCGCCGCCCGGCTTGCGGCGCGGCGACGGCGGGGTGGTGCGGGCGGTTTCCGCCTCTTGCGCGGTGATGTAACCGGCGTCGGCCATCGCCAGCAGGACGATGCGGGCGCGTTCGGCGGATTCGTCCGGGTTGGCGGTGGGGGCGTAGCGCGAGGGCGCCTTCAGCAGCGCCGCCAGCACGGCGGATTCGCGCATGTCCACCTGGGTCGCCGGTTTGCCGAAATAGGTGCGCGAGGCCGCGTCCACCCCAAAGGTTCCCGCCCCCAGATAGACCCGGTTCAGATAGGCGGTGAGGATCTGGTCCTTGGTGAAGCGGCGCTCCAGCCACAGGGCGAGCATCGCCTCCTGAATCTTGCGCTTGAGCGATTTTTCCGCCGTCAGGAACAGATTCTTGGCAAGCTGCTGGGTGATGGTGGAGCCGCCCTGAGTCGCCCGGCCCGAGCGCCAATTGACGTAAACCGCGCGCGCCAAGCCGATCGGATCGATTCCGAAATGAGAGTAAAACCGCCGATCCTCGATCGCCAGCACGGCGTGAATCAGATGCGGCGGCAGATCCTTGACGCCCAGCGTCGTGCCGTGCAAATCGCCAAAGCGCGCGAACTCGGTCCCATCGGCGGCCAGCACGGTGACGGAGGCCCGCCGCTCGAACTGCGCCACCTTGGAGATGTCCGGCAAATCCATCGCGAAATAGGCCAACACCGCGCCCAGCCCAACGCCGCACCAGATGGCGACCACCAGCCCCCAGTGAATCAGAACGCCGACCCACAGCCCGGCCCGCTCGCTGCGGTTGGACGGCGCACGGTTGGGCGGCGGCGGCTTGGCGGCCTTGCGCGGCGGCTTGGGAGGAGGCGGATAGGAGGGCGGCGGCGGCGCTTTCCCCGCCCCGCGCTTGCCAAAGATCGGCAGCGTCGCCAGAGAGAAGCGCGCGGCCTTCCCGCCGCCGGGCCGCTTGGATCCGGCGGTCTTGCCCCCGGCCTTCGCGGTTTTGGCGGCGTGGCCGGGGCGCGGTCCCGCGAAAAGCTGATCCGGTCGGTCGGCGGTCACGGCGCGCTTCCAGCTCCCTGCGTTGGCACATTCGGCGCCGCGCGCCGCATCCCCGCCATATAACCCCCGAGGCCACGCGGCGGAAAGGGCCGCAGCGGGCCGCCGATCATTTGCCCGGCGACCGTGGCGAAAGAATGACGCTTCGCACACCCAAGCCCCGTGACACGGCTCAACCGATCAAGCCGTGTTTCTTCAGCATCCCGCGAAGCTGGTGATAGCCCAACCCCAGCGCGTCGGCGGTCTGGCGCTGGTTGAAGCGGTGGCGCTCCAGCGCTGCGCGCAGCTTCCCGGCCTCGAACGCCCGCAACTCCTCCAGCAAGCCGCCGGACGCGTCGTCGTGACAGGGCGGCGCCAGTTCCGGCGGTGGTTCCACCGGCAACCGCGTCGGCTGCGGACGCCAGGGCGAGGCGAAAGGATCCAGAATGATGGCGGCGACCGGCGCGTCCGGTTCGGCGGCGGCGACGGAGCGTTCGACCGCGTTGCGCAATTCGCGCACGTTGCCCGGCCAGTCATGGCCCTGCAAAGCCTCAAGCGCCGCGTCGGTGAAACCGGGAAACAGCGGTCGCCCCAACTCCCGCGCCATGGCCAGCGCGAAGTGACCGGCCAGCAGGGCGACGTCCTCGGGCCGGGCGCGCAGAGGGGGCAGCGTCACCACGTCGAAGGCCAGCCGGTCCAGAAGATCGGCGCGGAACCGCCCGGCCTCGGCCAGCGCCGGAAGGTCGCCGTTGGTCGCGCCGACCACCCGGACATCGACCATCGCCGTGCGCCCGCCCACCCGTTCGATCTCGCCATACTCGACGGCGCGCAGCAGCTTTTCCTGCACGGCGGGGGACGCGGTGGCGATTTCGTCGAGGAACAGGGTGCCGCCGTCGGCCTGCTCGATCCGCCCGATCTGGCGGCGGGTGGCCCCGGTGAAGGCCCCGGCCTCATGCCCGAACAGTTCGGAATCCAGCAGGCTTTCCGGCAGGGCGGCGCAATTGACCTTCACGAAGGGCCGGTCCCAGCGCCGCGACAGGTAATGCAGCCGGGCGGCGATCAGCTCCTTGCCGGTGCCGCGCTCGCCGATCACCAGCACCGGGCGCTCCAACGGAGCCACCCGCGAGACATGGGCCAGCGCCGCGTGAAAGGCGGGGGATTCCCCCAGCAGGGGCGGCGGCGCGGCCATCATCGCGGATTTCACCACTTTATCGTCTGTTTAGATAAATTATCGCGAAAAAGACGACTCGGCAAGCCGCCCGATGCCCAGCCCGACCGGCGGAAAACCCAGCTTTTGCAAGGCGTCGCCCCCGCCGCGCGGCGTTGGCACGGTGGTTGCTATAGGAGACGCATGGAAGGAGATCACCCATGACCGACTTCAACGATCATCGCCGCCGTTACAGGGACGTCGGCCCGCTGCTTCAGCGCGCCCGCCTGTTTCTGGCCTCCCGCCCAGCGGAAAGCTGGCTGTTTTTCCTCGCCGGCATCGTCGTCGGCGCCATCCTCGGCTGAGCGACAGGACACCGATCATGAGCATTTTTTCCCGCCTGACCGACATCGTGCAGTCGAACCTGAACTCCCTGCTGGACCGCGCCGAAGAGCCGGAAAAGCTGATCCGCCTGATCGTCCAGGAGATGGAGGACACGCTGGTCGAGGTCCGCACCTCCACCGTCAAGATCATCGCGGAGAAGAAGGAGATCGAACGCCGCGTCGCCGATCTGCGCCGTGAACGCGACGAGTGGGACCGCAAGGCCGAACTGGCCCTGACCCACGACCGCGAGGATCTGGCCAAGGGCTGCCTGCTCGCCAAATCCAAAATCGCCGAAGAGGCCGACGCCTTGACCGAGCAATTGATCCATGTCGAAACGGCCCTGTCCAAGGCGAACGAGGACATTGGGCGGCTTCAGGCCAAGCTGACCGACGCCAAGAACCGCGAAAAGGCGCTGACCGCCCGCGCACAGACCGCCGCCAACCGGGTGAAGCTGCGCAGCAGCCTGCACGACGACCGCATCAACGAGGCGCTGTCCCGTTTCGAGCAGGTCGAGCGCAATCTGGACGAGATGGAAGGCCGCGTGGAATCCTACGACCTCGGTCGGACCAAGAGCCTGGTCGAGGAAATGGCCGAGCTTGAGGCGACCCAAAAGGTGGAGGGCGAGTTGGCGGCGCTGAAGGCCCGCATCGCCGCCCGCCGCGCCACCTGATCCTGACTCTCCGGCTGGAAAGGCCCATCGACCATGGGGTTCTTCGCGTTCGTCATCGGCGTTCTGTTCATGGTGGTGGTGGCGCCGGTTTGGATCGTCTTCCACTACATCACGCAATGGCGCGCCCAACGCGGCCTGAGCGCGCAGGACGAGCAACTGCTCGCCGAATTGTGGGAGATCGCCAACCGGCTGGAAGGCCGCATCCACGCGCTGGAACGGGTGCTCGACAGCGAAGCGCCCGCCTGGCGAAACAAAATCTGACAGAAAGGCACGACCATCATGGACCGCTCGTCGCCTCCCCCCGGCTCCCCCCACGGCTCCCCGTTCGAATCGCCCAACCCGCACCGGCTTTACCGCAACCCGCAACAGGGTGTGTTGGGCGGGGTGTGCGCCGGGATCGCCGATTATTTCGGGGTCAAGCCGCTCGCCATCCGCTTCGCGGTGGGGGTGGGGCTGTGTTTTTTCGCCTTCCCGCTGATGATTGGCTATGGCATCGCCATGATGGCCCTGCCGGTGCGCCCGCAACAGCTCTACCGCAACCCGGAAGAGGAAGCCTTCTGGCGCACCGTGTCCACCAAGCCCGACCGCAGCTTGGCCGGGTTGACCCAGCGCTTCCGCGATTTTGAAAAGCGCATCGCCGGGTGCGAGGCCTTCGTCGCCTCCAAAGAGTTCGAGTTGAACCGCGCGATCCGCAACCTGGATCGCTGACCCCCTCTTTCGTGTCTGGAGAAACCGCGTGTTGGGATCAAGCGCCCCTTCCCGATGGCTCCCGCTTGCCTTGTTGGCGGCCATCCAGGCCGGTTCCGCTTGGGCCGCCGACGCGCCTGCCGTCGGCTTCCGCAAGATGGCCGTGCCGCAAACGGCGCAGCATCGCGCCCTGGAGGTCGCCGTCTGGTATCCGACCGACGATTCCCGCCAAAACGCCACGCTGATCGGCGACAACCCCGCCTTTGTCGGCGTGTCGGCTCGGGTGGACGCCGCCCCGCAGCCGGGCCGTCACCCGCTGGTCGTGCTGTCGCACGGCTATGGCGGCAACTGGACCAACGAACAATGGTTGGCGGCGGATCTGGCGGCGCGTGGCTATGTCGTCGCCGCCGCCAACCATCCGGGCACGACCAGCCGCGACATGGCCCCGCCCGGCGCGGTCAAGCTGTGGCGGCGCCCGGGCGACGTCAGCCGCGTCATCGACGCGCTGAACGGCGATCCGCGACTCAGCCCCAGCCTCGCGCCGCAAAGCGCGGCGGTGATCGGCCATTCGCTGGGCGGCTGGACCGCCGTGGCGTTGGCGGGCGGACGCTTCGACCCGGAACGGTTCGCCGCGTCTTGCAAGGCCCATCCCGCGATGGCCGCTTGCGGGCGCGAGATCGGCGCCGAGCAGCCCGGCGCCGACGATGTGGCCGCGCTGTCGCGATCCTTGGCGGACGCGCGTGTGAAGGCCATCGTCACGTTGGATCTGGGCTTGTCACAGGGATTCGATCCGGCCAGCCTCGCCGCCGTCACCACACCGGCCTTGGTGATCGCCGCCGGTCCGGGCGACGCGCGGATGCCGGTCGCGCTGGAGTCGCGTTATCTGGCCGACCGGCTGCCCGCCGCGACGACGCGCTATCTGGCCATCGACGACGCCAGCCATTTCAGTTTCCTGAATGTCTGCAAAGCCGACGCCATCCCGCTGCTGGATGCCGACCGGCCCGGAGACGGGATGATCTGCCGCGACGGAAACGGTCGGGACCGCGCCACCATCCACCGGCAGGTGGCCGATGCGGTCTTGCGCTTCCTCAACGAGGTCACGCCAACGCCCTAGGGCGTTGGGGGAAAATCTTACCGGCGCGACCGACGGTCGCGGCTGCGAACCGGAACCGGCTTGAGCACCGGAAGAGTGGCGATCACCCCGGCCAGAACCACGGCCATCGCACCACCGAGCAGAATGACGTCCATCATTGGCCCTCCACCATCAACCCTGCCTACCGGACTATGGTGCGACAAGATGGTTTCAACATGGTAGCGAAAAAAGCGGCTGACAACCGCCCGTCCCATCGGGAGCAACCCGTATGCGACGTTTCAATGTCACACCGCCAGCCGCCGCCCGGTCCTTGATCCATGTCAGATGTGTCAAACGGGATTGCAAGGGCGCGCCAATCATTGGCGATGCGGCCCAATCTCCATGATCGCGAAACCCTTCTGTTCGGGGTACTTGGAGTTGGCCTTTTCCCGCGCCTTTTTCTCGTCCTGCGCCCAGACCAGAAAACGCCGCCCGCGCTTCCAACTGTCCAACGCGACCGGGTCCAGGTCGGGATTGACCCGCTTGCTGTATTCGAGGTTGACGATTCGCAGGATCCAAGTCCCGTCCGTGTTGGTCCGGCGGTCATCCAACACGTAGACCCGGCGGTCCGCCGCGCCCGCCGCCTTCAAGCGCTGCTCCAACTCCTCACAGCCCAACTCCGCCATGCCTTTGCGGCGTCGGGCGTCGCGCAGATCGCGGGCCTGCTGCAAGGTGACGCGGGCAACCCTCTTGATGCGGTCGACCTGCGTCTGCTTGCGGCTGACCGCGTTGGCGATGCGCTCCTCCGACGTCTTCAGACGGCGCAGCGCCAACAGCAGCGACACCGCCAGGGAAGCGAACCCAACCAGACCCGCGAACAGAAATGCCATGATGCGTCGTCCTCAGCCAGCCTTGGCGGTCGGGACGTCGGCGGCCCCAACATCTTGCATGCGCGTGATGGCGTAGCCGAAGGCGGGGGGAAAGCGCCGCTCAACCTCCGCCCGCGCGTCGGCCATGGATTTGGCCCACACCTCGACCATCTGCGGCTGGGACCAATGCGGGTCGATGTAGGCGTGCGGCTTTTGCTGGAAATTGGCGGTCCCGACATATTTGTTGACCACCATGGCGATGTAGCAGGGCATGCCCTTGACCTCTTCGCCAATCAAGCGGACCAGCCGCTCGCCCGCCATCTGCGAATCTTTCATCTGCCGCTCCAGAATCTTGCGGCGACGCAGGATGTCCTCGACCGCGCCATCGGCCTCTTTCAACTCGGCCATACGGTCGCTGCGCCGGGCCTCAAGCTTGGTTTCCAGCTTGGCGCGCCGTACGATGGCGTCGCGCACCCCAGACGTGCCATGCCGTTTTTCGATGGCCCGTTCGCCGAACACCACAACGAGTTTGGCGATGGCGAAGCCAAGTCCGGCCAGCCCGAACGCGGTGATGAGTGCCTGCGTGTAATCATGCCACATGAATGTGCGCCCAATCCGGCCTGATTGCCAAAGCCATCAGTAGCCTGCGCAGGCGATTTGTTCAACGGCGGCAGCGCGACAATTTGCGGCAAATTTTGCGACTGAATCGCCCCCTCAGCCGCGCTGCACGCGATCACGGCCCGCCTGCTTTGCGGCGTAGAGCGCGCTGTCGGCGCGGCGCAGGGTCTGCTCGATGGACGCCTCGTCCGGCAGCCAGTTGGCGACCCCGATGCTTCCGGTGATCGGCACGGCACGGCCTTCCGCCAGAACCGGCGTCTGCGCCAGCGACGCGCGCACCCGTTCGGCGACGATGGAGGTTCCCTCCTCGTCGGTTTCCGGCAGCAGAACGACGAACTCCTCGCCGCCAAAGCGCGCGATGTGGTCGGACGCCCGCAAGGCTTCGCGCGTGCGCTTGACCACCGTGCGCAACACCTCGTCCCCCGCCGCATGGCCGTAGGTGTCGTTGACCAGCTTGAAGCGGTCGAGATCGAGCAGGAAAATGCCCAGATGGCGGCCATAACGGCGCGCCCGCCCCAACTCCGCCCCAGCCAGCTCCAGAAACCGGCGGCGGTTCCACACCCCGGTCAGCGGATCCAGCGTCGCCAGCCGGTTCAGCCGGGCGTTCGCCTCCTCCAGCGCGCGGGTGCGTTCGGCGACCCGCAGTTCCAGCGTTTCGTTCGCCTCGCGCAACCGCTCATACAGGCTGACGTTGGAAAAGCTGATGGCGATCTTGGACGCGAACACCTCGACCAGCGCCCGGTCCACCCCATCCAGCGGGCGGTCGGTGTGGATCCAGGCCGCCACCTCATGCCCGTCCGGCACGCGGATGTAGAGGGTGGAGCCATCAGGGCCATAGACCCCGCGCTTGCTGCGAAACGCCTCGCTGATCCCGGCGACGACGGTGGGGTTGAGCGCGCCGTCAGGATTGTCCACCGCGTCGGCGTAGCGCCCGGCCCCGGCCAGCACGGTCAGCGAACCGCTCTCCGGTTCGCGCTGGGCGCACAGGATGGCGTCGGGCTTGACCCGCAGCACGCCGGACAGTTGCGTCAACACCCCCGCCGCGAATTGCTGCATGCTGCGCAACTCGAACAGGCGGTCGGTGGATTGAATGATCTGTTGCAGCCCGCGCCGGTTGGTTTCCAAGGCCACGATGTCGGTGTAGGCGCGCAAGGCCGCGACCACGCTGGTGAACAGCTTTTGCGAGGTCAGCTCCGACTTGCCTTTGTAATCATTGATGTCATAGGCCAGGACTACATCCTCTTCCGGGGCCTGCCCCGGCTGGCCGGTGCGCAGGATGATGCGGATCGCCTGGTTGCCGATCTCCTCGCGGATGGTGCGGACCAGCCGCAGCCCGGCGTCCTCCGTCTCCATCACGACGTCGAGCAGGATGATGGCGATGTCCGGCGTCTCGCGCAAAACCCGTTCCGCGTCCGCCGCCGACAGACAATTCAACAGCTTCAGCGGGCGCCCGCGATAGCGCAGCCGGGTCAACACCAAACGGGTGACGGCGTGGACCTCCGGCTCGTCGTCGACGACCAGCACCAGCCAAGGATCGGCCTCGCTGGTCGTCACGGCAAGTGGAACGTCGTCGCCTTGGACAAACAGATCTTCGTTCGACATGGCCCCCGGTCCGGGAAACTTCGCGGCACACGTTGGGATGGAAGCATTTAGCCAAAGGCGATGCAACGGTTCCGAACCCTAATTGCGCCGGGAGCCACCCCAGCGCCCGATTGCGGGAAAGTCCTGAAAAGACGCTCAGGATTTGATTGTCGAATTCGGGAGCCATTCCACCAGACTCCGCGTTTCTCATTCGGCTCTTGCCTTGCGGCGCGTCGCCGCATTAGGGATCGAAGGCGCGATGCAAGGCCGCCCCCACAAACACCCCCCAAAGGGCGACAAGCGACAGGAACGCCGATGGACGCCAGCATGACCGACCGCGAGCGCACAACCAAGCTGCGCGCCATGACGCTGGGGGCGCTGGGCGTCGTCTATGGCGACATCGGCACCAGCCCGCTCTACACCCTGCGCGAATGTCTGACCCAAGGCGGCGGCTTCGATCTGTCGCCCGGCATCATCCTGGGCGTGCTGTCGCTGATCTTCTGGGCGCTCATCATCACCGTGACGGTCAAATACGTCGTCTTCGTCATGCGCGCCGACAACCAGGGCGAAGGCGGCATTCTGGCGCTGACCGCGCTGGCTCTGCGCGGCATGCGGCCCGGTCATCGCAAAACCCGCGCGGTGATGGCCATCGGCATCGTCGGAGCGGCGCTGTTCTACGGCGACAGCGTCATCACCCCGGCCATTTCGGTGTTGAGCGCGGTGGAAGGGTTGAAGGTGGTCGAGCCGGTGTTTGACGAATACGTCATCCCGATCACCGTCACCATCCTGATCGGCCTGTTCGTCCTGCAAAGCTTCGGGACGGAGCGGGTCGGCAAGCTGTTCGGCCCGGTGATGCTGCTGTGGTTCGCCGTGCTGGCCGTCATGGGGGGCAGCCAGATCGTTCAATATCCGGCGGTTCTCGGCGCGGTGTGGCCGGGCCACGCGGTGGAGATGCTGCTCACCCATGGCTGGAAAGGCTTCCTGCTGCTGGGCGCGGTGGTTCTCGCGGTGACGGGTGGCGAGGCGCTGTACGCCGACATGGGGCATTTCGGGCGCAAGCCGATCCGGCTGGCGTGGTTCGCGCTGGTCCTGCCCTCGCTGCTGCTGTGTTACTTCGGCCAGGGGGCCTTGCTGCTGCGCGAGCCGGAAGCCATCGAAAACCCCTTCTTCCATCTGGCCCCGGATTGGGCGCAATTGCCGCTGGTGCTGCTGGCCACCGCCGCCACGGTGATCGCCGGTCAGGCGGTCATCACCGGGGCCTATTCGGTGACGTTGCAGGCGATGCACCTGCGCTATCTGCCGCGCATGGAGGTCCGCCACACGTCGGAGCATGAGAAGGGCCAGATCTACATGCCTCAGATCAACTGGGTGCTGCTGATCGGCGTGCTGGCCCTGGTGCTGACCTTCAAGACGTCGAGCAATCTGGCCGCCGCCTACGGCATCGCCGTGACCGGCACCATGGTCGCCACCACCCTGCTGGCCTACAAGGTCGCCCGCAGCCTGGGCCGCTGGCCGCTGTGGCAGGCGATTCTGGCCGCCCTGGTCTTCCTGACGGTCGACGCCGCCTTTTTCCTGTCGAACATCATCAAGGTGGAAGACGGCGGTTGGTTCCCGCTGGTCATCGGCGCGCTGGTCTTCCTGCTGATGGCGACGTGGCGGGCCGGGCGCGAGGTGGTCCGGCAACGGTTGGCTGAAGACGCGCTGCCGCTCGATTCCCTGCTGGAGCGTCTGCGCGGCGGCTCGATCCAACGGGTGCCGGGAACGGCGGTGTTTCTGACCGGCAACCCACGCGGCCTGCCGCCCGGACTGCTGCACAGCCTGAAGCATTACAAGGTGCTGCACCAGCGCGTCGTCCTGCTGACCGTGGACATCGAGGACGTGCCCCATGTGCCCGACGCCCAACGGTTCGAGTTGAAACCCTATTCGGCGGGCTTCTACCGGCTCATCATCCATTTCGGCTTCAAGGACGAGCCGGACCTTCCCAACGCGCTGGAAAAGAAGAAGATCCCCGGCCTGCCCTTCGAGTCGATGGAAACCACCTATTTTGTCAGCCGCGAAACGCTGATCCGCTCGCGGCTGGCCATCGGTCTGCCGAAATGGCAGGAGCCAATCTTCGTCTTCCTGTCCAAGCTGTCGGCCAGCCCGTCGGAATATTTCTGCATTCCACCCAACCGGGTGGTCGAATTGGGCATGCAGGTGGAAATCTGATCGACCCTGTCCAAAGGTGCGGGCAGGAGGGGGGCGGAACGCCGCATGGGTTCCGCCGCCTCAGGTAGAAATGCTGGCCTAACTTGGTCAAAACTGCCGGTCAAAGCTGCCGGTCAAGGCCGGATGGCGGCAGGAACTGCCGATCCGCTGAAAAACAACCTCCACCGCTCCCGCTCACCAGACGATGGAAACGGGCGGCTTGTAAGGCGACGCCGCGAACATGTTGCGGATGGCGAACTCAATCTTGATCTGCGCCTCGGATTTTTTGACGAAGGACAGATCAATATCGCCCAAAGACTTCACCACACAGCCCGACCGGCTGAGATTGCGCAGGGCCGCTTCGGATTGTTTTTGCTTTCCTTCGGATATGGCGGTGATGGTCGCCAACCCTTCCGGCGGTCGCACGACATAGAGGTCGAATTTCGGCATGAGCCTCTCCATTGGCGAAATGTCGCACCACTCCACGCAAAGGCCGGGCCAATTGTCGGCCTCGGCAACGCCGGATGGATGTCTTCACCGGAACTTGCCTGCTATACCTCTGCTCAAGAGACGTGGCCTGTGAACGGAAAGACCGGAGAGCATGGGTTTGGATGACCGTTTCGCCAACGGCGGGCCGTGGCTTGAATCCCGCCGGGACGGCGCGACGCCGGACGGAACGCGGCGGGAGCCGCGCGTCGCCCAACGGCCCATGCCGAATTTTCTGACCGCCCGCCAATCCGATCCCGACGCGCCGCCGCCCGCGCCTTTGCCAGCCCGGCTTGGTCCGCCGCCGCTTGAGCCGCTCTCGGCCCCGCCGACGACGCCACCCGCCCCCGCCGCCTTTCTGCCCGAACCCCGGCTGCGCGACGCCTTGAACCCGCTGCTGAGCGCCGCCGCCCCGGTGTTGGCGCTGGCCGCCTCCCTGCGCGACCGCGCCACCCACGAGGATCCCGACGGCGTGCGCGACTTGGCTCTGGCCGCCCTGCGCCGCTTCGAGTCCGACGGCGCCGCCGCCGGATTGGTCCATGAGGAGTTGCGGGTCGCCCGCTTCGCGCTCTGCGCCACCTTGGACGATGTGGTCCGCGCCACGCCCTGGGGCGCCCGCTGCGCCTGGGCGCAGGAGGGGTTGACCGCGCAGGTCGATCCCGACGCGGGCGGCCCCGACCGGCTGTTCGAACTGCTCGACACCATGCTGGGCGACCCCCGCCTGCACCGCCGCGAGCTGGAGCTGTTTTACGCCTGCCTGTCGCTGGGCTTTGAGGGCAAATACCGCGACAAGCCGCGCGGCGCCCATGATCTGGCCCATCTGCGCGACGAGCTGTACCGCATCCTGCGCCGGGCGCGTGGGGAGCGGGATCCCGCCCTTTCCCCCTCCTGGCGCGGCATGGCCGAACGTTTCCGCCCGCTGAGGGTGACGGTCCCGTCCTGGATCGCCTGGGCGGCCATGGCGCTGGCGCTGGCCGTTCTCTATGGGCAATTGTCGGCCTCGCTGGCCCGGCGGGCGGAGCCGGTGGCGGCCCGCATCGCCGCCCTGCTGCCCGACGGCCCCATCGAAATCGCCCGCCTCGCCCCGCCGCCGCCGCCAACCGCCGGACCGGCGCTGATCGCCCGCGTCACCGGCCTGTTGGCCCCGGAAATCCGCAGCAGCGCGGTGGAGGTTCTGGCCGGGGAGGATGGCGCGCTGGTCATCCGCATCCCCGCCGCCGCCATGTTCGCCACCGGCAGCGAGGTGGTGCAGGCCCGGCACCGCGCCATCGTCGACCGCGTCGGCCAAGCGCTGGCGCCGGAATACGGCCATGTCATGGTGGTCGGCCACACCGACGACCAGACGCCGCGCACCGGCCGCTTCCCCAGCGCGCAAAGCCTGACCGACGCGCGGGCCGACGCGGTGCGCAAGCTGCTGGAGCGCAGCCTTGGCCCCAACCGCCTGTCGGCGGAGGGGCGGGCCGACAGCGAACCCATCGCGCTGAACAGCACGCCCACCGGGCGCGACTCCAACCGGCGGATCGACATCCGCCTCTACCCGCAGTAAGGCGGTAGCGATGCGTCTGCCGACTCTGCCCCTTCCCGCCCCGCTGCGCCGCCTCGCCAACCCGGCGGGCGGCTCCGCCTATCCCATCGCCGGTACGCCCGCCGCGCTGCCGACCCGCGTCCGTTGGGGCGTGTCCCTGGGCGGGGCGGCGCTGCTTGGCCTGATCGGCTGGCTGGTGGTTCCCCATTTGGCCGACACCGATTGGACGGTGCGGCTTTTGCCTTTGTTGGCCGCCCTGGTCGGTTGGGTCGCCGCCAACCGTCACATCGACGCCCATGAGCGCGCCGCCAACGCCAAGCTGGTGGAGGCGTTGGCCGCCGCCCACGACCCCGAACTGCGCGCCTCGCTGGACGAAATCGGCGCCGTGCGCCAACGGTTCGACGCGGTTCTCGCCCGGCTGAAAACGCAGCGCTTCGGCGCCGGGTGGACCGGGCGCTATCTCTATCAACTGCCCTGGTATCTGGTGATCGGCGCGCCCGGTTCGGGCAAATCCACCGCGCTCGCCAACGCCCGGCTGGGAACCCCGCTGGCCAGCGGCGACATCGCCGAACCGATTTCCAATCTGGGCGGCACCCGCAATTGCGACTGGTGGTTCACCGACCAAGCCGTTCTGATCGACACCGCCGGGCGCTACACCACCCAGGACAGCCGCCGCGCCGTCGATGGCCGGGTGTGGTCCGGCCTGCTCGACCTGTTGAAGGAACACCGGCCCCGCCAACCCGCCAACGGCGTGCTGGTGACGCTCAGCCTGCCCGATCTGGCGCATTGGAGCACCACCGAGCGGCGCGGCCACGCCATGACCATCCGCCAGCGCCTGAGCGAGCTGCGGGCGCAGTTCGGCTTGCGCGCGCCGGTCTATGTCCTGCTGACCAAGGCCGATCTGGTCGAGGGCTTCACCACCTTTTTCGACCCGCTCGACCGCGCGGGCCGCACCCAAATCTGGGGCATGACCTTCCCCGCCGAGGAATCGTTGGCCGGGCCGCTGCCCGCCTTTCACGGCCTGTTCGCCGGGCTGGTCCAGCGGCTGGACGAGCGGCTGCTCGAACGGCTGCATCAGGAGCCGGACATCCAGCGCCGTTCCGCCGCCTTCGCCTTTCCCCTGCGCGTCGCCGAACTGGAACCGGCGCTGGCCGATTTGATCGACACCGCCTTTTCATCCGACGCGGCGGAGGGCGCGGCGCTGCTGCGCGGCGTCTATCTGACCAGCGCCACCCAGACGGTGCGCGGCCAGCCCGGCCCCGTGGTCGCGGCGGACGAGGACAGCGAAACCTATTTCCTCGACCGGCTGCTGCCCGAGGTGATTTTCCCGGAGGCGAATCTCGCCGGTGTCGACAGCGCGCTGGAGCAGGCCCGCCGCCGCGCCGCCACCTTGTCAGTGGGCGGGGCGCTGGCCGTCGGGCTGCTGCTGGGGGCCTTCTGGCTGTACAGCTACGGCGGCAACGCCGCGCTGCTGGCCCAGGCCGACGCCGCCGCCGCCGGGGTGGAAGAGACGTTGCGCCCGCTGAACACGCCGCCGCGTTCGCTGACGCGGGTGGACGACACCGACGCCGCCGCCATCCTGCCCGCGCTGGACGCGCTGCGCGCCCTGCCGCTGGGCTATGCGGAGCGCGACCGTTGGGCGGCGCCCGGTTTGGCCGGTGGGCTGTATCAGGGCGCCCACATCGCGCCGCCCGCCAACCACGCCTATCAACGCGCCCTGCGCACCCTGTTCCTCGCCCGGCTGGTCTTGCGGCTGGAGGAGCAGTTGCGCACCAACTGGGCGCGGCCCGACATTCTGCGGCTGGCCCTGCGCGCCTATCGGATGGTCGGGGGGGAGGAGCCGATGGACTCCGCCTATTTCGCCGAATGGCTGGCCATCGACTGGCAACGCACCCTGGCGGGACCGGCCAACGATTCCCGCCGCCGGGCGTTGGGCGATCATCTGGCCGCGCTGTTCGAAATCGGCTTCGCGCCAATCCCCATCGACGACGCGCTGGTCGCCCGCGTCAACGAGGTGCTGGCGCAAAACCAGCCGCCACGCGCGGCAGGCCCCTGATGGCCGCCGATCTGGCCCTGCGCCCGTCCAGTCGCGGAGCGGCGCCCGCCGCGTGGCGTGGGGGCCGGGCCGGGGGCGGCTACGCGCGGGACCATTACCCGCGCGGCGGCTTCTACGGCGTTGGTTTCCACGGCAAGCTGCCCGCGCGCGGCGATTTCGTCGGCCACGGCCTGCCGCGCGAGGTGTTGGAGCCGTGGGACGACTGGCTGTCGCGCGCGCTGGGCGAGGCCGGGCGGCGGTTGGGCGGCGGTTGGGAGCGGGCCTTCGCCGCCGCGCCCGTCTGGCGTTTCGCTTTGTCGGCGGGGCTGTGCGGCGACACCCCGTTGGTCGGGCTGCTGACGCCCAGCGCTGACCGGGTCGGGCGGCTCTACCCCTTCACGCTGGCCGCCACCCTGCCCGACACGGTCGATCTGGCCGCCGCCCCCGCCGCCTGCGCCGGCTGGTTCACCCGCGCCGAAGCGGTCGCCGACGACGCCTGCCGCGCCGGGGCCGACGTCGAGGGGCTGCCCGCCCGCCTCGCCATCCTCGGACGCCCGGAACCGGAGCGCGTCCATCCCGCCTCCATCGCCATGGTCGAACGTCTGGCCGGGCCGCTGTCAGCGGGATCGAGCCTGTGGTGGACGCGCGGCGGCGACCGGGTCGCCCCGTCGCTGCTGTCCTGCCACGGCCTGCCCGGCGGCGCCCGCCTGACCGCCTTCCTGGACGGCGCGTGGGAACGCTGGGGCTGGGAGGACGCGGGGGAGTGAGGCGGGCGTTGTGGTAGAGAGCAACTTGGCAAGGCGCGATTTGTGGGGTTTTTGTTTTGACACCGATGGACACAGATAAACACAGATTAATATACAAAGATTAATATACAAAGATTAATATACAAAGATTTTATAGTGAGCTAATATTCGCTTACCATCAATACAATTAAACAATGCAGCCGGTGAATTTATTTCTGATATTTATATTGATCTTCTGGGCAATCATCCAAAAGACAACCCACTCCAACATCCTATTTAATCTGTGTTTATCTGTGTTCATCGGTGTCAAAAAAATACCCGCCCCTCACTCCCCCAGATTGACAATCTCCACCCGCCGATTCGCCGACGCCGTTGGCTGGTCGGGCAACAGCAGTTCCCGCATTCCGCGCCCGGAGGCTTCCAGGCGGTTGGCGGCGATGTGGTGATGGCCGGTCAGATAGGCGACCACCGCCAAGGCCCGCCGTTCCGACAGAGCGAGATTCGCCGCGTCGCCGCCCACCGCGTCGGTGTGGCCGACGACGCGGAAGCGCGTCGATCCGGCGACCGACGCGGTCATGACCGCCGCCACCCGGTCCAGGATCACCCGCGATTCGGGCCGGATGGCCGTCGCGTTGAAATCGAACTCCACCCGGAACGCCGCTTTCAGCTCCGGCGGCGCCGCCACGGGCGAGGCGGCCTGCACGGGAAGCGCGCCCGGCTTGGCGACGGCGACCGGCGGAACAACGGCGGGCGGCGGGGCGGCGGGGCGCTGCATCCGCAGGGGCGGGCAACCGGGACCGGCGACGCCCAACAGCGCCGCCTGAATCTCGCACTCGCTGGGGTTCGGCCCCAAGGGAACGGCGGTCATCGGGGACGCGTTCAGGGGCGACGTCTGCGCCAGGGCGGGAAGCGCCGCAGCGATCAACAGCCCGGCAAGGCCAACAAAAGGGATCACGCGCATGGCCGCATTGTCGGGCCTGCCGACGCGCGCGTCAAATTCCGCGTGGAAGACTTGTGCGCGCCTCTGTACCATCCCGGTCCGTATCTTTCGCGCCAGGCGCTTGGGAGGAAATAAGAATGACATCGTTGAAGGCTTTGCTCACCGGCTTCGCGTTGGCCGCGCTGACCATTCCGGCGCTGCTGCCGGGCGTCGCCGCCGCCGCTGACTACAAGGCGGAGTACAAGCTCTCCACCGTTCTGGGCAAGCCCTTCCCCTGGGGCGTCGGCGGCGACCGCTGGGCCGAACTGGTCAAGGAGAAGACCAACGGGCGCATCACCGTCAAGATGTACCCCGGCACCTCGCTGGTGAACGGCGACCAGACCAAGGAATTCACCGCGCTCCGCCAGGGCACCATCGACATGGCGGTCGGTTCGACCATCAACTGGTCGCCGCAGGTGAAGGAGCTGAACCTCTTCTCCCTGCCCTTCCTGATGCCCGACCACAAGGCCATCGACGCGCTGACTCAGGGTCCGGTCGGCAAGCAGTTGTTCGACCTGCTGGCCACCAAGGACGTGGTTCCGGTGGCCTGGGGCGAGAACGGCTTCCGCGAAATCTCCAACTCCAAGCGTTCGATCAAGGCGCCGGAGGATCTGAAGGGTCTGAAGATCCGCGTCGTCGGCTCGCCGCTCTACCTCGACACCTTCACCGCGCTGGGGGCCAACCCGACGCAAATGAGCTGGGCCGACGCGCAGCCCGCCCTGTCCACCGGCGCCGTCGATGGTCAGGAAAACCCGCTGACCATCTTCACCGCCGCCAAGCTGCCGACGCTGGGCCAGAAGCATCTGACCCTGTGGGGCTACGTCGCCGATCCGTTGATCTTCGTCGTCAACAAGGAGGTTTGGGCGAGCTGGTCGAAGGAGGATCAAGAGGCCGTGCGCGCCGCCGCCGTCCAGGCCGCGACCGAGGAAATCGCCCTGTCCCGCAAGGGCATCGCGGCGGGCGACGACAGCTTGCTGAAAACGATCGCCGCCCAGGGCGTGGACGTCGTCCAGCTCACCGCCGATCAACAGAAGGCGTTCCAGAAGGCCACCCAGGCCGTCTATGACAAGTGGGCCAAGCAGATCGGCCCCGATCTGGTGAAGGCGGCGGAAAGCTCCATCGCCGCCCGCAAGTGATCGTCTGACGCGCGCGCCAACCGACCGCAATCAACCCCCGTCCAATCGGCGGGGGTTGATTGTTTTCACCCAGCGACTTTTCAAAGCCGACCTTTCTTACATTTCGTCACAATAAATAAAATTTTGTCGCAAGATCGCTTCGGCAAGACCAAAGCATCAAACGGATCCAAACCCTCTGTTTTCCGTCGCGCAACCGCCCATGACCTTCGCCGACCGCTCTCATCTTGACGCGGAGGTTGTGTTTCTTTGATCGTCGGGGTGGACGCGCCGCCCGATTCAGCGGTACGGTCTTGTCAAGACGAGTCGGACCACCATTTGGGCGTCGATTCTGTTAACGCGACTGCGGAGCCGCCGGGCATGGCTGACACAACGCTCAGGACGGACGCCCGATGACGCCCTCCTCCGCGTCGGGCTTGGGCGGCGACGATTACGTCGTCCTGCTGTCCTTGCTGTGCATGGCCGGAACCTTGCTGTTTCTCGCGATTCGCCATGGCCTGATCACGCTGAAAGAACGCGAGATCAAACGGGTCGGCGCCCAGTTGATGGCCGAGCGCGACGCGCTGGAGGTCCGGGCCAACGAATTGGAAGCGATGCAAACGGAGATCGGGGCGCAAAAGGCCGTCCTGGTCGATCTGGCGGCGGAAAAGCTGATGCTGACCCGGCGCGGCAAAAAACGCGCCTCCGGCTCCCGCCGCTTCATCCACGAGATTGGCCGGGAGGAGCCGGGGCGGCATCGGTTCCGCTTCACCCTGTCGATGAGTCCCGGCGCCATGCAGCGCCCCGACGCCAAGGCGGTGATCCACCCGGCGATCTGGCCCTTCCAGAACGAGGCGCAGGTCTGGGCCAGCGATTTTCCCGCCGCGCAAATGCTGACCCGCAGCATCTTCAACGAGGCCGTCGGCGTGGTGGTCGGCGTTGTTGGCGGCGACGACGACGACGCGCCCGCCCCTTCCCCGGTGGAGCAAGGAGCGGCGGCGCCATGACCATGCTGTGGCTGTTGGCGACGATGCTGACCTTGGGATTCGGCGCGATGGGGGAACGTTATCTCCGCGTCCGGGCCGACCGCCAAACCGCCAAACTGAAGGCGTTGATGGAGCGTCTGGACGTCTACAACAATTACAACAAGCTCGCCGCCGTCCGCCGGGCGGAGGTCGAAGAGGCGCTGTCCGCCCTGAATCAGGAGGTGGCCGCCGCGCAAGCCGAGGTGCGCGGCCACCAATCCGCCCTGGAGGCGGCGGAGAGCCAAGCCCCGCTGGAGTTCCATTGCTTTGACCGGGTGGCGCGCGCCGATGGCCAACTCTGGTACGTCGCGGTGGAGGCGTTGGACGACAAAGCGCCCTGGACGGGCGTGAAGCATTACGCCCTGGTCGCCGAAAACGCCGAAGAGGCCCGCCGCCGCATCCAAGAACGCCACCCAACCCCCAACAGCGTCGCCATCGGCCCACCAACCCCGCTGACGCTGTGACTCCCGTCAGGCGATGCTGACGCTGTTCCCGGTTCCCGCCACCTGAGCGACCTTGTTGCCATCGCCCGTCACCGTCTGGCTCAGCGCGTCGTCCCCCGGTGCGGCTTCGGCCAGCAGCGCCCGCAACGCGCCCAGCAGAGCGGGGTCGTCGGTCAGCAGCGCTTTCAATTGCTTGCGCAAATCCGCCTGATTGTCGGCGTCGGTCGGCGCCCGCTCCAACTCCGCCAACGCCTCCGCCCCGCGCCCGGTCAGCCTGTCGCGCAGCCAGCCGAGCAGCTTGAACCCTTGCGGCGCGGCCTCTTCCCCACCGCCTTGGCCGCTTCCTTCCCGGCCTCGTGCAGATAGGGCGTCAGAAACGTGACGGCGGCGGCGGCGACCTCAGCAACGGCGGCAAGTTCAGTGCTCATGCCTCTGGCTCCTTGGATTCGTTTTGAAGATTTTGCAGAATCTCGGCAATCGGCGTGAGCAGATCCATATCCGGCGCCCGCCCAAGCCGCTCGCAGCGTTCGATGTATTGCTGGACTATTGTTTCCATCAAAACGGCGAAAGCCTGTGGAAGCTGGAGAAAGGGAGCCGACAGGGTCGCCATCGCCTCTCGGTTCGCCTCAAGCGCGGCGTCCCCATCGCCCGAGCCATCCCGGCAATTGGCCAACGCCGCCAACGAACGGGCAAGGTTGGGGATGAAAACGTCGGGACGCTGGGCGGCAAGGCCGCGATAAAGCCCCACCGCTTCGGTCGCCGACTCCAACGCCGCCTCCCGACAGCCCACATCGCTCAGAACGCTCGCCAGATTGTTCAGGCTGGCGGCGAGGACAGGGGTGAATGCGTCGGGACGCTGGGCGGCAAGGGCGCGATAAAGCGCCGCCGCTTCGGTCGCCGCCTCCAGCGCCGCCTCCCGACGGCCCACAGCGCTCAGAAAGCTCGCCAGATTGTTCAGGCTCATGGCTAGGGCGGGGGTGAAGGCGTCGGGACGCTGCGCGGCAAGGGCGCGACGAAGCGCCGCCGCTTCGGTCGCCGCCTCCAGCGCCGCCTCCCGACAGTCCAAGTCGCTCAGACGGTTCGCTAGATTGTTCAAGCTCAGGGCGAGGGCGGAGGTGAAGGCATCGGGACGCTGGGCGGCAAGGGCGCGATAAAGCGCCGCCGCTTCGGTCGCCGCCTCCAGCGCCGCCTCCCGACGGCCCAAGTCGCTCAGACGGTTCGCCAGAGTGTTCAGGCTCATGGCGAGGTCGGGGGTGAAGGCGTCGGGACGCTGGGCGGCAAGGGCGCGATAAAGCGCCGCCGCT